>Ga0182024_10015861_pt1 | contig 14366 bp, 10 predicted proteins | sample P32metaG_FD_120480 | JGI IMG/M metagenome (GOLD analysis project Ga0182024, IMG submission 120480) | Permafrost microbial communities from Stordalen Mire, Sweden - P3-2 metaG (Illumina Assembly) | ecosystem: Environmental > Terrestrial > Soil > Wetlands > Permafrost | place: Sweden: Stordalen... | reverse complement strand
GACTGGCACGGCAGCGAGGAGCAGTATCGCGCCGACAAGCTGCGGATCTTCGAGCTGCCCGGGGTCCGCGCGACGGTTCGCCCGCCTGGCGACCGCGGCGGCTGGCCGCTGGTCGTGGCGCCCGACCAGATCCCGCTGCGCGGGCGACACAACGCCGAGAACGTCGCGACGGCGGTGGCGGCGATCGAGGCGGCGGGACTGCCGCTGCCACCGCTCCCACAGGCGCTCGAGGGACTCACGGCGCTTCCGCACCGCCTGCAGACGGTGCATACCGGCGAGCACGGCACCGAGTGGATCGACGACAGCATCTCGACCACGCCGGAATCGGCGATCGCGGCTCTCGAGGCCTTCAGCGACCTGCCGGTCGTGCTGATCGCCGGCGGCAGCGACCGCGGTCAGGACTACGACGCTCTCGGCCTGAGGCTGGCGTCGCGCGCGGCAGCGACCCACCTGATCCTGCTGCCCGACACGGGTACGCGCATTGCCGCAGCCGCTGCGGCGCACGGCTTCTTATCCAAGCTGTCCCACCCTGCGCGAGATATGGGAGATGCGATCGCAATCGCAGCTGAGGTCTCTGGCCCCGGCGGTGTGGTCCTCATGTCACCCGCCGCCCCCAGCTTCAACGCCTATGCGGATTTCGAGGAGCGCGGCGACGACTTCGCCGCCCGAGCGAAATCCGTAGCCTTGCGCGCGTGACCAATCAGACCGCGAGCTACCTCGCCAACCCTGAGGACGTGCATCGGGTACTGCTGCTCTACAGCGGTGGTCTGGACACGAGCGTGATGCTCAAGTGGATCCAGGATCAGTACCACGCCGAGGTGGTCGCGCTGACCGTGAACCTCGGCCAGCCGGGCGAGGACTACGACGTGGTCAAGGGCAAGGCGCTGCAACTGGGTGCGCTCGAGGCCCATGTCATCGATGCGCGTGAGGAGTTCGCGCGTGATTACGTCGCGCCGGCGATCAGGGCCAACGCGATCTACGGCCTCGGCTACCCGCTGTTCACCGCGCTCGGCCGGCCGCTGATCGCCAAGCTCGCCGTCGAGTACGCGCGCAGCTCGGGCTGCGACACGATCGCCCACGGTTGCACCGGCAAGGGCAACGACCAGGTGCGGATCGAGTCGACGATCGCGACGCTGGCGCCGGAGCTCAAGGTGATCGCGCCCGTGCGCTCCTGGAAGATGGGCCGCGACGAGGAGGTCGCCTACGCGCGTGAGAACGGCATCCCCGTCAAGGGCGGAAGCGAGGTCGCCCCGTATTCGATCGACGACAACCTCTGGGGCCGCTCGAGTGAGGGCCGCTGGATCGAGGACCTCGGGACCGCGCCACAGGACGACGTCTTCCAGCTGGTGACCCGTCCCGAGCTCGCCCCCGACACGGCCGAGACGCTCGAGATCGAGTTCGAGCAAGGCCTCCCGGTGGCGCTCGACGGCGAGCGCCTGCCGCTGGTCACGTTGCTCGAGCGCGTCGCCGAGGCCGGCATGCGTCACGGCGTCGGCATCGTCGACCACATCGAGGACCGCATCGTCGGACTCAAGGTGCGCGACATCTACGAGGTTCCGGCGGCCGCGATCCTGCTGCCCGCGCACGCCGAGCTCGAGCGTCTGGTCGGCACGATTCACCAGAACCAGTTCAAGACGACGCTCGACCACAAGTGGGCCTACCTGGTCTACGCCGGCCTGTGGTGGGAGCCGCTGCGTACCGACATCGAGGCCTACATGGACGCAGCCAACTCGCACGTGACCGGCCGCATCGGTGTCAAGCTGTTCAAGGGCTCAGCGCGAGTCGTCACGCGCGAGTCTCCCTACGCCATCTACGACGCGCAACTCGCGACATTCTCGGAGTCCGGCGGCCTGTTCAGCCAGGAGGCCTCACCCGGTTTCATCGAGCTGTGGTCGCTGCAGTCGCGGATGGCCTGGCAGGTGCGCAACCGCTCATGAGGCTGGGGCGTCTGTTCGGGCGGCGCGAACGGGATGCGCCGTCGAGAGCCGCCGCGCCGGCACCCGCGGCGGCACCCGCCACCGCTGCCCCGGCACCGGACTCCGAGATCTCCCCGACACGGCTCGACGCGGCCCTCCAGCGGCTGCGTGAAGAGATTCCCGCATCTAGCGAGGAGACTCCTCCGGGGCCCTCGGTGTAGGCCACAACACATCCGAAGCGCTGCCTACAGTTGACCGGGCGATGAGCCACAGCTGCGCCCACCTGCACGTTCATTCCGAGTACTCGTTACTCGACGGAGCGGCAAAGATCGACAGCCTCGCGGAGCGCGCCGCGTCCTTCGGACAGCCGGCGCTGGCACTGACCGACCACGGTGTGATGAACGGCGCTGTCGAGCTCTACCAGGCGTGCAAGAAGCACGGGATCAAGCCGATCCAGGGCTGCGAGGTGTACGTCACCGACGACCACACCAAGCGCGGCAAGCGCCATCACCTGACGCTGATCGCCGAGAACGCGGCCGGCTACCGCAACCTCGTCAAGCTGTGCTCCTCCGGTTTCCTCGAGGGACTCCAGCGCGGCAAGCCGACGGTCGACGCCGGCCTGATGTCCCAGTACGCGGAGGGCGTGATCGCGTTGACCGGGTGTCTCGCCTCGCGCTTCTGCCAGGCGCTGGTCGCCGATCGCGCGCAGGAAGCGCGGTCCGTCGCCGACGAGCTACTGCAGATCTACGGGCGGCAGAACGTGTACTTCGAAGTCCAGAAGAACGGCATCGCCGACCAGGCGAAGGCCAACGAGGGCATCGTCCGGATCGCGCGCGAGCTGGGGCGCCCCCTGGTCGGCACCGGTGACGTGCACTACCTGCGCCGCGAGGATTACGACAACCACACCGCGCTGCTGTGCGTGCAGACCAAATCGACCTTGGCGTCGCCCAAGCTGACCTTCGACACCAACGAGTTCTACCTGCGTTCGAGCGACGAGATGGCTGAGCGGTTCGCGGTGTGGCCCGAGGCGCTGGCCTCGACGATGGAGATAGCCGAGCGCTGCGACGTCGAGATCGAGCTCGGCAAGCAGCTGATCCCACGCTTCGAGTGCCCGGACGGGCTGGTCGAGCGCGACCACCTGCGCCAGCTGGTTCTGGAGGGGCTCGCCTGGCGTTTCGGCGACCCGGTGCCCGCCGAGGCGCTGGAGCGCGCCGAGTATGAGCTCGGCGTGATCGACCGTATGGGCTACAGCGGGTACTTCCTGATCGTCTGGGACTTCATCAAGTACGCGCGCGACAGCGGCATCCCCGTCGGCCCGGGCCGTGGCTCAGCGGCGGGCTCGCTGGTCGCCTACGCGCTGCGGATCACAGACCTCGACCCGCTGCGCTACGACCTGCTGTTCGAGCGCTTTCTCAACCCCGAGCGCGTGTCGATGCCGGACATCGACGTCGACTTTTCCGTGCGGGGCCGTGAGCAGGTGATCCAGTACGTGACCGACAAGTACGGCAAGGACTCGGTCGCGCAGATCATCACCTTCGGCAAGATGTTCCCGCGCGCGGCTACGCGCGACGCAGCCCGGGTGCTCGGTTTCCCGTACGCGCTCGGCGACAAGCTCGCCAAGCTGATCCCCGACCCCGACCAGGGACGCGCGCCGAAGTTCGAGGACTGCCTCAAGCCCGGGCAGCCGCTCGCCGCGGAGGCGCAGCGCGATGCCGACTCACACCGGATCATCGAGGTCGCACGCGGCCTCGAGGGCATCGTGCGCAACGCCTCGATCCACGCCGCCGCCGTCGTGATCGCGCCGCAGCCGCTGACCGAACTGGTCCCGGTGCAGCTCGCCGACACCAACAAGACCGACGAGAACGGCGAGAAGATCTACCGCACCGTCACGCAGTTCTCGATGAAGCCCGTGGAAGCCATGGGCCTGCTGAAGATGGACTTCCTCGGGCTGCGCAACCTCGACGTGATCGAGGACGCGCTGGACATCATCGAGCGCTCGACTGGTACGCGGCCCGACATGACGGGTCTGTCGCTCGACGACTCGAAGACCTACGAGATGTTGTCGCGCGGAGAGTCGGTCGGTGTCTTCCAGTTCGAATCGGAGGGCTTCCGCGAGGCGCTCAAGCGGGTCCGGCCGACCGAGTTCGACGACCTCGTCGCGCTCGGCGCGCTATACCGCCCCGGTGCGGTTGACTCGATCCCGACATACGCCCGCGGCAAGCACGATCCCGACTCGATCGACTTCCGCGACGACCGCTTGCGCCCGATTCTCGAGCCGACCAAGGGCGTGATCATCTACCAGGAGCAGGCGATGGTCATCTCCCGCGAGCTGGCCGGGTTCAGCGGCGCCAAGGCCGACGACCTGCGTAAGGCGATCGGTAAGAAGAACCGAGTTGCCATGGCCAAGCTCAAGCCGGAATTCGTCGAGGGCTGCCGCGCCACGGGCACGAGCGAGAGCGTCATCGACTGGATCTGGACGACCAACGAGAAGTCGGCAGACTACTCATTTAACAAATCTCACGCTGCGTGTTACGCGCTGATCTCATATCGCACAGCGTGGCTGCGGGCCAACTACCCGGCCGAGTACATGGCCGCATTGATCTCCTCGGTGATGGACACCAAGGACAAGGTGCCGTTCTTCGTGGCGCAGGCCGAGCAGATGGGTATTCAGATCCTGCCGCCGGACGTGAACCTCTCCGACCACCGGTTCGTCGTCGTCGACGGCAACATCCGCTTCGGGCTCGACGCGGTCAAGGGTGTCGGCTACGCGGCCGTCGAGGCGATCAAGCTCGCGCGGGCGGATGGACCGTTCACCGACATCTTCGATTTCTGCGAGCGGATCGACAACCGCACCGTCAACAGGAAGGCGATCGAGGCGCTGATCAAATGCGGCGCCTTCGGCTCGACCGGTGCGACGCGCATGGGCATGCTGGCGGTGCTCGAGCAGGCGCAGGCGGCAGGCCAGAAGGCGCAGCAGGATGCGCAGATCGGCCAGGGTTCGATCTTTGATCTCGGCCTCGATCTCGGGGGTGGCGGCGCCGGCGCGATCGCGGCACGCCCCAGCCACACGCCGATCCCCACGGGGGAATTCGAGCAGAGCGAATTGCTCGCGATCGAGAAGGAGTCGATCGGCCTCTTCATCTCGGCGCATCCGCTGAAGGCGCTGAGCGTCGCGATGTCGACCAAGACCGACGTCAACCTCGGTGGCGTGGCCGCGTGCCGCGACGGTGACCGCGTCACGGTCGGCGGGATGATCAGCCAGGTCAAGCGCCTGCGGACCAAGAAGGGCGACCCGATGGTGTTCGCTACGCTCGAGGACCTGAACGGCTCGGTCGAGCTCGTGATCTTCGCGGACACGCTGGATCAGGCCGGGGGCGCCGTCGAACCGGACGCGGTCGTCCTGGTCAAGGGCAAAATCGATCACAAGGAAGCGTCTCGGACATGCGTCGTCGTCTCATCGGTCGACCGTTTCGAGCCGACCGACGCCGAGCTGGCCCGGGCCGAGCAGCAGGCGGCCAAGGTGGTCGTGCCGGAGTCGTTCCAGATTCGTCTCGACGCGAGCGCTGTGCAGCCCGACCTGATCGACGATCTGCGTGAACTGCTGGCGAGCTTCCCGGGTGACGCGGAGGTCGTCGTGGAGCTGACATTGGCGCAGGGCGCACGCCGCCTGCGCCTCGGGTCGACCTTCCGCGTGCAGCGGACCGCCGGGCTGTACTCGGAGCTCTCACAACTGCTGGGCTCTGCTCTGCTGCCCGCCGACACAGCCGCAGCCGCCTGAGGTAGCGCCGATGGGCGCGCGTGTGGTCGTGGCGCGATGATCGCGCTCGGCGTCCTGATCGCGTTTGCCGCGGCGGTCGCCAACGCGTTCGCGCTCGTCTTCCAGGCGCAGGAGGCGCGCGGCACCTCCGAGCAAGAGGCCGCGCGGTTTTCGCTGCTCTGGGATCTCGCTCGGCGCCCGCGCTGGCTGGCCGGCACGGGGCTGCTCGTGATCGCCTGGCCGCTACAGATCGTGTCGCTGTCATTCGCCCCGCTGACGGTCGTGCAGCCGGTCCTCGCCACCTTTCAGCTGATCCTGGTCGTGATTGCGCGCTTCTACCTACGGGACCGCGTGGGACGCACGGAATGGCTCGGTGCGCTGGCGGTCACCGCCGGTGTGACGCTCGTGATAATTGGCGCGCCGCACAGGACGGTCGCGCATCCCGACGCGGCTCGTGTGGCTGTGCCGCTGGCGTTGATCGGGGTCGCGGCCCTGGCCGCGTTCGCGGTCGCGCGGCGACGGCCGACACGCGGGCTGGTGTTGGCCTTCGGTGCCGGGTTCGGGTACGCGTGGGTCGACTTCAGCGACAAGCTGGTCTCGAACGCGTTCGCGGACGGCAAAGTGCTCGCGGCAGTGGTCTGGCTGGTCGCCGTCGCGGGGTTCGGCGCGATCGCGTTTGTCCAGGAGAACACCGCGCTGCAGCGCCGTCCAGCTGTCCAGGTCGGCCCGGTGATTGGGGCGATCCAGGAGCCATTGCCGGTGCTGATGGCACTCGCCGCGGTGTCGAGGCCTGGGCGGGAGGGGTCGTGCGGCTAGCCGATCTCGCGGCCGGCCTCGCGCTTGCCGGGTTGGGCGCGGCCGTCCTCGCCCATTCACCGGCGGTCGCGCGCACGTCCGGTCCGGGCAGCGAATAGCACTCCGCTGCTCACCGTGCGGCGAAGTCGATGATCTCCTCGCGGAAGCGCTCCGGCTGCTCAACTCCGACGAAGTGACCCGAGTCGGGGATCGTCACCATCTCAGCGTCTGCAACGGCGTCGGCGATCACCCGCCCCTGAGCCGGCCCGCAGATCAAGTCGAGCTCGCCGGCCAATATCAGTGTCGGACACCTGATATCGCTCAGCAGCGGGCGTACGTCGATCCGCTGCCATAGCCCCGATTCCCAGACCTTCATCGCTGCCAGATCGCTGTGCATCTCGAGCCGGTACTGCTCGATCGCCCGCTGGACTTCGGGACGATCGGGATCCGCCGTGTAGAGCGGCAGGATCTCCGCCATCATCGCGTCGGCCTCGCGGACGTCGTCGGTGGCCAGAATCCGGTCGGTCCACTCGTCCCAGGTCTTGCGCGCCGAGGGGTACCAGGGCTGGTGCGAGTGGCGCGCGAGGAACGCCTGCATCTCCGCAGCTGCGTCTTCACTCTCCACCTCGGCTCCGACCACGCGGCCGGAGACCGAGATGCACAGTTGCGTCGCGTCGGGGAAGAACGCCGCATAGCTCAGGGCCACGAGCGCGCCGAACGACAGGCCCATGATCACCGCCGACTCGACGCCGAGCGCCCTACGAACCTCGTCGTAGAAGTGCGCGTGCCCGGCGGGGTCGTACTGGGAAGGATCACTCGGCGGTGTCGAGCGGCCCGAGCCATGTGGATCGATCAGGTAAACCGCGAACCGATCAGACAGCAGTTCCGCCTCGTTCCGCAGCAGCGCCGCGCTGAAGCCGGGACCGCCCATGAAGTACAGCAGCGGCGGACCCTGGCCGATCACCTCATAGGAGGCCTTCCGACCCGGTCCGAGCTCGACAGACTCACTCAGGGGCGGCATTTGGTCGTGGACCTTACTCCTGCGAGGCGCTCGCGCGGTGGCGCGATTCGCCCGGGTTCGCGCGACTCTTGCTCAGTCCTCTTCCGCCCCTGGGCTTTGACGTTGCCGCTTACGCTCAGCCTGACTGCGCTTGGCTTCGATGCGCCGGCGCTCGGACGCCTTCGTCGGACGAGTCGGCGTGCGCGGCGGCGCGACGTAGAGCGCGGAATCCAGTCGCTCCCGCAGCCGCCCGAGCGCGAGCTCGCGGTTTTGCGCCTGGCTGCGCGCGTCTTGTGCGATCGCCACGACGCGGGGACCCAGCCGCGAGATCACACGCCGCTTCTGCTCCTCGCTCAGCGCCGCCGACGCCTCCACATCAAACACGGCCTCGATCCGGGACGCGGTGACGTTCGCGTGCTGCCCGCCCGGGCCGGACGAGCGGGATGCGCGGATCGTGATCTCCGACAGGGGGATTTCTGCATGGCTTCCCACCGGCATCGGATCTTCCATCTGGGCCGAACCTCACCGTCACAAAGCTTCAATCAGCCGCTGGGGCCGCAGGGAGCGGCCTACCCGCGCACCGCGGCCCCGACAGTCGCTTCTCCGGCGTGACGCCTCCTCAGTGAGTCGGCGTCGAGGGTTGACGGGTGTCGGGTGGTCCTCAGCGAGCCACCCTGAGGCGAGTGCGAGCGCGTGGACATATCCGGCGATAAAACCGTCGGTGGAACGCTCAACCCGTGACCGGGGGAACGATGCTGTCGTGAAGTCTGCGGTGACGGTTGCCATGTGTCGGCTCCTTGGTCCGGGGGGCTCAGCCTCAGCGGCATATGCGGAGGCTGCCTCCGGAACTATAACGGAGGGAGCCTCCGGATGCAAACTGCGGGGTGGGCTACCTCAGCATGCCGCCCGAGCTACTCGGTCTGCTGACCGGCCGGCGGGGCTGCGGCGAGCCAAGGCTTGCGCCAGCCTCCGTAGCCGTTCATCAGCTTCTCAGCCTCGACCGGGCCCCACGAGTCCGGGGCGTAGGGGACGACTGGCGGCGGGCTGTCGAGCAACGGTGTCAGCACGCGCCAACTCTCCTCGATGCTGTCCTGGCGCGTGAACGCCGTCGCGTCCCCGACGATTGCGGCGTGCAGCAGCACCTCGTACGGGGTGGGCGCCTCGCCGCCCTCCTGCGCGAACTCCATGTCGAGGTGGATGTCGGAGGTGCCGCGGCGGTCGGCGCGCATCGCGTCGAGGATCATCTGGACGCCGGTGCCTGGATCGATCTTGATCACGATCTGGCTCGGCTCGGGGTGGCGGTTGCCGGTCGGGATGAACGCGACCTTCGGCGGGTGCTTGAACACGAGCCTGACCTCGGTCTGCTTGGCGGGCATCTCCTTGCCGGTGCGGATGAAGAACGGAACGCCGGCCCAGCGCCAGTTGTCGATCTCGAGCCTCAGCGCCGCGTAGGTCTCGGTCTGCGAGTCGGGGGCGACCCCTGAGACCTCGCCATACCCCTCGTACTGGCCGCGCACGTAGCGCGCCGGATCGGCGTCGTGCATCGAGCGCAGCACCGCATACTTCGCATCCTTCAGCGTCGTCGCATCGCCGCCTGCCGGCGGCTCCATCGCGACCGCGGCGACCACCTGCATGAGATGGTTGACGACGACGTCGCGCAGGGCGCCGACCGGGTCGTAGAAGTGCCCGCGATCCTCGACGCCGACGGCCTCGGCCATCGTGATCTGTACCGAGGAGACGTAGTTGCGATTCCAGACGGGTTCGATCGTTGTGTTCGCGAACCGCAGGTAGAGGATCTCCTGCAGCCCCATCTTCCCGAGGAAGTGGTCGATCCTGTAGAGCTGGGACTCGTCGAGGCACTTGTGCAGCTCCGCCGCCAGCGCACGGGCGGACGCCAGGTCGTGTCCGAAGGGCTTCTCGACGACAACACGGTGCTCGTCGGTAAGCAGCTCGGCGTCATGCAGTCCCTGGACGACCCGCCCGAACAGCGACGGTGGGATCTCGAGATAGAAGGTCGGGTTGTGCTGATTCCCGAGCGCCAGCTTGACGCGCTCATAGGTGGCGGCATCGTCGAAGTCACCGCTCACGTACTGCAACCGCTTCGCGAACCGCTTGAAGACCTCCTCGTCGATTGCCTCACCGCATTCGGTGATCGACTCCCGCGCGCGCTGGACCAGCTGATCGACGTTCCAATCCTCGACCGCGACCCCGATCACGGGCAGGTTCAGCAGCTTGCGCCGCTCGAGCCGGTAGAGCGAGCGGAACGTCATCTTTCGCGCCAGATCGCCGGTGATCCCGAAGACCACCAGCGCGTCGGCTTCTTGGGCGGCGGGCACGTGGATAACCCTACTTGCTCTTGACTTCGGCGCGCTTCGCCTGGCCCTGCTCCGGCCGGCCGCGCTGAGCCTGGCCGCGCTCGCGCAGCTCGCGCGCGAGCTTGATGTCCGCGGGAGCCACGGCGCCATCGGCGGTGCCGGTTTCGAGCACGACCGGCAGGTCCTGGAAGCGTGGCTCCGACAGGAACACGGCGAGTCCCGCCTTTCCGATCTCGCCCTCACCGGGGGCGGCATGGCGGTCGCGGTTGGAACCGAGTGGCGTCAGCGAGTCGTTGAGGTGGATCGAATGGAGGCGCTCGAGGCCGACGGTGCTGTCGCACTGGGCGAGCGTCTCGTCGAGGCCCTCGACGGTCCGGATGTCATAGCCCGACGCGAGCAGGTGACAGGAGTCCAGGCACATGCCGAGTCGCGCGCTGCCGCCCGCCGCCTCGATCAGCGCCGCCAATTCCTCGAACGAGCGCCCGAGTGTGCCGCCCGCGCCGGCCGTGTCCTCCAGATGCAGCGCGCAATGGTCGGACTCGGCGAGCGCCTGCGCGATCACCTCGCCGGCGCGCGCGATCGCCTCTCCGACGTGGCCGGTCTTGGCCGAGCCCGGGTGCAGGACCACGCCGGTTGCGCCGATCGCGTCTCCGACCCGCAGCGAATGCGTCAGCGAGGCGAGCGATTTCGCACGGATCTCAGGATCCTCGGAGGCGCAGTTGAGCAGATACACGGCGTGTATCAGGACGGCGCCGATCCCGCTGGCCGCCCTCGCCTCCCGGAACTTCGCGAAATCATCCTCGGTGTAGTTGGTCGGGCGCCACATGCGCGGTGACTGGTTGAAGATCTGGATCGACGCGGCATCGAGTTCGGTGCCGCGCTCGACAGCCTTCCAGAGCCCGCCGGCAGGCGAGACATGAGCGCCGATCAGCATCGGGCGAGCGCCGTGCGGACCGGGGTGTCCTGTGGCCCGTCTCCAAAATATCTGGTCATTCGAGGTGCCCCTGGCGGCGCCGACCGGCGTCCTCGTTGCCTCGCGTGGCGCTGCCACGCCACGGGCCTTTAGTCCTTGCCCGGCATCCACCAGTGACACCTCTCGGTGTCGATCTATTTGTGGGACGGACCACTAGCATGGGCCTCCGTTCGTCATGAGAGTTAGATTCGCTCCATCGCCGACCGGAGCGCTGCACATCGGCGGCGCCCGTGCCGCGCTCTACAACTGGCTGCTCGCGCACGGTCCGGGCGAGGATGGCGAAGGCCCTCCGGGCACGTTCGTGCTGCGGATCGAAGATACCGACCGCGAGCGATCCACCGAGGAGAACGTCGCGCAGATCCTCGACGCCCTCACGTGGCTGGGTCTCGATTGGGACGAGGGTCCGATCTCCCAGATCGGCAACACGCCACGCCACCAGGAGGCGCTCGCGCAACTGCTGGCCGACGGGCACGCGTATCACTCCAATGCCACGGCCGAGGACGTCAGGGCCAACAGGGAGAGGCGCGGCGCTGACCGCGGCTTCCGGGGGGAGCCGGAATCGACCGGCGCCGTGCGGCTGCACGTGCCGGACGAGGGCCACACGTCCTTCGACGACCTCGTCCGGGGCGAGGTCAGTTTCCCGAACGCGAGCATGGACGACCCGGTGATCGCCCGCGCCGACGGCTCCGTGCTCTACAACTTCGCGGTCGCGGTTGACGACCTCGACTCCCAGATCACGCATGTGATTCGTGGTGAGGACCACATCTCGAACACGCCCAAACAGCTCCTGGTGTTCGAGGCGCTGGGCGCCACGCCGCCGCGCTACGCGCACCTACCGCTGCTGCACGGCCCCGACGGCAAGAAGCTCTCGAAGCGGCACGGTGCGGCCTCCGTCCAGGAACTGCGCGACGCCGGCTATCTGCCGGAGGCGGTGAACAACTACATCGCGCTGTTGGGGACCGGCTTCGGCGCAGACGAGGAGTTCTTCACCATGGACGAAATGGCGGAGCGTTTCCGCCTGGATCGCGTGTCCAAGAGCCCGGCTGTGTTCGACGAGCAGAAGCTTCGGCACATGAACGGTCAGCATCTGCGCACGTTGAGCGTCGACGAGCTGACCGAGCGGCTCGAGCGCTTCACGGGGCGCACCGGCCTGCGCGGCGCCGTCGAGATCTCGCGCGAGAAGATCCAGACGCTGGCGGACTTCTGGCCGCTCGCCGGCTTCCTGTTCGACGGCCCGACTGACGATCCGAAGGCGTTCGCGAAGGTGATCGGCTCAGGTGGCGGCCGCGACACGCTGGCCGAAGCGCGTGAGGCGCTCTCGCGGATCGAGCCGTTCACGGCGGATACGGTCGAGGCGGCGCTGCGTGAGATCGTTGACCGCCGGGGACTGAAGCCCGGCCAGGTGTTCCAGCCAGTGCGGGTCGCGATTGCCGGTGGAACGGTGTCGCCAGGAATCTTCGAGAGCGTGGCACTGCTGGGCAGAGAACGCACGATCGCACTGATCGATCGAGCCCTGTCGAAAATAATCAATCCGCCCCAGGGCTAAGTTCTTCTCGACCATTTGCCGATAGTCCTGTCAGTGGCCGGTCTGGCCACTTTGACCTGATCTAGCGCAAAAGTCGAGCAAGTGGCCACAATCGCCCCCACTGCACCACGTCCCACCGACCCGTACGCCTCGCGTGAGCACCGTCATAACGAGGGGCAGGGGCGTCGGCTCACGGCCGCATTCGAGGCGCTCGAGGCGTTTCCGGTGCTGGCGGAGTCCCGCAATCGCGTCTTGCACCTGTTCGAGGGCGGTGAGCCGCCGACCAGCGACCTGATCGCTGCAATCGAGGGAGATCTCGCGCTCGCGATCTCGGTCATGCGGCTGGCCAACCAGGTCGATGGCGCCAGTCATGGGCGCGTGGATACGACGGTCCAGGCAATCGAAGTGCTGTCGCCCAGCACCGTCCTGGCGATTGCGACCCGCTCGCGCACCTACGACTTCTTCGAGCGCACCGCCGTCTGGCACAACATCCCGGAGCGTTTCCGGCTGCACGGCGTCGCGACCCAGCGCGCCGCAGAGCGAATCGCTGCGGCGATCGATTACGAAGCGCGGGATCGACTGATGGTCACGGCGCTGCTTCACGACCTCGGCAAGCTCGTGCTGGTACACGCATACCCCGGGTATCCGCAGCAGGTGCATGGTGACGCGCGCACACCGGAGGAGCGGATCCATCGTGAAAGGCGCGAGCTCGGCGTCGACCACGCGCTGGTCGGCGGAGTGATCGCCCGGCGTTGGGGTCTGCCAGGGGTGGTCGCGCAGGTGATCGAATCACACCATGCGGCCGACGCAGAGGGCGAGCCGGCGATCATCCGCCTCGCGGACATGCTCGCCCACTACCTGCTCGGCGCGGCCGTTACGCCGTCGGAGATGCTGAACGTCGCGCGCTCGATCAACCTCAAGAGCGCGGAGCTGCGCCGGATCATGTACGACCTGCCGCTCTCGAACGGGGCCAGCCGGCCGCGCCAGGTCGATCCCTGCCCGATGTCTCCGCGCGAACTCGACGTGCTCAAGCGGCTGGCCCAGGGGCTGGTCTACAAGCAGATCGCCTCCGAGCTCGAGCTTTCGACCAGCACGGTGCGCACCCATCTGCACAACGTGTACGGCAAGTTGGGCGCGATGGACCGCGCCCAGGCGGTGCTGATCGCGACTGAGCGCGGTTGGATTTAGTGGGACACTAGGCTTACGGCGCGCCGCTCGACACGAGCGCAGCGAACCGTCAGCCGATGCTCTCGATCACCAGCAAATCCCCGTATGCCGTCCGCGCTCTGGTGGAGCTTCACCGGCTCGGCGACGTGGAGCCGGTGCCGATCGGCGAGCTTGCCAAGCGCGGGGCGATCCCCGCGCAGTTCCTCGAGCAGCTGTTCGCGACGCTGCGGCGCGCAGGTCTGCTGAAGTCCCAGCGCGGCGTCAAGGGCGGCTACAGCCTCGCCAGGCCCGCTTCACAGATCACCGTGCTCGAGGTTGTCGAGCAGCTCGACGGTCCGTTGGGAGCCGGCGCCATGGGCGTGTTCGCCGAGGCTGCAGAGGCCGCCCGCGAGGTGCTGCGTGAGCGGACGATCGCCGATGTCGCCGAAACCGAAGCGCAGGCCGCCGGCGCGACCATGTACTTCATCTAATGGCCTCCGGCGTCGAATGAGCCTGGCAGCGCGCCACTAGCTCAGTAGAGTTAGTCGAGAATGGGGTCAATCCCGACCAACATCGCTGCGTATGTCGGCAAGACGCCGGTCGTGCAGCTGACGCGGTTGCCGCCCGACGACAGCGATGCACAGATCTTCGCGAAGGTCGAGTCGTTCAACCCGGGCGGCAGCATCAAGGACCGCATCGGCCTGGCGATGATCGAGGCTGCGGAGCGTGAAGGCCTGATCGAGCCGGGCCGCACGACGATCGTTGAGGCGACCAGCGGCAACACTGGCATCGCGCTGGCGTTCATCTGTGCCGCCAAGGGCTACGAGCTGGTGCTGACCTTGCCGCAGGGCATGAGCCGCGAGCGCGAGCGCCTACTGGCGCTCTACGGCGCACGATTTGAGATCACCGAGTCGCTGGGCGGTATGCAGGAGGCCGTCG
>Ga0182024_10015860_pt1 | contig 14366 bp, 12 predicted proteins | sample P32metaG_FD_120480 | JGI IMG/M metagenome (GOLD analysis project Ga0182024, IMG submission 120480) | Permafrost microbial communities from Stordalen Mire, Sweden - P3-2 metaG (Illumina Assembly) | ecosystem: Environmental > Terrestrial > Soil > Wetlands > Permafrost | place: Sweden: Stordalen... | reverse complement strand
TCGGCGAGGAAATAAGCGTCGGCGAACTCCGCCCTAAGGGCGTTGAACAGTGTGGTCTTGCCAGTGTGAGGGCCACCTGAGATCGGGATTTTGTGCATTATTGCACCGACCCCGCGGAGGGACCGACCTCATTTGCCATAGCGTGAGGTCCGCTCGTGGCGCCTGTACGAATCGAGCAGTTGTTCCCGCCGGCGCTTGCCGCCTTGCAGGTTGCCGAGCATAGGACCGCTCGATGTAAAGGGTTCGGTTGCTCGCCGCCGGCGGCGACGGACGTTACTTTCGGTCAAAAGCTCCAGCAACGCCCAGACGGCACTGATACCGGTGGCAATTAGCAAGACCTTGCCCAACCAGGTACTGGCAACGCCCGCCAAGCCTCGCCGTCCCTGGACGTGGTGCACTGCGGCAGCCGGCGCGGTCGACCCCCGCAGCCGCACGGTAGGGCGGAAGCTCGGTTGTCCTGTCCGAACGGCGTCCTTTGCAGCGGGCCGGTTCGGGCTCATCGTGGACCGTGCCCGCAGTGCGCCTGTTCGCGCCCGCACCGTGCCTGCCCGTACCGGCGGCACGGCCGCCTTGAGCGGGCTTGGTAAAGCTACGGGTGGCAAGCGGTCCCTAGTCGCCTCCTTGCTCACCGGTGTGGCAAAACCCTCGTTGAGCAAATCGATCGCCGTGGCCGTCGGGTTGTAGCCGTTCATCACGACGGCGAGCATGGTACGGCCGCCCCGGGTGGCGGCAGCCATGAGGCAGTCGCCAGCTCTGTCGGTATAGCCCGTCTTTATGCCAATTGCTCCGGTGTAGCTTTCCAGGAACGCCTCGTCCATGCTCGGGAGCCAGTGGGCAACCCCCTTTGGGTCGACGAAATGGTACTGCTGCTCGGTGACGATCTTCGCGAGCTCGGGTACCCGCAACAGGTCCCGCCCGGCTATGGCTAAATCGCGGGCGCTGACAAGGTTGCCCCCGTCGTAGCCCTCTGTCCCGTCAAGGCCGGCCGGGTCGTGGAACACCGGGGAATCCTGCATACCGATCTGGTGAGCCGAACTTCCCATGACCCCAGCGAAAGCGGGCAGCGACCCGCTCACGCGCTGGGCTATCGCGTACGCGGCGTCATTGGCGGACATGACGAGCAGCGATTGCAGCACTTCGTTGAGGGGCCACGCAACGCCTATTTCGATCCCGACTGTGTTCGGGTAGGCGTTCCACGACGCCTTCGTCCCTGGTACCCCGGCGTTCGCAGGGAGGTACGAAACAGCTATTAGGGCGGTCAGGACCTTTGTAAGGCTTGCGGGAGGGACACGCTGCCGCTCGTCGTAGCCAGCGAGCACATTGCCGGTGTTGGTGTCGACCAGGACGTAGGAGGTGGCGTCAGGTACCAGCACGTTCGCCGGCGGAGCGATCGGCAACGTCGTCGTGGTGGTCTGCGGTGCTCTCGCCGGAACTCGCTCGCCAGAGGGCCTCGAGGTCGCTCCCAGCCGTGGAGCAGCGCCCGCTGGCCCGGCGTAGCTTGCGCTTGTGGCCAGTAGGGCGAGGACGACGAGGCCGGCCTTCCCTCGACCACGCATCATCTCCGAGGTTAGTTGAACTCCAGGTGGAGGCCGGTGAGGCTACCTCTTGAGGTACCCGCGGAGCAGCCATATTGGAGTGCGGGGACCGCGCAATGTGCGCGACCATGGCTCAATGGCACCTGCACAACGTATTTCCAGCCGAGCCGGAGCTGTCTCGGAGTCCGCCACCCTCGCCATTGACGCCAAGGCAAAGGCTTTGCGGGCTGCTGGGGAGGATGTCATCAGTTTCGGTGCTGGCGAGCCCGACTTTGCCACACCGGCTCACATCGTCGAGGCAGCCGTCGCCGCCTGCCGGGACCCGAAGAACCACAGGTACTCGCCGACCCCCGGCCTGCCGGAGCTGAGGGAGGCAATCGCAGTCAAGACCGCCCGCGACACGGGCTATGCCGTCAAGGCGTCTCAGGTCCTGGTCACCAATGGCGGGAAGCAGGCCGTCGAAGAGGCTTTTGCCACGCTCCTGGACCCGGGGGACGAGGTGCTCATGCCCGCCCCGTACTGGACGACCTATCCCGAGACGATCATCTTGGCCGGCGGGGCCCCGGTCGAGGTGCCTACGAGTCCCGAAAGCGGCTACAAGGTCTCTCTCTCACAGCTCGAGGATGCTCTCACGCCCCGGACCAAGGTCTTGTTGTTCGTGTCGCCCTCGAACCCCACCGGCGCGGTTTACAACGAGGAGGAGACTGCAGCGATCGGCACGTGGGCCGCCGAGCACGGCTTGTGGGTTATCACCGACGAGATCTATGAGCACCTGGTCTACGGCTCGGCCCGCATGTACTCGATGCCCGTCATGGTGCCCGAGCTGGCCGACCGTTGCGTGGTCGTGAACGGCGTGGCCAAGACCTACGCCATGACGGGTTGGCGGGTCGGCTGGCTCATCGGGCCGAACGATGTCGTGAAGGCCGCGAGCAACCTGCAAAGCCACTCGACGTCCAACGTGTGCAATGTCGCCCAGAGAGCTGCCCTGGCTGCCGTAACGGGCCCGCTCTCCGACGTCGAAGCGATGCGGGCGGTATATGACCGTCGGCGCCGGGCGATCGTGTCTGCTCTCTCGGAGTTGCCCGGCGTGCTCTGCCCCGAGCCTGAGGGGGCGTTTTACGCCTTCCCGAGCTTTGCCGGCGCCCTCGGCCAGCCGCTCGGGCCGGGCCGCCGGGCACCGTCGACCACGCTGGAGCTCGCCGAGATCGTGCTCGAAGAGGCAAAGGTGGCATTCGTCCCCGGTGAGGCCTTCGGCGCGGCGGGGTGCGGGAGGTTTTCCTACGCGCTGGCCGACGAAGACCTCGCAGAAGGCATGACCAGGCTCGCTAAGTTCTTCGGCTAGATCTCCGAAACCCAGGAGCTCCAACGTTCGACAGTCTTGAAGCCCAGCCGAGCGTAAACGGGATAACCAGCCGGGCTTGACTGCAGCCATGCCCACTCGGCGCCGTCGGACAAGCCGTCGGCAACCGCTCGCGCGGTCACTGCGCCGGCGTACCCTTGCCCCCGGTAGGCCGGCGGTGTGGCGATGCTGAAGATCGCGACGAAGGGGTAGAGCGTTAGCCCGATCCCAGTCGTAACTGGCTCGCCATCGACCTCGCCGACGTAACAGCGCACCCCCGGCAAGCGCAGCAGTGCTGATGTTGCCAATTGGGAGAAAAGCTCCTCTGGCGCCCCGAAGCCGCTCGCCCCGATCGTTACGTGCTCATGCACCGCCTCGGGGGCCAGCTCTCGGATTTCGAGCCCGTCCACTTGCTGAGCCGTTTCGAGCGCGCCAGAGCCTTCTAACACCATGAGCGGGACCTGCCCGCCTGGTGCCATCCCTCTGGCGAGCGGGAGGTTCGTCAGGGCGAGGCTGGTCCCAGGGCGAAGCTGCAGGCAGTAGGGCAGCCCAGCCGTGGCGACCTCATTCAGGAGCGCCGTAACTAGCTTTTCATCGGGGTCGACCTGCTCGGCCCAGACGCCGTTGCAGTTCGCCAGGGGTACGCCTGACATTGCGGCGAGAACGCCGCCTTCACGCTTGGCCCATCCCGGCATGGCTCCAACAAAGTGCTGCCACGATGTGGCAAGGGCTGACGCAGCTGCGTCCGCGTCGACCACCATCGGCGAAGCCTAGACGAGGTGCCAGTCCGCCTGTCCTCTCACCTGGGCTCAGCCCTTGTAGCCGATAACTGCTCGTTCCGGGTGACGGGCCAGGGTCACGAACGACGTCCCATAGAGGACCGCAAGTAAGACCAGGAATGCCGCGCGCATCCCGATCGTGGCGCCGTGGCCGCTCAGAAGAAGCCATGACAGCAACGAGAAAAGGAGCCCGTTTGCCATCTTTGCGCCGGTCCCGATTGCCACCTGTTCAGCGGTCGGGGTCGTTGCCTTGGAGAGCCTCCACAACATCCACCCCGTGGTGGCGAAAAAACCCTGCGCAAGGACCAGCACTGGCCACGCGTGGCCACCGAAAGCGAGGGACAACAACCCATCGCCAAGGGCCATAAAGCTTCCACTTACCGCGCACGTTATCCGTTTACCATGCAACAGGAGCAAGCTCCGTCTGCCGAAGATGGCGTCTCCCTCGCGGTCCCTGAAGTCCTTCAGGACGATGCGAGCCAGGAACAACGCCACCAGTCCTCCGCCGACGGCGGCGGCGCGGCCACTGGTTCCCCCACCGGAGGAGCAAAAACCCAAGGTGTACGGCACGACCACATATGCGATCGCCAGGGTGCTTGGTGCCCAGTACGGCCTGTAGGAAAGCCGCAGCGGCCGGAGCGAGTAGGCCCGCCCGATCACTAGCCCTGCGACCACCAGCAGCGCCGGCACAGGCCCAAGTGGTGCCGCGCAACCGATCGCTGCTATCCAGGCGAGCCAATGCAGTCTTCGCATGTCGGTTGGGTACGCCGAACCAGTTACAAGTGGGCGGCCAGTGTCGCCGGGATGGTTGACGAGATCGATCTCCACGTCAGCAAGGTCGTTCACCGTTGTTGCAGCCACGTAGCTCCACGCCAGAGCGCAAGCCTCTAGTGCCAGCTCGCCAGGCTTGAGCCGGGCGCCGTCTCCGGTCGCAGCCCCCAGCAACATGAACGTCCACACCATGACGGCGACCCTGTACCGCAGCATCGACAGGGTCAGCCCGGCGATACGGCTAGGAGCTGGCCGGCGCTGACGTGCATCCCTGCCGGTTGTTGTCCCCCTCCCTGGCGGTGTGCGTGTACCCATGGCGCTCATTTCGGGACCACCGTGTTCAATGGCCAGATCGACGTCACGACGAGGATGTAGACAACCCAGAGGATGTGGAACATGACGAGGAACACGAGGCCGACCAAGAAAACATTGACGAGAAGGTTCGCTGTGCCAAGCGCGCGCACCTGTTGCGACGTGGAACGGAACACCATCGCCGCCAGCGCCGTGGCGCCGGCAAGCGCAAGCGCCGTGAACACTGCAACCGCCGACGAGAGCACAAAGTCGAGGTATTGCGCCACTGGTTGGACAGTGGCGACGACCAACACCCACCCGCCCGCGCCAAGGCCTAGGACGGATACGACTATTGCTGCGGTGGGCACTAGGCGGTTGAGGCCCCGGGCCGATCTCGTGGCCCGCTCGACGTGTGTGACGCCGCGCCGGGCCCAAAGGTACAGGAGGCCATAGACGGCGAAGTAGAGCGCGAATATGACAACAGCGGTCACAGTCGCGCCGGCGGCGTCGTCGATCCCGAAGAGCGACTCGGTGATCGCGACGTGCTCGTTGACGTGGTAGAGCCCATAAGGGGCGAGACCGAACTTGACGGCGACGACCAGTGCCTCGTAAGCGGCGGCATAAAGAGCCACCCGCACCGGCAGTTTGAGGTCTCGCCGCACCGCGAGGTAGACCGCCACAGTCGTGACGGCCCCGATTATGACCGATGCAGCGACCAGGACGTCGACTGGCGGCATCCCGTCGACGAGCGGGCCGTGACCAGGGTGACGAGAAGCGAGATGGGGCACCACGAGCGCGGTTGTCAGGGCAACCACCGAGGAGGCCCCTACCCGGGCCCAGAACCTCATGGGGAGGCTCGGCCGGCCGGCATGGCCCACCGGCCATTGCGGAGCGCGATCTCGCGGGTTCATCACACGTCTATCCAAGCCCAAGACGCCTCTCCCGGTCATGCAATGATCTTCGGGGTGAGCAACTCGATGAGTACCTCGATGGAAAACGTTGGACGCCCAAGGGTCCGTGATGCCGTCCCGGGCGACGTAGGCAAGCTACTTGGCCTGGTCCAGGCGCTAGCCGAATACGAGCGGGAAGCGGACCAGGTCATGGCAACAGAGGCGGATCTTGCCGAGGCCTTGTTCGGCACGGATCCCAAGGTCTTCGCCTTGGTTGCAGAAAATGGCGGTGAGGTCCTGGGTATGTTGATCTATTTCGTGACGTTCTCGACCTGGACCGGTCGGCACGGGCTTTACGTGGAGGATCTTTTCGTCGTCCCAGGGCAACGGCGACAGGGGACGGGGAAAGCGCTTCTTGCCGCACTGGCAGAGCGCGCCGTCCAGGCGGGTCGTCCGCGGATCGAGTGGGTCGTGCTCGATTGGAACCAGCCTGCGATCGATTTTTACCTTTCGACCGGCGCACTCCCAGAGGACGGATGGCGCATATTCCGACTGTCTGGTGACGCCCTCTCCGCCCTCGCCGCTACCAATCCTCAGAGATGAAACGGGCCGCCCACCCAGTTGTTTCTGCCGGGGGGTTTAATTGGCCGGACGAGCCCGCCCTTGGAGCAGCGGCGCGCTCGGCTCCCTGACCGACCCGCCAGCGGCCGACTTGCGTCGCCAGGCAATACCCGAAAGGGCTTCCAGGACGACCCGGTTGGCAAGGTAGGCAGTGATCTCCGCGTGGTCGTAGGGTGGAGAAACCTCGACCACGTCGATCCCGCCTACGGGGAGCTCGCTCGCAACGCGCCGGACGGCATCGAGAAGTGCGCGGGCACTGAGGCCCCCGGGTTCGGGAGTGCCGGTGCCGGGAGCCGACCCAGGGTCGACAACGTCGATGTCAACCGATAAGAAGACCGCGTCGCAGCCGTCCATGGCCAAGCCGAAGACCTCGTCGAGGCAGGCGTTGAGACCTCTTTCGACTACCTCGGTCATTTCGTAGCTGCGCATGTTCTGCCCGGCCATCCACTCGAGCACGTCTTCGGGGGGCCAGTACCCACGGAGGCCTATCTGGAAGAACCTGTCGCCCCGTACGGCACCGGACTCGATCAGGCGCCTCATCGGCGTCCCGTGCCCGTAAAGAGACCCGTGCTGGGTATCTGCCGTGTCGGCATGAGCGTCGAAGTGCACCAGTGCCACACGTCCCCAGCCGACGTGGCGAGCAACGCCGGTGGCATCGGGGAAGGTGATCGTGTGGTCGCCTCCAAGCACCACGGGTATAGCCCCAGCCTGGGCGATGGTGGTTACCGCTTGGTCCAGTCGCAGCAGGGCTTGCTCGATCTCGCCTGGCAGCATGTGGACGTCGCCGGCATCCACGACCGCTAATTCGCTCAGGGGGTCCACGCCGAGAGCCAGGTGGGGGCGCACGCCGTCGTGAGCCAGGTAATCGGTGAACCGGATCGCCTGCGGCCCGAAGCGGGTGCCTGGCCGATGACTGGTCCCACCGTCGAACGGGGCGCCCAGGATGACCGCGCCGGCATGGCTGAAACTGACGGGATTGTCGAGATCGGCCCGAGGTACCCCGGCAAAAGTGGCGTCGGGCCCGTACATATTGCCGAGTCTCATCGGGAGGAGGCTACAGGTCTCTCCCGGACGCCGCCAGCTCCTTCACGCCATTGACGCGATCACTTCACGCACAATTTCCTCCGTCGTACCAGGGTGAAGGAAAATAAGCCGAGCGACAGTTTCCCCTTCCCATTTTGTCGGGGTTACGAATGCCACCTGGTCGTCGAGCAGCTTGGCGGACCAGTTGTAATAATCAGCCAGCCCCCATCCCTTGCGCCGGAACAGCACAACGGAAAGCTCCGGTTTACACACGAGCTCGAGGTGTGGGGAGCTCTCGACGATCCGGGCAGTGAGGCGTGAAGTCGATAGCGCCGCGTCGACGGCCGTCCTATAAGCGTCGGTGCCGTTTGTCACCAGCGAGTACCAAAAGGCGAGCCCTCTCGCGCGCCTCGTAAGGTGGTATGCGTAATCGCTTGGGTTCCACTCGTCCTCACCGGAATGGAGAGGGTCGAGGTAAGAAGCCTGTTGGGAATGGACCGCCTTGGCGAGCGCCGGTTCTCGGTACAACAGAGCTGCGCAGTCAAAGGGTGCAAAGAGCCATTTGTGGGGGTCGACCACGAACGAATCGGCATGCTCGGAACCCTTGAAAACCGACTGTATTTCGGCCGACCTCGACAGGAGCGCCGCACCCCCGTACGCGGCGTCGATGTGGAACCAGAGGCCGTGTTGGCGCGCGACCTCTGCCAAACCGGCCAGGTCGTCCACGAGCCCGGCATTCGTCGTGCCGGCGCTCGCGACTACCGCCACCACGTCGGACGGGTCGGGGTCCGCACGGAGCGCTTGTTCCAACCCGGCGCCGGTGAGCCGATGGTCTTCGCACGGGACCATTAGCTCGCCGACGCCGATCACGTGCAGCGCTTTGCCGACAGAGGAATGGGCATCCTCGCCGAGAGCGACACGCACTCGCGCCGTCGGTCCGCCCAGCCGGGCGCGGCCGCGGTCGCGGGCCACCACTAGAGCGGACAGGTTGGCCGCCGAGCCGCCTGAGACGAAACACCCGCCTGAGCTCGTCGGCATCCCAGCCAGTCCCGCTAGGAAACTGAGCACCTGGTTCTCCGCTATGACGGTCCCGGCCGCTTCGAGCCATGAGGTTCCCTGCAGGCACGACGCCGATACGACCATGTCGAAAAGGAGCGAAGCTTTGGTGGGGGCTGCCGGCACGAACGCCAAAAATCGTGGGCTGTCACAGGAAATGACCGACGTGACGACCTGATCGGTGAAGATCGACAGGATCTCGACTGGGTCCTTTCCTTCGGCGGTGACCAACCCCGATAAGACGGCTTCGAGCATCGCCCTCGGTCTCGGGTGGTCAAGCGGTACCGGGTCGAGCGATAGGCGCCAACGGCAGTAGTCGAACACCGCCTCCCCCATTGCCTCGTCGTAGGCGAACATCGGGTTGTCAGACATTAACGGACAAGCGGTCAGATAGGGCGGGCAAGCAGGTCTACGTGCTCGGTCCCGCTGGCCATGGAGCAGATGGTCTCGTCGTCCTGGTCTCCCCTGGACCCGATAACCGAAAGGCGGTAGCCGAACGCCCGGAGCATTGCGAGGTACCCGTGCGCATTTCCCCACGGCGAGCTGTCGAGCGCGAGGGGGTAGAACTCGCTGATCAGCACCGGTCGGTACCGGGTAATGGTGTCCCCGGCGCCTTTCAGCACGAGCGGTTCGGCTCCCTCGACGTCGATCTTGATTGCATCGACCCGGGTTACCCCTGCGTCGGAAAGGACATCGTCGAGTGGGCGGGCCGCGACGACGAAGCTGGCCTCGATGGGCTCGGATGGCGGACCGTCGATCGGGGTGATCCGCCCGTTGCTGCCATCTGTCTCGAGGGCGATAGCGCCCGGCTGTGCAGCGAGGGCCATTGTGAGCATGTCGATGTTGTCGAAGCCGTTGTCCTTGGCACTGTCGCGCAGCAGGGCCACGTTGAGGGGGTTCGGTTCGATAGCGATGACCCTGCCCGAGGGCCCCACCAGCGAAGAGCCCAGCAGGCTGAACCATCCGACGTTGGCCCCGACATCGACGAAGGTGCCACCGGGGCCGAGCACCTTTCGCAATGCCGCTGAAACCTCCGGCTCATAGCTACCCGTCCGAGCAATGGTGTGCCCTACCGCGTAATCGGCCGGGTCCACATGCATCCGGAACCCCTCGCACGTGGTCACGATCTCGGTCGAAGGCTGCTCGTGCCCGCGAGGGTGCGCGTGAACGAACTCGACGCTGCCGATGAACTCTCCGACAAGGTCCCGCAGCGAGATGGTGCCGGCTGAGAGACGTTGGCGGTAGTTGGCGAGGCCATCGGGGTCGGGTTGACGCCCGAGGAGCAACCGGTAGCAGCTGACGACATCGCCCATGGTGGCGGCCCTGTCACCTTCAGCGACCTTCGCCCGGAGGTCGGCAAAAGGGCGCCATGCCGCCCAACTCGAAGTTGCTGCGTTCAGGGCCCGCTCGATGGCTAGGTAGGATTGCTCGAGCAAGCTGCGTCGGGAGCGGCTTGTTGGCATAGCCGGCTATGCTACCGCCCGGGATGGTCGGGAATAACGGTGGTGCCGCATACCTTGGGGGACGATGAAGCGCCGCATCGCCTTTGTTAGCCCTCGCTTTGGTGAGGAGATAGTAGGTGGGGCCGAGGCCGTGGTGCGCGACGTCGCGCTCGGCCTGGTCGAGCGGGGTTGGGACGTCGAGGTGCTCACCACTTGCGCCGTGAGCCCGTATACGTGGGCCAATGAGCTGCCTGAGGGGACCGAGGTGGACAGCGGGGTGCTCGTGCGCCGCTTCGCCAACGTGCTCGCCACTTCAGCGAGCAGGGAGCACATGGTCCACGGGCGAATTTACGCAGGCGAGAGCCCGACCCTCGACGACCAGGTCACGTGGCTCCAGGCCCTCTTCCGGACCCCGGGCCTCTTCGAGGTCCTGCTGAAGGAAGGACGCAGTTACGACGCGGTCGTATTCGCTCCCTACCTCTTCTGGCCCACCACCGTCGGCATGACGGTCGTGGCCGAACGAGCGGTCGTCATGCCATGCCTTCACGACGAGGTCTACGCATACCTCGACGTGATGAGGCATGTGCTCTCCTTGCCGGCCGCGGTGTGGTTCCTGTCGGGCCCTGAGCACGACCTGGCGCACCGTCTCGGCCCTGTCACCCCGCACCACAGCGTGATCGGGTCCGGGATGGACGTGCCGAAGGAATACCACCCCGAGGAGTTCCGCTCCGAGTACGGCCTGGACGCTCCGTTCGTGTTGTACCTGGGCCGCCGTGAGGCGGACAAGGGTTGGCCGTGGCTGATGGACGTGTTCGCGGGGACCAAGACGCCGGTCAAACTTGTGAGCGCCGGGGCGGGCCATCCTGATGTGCCCCCCCGACTTCGTGGGCGGGTCATCGACGTCGGGTACCTCACGGTCGAGCAGCGCAATAACGCACTTGCGGCAGCACTGGCCTACATGCAGCCGAGCTTCATGGAGAGCTATTCCCGCACAGTCATGGAATCGTGGCTTGCCGGCCGCCCCGTGCTCGTCCGCACCGGCAGCGAAGTTGTCGAGTGGCATTGCTCGCGTTGCGATGGAGGGCGCTCGTTCGGGAGCTCCGAAGAGCTTGAAAAACTGTTGGGGACGCTCCTGGCCGACCCCAAGGCTGCCAACAAGATGGGCGCGCGCGGGCACGCGTACGTTATGGAGAACTACCAGTGGCCGCAGGTCTTGGACCGGATAGAGGCGGATCTAAAATCGTTGGGCAAGCCCTGGGACCGGCCGCCGCACTCTGAGTGCTGATCAGTCCGGGGGGGCGGCATCCTGCCCCGCCCAGCGTTCCCATACTTCTTCGGGCCGGACCGCCCAACTTCGGGCAAGTCGGGCGCGGCTTGCAATTGCCCAGGGCAGCAGACGAGCGATCCCGGAGCGCACTCCTCCATCGGGCCCCTCTGCGAAGCGGTCCCGGAGCGCTTTAGTCGCGAGCCGACGCGGCCCGTTGCGGACCATGGTCAGGGTCCTGTTGCGCTCGGACATCACGCGTACCCAAGGTTGGTGCTCGCCCCCCGAACTGGCGGAACGGCGGTGCTCGACAGTCGCGCTCGGGTCGTACAAGATCCGCTTGCCCGCCAGCTGCGCTCGCCAGCACCAATCCATGTCCTCGTAGTAGGCGAAGAACCGAGCGGCGAACGGGCCGACCTCGTCCCACGTCGCCCTCCGGGTCACGAACGCACTGCCGGAGATCGCAAAGCGTTCAGCGGGCTCGTCCAAACGCTCGTCATCGGGCGTATCGGCAGCGATGTCGCCTCCGTACCCGCGGGTGTCGAGGAACGCTCCCGCGCTATTGATGAGGCGCACCACAGGGCCTGGTGGCGCAGGTTGGCCGTCCACTGTCACCTGTGCAGCGCCGTCAGCATCCGGCAGCGGCACGTACCACGGACGGGGCCCCGCGGTCCAGCGCCAACGGTCTCCGCCGCTGCCGGTTTCCATTCGGTAGAGGCCGGGCCCGGCTGCGGTGCCGAGCAGCTCGGCGCCATTGACCTTCACCGAGCGGATTTGCCGTCCAAGCGGGCGCGGGTCCCCCGGTGCTGACCAATCGTCGTCGGGGTAGCGGATCTCCCGGTAGCGGGTGGTGAGAACGACCTTCGGGCCGACCGCGGCGATGGACTCGTCCGACAGCGCCTCCGTAGCCGCTCCCAACCACCCGGGCCCGGCAACTGCGTCGTCGTTCAGGAAGGCCAGGATCTTGCCGCTCGAAGCGCTGGCACCCGCGTCAGCAGCCGGGGCGAAGCCAGTGTTGGACTCGAAGCGGAGCACTCTCACGCCGGCGCGGCGGCCGATCTCGGACGCGACGCCGCCCGAAGAGCCGTTGTCGACCAGCACCACCTCGTCGGCCTGGCCACTCAAGGAGGCCAGGCAAGGGCTCAACCATTCACCGGGACGGTAGGAAACGACGACGACGCTCGCCTTCAAGGGGCCCGCCTCAGACGGCCGCGTCCCGGGTGGCCTCGGCGACGCGGCGTGCGATGTCGTCCCAGCCCGTAGCCCCGCTCACAGGAAGGACCGTTATACCGGCGCCCTCGAGCCGCAGGGCGATCGGTGGCGCCGAGGCGGTACCCCCCGCGCCGTCCGGGCTTGCGTCGACGAGGGCCATGGTCCGTCCCGGCCACGCGCGAGCGAACTCTTCAATTCCCCCTGCCTGCGGGTTGCTCGGCTCACTCGGGACCCACGTGACGATCGCGTCATAACCTCCTCGCCACCGGTCGAGGTTGCTCAAGGCTGTGTACGAGATCGGCTGGTGCTCGCCGTCGGGCCAGGGCGACGGCTCCACGAGCGGTCCCTCGGATGGCACCTCGCTAACACCGGAGAACTGGTCCAGTGAGGCCAGGGGCACGAGAGCGGTGGCGAGCTTGGCCGGTACCCCGACCAGGGCAAGTTGAGGGCGCTTGCGCCAGGCTGGGCGGTACCGGAGAGATCGTCGCAGAAGCTCCTCGAAAACCGTCGCCGCCGCGTCGGCAACCGAGGCCCAAGACGGTGGCTCGATGTTGGTGAGCGCCATCAGCCTCTCCCGGTAGGGTTTGTCGGTGAGAGCGCGGACGATCGCTCCTGCGATCGCCCCGGGATCGGTTGGCTCAAAGCGGGCCTCGCGGGGGAGGATCTCGCGCAGCGACGAGTTATCGCCGGCGATCGTTGGGGCGCCGCAGGCTAATGAGTCGATCACGGGGAGCCCGTAGCCCTCGTAGAGGGACGGGTAGACGGCCAACTCGGTGGACTGAAAAAGGGCAACGAGCACCTCTTCCGGTACGAACCCGGGAATGAGCACCCGACCTCCAACACCCAATTCCTTGGCCATGACCAGGTAATGGTTTCGCGTCAGCGGGGGAGCCTCGCAGACGATCACCAGCTGGTGCCGCTTCACGAGCTCCAGCGGGAGCGAGGCGTAGCCACGCACCAGGCCGTCGACGTTTTTGCGCGGGTTGAACGCGCCGTTGTAGACGAGGAAGCCCTCTTTCAGCCCTTTGACCCCTTTGCGCGCCACATTGAATGCGTCTTTGCGGGATTCAGGGCGCCGGAACACCGGCGAGGTCCCGCTGCCTATTACGGCGACACGTTCCTCGGGCACCCCGAGCAAACCGATGGTGTCCTGCTTGGTCGAAGCGGACAACGTCAGCACGGCATCGGCTTGGCGGACCACTTCAAGGCAGCAGCGCCAGCGCCGGCGGAGCCCCGGGTCTTGCAGGTACCAGCCCGGGAACAGCTCGGGGATGAGGTCGTACAAGGTGACGGCCGTGTACAGCCGGTGAGACGACGCCTCGCGGGGCCAGTACATGCGGACCGGCACCTCGGGCTCGATCACCGAGCTCATGTGGAGGACGGAGCCTTCCGCCCAATCCGGGCTGGTCGTGAGCCATTTGGCCAGGTCATCAGTCCCCTCCGCCGGGCCAAGTTCGGGATGGACGACGATCGAGCTGACGAGCTCGGGATGGTATTGCACCATTGCCCGTACGAGCTCGGTGCTGTATCGCGCGATCCCCCTTCCCCGATAGCTGGGGCTTTGGGCCGCCACGAGGTCAAAGATGACCCCCCGCCGAGTCATGACCGGCGCCGCCTCATGAGCGCGACGTTGCCTCCTCCGAGCGTCCGTGGTCGGCATGGTCCGTCTCCAGGTGCTCCTCGAGCTCCTCCAGGCCACCCCCGAAGGACTCGAGCTCGGCAGTCAAGCGTGTCAGCGTGCGGCCTAGCGCTTCGGCGACCTGGTCGGCTGCGTCACCTTGCATGCGGAACATCCGCGTGAGCTCCACGTAGTCGGTTCGAAGAGCATCCATTTCAGCGGAGAACTTCTCCGACAGCTCGGCCGTCAACCCGTCGGCCTCACGAATGACCGTGCCGTTTACTTCGGACCTGATCTCGACGCTCATCGTCGCCAACCTGTCGGCGAGCTCGCGCTTGGTGGTTTCGTTTACCTCGGACCTGATCTCGACGCTCATCGTCGCCAACCTGTCGGCGAGCTCGCGCTTGGTCGTTTCGTTTACCTCGGACCTGATCTCGACGCTCATCGTCGCCAACCTGTCGGCAAGCTCGCGCTTGGTCGTTTCGTTTACCTCGGACCTGATCTCGACGCTCATCGTCGCCAACC
>Ga0182024_10015859_pt1 | contig 14367 bp, 13 predicted proteins | sample P32metaG_FD_120480 | JGI IMG/M metagenome (GOLD analysis project Ga0182024, IMG submission 120480) | Permafrost microbial communities from Stordalen Mire, Sweden - P3-2 metaG (Illumina Assembly) | ecosystem: Environmental > Terrestrial > Soil > Wetlands > Permafrost | place: Sweden: Stordalen... | reverse complement strand
TACCTGCAACAAGACCGATCCGCCGACCTACAACAAGGCGAATGTAGTCTTCCAGTTCCCGAAGGGCTCGTTAGCGACTGGGAGTGCCGGTGGGGTGGAAGACGTGATTGGGCAAGTGCTCTCCATCAGTAATGACGATCAGGGCGGGCAGCAGCAGGGCGGGGATCAAGGTGGTCAGCAGCAAGGCGGCCAGCAAGCCGGTGCGGATCAGGGGCAACAGCAGCAAGCGGATCAGCCTGCAGCTGAGCCGGTGAACATTGAGAAGGGAATGACCACCGATCAGGTCGAGGCGGCCATGGGCAAACCGGATAAGAAAGTGACGCTTGGGACGAAGCAGATTTACTACTACAAAGATATGAAGGTGATTTTTCTGAGCGGGAAAGTGAGCGACGTGCAGTAAGGGCAAGTTGTATCGCGTTGGCGATCCCCCGTGTTTTTCTAAGCGATGGAGTAGCCCGGCCCCTTTTCGCAGGAAGGCGGATAAACCGCGGCATGCGCCTAATGTTTGTTCGAACCTGCGCTGAACCCTTGCTTCGACGACTCTCAATCGCGCTTGTGTTGATTGCAGCGTTGCCATCGTGCGGGGGGAATTCGACGTCCTCTTCGACGTCGTCCTCCGGTTTGGATTTGGCGTCGATTACGGTGCAGCCCACGTCGCCGTCGATGTCGGTTGGGAGTCAGTTGCAGTTTAGCGCCTTGGGCACTCCCGCATCCGGGGGCACTGTTAGTGTGACCTCGGAAGTTACATGGACTTCTTCGAGCCCAGGAGTGGCCACCATCAATTCGACCGGATTGGCGACGAGCCTGGCGGCTGGGAAGTCACAAATTACCGCTAGCCTTGGCTCCATCGTGGGGTCAAGCACGCTAGGCGTGACTGGCGGTAGCGCCAATCTCCAGGAGATCACAATTACTCCCGCCGATTCCGAGATAACGGCTTCCGCAACGGTGCAGCTAGAAGCGCTCGGCACTTACAGCGACGGCGCTGGCAACATCACTTCATCGGTTACTTGGACCTCTACTGCGCCAAGCGTGGCCGCGGTCTCACAAAGGGGTGCGGTGACCGTGGGGACGGTTACGGGTTCAACCGTGATCACCGCTACTCTCGGCACGGTCTCTGGGAGCACAACGGTGACTGTTGTGCAATGAAGCGGCAAGGCCAGTCAACGCGATGATTGGCATTAGGCAAAAATCTAGAAGTCGTTCCATTCCAATCACTTGAGCTAGCGATGTAGTACTTCCGTACCGTCTCTAGTACTTCAGTTACTCGCTTTGAAGTGACTTGCCGCCAAGTAAGTGACTACTACTACTAATCAACGCGATACCAAGACCTACCACAACATATAGATATCGGCCTGAAAGCGCGATTCTCTCCTTTCCAGAAAAACCGTAAAAAACCCAGCAAAAACAGGAAATTCGCTTGGACGCGGGGTTTGTCCGGGCTGATATATGCTCGGGACACCGAAAGCCCTTGGATACACGGAGAGGGCGAGGGGGTCTCGCAAAATTAGCCTGCGACCGAAAAACAGCGGCGCAGGAAATTTTGAGGGCTTAGTTAGACAGGGCAAGGAACTGGATCACGAGATATGGCCGACTCGCGGGAAGTGATGAACATTCGCCAGGCGTCGCAGTACCTGGGAGTGAGTCCGGACACGCTTTACAAGTACGTTGGGGAACAGAGTATTCCGGCATTCAAATTGGGCAACCGGTGGCGCTTCAAGAAATCGCGGTTGGACCAGTGGATGGAAGAGAAGTCGAGCCAGATGGAATCGGGAGCGAAACGGAAGCCGAAGGCGGCGGGGAAAGCTGCCGGGTCGCAGTAAAGTAGCGCCGGCGTCTCGCCGGCACTGCTGAAGGAAAAAGCAAGGCCGGCGGGACGCCGGCGCTACAAAAACCGGCACTGCCGGCGCTACACGAAGCGAGCTACGAAAGGCGGGCACATGTTTGGAATGGGATCGAAGACGATTGTAGGTCTGGATGTGGGCTCTTCCAGCATTAAGGCCGTAGAGCTGAAAAAGAAGGGTTCGCAGATCGAAGTGGCGCACCTGGGTTTGGAAGCGCTGGCCTCGGACATCGTAGTGGATTCGATGATCGTGGACTCGGGAACGGTATCGAGCGCGATTTCGAAGTTGTTTGCCGACTGCCTGATCAAGACCAAGGCGGTGGCCACGGCGGTGAGCGGACACTCGGTGATCGTAAAGAAGATCTCGCTGCCTTCGATGAGCGATCAGGAACTGGCGGAGACGATCGAGAAAGAAGCCGCCCAGCACATTCCTTTCGACCTGGCCGACGTGAGCCTCGACTACCAGATTCTGTCGGAGGAAGCGGGCAGTCCGCAGATGGACGTGCTCCTGGTGGCGGTGAAGAAGGACAAGATTCTGAACTACACCAACGTACTCTCGATGTCGGGACGCACCCCCGCTATTGTGGACATCGATGCGCTGGCTTTGCAGAATTGCTACGAGTACAACTACCAGCCGGCGCCGGGACAGGTGGTGGCGCTGCTCAACCTGGGCGCCAGCGTGATGAACATCAACATTGTGAAGGGCACGACGCCGCTGTTCCAGCGCGACGTCAGCGTGGGCGGGCATCAGTACACGGATTCGCTGCAGAAAGAACTTGACCTGAACTTCGAGGACGCGGAGAAGCTGAAGCTGGGCGAGAAGGTGGGGACGGTGAGCGAGGATGCGAAGGGGCCGATCCTGCAACAGGTGACCGAGATCATCGTGCTGGAAATTCAGAAGACGTTCGACTTCTTCCGGGCCAGCGCGGCGGGCGAGCACATCGAGAAGATTTATCTGGCGGGTGGTTCGGCAAAGGTGCCGGGCTTGATGGAAGCGTTGCGGCAGGAATTTTCCATGCCGGTGGAATTGTTGAATCCATTCCAGCGCGTAGTGCCACCGGCGGACGGCCCCGGGGCCGAGCTGGTGGAGCAGAATCCGGGCCAACTGGCGGTGGCGGTGGGTTTGGCTTTGAGGAGCTTTGAATCCCTATGATCAAAATCAATCTGCTGGAATCCTCGAAACAAAAGAATAAGCGCGGCGGCAGTAACGCGCCGGCGATGCCCTCGATGGAAATGGGCGACATGGGATCGCCCAAGCTGAAGGTGCTGGTGGTACTGCTGCTGGCGGGGCTGGTGAATTTTGGCTACTGGTACCGGCTGGACAGCCAGGCTAAGGCGATCACGGTGCAAATGCAACGTGCCGAGCAGAAAAACCGCGAACTCAGCGACGTGAAAGCGCGCTATATGGAACGGCAGACCCAGGCCAACAACTACAAGCGGCGGGTGGACGTGATCGATTCACTGCGCGCTGGACAGGCAGGCCCGGTGAACCTGCTGGCCATGCTGGGTGAGACGGTGAACGGAACCGAAGCGGTGTGGCTGAGGAGCATGGACGATACGGGCCCAAGCGTGAGTCTGGAAGGCACCGCGTTGAGTACGGATGCGGTAGCCAACTTGACGGCCAATCTGCAGAAGACAGGGTTCTTCAAGACGGTGGAGATTAAGGAAACCTTCCAGGACGATCAGATCAAGGACATGCAGGCGTTCCAGTTCACGCTGACCTGCGAGAAGGGGAAGTCGTAGAGGCTCATTTATGGCGATGAATTTCAACGAACTGTCGGGCCTGAAGCAATGGGGAGCGGTCATCCTGGGGGGAGCGCTGGTGACTACGGCGCTGTACTTCACGGTGTTCAAGAACCAGAGCGATAAGAACTTGGCGGCGCAACATGCAGTGCAGGACAAAGTTCGGGAGAACAACGAACTTGAGTCTTACCGTCCCAAGCTGAAGGACATGGAGCGCCAGCTGGCCAACTTGAAACAGCAGTTGGAGATTGAGGCGCGCATCGTTCCGGACGAGAAGCAAGTGGATGGCTTTATCGAAATCCTGGACGGCGAAGCGCTGAAGGCGGGTGTGGAATTGCGCCGCTATACGGCCAAGCCGGGCGTAGGCAAGGATTACTACTCCGAGCTTCCCTTCGACCTGGAGTTGGACGGGCCGTATTACTCGATGCTGAATTTCTTTGACCGGGTGGGCAAGCTGGAGCGCATTGTGAACGTCAGCGGGCTGCTGGTTTCGAATACCAAGAATCCGCAGGGGGCGAAGGCCAAACACACGTATCAGTACGCGCCGAATGAGAGCGTGGTGGCGACATTTACCGCCACAACTTTCTTCAGTCACGACTTGGGTATACCCGCGGGAGCGCCGGGGGCAAAGCCCGCAACCGCGGGCGTGAGCAAATAGGAATCGCTTATGAAGAAGCTAACGATAACGACAAGCATTCTGGCAGTGGGAATGATGACGGGCGGACTCTGGGCACAGAATCCGAACATTATCAACAAGGTGCAGGACACCATGAACGCGGTGCAGCAGAAGAAGACGGATGACTCCAACGCCGCGCTGGGAATAACGAGCACGTCGTCGGCGAAACCGGCTGCGGGCGCTCCGGCGAAACCGGCAGCGCTGGTTCCAGTGTCGGCCAAGGCAGCGCCGGTCGAGGTGAAGAAGGCTCCGGCTCCGGCAGTTGCGGAAGCGAAGCCGCGCACCGCAGCAGTAGCCAAAAAGCCAGCAGCCAAAAAGCCGGTGGCAGCGCATACGGTGATTGCGGCTAAAGAGACCAAGGCAGCCACGACTGTTGCCCCGACTAAGATTGCGCCGGATGCCCAGACGGCGGTCGCCGGCAAGAGCGGCGATGCCGCTAAGGCGCCCAAGCCCGAAAAAAAGAAATGGGCGATGAGCGGGAAACGCGATCCCTTCTTCAGTCCGGTGGTGCAGGAGCCGTCCGGTTCCGGTTGCTCGACAGGGAAAAAGTGTCTGGAGATTGGGCAGATTAATTTGCGTGGCGTGGTCAAGTCGGAGGGCAGATTTATCGCCGTGGTGACCAACAGCCTGAACAAGGCATATTTCCTGCGGGAGAACGATCCGGTGTTCAACGGGTACGTAGTGAGAATTACCGGCGACACGGTGGTATTCCAGGAAACAGTGCAGGACAAGCTGGGCAAGGCACTGACGCGGGAAGTGACTAAGAAGATTTTCACGCCGGCGGTTTAGCGTGGGCAACGGTGCTCCGGGAAGCCGGAACATCAACAAAATCGAGTTCCAGTAAGGACACGCGGGGCAGACCCGCGAGTTGGGGAGAAGCGAAATGCGAAAGCAACTGCTGAGTGTAATCCTACCGCTGATGCTGCTGGGGCTGATGGCTGCAGCCGCAGAGACGCCGGTGTTACAGGCGGCGAGCCAGCGCAACGAACTGCAGCGAGTGAACGTGGTTCGCGGCACGGACGAGATCCGGGTCGAGATCAGCGCTCGCGGCGCGGTGACGCCGAAGCTAAGCACGGCGGATTCGCCGGCGCGTCTGATCGTGGATTTGCCGGGCACCGTCATGGTGTCAGGGCAGAGCCGCATCAGCATAGGCAGCGCGGGCGTGAAGGGAGTGCGCATCGGCATGGATGGGCAGACGCCTCCAACCACTCGCGTGGTGGTCGATCTGGAGCACGCCTGCCGCTACGAGTTGACCCCGACGGCCGATGGAAAACTGGAGTTGACTCTGCACACGCAGTCCACGGCAGCGGCGAGCCCAAGCGTTCCCAAGAGGACTGTAGCCGAAACTTCTCCAGTGGCGAACCCGGGTACGTCCCCGTTCTCTCCACGAGCGATAGCGGTGAAGGCGGAGCCTAAAAAAGAGGTGACGGCGAACGTGCCTCCTCCAGCGATCGATTCGGTCATCCCGAAAGCAGCGGCGGTCAGCGCCGTACCGGGCAGCCAGAAACCGGAGCCCGCATCGACCAGTGATTTTGTATTCGTGGAGCCCACTTACGTGGCCAAAGCGAATACCGCAGATACGGCGATTGAGCCGGCTGGGCGCGCCCAGGAAGCGGCAGCGAAGTTTGCCGACAAAACAGCTCCTGAACTGTTGCCGGTCAGCGCGAACGCGTCGCAGGCGACGCAGAACGTTTCCTCCAGCACGGGCATCCAGCCAGCGGTCAATCTTGCGGCCGAGCAGAAGTCGCAAGCTGGACAGCAACCCGTTGCGGCTGGCCCCAAGTACACCGGCGAACCAATTTCGGTGAACTTGAAGGATGTGGATCTGAAAGATTTCTTCCGTCTGATTCACGAGATCAGCGGCTTGAACGTGGTGCTGGATCCCAATGTTCACGGCACCCTGACGGTTGTGTTGGACGATGTGCCGTGGGATCAGGCGCTGGACATCGTGCTCAAGAATAACGACCTGGCCCGGGAACTGGAAGGCAACGTCCTGCGCATCGCCACGGTCGAGACTCTGAAGAAAGAAGCGGACGGACGGCGCTTGCAGATAGAAGCCGAAGCGCTGGCGGTGGAGAAAGTTTCCATCACGCGCTTCCTGAGCTACGCCCATGCCAAGGATGTAATGATCACGGTGAAGAAGTTCCTTTCGCAGCGCGGCGACGTGGTGGCGGATGAACGTACCAACGCCATCATTGTGAACGATATTCCGAAAGTGATTCCCATCGTCGACCGTCTGTTGACGCAGCTTGACCGCAAGACGCAGGAAGTGGAAATCGAAGCGCGGGTAGTGGCGGCGACGCGGCAGTTCGCCCGCGACATCGGCACGCAGCTCGGCTTTGGCTGGGGCGACGGACACAGCGCCATCGGTGGAAACTCCACAGCAGGCCTTTCGCCCACCACGGTTGGCAGCTTGACTCCGGGCTATATCACGGTGCCGAGCACAGGCTCGACCCCGGGATCGACGATCCCTTTGTTCTCCAATCTGGGTTCGACCTCACCCACCAGCGGCTTGACGTTCTTGAACGCCAGCAACACGGTGCGAATCGATGCCGTGCTTTCGATGGCAGAGTCGCGCGGCTTGCTGAAGGTTCTGTCACGGCCTCGGGTGGTGACCCAGAATAATATTCAAGCCCTGGTGAAGCAGGGTGTGCGCGTACCCATCGTGACGCAGGCGCAGTTGGGCGGTCCTCCGACTGTGACCTACGTGGACGCGTTCCTGCGCTTGACGGTGACGCCGCAGATCACTTCGGAAAATACCATCTTCCTGAACGTGGACGTGGAGAATACCACTCCGAACTTCGGGCAGGAGGTGCAGGGCAACCCCGAGTTGATTACGCAGCAGGCGACCACGCAGGTGCGGGTGACCGACGGAGGTACGGTGGTGATCGGTGGCGTGATTCAGACGCAGAACTCGATCAACATCGATCAGGTGCCAGTGCTGGGAAATATCCCGCTGCTGGGTAACCTGTTCAAGCATACGCAGGTCAATACCTCCAACCAGGAATTGATCTTCTTCATTACGCCGCGAATCATTCAGACGTAGACAGTACCGAGTTGCGAGTATCAAGTACCGAGCACGAGCCGCCGGCCTGAAGAACCTGTCAGGGCCGGCGGTTTCGTTTTTGGGCAGTACCTGGTACCGATTACCTGGTGAACCGCGCGATTGATTCCGGGGTCTTTGGGTACTCGGTACTCGGTACTTCTTTCCTTTCCGCCTGTTAAACTCACAGGAATGAACTTCCTGGGGCGTCAAGAGAAGCTGCGGGAATACCTTGCCACCACCCGATTCGATGCGCTGCTGATCAGCCATCTTCCCAACATTCGCTATCTCTGTGGATTCACCGGCAGCGCGGGTTTTCTGCTGATCGCGGAAAGCGGGAGCGTCTTCTTCACCGATGTCCGTTACGACACGCAGGGGCGCGCGGAAGTAAAGGGCGCGAAAGTGATCATTGCCCGCAAAGGGGTATTGAGCGCACTGGCGGAGTGGGTGGGAGCGCGCAAGAAAAGGTCGAAAGGCTGGAGCATTGGAATCGAAGCCGAACACATGACCGTGGCCGAAAAAAAACGGCTGACGGATTTACTGCCCTCCGGCCTTCGGGTACGGGATGCGAGCGTGATCGTGGAGCGGGCACGAATGGTGAAGGATCCCGAGGAGTTGAGAAATATTCGCGCGGCAGTGCAATTGGGAGCGGGTTTGTTTGACCGCGCGCTCGAGGTGTTGCGTTCCGGAGTAAAAGAGACCGAGGTAGCGGCGGAGATGGAGCACGCCGCGCGCCGGGCCGGGGCGCAAGAGATGTCTTTTGCTACGATCATCGCTTCGGGGGCGAGGTCGGCGTTGCCTCACGGCCGGGCAAGCGATCAAGCTATCATGCCGGGCGGATTCGTGGTCTGCGATTTCGGTGTTATACTCGGTGGTTATTGTTCGGACCAAACTCGCACCGTATGGGTGGGGAACGGCTCGAATGCGGCGCCAGAAGACGCGCGCCACGCCTACGAATCGGTGAGGGAGGCGCAGCAGGCGGCGATCGCGGCTGTGCGCCCTGGAATCAGGGTGGCTGAGGTGGACGAGGCCGCGCGCAAGGTATTAAGAGGAGCTGGCCTGGGACGCTATTTCACGCATTCCACGGGGCATGGCGTGGGGCTCGAAATCCACGAAGCGCCGAGAGTGGCGGCCGGCCAGAAGGAAGTACTGCGGTCCGGCATGGTCATCACCATTGAGCCGGGAGTATACTTCCCCGGCAAGTGGGGCGTGAGGATCGAGGACATGGTGGCTGTCAGCGAAAACGGTTGTGAGGTGCTGACTCCGACCAGCAAAGACTTCCTGGCGGTTTAAGTCATGGGTGCCAGGTCATGGGTGTTAAGTCTTGAGCATAAGGCTACGGGTGGTACAAAGCGGTTTGCAATCATATAGCACCTCAAACAGAGAGGCCTGACACCTGCTGGCTAGAATCTGAAGGCTCAGTTCCACCTTATATACGAATGAATCAAAAAGAGCTGAAGGAACTCATTGAGTTCTTAATCGAAAAAGACATTGCCGAGTTCGAACTGGAGCGTGGCGATGTCAAAGTGAAAATAAAGCGAGCGTGCCAGCACACCGTTGTGCAAGCGGGCGCGGAAGTGCCCTACGTGGCCGCGGCGGTGCCGCAGACGGCCCAGCCGGCCGGCGCCGTTTCCCCTGCGGCGGCCCCCCCAGCAGCGGTCGAACCCGCGCCCGCAGTGGAAGAAAACCTGCACGTCGTGAAATCCCCCATCGTGGGAACCTTGTATGAGGCGCCTTCGCCGGGCGCTCCGCCTTTCGTTAAGGTTGGGGATATGGTGGAGGTAGGGCAGGTGCTGTGCATCGTCGAGGCGATGAAACTTCTAAATGAGATTGAATCGGATGTGGCGGGCGAGATCGTGAAAAAGATGGGAAGCAACGGCCAGCCGATCGAATACGGGCAGGAGCTGTTCGCGATCCGACCGAAGAAGTGAGGGAGATTGGGTAATTTTGTAATTTTGTAATTGAAAAGCCTTCGGGGTTTCAAATTACCCAATTACAAAATTACCAAATTACAAAATGCCCCCCTCTGTCCCCACATTTAACCTGAAATGTTCAAGAAGATATTGATTGCGAATCGCGGAGAGATTGCATTGCGTGTTATCTGCGCGTGCAAGGAGCTGGGCATCCGCACGGTTGCCATTTACAGCGAGGCCGACCGGCATTCCTTGCCGGTGCGTTTTGCGGATGAAGCCATCTGCATTGGGCCGCCGCAATTGGCGCTGAGCTACCTGAACATTCCGGCGGTCATCAGCGCGGCGGAGATCGCCAACGTGGACGCAATCCATCCCGGCTACGGGTTGCTGGCGGAGAATGCCAACTTTGCCGAGGTGTGCGAGACCAGCGGGATCAAGTTCATCGGGCCGCGGCCGGAAGTGATGCGGCTGATGGGAGAAAAAGAGAAAGCGCGCGCCGCCATGAAACGGGCGGGAGTGCCGATTCTGCCGGGCTCGGATGGAATCATTGCCTCCGATGGCGAAGCTGTAGAGTGGTCGCGGCAAGTCGGTTTTCCGGTGATCGTGAAGGCGTCGGCGGGCGGTGGTGGGCGCGGAATGCGCATTGTGCGCAACGAAGAAGAGCTGCCGGGATTATTCCGGGCGGCGCAGTCGGAGGCCGCGGGGGCGTTCGGCAACGGCGATTTGTACATGGAGAAATATGTCGAGCATCCCCGGCACATCGAGTTTCAGGTGTTGGCGGATGAGCACGGGAATGTGGTGAGCCTGGGAGAGCGCGAATGCTCGATACAGCGGCGGCACCAGAAGCTGCTGGAAGAGTCGCCGTCCACGCAAGTGACGGGCGAATTGCGCGATCAGATCGGCGGGGTCTTGTGCAGATCGCTGACCGAGATTGGCTATACTAACGCGGGAACCATCGAATTCTTGATGGACCAGGACCGCCGGCTGCACTTCATCGAAATGAACACGCGCATCCAGGTGGAGCATCCGGTGACGGAGATGGTGACCGATGTGGATCTGGTGAAGAGCCAGATCATGATCGCGGCGGGAGCCCACATGCGAGACGTGCTGCAGGGGCCGATTGTGCACCGCGGGCATGCCATCGAATGCAGAATTAACGCGGAACATCCGGAGAAGTTCACGCCGTCGGCGGGGAAGATTACGGCTTTCAATCCGCCGGGGGGAACCGGGGTGCGCGTGGATACGGCGGCGTATGCGGAGGGGGTGATTCCGCCATATTACGATTCGCTGATCGCGAAGTTGATCGTGCATGGCAAGGATCGTGGCGAGGCCGTCTCGCGCATGACGCGGGCGCTGGAAATGTTTATCGTCGAAGGCATTTATACGACGATTCCGCTGCACCGGAGGATTCTGGCTGATCCGGATTTCCGCGCCGGGAAATTTGATACGGGGTTTATTGAGCGATTTCTGGCTGGCAACAAAAAGGTTTCGGCCGCGTGATCGCCCTGCCGCGACTTTATGCCATTATTGATGCGGCGGCTTTCCTAAAACATGAGGATTTGATTACCTTTGCCACTGAACTAATCTTTGGCGGATGCACCATCCTGCAATACCGCAATAAAAATGGGAGCGCACGCGTGATGCTGGAACAGGCGCGTGAATTGCGCGGGCTTTCGCGGGCGGGGGCGCCCGCGCCACATTTGCGGCTGATCATGAATGACCGCGCTGACTTGGCTCTGGCTGCGAAGTTCGATGGCGTCCATGTTGGGCAGGATGATCTTCCGCCATCCTCGGTGCGGAGGATTATCGGTCCGGATCGTTGGCTGGGATTTTCTACGCATGATCCGCAGCAAGTGGAAGAGGGCGACCAGACCTCCGCGGATTATATTGCCATCGGACCAGTGTTTTCCACTTCCAGCAAAGATAATCCCGATCCTGTTGTTGGCCTTGAAGGAGTGCGCCGGGCGAGGCAGTTGACCGGAAAACCTCTAGTCGCCATAGGAGGAATCACGCGGGCCAATGCGGCGTCGGTGATTGAAGCCGGAGCCGATTCCGTGGCGGTGATATCCGATTTGTTACGGGAACCGCGGAAATCAGCAGAGGAATTTTTTCGCGTCTTGAGGTAAAGTCATCCAGAGAATTGCAAGGGTTGGGCAAGCGTGGGCGAGCTGCGCTCGCTGCCTGCCCTGGACTTGCCGAAGGAAACAGCCGGCGAGACGCCGGCGCTACCAGACTCGGGCGTTACAACGCTTAGGAGGGATCCTGAGTACACCGACCACGCGGCCGACTGCAGCGAGCGATTGGGAAATTCATAGCCATCAGGATAAGGAGCTGGTTAAGGGCCTCGGCCTGACCAGCGCCACTATGCTGGTGATGGGGTCGATGATCGGCTCCGGCATCTTTATTGTTTCGGCGGAGATTGCCCGCGAAGTGGATTCTCCCGCGTTGCTGATTGGCGCCTGGGCCGCAGCGGGGTTCATGACTATTGTTGCCGCGCTCAGCTACGGCGAGCTGGCAGCCATGATGCCGCGGGCCGGTGGGCAATACGTATATCTGCGCGAGGCGCTCGGGCCGCTGTGGGGTTTTCTCTATGGCTGGACCTTGTTCCTGGTAATTCAGACCGGGACGATTGCGGCGGTGGGCGTGGCTTTCGGCAAGTTCCTGGGAGTCTTTTTTCCCGCCATTTCATCTTCTCATTGGATTATCCATCTCTGGAAAGTTCCGCCGATTCCTCTCGGGCCCATGGTTCTCGGCAACATGGATGTGGGAATCAACACCCAGAACTTGGTCGCCATCTTGCTCGTTATCTTCCTTTCGGTGGTGAATATCTTTGGCTTGAAAACTGGAGCGCTGATCCAGAATGTGTTTACCGCAGCCAAGGTCTCGGCGCTGCTCGGTCTTGCATTGTTTGGATTGGCGCTCGGGCGGAATGCTCATGCGCTGGCAGCTAACTTCAGCGGACATTTCTGGCGGAACGCGGGATTGGGCGCGCAGCACGCCGTTCAGGTGGGAGTGGGCGGACCGATCGTGATGGTCGGCACGCTGACGATTCTGGCGGTGGCGCAGGTAGGCTCGCTGTTCTCCGCCGATGCCTGGAACAACGTGACCTTCACCGCGGGAGAAGTAAAAAATCCCAGCCGCAACTTGCCGTTGTCGCTGGCGCTGGGCACGGGAGTGGTGATCGCGCTCTACATTGCCTGCAACTTTATTTATTTACTGGCTCTGCCGCTGGACGGGACGGCAGGCGCGGCAACGATTCTGGGACGGGGAATCAAATTTGCTGCGGAGGATCGCGTGGGTACTGCCGTGATGACGCAGATGTTCGGCGCCGCGGGCGGTCTCTTGATGGCTGGGGCCATTCTGATTTCCGCCTTCGGCTGCGCCAATGGGCTGATTCTTTCCGGCGCGCGCGTCTACTATGCCATGGCGAAGGACGGTCTGTTCTTCAAGAGCGTCGCCAAACTGCATCCCACGCATAAGACGCCGGCGGTTTCGCTGATGGTGCAGATGGTGTGGGCGTGCCTGTTGTGCGTATCGGGAAGCTACGGTCAACTTCTCGACTACATTATTTTTGCTGTGCTGGTGTTCTACATTCTGACGATTGTGGGATTGTTTGTGCTGCGCCGAACACGTCCTGACGTCGAGCGGCCGTATCGCGCTGTTGGTTATCCGGTCCTGCCGGCGATTTATATTGTGATGGCTTTGTTTATCGATGTCGTACTATTGCGCTACAAACCGCAATTCACGTGGCCGGGGCTGATTGTAGTATTGCTGGGCATCCCGGTATATTACGCGTGGTCGAAAAGCGCAGGCACAAGGCGCGAATCGGCGTAGTTCCCAAGGAGAAAGCAAACGAATGGCAAATCTGCTGGCAACCAAGCCGCTGAACCTGCTGATGGAAGAGGCCCGCGAGACGGGCGAACACAGCCTCAAACGGACGTTGGGAGTTTTTCAACTGACGGCGCTGGGCGTGGGTGCGGTAATCGGGGCCGGCATTTTTGTAATGGTGGGACTGGGAGCACAGTACGCGGGCCCGGGGCTCACACTGTCGTTCGTTCTGTCTGGGTTTGGATGCGCCTTTGCCGGGCTGTGCTACGCGGAGTTCGCGGCTATGATTCCGCTGGCGGGCAGCGCCTACACCTACGCCTATGCCACGCTGGGCGAGTTGATTGCATGGATCATCGGCTGGGACCTGACGCTGGAATACGCCATGGGCGCCAGCACAGTTTCCTCGGGCTGGTCGAACCACTTCATCGAACTGCTGAATATCTTCCATGTAAAAATGCCGCTGTGGCTGGCCTACGACCACTGGACAGCGCTGAAGTCCGCCGAGAATATTGTTGCGCGGCAGATGGCGCAGAGCGCGGATTCTACCCTGGTGCCGGGCACGCAAGCGTTCCTGGATAAAGTTAGCGCGATCATGAGTGCGCAGTCTCCGGAACTATTGCAGCGGGGCCATGACCTGCTGGGCGCGCCGCACCTGTTTGGGATGGAGGTCGGTTTAAACCTCCCGGCGTTCCTCATTGCGCTGGCGATTACAGCGATTCTGGTCCGTGGCATCAAGGAGAGTGCGCGGTTTAACACTGGGATCGTGGTGGTCAAGGTTGCGGTGGTGCTTTTTGTGATCGCGCTGGGCTCCCACTATATCAACCGCGCAAACTGGGGTACGGACTGGCACTCCTATGCGCCGCACGGCTTTGCGGGAATCGGAGCGGGCGCAGCCTACATCTTCTTCGCCTACATTGGTTTTGATGCGGTCTCGACGACGGCGCAGGAGGCAAAGAATCCACAACGCGACTTGCCCATTGGCATGATCGCTTCGCTGGCCATATGTACGGTCCTGTACATTGCCGTGGCCGGCGTGCTGACGGGGATGGTGCACTGGCAACAAATCAATATCGAGGCGCCGGTCGCTGTGGCGTTCCTGGACCGGGGTCTGACAACGGCGGCGAATATTATTACGCTGGGGGCCCTGGCTGGACTGACAAGCGTGATGCTGGTGATGTTGCTCGGCCAAACGCGAGTGCTCTACGCGATGGCCAATGACGGCCTTTTGCCTAAAACGTTCTTCGCGGCGGTCCATCCCAAGTTCCGCACTCCCTGGAAGAATACGATTCTAGTGGGCTTGCTGGCGGCGGTCGTCGGTAGTACT
>Ga0182024_10015858_pt1 | contig 14368 bp, 14 predicted proteins | sample P32metaG_FD_120480 | JGI IMG/M metagenome (GOLD analysis project Ga0182024, IMG submission 120480) | Permafrost microbial communities from Stordalen Mire, Sweden - P3-2 metaG (Illumina Assembly) | ecosystem: Environmental > Terrestrial > Soil > Wetlands > Permafrost | place: Sweden: Stordalen... | reverse complement strand
TCGAGCTGGGCAAGCACACCGGCCTCTCCGCCAGCTTCCTTTCCCAATTGGAAACCGGCCGCGTAGTCCCCACCCTGCGCAACCTCTCCCGCATCGCCATGGTCTTCTCCAAGGACCTGTCCTATTTTTTTGAGTCCGAGCCCAATGCCCTGTTCCGCATTCACCGCCGCAAAGAGCGTGTGCGGCTGCCGCAAACCGGCGTGGCAGTTCCCAACTACTACTTTGAGAGCCTCGGCTACATGGTTCCCGATCGCCACATGGACCCCTACTTTGCCGAGTTTGTGCCGCCGGCCAAAGACATGGACCCCAGGGCGCATGTGCATCCCGGCTTTGAGTTTCTCTATGTGCTGGATGGCGACCTGGAGATCCACCACGGCGACCAGGCCTGCACGCTGGAGACCGGCGACGCCATCTACTTTGACGCCGGCACGCCGCACTCCTACCAATGCGCGGGGAAGAGGCCGGTTAGCGCCATCATTGTGACCATGCACCAGGCCCCGCCCGCTCATCCCATCCCGCTGCGCGCCCTGCCTGCGCCGCCGCTGGCCAGAGCACCGGCCGCGGGCCATTGATCGGGCTTCTCGGAGCGCAGAAAAACGCCCCCGCAACCTGCAGGACAATTTCGCAGCCCGTTTTGTTCGCAGCCCGTTTTGCCAATCGGATGGCGATTGACCAAAGTTGAGCAACAAATCCCGGTACCGGGTGTTTCCCCAACATACGGACCCCGCCCCGGCGATGCGGCTGATACAGAATGCCAAGCCCCGTCGGGAAAGAAACCGCAGCTCACCCATCCTGCCTTTTCCTTGAAAGGGCGCCTGGCTCAGTCGCTCTTCCGTCTTCTCAGCATGCTCCCACCGTGAGCTGCATTTTTTCCTTCGCGCTTTGCGCCGGTTTCTCAATTTCGTCCGCCTTGCGAATCACCCAAATCCGCAGCGTGTCCTTATCGTTTTTGTCCACTTCGGCCTTCAGGTTCTAGTTCAAGTGACTTATTGCAGCCGCCCCTGGTCACGCAACTGCCGCGCCGTGGCCTCGAGAAACGTCTCCACACTTACCCCCGCGGGCGTCTCCAGACCCGACTTGGCCTGGATCGCCGCCGCAATCCGCGCAGCCAGGCCCTGCCGGGTTGCCAGGCTCATGTCCAACCGCCGCGAAAAGAAGCCCTCCAGCACCTCCAGGTCGGCCGAGGAGAGTCTGGAAATTCCCAGCGAAGGCAAGGTGACGGCCGTATGCGGCTCCGGGATGGGAACACTGGCGTGAAAAAGCTGCGCGGTAAATGTGCGCGACCCAGTATCGCCCCACAAGGGCGCCTCTGACTCGCGATCCCGCACCACCAGCGTGCCCGCGGCAAGATCGCCCAGCCGCTGGTGCTGCCGGGTGACGAACATGGTGATCACGCCCACCGCAGAAACGAAGAGTGGTTGCTGGTCGATAAAGCGAATGAGATTCCGCGCCATCGATTCGAGCAGCCCAATGGGCCGGCCCGAACTGTGAATCACGCGAATCTTCGCCACCCGTTTGCCCGGCGTCCGCCCGTTCCAGAACGCCTCGAACAGCGTGAAATAACCCCAGCCGAACAGAAAGAGAATAAAGATGGCGATTGCCTCCGCCCACTGCGCGGAGATCCGACTGAAGGTGCGCAGCGCCGGACCGAATATCAAGGCGAGAATCCATAGGACGAACAGTCCTGCAAGCAGGATCAGGTAGTCCACCAGCAGCGCGATGAAGCGACTGCCGATCCCCGCCAGCGGCAGTTCGATCGAGACCAGCTCCGGCGTGTCAATGCTAATCTGATCTGGGCTGAGCCGGTCTGAACTCAGGTCCCTATCTACGTCCATGGCTCAAATCCTCTCCAACCAGTGGATCGCGAAGCGCCGGCCCCACTGGGACAGGCTGGCTTCTCTTCTCGCCCAATCCGACGCAAGCGGCCTCGGCCAGCTTTCCCGCGCCGAGCTGCAGGAGATGGCGCTGCTCTATCGTCAGGTCGCGGCCGACCTCTCTGTCGTGCGCCAGGACTCCACCGCCCGCACCTATGCGGTCCACGTGAATCAATTGCTGGCTCGCGCCCACCATATCATCTATTCCGGCCGCAAGACGAATCTGCGCACCCTGTTTCTCTTTCTGCGCGATGAGTATCCAGCCGTCTTCCAGCGCCAGATCGGCTTTGTCCTGGCGTCGATCATCGTCTCCGTCGCCTTCGGCATCCTGGGCGCCGTGCTCACCAGCAGCCGCCCCGAATTCATGCGCCACTTCGTCGGCCCGGAGATGATCGCCACCATGGAGCGGCATCAGATGTGGACCGAGTCGATCGTCAGCATCAAGCCCACCGCCACCAGCGCCATCATGACCAACAACCTGTCCGTGAGCTTTGTCACCTTCGCGGGCGGCATTGTCTTTGGTTTGGGCACGTTCCTCGCGCTCTTCCAGAATGGCATGATGCTCGGCGTTATCGGCGCCGCCTGTCATCAATACGGCATGTCGATTCTCCTATGGAGCTTTGTCGCGGCCCACGGCTCGCTCGAGCTGCCCGCCATCCTCATCGCCGGCGGCGCAGGCTTCCGCCTGGGATATGCCATGCTCTTTCCCGGTGAGCTGCACTGGAAAGACTCAGTCGCCCGCGGCGGTCTCGAAGCCACGCGCCTGGTTTCCGGCATCATTCCCATGCTGATTGTCGCCGGCTGCCTGGAAGGCTTCTTTTCCCCATCCCACGCGCCCATCTGGCTGAAGTTCACCGTCGGCGGCATGCTGTTTACGCTGCTCAACCTGTGGCTGTTTAGGCCGGTGAAGGAACAAACCGCGCCAACCGCCGCTTGACTCGATATATACAATAAGAGCAATCTATATATACAGGAGAATTTCCATGGCCGTCACTCTTACCTCCATCCGATTGGACACCAAACTCGCCGACGAAGCCGTCCGCGTGCTCGGCGTCAAATCCCGAACGGAAGCCGTTCATGTGGCCTTGAAAGAGATTATCGGGTTAAAGCGGTTCAAAGCCCTGATGAAGAAGTACGGGGGCAAAGGAACGTTCGCGGGATACGATGAGTGACATCGTTGTCTTCGACACCTCGGTGCTGATTGACCAAATTCGATCCAATCGGCACCTCGATCGCATGCTGAACCTCGAAGCCGTGGTCCGCAACTCCGCCGTTGTGTTCGCCGAACTCTGGCGCGGCGCTACCTCATCCGCGGACCGGGAGATTATCGAGTCCCTGGAACGAAACTATCCTTCCCTCACACCCACAACAAACAACTGGCTGGAGTCGGGCCAGCTCCTCGCAAAGATCTACGCCGACAAAGGTTTCGAGCCGCGCAAGCTGAGGGATCTTCACTTCGATGTGCTGATTGCGTTGACCGTCCGCACACACGGCGCGCGCCTTATCACGTCCAACCGCGCCGACTTCGAGCTGATTCGCGAATACCGGAACTTCAAACTCGAAGTCTGGTAGCCCTGGGTACCAGTCATGGCCTCACGACTCACACCTTCACAAAAATCTTCTTCCGGTACAGGATCCACACCGGAATGAAGCAATATGCCAGCGTGAAGAAGGAAAACGCAAACGCCGCCAATCCCGGCGTGGGAATGCGGATGAATACGTGGTCGCCCAGCCAGTCCATAGGATTGGTTTTCTTGCCGCCGGCTATAAACTCGATGCGCTCCAAAGCGCCCGGCACCAGTTCGCTGAACATGTACGCCGTGATGGAATTCGCGCCCAGCACCAGCCACGGATAAACCATCCACTTGCTCTCGCCGCGCCCCCAGCCCCACACGTCCATCACCAGGTACGACAGCGTCAGCACGGTCAGCGAATATCCCGCCGCCACCAGCACAAACGAGCTGGTCCACATATTCTTGTTGAGCGGGAACTCGATCGACCACAAATATCCCAGCGCCAGGCAGGTCACCGCGCCCGCGGCCAGCCCCATCGCCGTCGTCTTCGCCGCGCGCTGCCCGCGCAGCCACAACCCCGCCAGCACGCCCAGAAGCGCGGTGCCGAATGCCGGCAGATCGCTCAAGAGGCCCTCGGGGTCGCGCACGTTGTGGTCCGGATATTCAAGATAAAGATGGTGCGGCATGATCAGCCGGTCAAGCCAGCTCACCAGGTTCATGCGAATATCCATGAAAGGAATATCGCGCCCCGGCATCCCCGCACCCGGTACCGGAACCCAGCGCAGCAGGATCCAATAGCCCACCAGCGCCACCACCACGCCCGCTACCTTGGTCCACACGCGCTGATCCCAAATGTAAAACAATCCCACCACCAGGTAGCAGATCGCAATCCTCTGCAAGACGCCATAGAACCGCATGTGTGTCCAATGGAAGAAGGGAAAGTTATTCACGACCATGCCCAGCGCGAAAAGGATCACCGCCCGCCGCACCGTGTGCCACGCAAGCTCCTTGCGCGTCGCCCCGCGCTTCATCCGCGCATGAAAGGCAAACACAATCGACGCACCCACCACAAACACAAACGTGGGAAACACCAGGTCGGTCGGCGTCAGCCCGTTCCATTGCGCGTGATTCATGAAGCGCCACGAGCCGGGACCGCCGTTGTTGTTCACCATGATCATGAACGCGATGGTGATGCCGCGCAGCACGTCCAGCGAAAGCAGCCGCTGCATAGGGGTAGAAGTTGTTGCCGGGTTCGTCATTCTTGTTTGGATTCTCCGAAAAATTCGCTTGCCGGGATGCCCACTACCCTACGCGCTCACACCTCAATTCGCCAAGCGCAATCCCCGTCCTCGTCTCAATCCCGTGAGATTGCCAGCGGATGCTTCGGCTGATATAAACCCACATTGCCCCCGCCCGGCAGCGCGATCTTCGTCACCGACCCCCACCGCGCCTCCTCGACCTCCGCAAATCGCACGCCCTTCTCGGCCAGCGCCGCGATCTCAGCCTGCAGATCGTCACACATGAAATAAAGTTCGTGCGAGCCGTTCTCCTCCGCCGGATGAATAGCCAATTCGCTGGGAGGCAATTCGAAGATCAGCCAGCCCCGGCCCACATCCACCGAAACCAATCCAAGCACATCGCCGAGGAAGCGCCGATCCGCCTCCGCGTTCTTGCTGTAGATCACCGTATGCGCGCCAAAAATCATGAGATCCACTCCCTTCTGCTGCTCTCGCCGCGACTCGCAAAACCCACCGCATTCCCCAGCCTACTCCCGCAAGCACACCTCTCGAAGCGCCTTGTGACGCGGGCCTGTCGCGCGTTCGCCCCAATCGCCACTGTCACTCTTGCCCCGTTCGCTGCTAAACTCCCCCTTCAGGGAAATTCAAGCCAATTCGCACGCCCACGTCCGGAGGCAATCCATGTCCGACTTCCAGCCCTTTGTTTCGCCCGGCGAGAACCGGCCCGAATTCACCTTTCGCGCCATCCTTCTTGGCTCGTTTTTCGGCATCGTCTTTGGCGCGGTCACGGTTTACGTAGGCCTGCGCGCCGGCCTCACCGTAGCCGCCTCCATTCCCATCGCCGTGCTCTCCATCAGCATCCTGCGCGTCTTCGGCCACGCCTCCATCCTCGAAAACAACATCGTCCAAACCACCGGCAACGCCGGCCAGTCCATCGCCGCCGGAGTCATCTTCACCCTGCCCGCCCTCATCTTTTTAGGTTTCGATCTCGAATACTCCCGCATATTCCTTCTCGCCCTTATCGGCGGCTGGCTCGGCGTTCTGTTCATGATTCCGCTTCGCCGCCAGCTCATCGTCGAGGAGCACGAGAACCTGAAATACCCCGAAGGCACGGCCTGCGCCGACGTCCTCATCGCCGGCGAAAAAGGCGGCTCGCTCGCCAGCCGCGTCTTTCTCGGCCTCGGCCTGGGCGCGCTCTACACTTTCTTCCAGAATGAGAACCTCTTCCGCGCCTGGCCCGGCACGCCCGAGTTCCAGCCCGACTTCGGCCTCGCGCACATCCTCAAAGGCTCGTCCATCAAGGCCGACGCCACACCGGAGTATCTCGGCGTCGGTTACATCATCGGCCCGCGCATCGCCGGCGTGCTCTTTTCCGGAGGCGTCTTCTCCTGGCTGGTGCTCATGCCGCTGATTTACTTCTTCGGCAAGGAACTTCCTCACCCCGTCTATCCCGGCACTGTGCCCATCGCGCAAATGGGCCCCAGCCAGCTCTGGGCCACTTACATCCGTCCCATGGGCGCAGGCGCAGTCGCCGCTGCCGGCCTCATCACACTGCTCAAGACGCTGCCCACCATCTTCGGCGCTCTCAGCACCGGCTTCAAAAATCTGAAGCCCGGCTCCGCAGCATCCAGCGCCAAGCCCCTCCGCACCGACGACGACCTCTCCATGCGCGTCGTCGTCATTGGCTCCATTCTCATCGTGGCCTGCATGTTCCTTTTTCTCGAATTCAAGCCCGTCCCCGGAGCTTTTGTCGGATGGGCCGCTAACCTGGCCGCCTCGCTGCTCGTGGTCGTCTTCGGCTTCCTCTTCGTCACCGTCAGTTCGCGCATCGTTGGGCTTATCGGCTCGTCCGCCAACCCCATCTCCGGCATGACCATCGCCACGCTCATGGCGACCTCCGCAATCTTCCTCGTCAAGGGCTGGACCAGCCCGGCATTCGGCGCTCTCGCCATCACCATTGGAGGAGTCGTCTGCATCGCCGCCGCCAACGCCGGAGACACCTCGCAGGACCTCAAGACCGGCTACATCGTCGGCTCCACGCCCCGCCTGCAGCAAATCGCCCTCATGATCGGCGTCGTCGTCTCCACCGTCGCCATCGGCCTCACGCTCAACCTCATGAACACCGGCCTGCAGGAGTTCCACGCCGCCGCGCAACCCTGGGACATCAACGCCTCGCACCCCGGCGTCGCCGTACAAAACGACGCCCAGCGCCTCCCGGAAACAATTCGCGTCCTGGCGACAGACAAGTCCTCCACCACGCACCACAAGTCCGACTACGTCATTCTGAATGCGCTGGGATCGGCTGAACTGGCCGACGGCAAATACCTCTATTCGCCCGCGTCTCACCAAATTGAAGTGCAGTGGATCCAGGGCATCGGCAGCGAGAAAGCCGCCGCACCGCAAGCCCGCCTCATGGCCACCGTTATCAACGGAATCCTCAGCCGGAAATTGCCCTGGGGACTCGTCCTTCTCGGCGTCTTCACCGTCATCGCCGTCGAGCTGTTAGGAATCCGCTCGCTGTCCTTCGCAGTGGGAGCGTATCTCTCCATCGGCACCACGCTGGCAATTTTTGTCGGAGGCATGGTCCGCTGGTTCGTCGATGAAGCCGGAAAGAAAGCCGGAGGCGACACCATCGAAACCGAAAGCGAAATCTCCCCCGGCTCTCTTTTCGCCAGTGGACTAATCGCCGCCGGCGGAATAGTAGGTCTGATAGGCGTAGCGTTGAAAGGGTACGAATCCACCTTCGACAAAGGCGACTTGCTCAACTTCCCGCATACTTTCCTGGATAACAACTACGTCAGCGTCCTAGCCTTCGCCGCGCTGGCGTTCGCGCTGTATTACTTTGCAAGAAAGCCGCTAAAAAAGTAACCATCAAGAACCTATCCAATTCACCACGCTGGCCTGCAACTCCGTCTGAATCTGAAGTCCGATGCCATCCTGATAAAATTGCGCCACCATGCCACGCCGGTTCCTATTCCTGTCTCTGCTGTGGGCTGCTTCATGCAGCTACGCATCTGCCGCGGCGGACCAATGGATCCAGGTAAGCAGCCCGCATTTCACCGTCATCACCGACACCGGCGACAAACAGGGCCGCCACATTCTCGATCAGTTCGAGCGCATGCGCTGGCTCTTCCAAACCCTGTTTCCCAAGACAAAAGTGGACCCTCCGCTCCCGATTGTTGTCATCGCCGTCAGGAACCAGAGGGAGTTTCAGACGATCGAGCCGGCGGCGTATCTGTCCAAGGGGCAGGTGAATCTGGCCGGCCTCTTTTTGAGCACATCGGACAAGAACTACGTCCTGCTGCGGCTGGATGCCTCAGAGGAGCATCCCTTCGCCTCTATCTATCACGAATACACCCACCTGCAATTCCGGGACTCGCTGCAATGGATGCCCCTGTGGCTCAATGAAGGACTTGCCGAATTCATCCAGAACACCGAGATTCGCAACAAGGATGTGCAGTTGGGAGAGCCCAGCGTAGACGACATTCTTTACCTTCGGCAGAACCGCCTGCTGGCTTTGCCCACCCTCTTCAAAGTAGACGCCACCTCCCCCTACTATCATGAGGAACAGAAGGCGTCGGTCTTCTATGCCGAGTCCTGGGCTCTTACCCATTACCTGGAGGTGACGGACCGCGAAAAAGGCACGCACAGGATTCCGGATTATGTCTCGCTGGTCAGGCAGCACCAGGACCCGGTTGTGGCCGCAGAAACCGCATTCGGAGATCTGAAGCAACTGCAGTCCGCGCTGGAAGGCTACATTCGGGCCGGCAATTACAAGGAGTTCATTCTCTCCAGCGCGGCCGCGCCGCTTGATGAGGCTTCCTACCAGAGCAAGCCTCTGACGCAGGCCCAGGCGGACGCTGACCGCGCGGATTTTCTCGCCTATGTTCAACGCACCGCGGATGCCCGCTCGCTTCTGGATACAGTGCTCAAGGCCGAGCCCGACAATGCGCAGGCACACGAGACCATGGGCTCCATGGCATATCGCGAGGGAGACACCGACGCTGCCCGCAAGTGGTACGGAGAGGCGGTCAGGCTGAACCCGCAGAGCTTTCTGGCCAACTACTACTTTGCCACCCTGTCGATGCATGGCGGAGACCTTTCGAATGCAGCGGAGGTCGAAGCCTGCCTGCGCGCAGCCATCCGCCTCAACCATGACTTTGCGCCTGCATACGACCAGTTGGCCGGTCTGTTGGCCATGCGCCACGAGGATCTCGACGAAGCCCACGTTCTGAACGTGCAGGCCATCGAACTGGAGCCCGGCAACCTGGCCTATCGCATGAACGCCGCAACTGTGCTGATGACCATGGGCCGGTATAACGATGCCGCCACCGTTCTGCGCAACTCCGCGAAGGCGGCAAAGAGCCTTCATGAAGAGGCGATCCTGCAAAGACAGCTGAAGCAGATCGAGTCGATTCAGGCGCTCGGCGCGAATCCCAGCGCGATGATTACCGCGCCGCCGACCGGCCAGGTCGACATTGAGACCGCGGAAAAGGTCGTAGACGTCGTCCCGCCTCCAAAGCATCCCACTGAGCCGGCCGACGGACCGAAGCACATGGCAGTTGGTCTCATTAGCAAAGTCCAGTGCAGCTATCCCGCTGAACTTGAATTCCAGATTGAAACTGCCAAAAAGCCGGTCACAGTCTATTCCAACAATTATCTGAAGATCGACCTTACCGTCTCGGGCTTTACACCGAAGGGCGACATGAATCCCTGCAAGGACTTTGAAGGGATGAAGGCCCGCGTACAATACGCCGAGAGCTCAGACAAGACAGTCGACGGCCAGGTGATCGCGGTGGAACTCAGAAAATGAGGGAGGGCCGGTGGTCGAGGGCCGCAATGTTCGCCGGGTGCACCATCCGTCGCGTCTTTTTTGCGAAGGGTCGAATCTGACAAGCCCACGCCGCCACCCGCGTCCGCACCCCTTCATGTTCCTGCAAGCAGGCGATGGTATTGAACAGATTTGTCGCCGTCAGATTTCCCTTCGCTCCCCCATCTGGTGCAGCGGTTCCGTTGGACCTGATCCGGCAATTTGCCGTACAATGGAAAAAGCGCACAGGAGAGCGACCGCCATGCCTCAAACCCAAACAACCCGAGCCGCCCGCCTGGAAGCCCGCATCTCTCCAGACCTGAAGCGTCGCTTGGAATACGCCGCCTCTTTGCGCGGCGCAACTCTGACGGAGTTCGTCGTCCAGAGCGCCCAGGAAGCCGCCACGCGCACCATTCGTGAGAACGAAGTCCTCACCCTCAGCGAACATGCGCGCGTAGCATTTGCCGAGCTTCTGCTCAATCCGCCCCGGCCCAACCGCAAAGCCAAGGCCGCCGCCCGGCGCTATAAAGCCGAGTTCGCCAAAGGCTAAGCCGGACGCGGGCGAACCCCCCGCGTTCCGCTTTGGCCGGCAAGAAGGCAGATCCGTGAGAATCGAACTGCTGGACAAAAAGCGCCACGACCGCTCGACCTTTTCCTGCGGGGTTCCCGGTCTTGACGCCTATCTCCAGCGGCAGGCCGCGCAGGATATGGAGAAACATGCCGCCGTGGTCTACGTTGCGGTTGTCGAGCCTCCCGCCATTGCCGGCTATTACACGCTCTCTCAATTCAGCATCGACTTCGTGCTTCTTCCCGAAGCGCTCGCCAAGCGGCTCCCGCGTTACCCGGTCGTTCCCGCCACGCTTCTGGGACGCCTTGCCGTATCCAGCGCCTCCCGCGGTCAACGTCTGGGAGAGACCCTGCTCTTCGATGCTCTTCACCGCTCCCTGCTGCAAAGCGCCCAGATCGCCTCGACGGGCGTAATCGTCGACGCCAAGGACGCGAAAACAGCCGCCTTCTATCTTAAATATGGCTTCACGCCCATCATCGATGCCGAGCAGCGCTTGTTCCTGCCCATGAAGACCATTCAGCAAATGTTCTGAATCAGCCCCACGCCGCCACCCGCACCCCTTCATGCTTCCAAGCCAGGCCAAAAAACCTCCTGTCCACCCCGCCAGAAAGCCCGATTTTGCAGCTCCCGGAAAACCCAAACCTCTTTGCTCGCAACTGTTATATGCAGGAGGAAAGACTGAAATGAAAAGCATCCTGTCAACCGTTTGTTGTTTGGCTCTCTGCTGCCTGACTGCGTCGGCGCAGAAGGAACACGCCGCCAAGGGTACGCCCATGACCGATCAGAAGTTTGTGGACATGGCCGCGCAAACCGACATGCTGGAAGCCCATCTGGGCCAGATGGCCTCGAATCAGGCTGTGAGTCAGGATGTCAAGGATTATGCGCAAATGCTGGTTACCGATCACACCGGCGACTATCAACAGCTGACTGCCCTGGCGGCGAAAGCCGGCTTCACGGTTCCCACCGGACTGGATGCCGCCCATAACAGAATGATCGCGCCGTTTGAAAAACTGAAGGGCGCCGCTTTCGACTCCCGCTACATTCACGAGATGATTGCGGGCCATACGGAGGCCATTGGGGTCTACACGAAAGAATCTGCCGACGCCCAAAACGCGGACTTGAAGGTCTACGCCAGTGCGACGCTGCCCACCCTGAACAAGCACCTGGACGGCGCGAAAGGTCTTGCCAAGGCACCGTCTAAGAAATAAAGCGCGTTGCCGAGTGCCCCGGAGCCTGCCGTGCGCGAGGCCGAGGAACCGCGCTTCCGGGACTGCGATTGCAGTTGGGCCTGCGCCACCCACCTGCAATCGCACCCTTTCGTTGTCCCCGCGTTCGCAAAGTAACTTCTAATGAATCCCTTTACCTCTTCCCGCCGGGATTGGTTAAACTGGTTCGTTCCTTGGAGGAACCATGAAATCGTTCCGAAATTTTGGCCATTCCCGCCTCTTGAAGACATTCCGGCTCGTCCTCGTTACGGCCTTGGCGCTTGCCTGCACCGGCCTCGCTTTCGCGGACCCAATTCATGACGCTGCGCGCAAAGGCGACCTGAAAAAAGTTCAGGCGCTCATCCAGGCCGATCCATCGGTGGTGAAGAGCAAGGACGGCCTGGGCGATACGCCGCTGCACGTGGCCGCGCTGCACGGCCAGATTGAAGTGGTGCAAGCGCTCATCGCCGCCGGCGCCGATGTGAATGCCAAAAATAACTACGCGCCGTTCACACCCGGCGATCTCTGGCCCTACCTTGCCCCTAATAACCATCCCGATCCGGTGGCGCTGCTCAGCGTCCATGCTTTGGATCAGCGCGATACGCAAAACGGCTATACGCCTCTCGATCTGGCCACGTTCTCCGCCCGGTACAAGCCGGTCGTGGAGTTGCTCGTGACCAAAGGCGCGAATGTAAGTGCCCAGGCCTCAAGCGGAGCCTCGCCGCTGTTCTGGGCGGTGATGCGCGACCAGAAGGACGAAGTGAAATTCCTCATCGACCACGGCGCGAATGTCAACGCCGCCGACGCCTATGGCGACACGATTCTGGACATCGTGCTGCGCCTGCAGTACACCGGAATGATCCAGATGCTGCTCGATAAGAATGTCGATGTGAATGCGCAGGACCAGAGCCAGCACAGGCCGTTGACCTATGCGCTGCAGATGGATGACCACCGATGGGCGGATCTGCTGCGCAAGAAAGGCGCACACGAATAAGAAGATCGCGACCAACACTTTTCGCCGGCCAAAGCCTTTCCAGTCCCCCGGCCACCCGGCTCTCCGCCTGACTACCGCATCAGATGCCAGAAGTGCCAGATGCCGAGGACGCCCAGTGCCATGGCGCCTTCAAGGCCGATGGCCATCACAAAGCCCTTCACGCAGTTCTCATCTTCTTCATTCGCGTCGATGGCGCATTCTAATTCGTTGGCTATCGCGCAGGTGGGGGCCCGGTAAGGAGCCCATGCGGCGCCGGGGAGAATGTCCCGGAGCATAAACGGTTGCGATGTTTCAATTTCAAATTGATTCAAAACCTGGGCCGCCATGGGGGTTACCTCTCTACAAAGAGACAGATCGGCGAAATGCCTAATTGCATGATTGTGGCCCGAAAAGGAACAGGCCGAGCTTCCGACTGGTCCATTGTCAAATGGGTCCACGTGGAAATCTGTGTCATAAATCACATTTTTGAGGAAAAATTTTCGTGCAGAGTCTCAAGTTCTCAGAGCGGCAGTCGAGCAGGATTCGTTGAGTCTCAAGCTGGCCGGCCCCGCTGCTTCGAAAATGCCTCTTGGAGGGAAACACAGCCCATGAACGTCACCGGCAACACCATTCTCATCACCGGCGGGGGCTCCGGCATCGGCCGCGGACTTGCGGAAGAGCTGCATCAACTCGGCAACCAGGTAGTCATCGCCGGACGCCGTCGCCATGCGCTCAATGAAACCACCGCCGCCAACCCCGGCATGAAGTCGCTCGAGCTCGATGTCGAAAGCCCCGCCGCCATCCGTGCCTTTGCCGCGCAGGCAGCCGCGCAGTTCCCTTCGCTCAACGTGCTCATCAACAACGCCGGCATCATGCGCGCGGAAAAGCTTCTCGCGCAAGAGCAAGACCTGGCCGACGCCGAAGCCACCGTAGCCACCAACCTGCTCGGGCCCATCCGCCTCACCGCTGCACTCCTGCCCCACCTTCAAAAGCAGCCCCGCGCCACGATCATGAACGTCTCCTCCGGCCTGGCCTTCGTGCCGCTTGTCTTCACCCCCACCTACTGCGCCACCAAGGCCGCCATCCACTCCTACACGCAGTCGCTGCGCTACCAGCTCAAGTCCACATCGATCGAAGTGCTCGAGCTGATCCCGCCCTACGTCCAAACTGACCTGATGGACGGCGCCGCGGACCCCCGCGCCATGCCGCTCGATCAATTCATCGCCGAGGTGATGGATATTCTCAAAAGCAAGCCAACCCCGACTGAAATCTGCGTTCAAAATGTAGGCAACCTGCGCCTAGCAGCCGAGCAGGGCCGCTACGACGCCACCTTCAACGGCCTCAACGACGCCATGGCCGGCCGGTTTGAATAAGACGCGCTAGTATCGTGTCCCAGAAGTTCTCGCCAAAAAGATTGAAAGACGAGAAGCAGATTCTTCGACTCACCACCCCCAAACTGAAGAACGTTTGGGGCCCCGTTCGCTCAGAATGACAATCCGATTATGTTGAGAACTTTTGGGACATTACACTAGCCGAGCCCGTCGTCAGCTTCTGCCGTCAGACCAGCGCTTGCGGAATATCACCTTCAGCTCCCGCCGCCAGTGCTCGCCGACGGCCAGCAGTTCCCACTCCACCTGTGGCGAAAAGTAGCGCAGCACCGGTTCGTTCGCCGGGTGAATCCTGAGCGCGGGCCCGGCCAGCAGCAGCCGCGGCGGCAGCTCTGAAACCTCAGCCCCGGCAAAGTATCCTTGCCGCTCAAATGCCGATAGCGGCCGCCCGCCGCCACTGCCCGCAACGGGCTGCCGATCCGCATTCAGCGCCCGCACCCTGATCCAGTAGTCCAGCGCCTGCAGCGGCAGTTGCAGGTCTTCGTCCGCCTTCAGTTCAATCACCGCCAGCCGCCCGTTGCGGTCGAGCGTCAGCAGGTCCAGCATGCCGCGGTCGCCGGTGGAAAGCGCCGGAACCTGCGTGTACATCAGGTCTCCGCGCAACCCCGGCAACACTTCGGCGATCCCCGCGCGCAGCTCCGCTTCCAGCCACCGCTCCGGCTGCATGCGGTAGAGCGGATCGGTATGCGCTCCGTCCGGGCGCCGGCTCCGGAACAGCCGGGCAAGCAGTTCGCGGCACATCCCTTCCGTCTCATCCGTCAGCGGAGTCTCGTTGGCTCCCGCGCCGAACGTCACTTC
>Ga0182024_10015857_pt1 | contig 14368 bp, 12 predicted proteins | sample P32metaG_FD_120480 | JGI IMG/M metagenome (GOLD analysis project Ga0182024, IMG submission 120480) | Permafrost microbial communities from Stordalen Mire, Sweden - P3-2 metaG (Illumina Assembly) | ecosystem: Environmental > Terrestrial > Soil > Wetlands > Permafrost | place: Sweden: Stordalen... | reverse complement strand
CAGCGCGTGCAACTGCTGAAACTGTTGCTTCTGTTGCGCGGAAATCAGCGCATCATTGTCGTAAATATTCCCTGGTATCTGTGAGGCACCACCCGAAGTACGGAGAACGGCCATGCTGGATCGCCTCAACGAGTTGATTGAACAGTTTCTGGTTGCCCTCGGACTAACCCTCTCCCAGCTCTCGCCGGAAGAGAAGACCATGATCACGTTGCTGCTGACCTTTCTGCTGGTAGCGGCGGTCGTGGCCCGCTTCCTGCAGATGGTGCACAGTTAGAGCCCAGTGAGCGCCCGTTGATGATTCGTTGATAATTCCATGAGCATCGAGGCGCCCGGCGCGGGTCACGACGAACGAGCCCCTAAGTCAGGGTAATTCGACCAGTCGACTTGATTCATTGACGAACCAGGGTTCCGACTCATACAGTTGCGTCTCATGAAGCGAACGGTCATTTTGGTTTTGCTGTGCGCGCTGGCATGGCCGCTTTTTGCCCAGCGCTCCGCCCGCCCCGCCATAACCGGTATCGCCTTCGTGCGCTTCTACACCACCGACCCCGCCGGCGCCCAGAAGTTCTACGGTGGCACGCTAGGCTTCGAGCGCAAGCAGGTCGATGGGGTGTGGCTCTACCCGGTCAACCACGCGCAGTGGATCGAGGTTATAAACACGCCTCCGCCACAGCCCAACGTCCGTCTCGACGCGGTCGCGTTCACTACACGCGACGCAGCCAAGCTCCAGCGTTACCTCGCAGCGCACAACATCAAGCCCGAAGTGCCGCTCGCTCGTGGCCAGTTCGGCGTGCGCGATCCTGAGGGCAACCTTGTGATCTTTGTGCAGGCCGGCTCCGAGAAGCCAGTCGCAACCTCGGCCGCATCACCCAGCGCTACCAGCACGCGCATCATCCACGCAGGCTTCATGGTCCACGATCGCGACAAGGAGGACGCGTTCTGGCAGGGGATTCTCGGCTTCCGCCCGTACTGGCACGGCGGCCACACTGACGCCGCCAGCGACTGGGTCGCACTGCAGGTTCCCGACGGTTCCGACTGGATCGAGTACATGCTGAACCCCGCTTCCGCTCCCACGCTGCGTCAGTCAGGCATGTCGGATCACTTCTCGCTTGGGGTCGCGCACATGGGGGAGGTTGTTGCCGCGCTCGCACGCAACCGCTGCGAAGGCGCCAACTGCAGCAAGACTCAGATCGGCCGCGACGGTAAGGTGCAGCTCAATCTCTTCGATCCTGACCAGACCAGAGTCGAATTCATGGAGTTCACACCCGTACAGGAACCCTGCTGCTCGCCGTTCACCGCCGCGCATCCGACTGGCACAGAATCGCGGTAGCAACCGATCCCTTACTTCGCGGTCCCTTCCAAGTCCTTCCATTCCGTGTCGCTCAAAGTCAGCTCAGCTGCCTTCAAGTTATCCTCAAGGCGCTCCACGGACAGATTGCGATCGCTGCCGAGACTCAATGCCTCCCTGTACCGCTACGTTTGCGCCAGACCGCCTTCACCTGCTTGCGCCAGCCCTCATTCAGCGCCACCAGCACCCACTCCACACGCGGGGACAGATAACGCAGCACCACCTCGGTGGCCGGATGCACTCGCAGCGCGGGCGCCACGAGGTACAGGCGCGGAGCACCCTCCGCCAGCCGCACGCCGCCGAAGTATCCGTGGCGCTGAAACTCGCCCAGGCCGCTCATCCGGTCCGGATTCTGCAGATGATGCCAGCGCACCCGAATCCAATAGTCCAACCCCTGCAGCGCGAGGTGCAGATCGTCGTCGGCCTTGAGTTCGATCACGGCCAGCCGTCCATCTCTATCGACGGAGAGCAAATCCAGCATTCCGCGATCGGCGGCCGCGAACGCCGGCACCTGGGTATACACATGCGCCGCATCCAGCCGTTCGTCGATGGTCGCGACATCGCGACGCAGCACGCTCTCCAGCCACCGCTCCGGCTGCATGCGATAGAGCGGATCGCGCTTCTCCCCGATCTCGCTGCGCCGCGCAAAAAGCCGGGCCACAAGCTCCCGCAGATGGTCATCGTTCTCATCCGTCAGTGGAGTCTCGTTCGCTCCCGCACCGAACGTGATCTCCTGCGCGCGATTGAAGCTCTCGCGTGCGTAACCCGTTCGCACACGTGCAAACTCCAGACCGTGCAGCAGGAACGCCATCTCGGTCCCGCTGCGAATCCGGTGTTCCACCACATTGCGCATCGCCTCCGGCACGAGTTGCATGACCTGTGTTGTGGCTTCCGCAAACCGCTCCCGCGCCGCCGTCTCACTCGTGGCATGGATCAGCCGGGTGGAGATGTTGCCGTGGTCCGCGGCGTCGCGCTGCTCCAGTTCTTCCGTCTTCTGGTCGAACTCCCATACCTCCCACTGCGCTGCATCCGGGTTCATCCAGGCCAGCCGCGAGGCGGTCAGGGTCGCCATGCCACGCGGCACAATCAGCCGCAGTCCGATGTAGAGCCGCCGCCCTCCTGCGTTTTCACGGCAATGCTCGAGCCACAGAACGCCCAGCGTCAGGATGCCGTCTACGGTTGCCTGCGCCTCCTCCGCGTTCACCCCGATGACGGCCCACGCCTGCTGCCCTCGCACCAGCGATCCGCGTGCATACGCCGGCCCAAAACTTCGCTCCAGGTCCATGGCGGTGCGAAATCCATCCGGCTTCCAATCGCCCCAGTCATTGCATTGGGGGCGAAGCATCACCCGCTCCAGCATCCGCAAGTAATGTGCCCGCGTCGCCTCGCGTGTAGTGGGCGTCCGCCGGTCTCTGTTTGCCAGCAGTTCCAACATTCCCGGCCGGGTCTGGCCAAAGCGCTGGGTTGTCAGCCGCAATGCCCGGTCTCGCACCGTGCCTCGTTCGATCGCGCTGCTGACGCGCCGCACGACATTCCGCTGGTCGCTCCAGACCTGCAGCACGCACCGGCCGTGTTCGGTGGAGAGTGAGTACTTTGCGGTTCGCATATCGAACAGAGTTTTGCCATCTTCCAGCACCACTGCGGTCGGATGTTCGGCGAGAAATGACTCAAGCGCTGCCGCAATCTGTTCAACTGCCTGCTCGGGTTGCGCGGTGGATGGGCCGGATCTTGCTCTGGACGGCATGGGAGAAACGCTACTCCTTGTGTGCAGGCTCTTCAAGGTGGACCGGGGCGCCGAGCAGGTTACAACACAGGGCGCAGGCACGGCATCCAACGGTTAGGTGGGAGGCGGAGCGCGTTAGATTTTGCTCAACAGGTGTACTGGAAGGCTATGTTTTGCCACTATTTAGAAGGAAAGCCGTCGCCTGCCGCAAGCATCCCATGGTAATATTGGAGGCAAGCGATCAGAGGTGCTTTGGATCGTCGTCAAGCGTTATGCATGCGCGATAGAATTTTGCGATGATCTTCCGACTGGCACGTTGCCAGATCACATGGCAGAGTATGACTACAGCACGCCCATGAATGAGAGAACTCGAGGAGATTCCCCAGATGAATGAGAGAAAGACAGAGAACTCACCCATGAACACCAAGAAGGTTTGGACGGTGCCCGTGCTTGAGGTGATCCTTCTTGGTTCCGCCGAAAACACCACCACGCACACGGTTTCGGACGGTTTCCCTAACTTGAGGAGTTAAGCAGGCGATTCAAGTGCCTCGACGCGGCAATAATGGCGCGCCGGGGTACTTTGTGGCCCTTTCGCAGTCCCAGGTTCTGACCGCCCTATGTCCGCAATCAACGTCGTTTGGAATCGTGCCAACGAGCCACCGGCGCAACAGCTCCTAGAATCTATGTTGTCGGCGCAGTTGATGTATGGTTCCGGCCGCAGTTTTTCCTGGAGCGAGCAACACATAGCACTCGGCGGTACCCTTTCCAACATCCTCCCCGAGGATATATTCGACACGCAGCCGCTTTGGAGCGCGGACGGTTCTGTGTGCATGGTGGCGGATGTGCGTCTGGACAACCGGGCCGAGCTCGCTCGCGATCTCGACCTCGTTCATCCGGAAGAACTTGCCGACTCATCCTTCCTGATGGCCGCATGGCTCCGATGGGGGCCATCCTGCCTCGATCGCATCATTGGAGGCTTCGCGTTTGCGGTCTGGAACCCCGGCCGCCGGGAGTTGTTTGCCGCCCGCGACCACTCGGGGGAGCGTCCCCTCTTCTACTACCGGGGCGAAGACTTCTTTGCATTGGCCTCCATGCCCAAGGGGCTGCTTGCGTTGCCCGGAGTCTTTCGCGGCTTCGAGGAGTCCCGGATCGTGGAATGGTTCGGGCTGTTCACTCCCGATTGGAACAAGAGCATCTTCGCTGGCGTCAACTGCCTTCCTCTGGGCCATTGGCTGCGCGTCACACCCGACCAGTTCGAATGTCGGCAATACTGGCATCCTTTAAACGCAGCGCCGACGCGCTTCAAGAGAGACGAGGAGTATCCGGAGGCCCTGCTCGAGATATTCGACCGCGCCACTGAGGCCCGGTTGCGGACCAGGAAGTCGGTGGGCTCGCTCCTGAGCGCGGGTCTTGACTGCTCTTCGGTTACGGCGTCGGCCGCGCGTCTTCTGGCTGCGCAAGGTAAGTCCCTGACCGCCTTCACCTCCGTACCCCGTCCGGATTTCAACGGGCTCAGCAACCCCTGGGAGATCGCCGACGAAGGGCCGGCGGCGTCCGAGGTCGCCAGGCTCTATCCAAACATCCGGCACGTCCTCGTCGACTCCAGGGGCTACGACCTTCTCGCCACCATGAAGTCGTGGACCGACGCATGGGACGCACCTGCCGTGAATGTCGTCAATCTCCTCTGGTTCACCGCGATTCTGGACCAGGCAAGGGAGCAGGGAATCGACGTAATTCTCGAAGGCGGTTCCGGAAATGGAACCATCAGTTGGGAGACGCACGCGATATTCTCCCAATTCTTTCACCGGGGCCATTGGATCAAGCTCGCGAAGACCGCATATCTGCTGCGCAAACATGGGGGCACGTCCGTCCGGCAGGTCACCAAGGCTACTCTGGGCAGTCTGCTGCCTATGTGGTGCCATCGTTTGCTGGTTCCTTCCAGCCGTCTGCGGAACCCCTATTCTCCTCTTGCACATCCCGATCTGATTCGCCGCAGCGCTCTTCCTGAGAAGATCTCCAGGTACATGTTCGGCGACACAACCAGCCGTCTGGCTGACGAACACGCAATTTACCTCGAACAAGCCGACATTGGACCGATCCACGCAGCATCCCAGGGTGCATCGAAGATCGAGTTCCGCGATCCGACGGCGGACAAGCGGATCTATGATTTCTGCTTTTCCATCCCGCCGGAGCAGTACGTCGTAGGTGCACACTCCCGCTCGCTGGTTCGGCGCGCCATGAAGGGACGCCTGCCGGAGGCAACGCTGGCACGATACAACCGCGGTCTCCAGGGCGCGGATTGGTATCTTCCAATGCAGGAGGCGTTGCCGGCATTGCGCGAGGAGGTGTCTCTCCAGGAACGCTCTATCGCCGCCCGTCAAACTCTCGATATCCCGAAGATGCTGGACCTGCTAAACACCTGGCCCAAGTCCGGCTATCAGACCCCCGAAGTTGTCCGCTCGTGGCACTCCGCGCTCACCCGCGCCATCAGCATGGGGTACTTTCTGCGCAGCCATGATTCCACGGACTCCGTGGCAGCACTTTGTGAGGCAGCGCCGACCGATCCGCCCGCTGTTCCGGCCGCGCGCGATTAGAACCGTGAGTAAAATAAATCCGGTGCCGACCAGCAGCTCTAATTCCCAAGGTCCATCGCGCGGCTTCGTGTTCTATCTCGGACCCTTCCGATTCGAGTCGGAGATCGAGATACCCGAGCTCCGCGGCTCGACGGGCTCCGGCGAGAGAGTGGTAACGATCAGCCTGGGAGGGGTGCCCGCGGCCATTCCCGGCGCCATGTTCGACGGCAAGGATTGCCAGGTCACAGCCGCCGAATATTTGCTGGACATACCCGGCACGGCCCGCTACTACGTTCGCAATGGGGACGAAGTGCGTCTCGAGATTGCACCTGGCGCCCCGATCGCCAACATTTCCACCTACATGCTTGGTTCCTGCTTCGGCGCCCTGTGCCATCAAAACGGCTGGCTGCCCCTGCACGCGAGCGCGGTCGAGTTGGGAGGCGCGGTCACCGCATTTCTTGGCGACTCGGGTGCCGGCAAGTCCACCCTTGCCGCCTGCCTCGGACGCCGTGGATATCATATCGTCTCGGACGATATCTGCCTGTTGCGGGACGAAAGCGATGGCATGCGTGTTGTCCCCGTCGCCGGCTGGCTGAAGCTGTGGAACGAGAGCCTTCAGTACCTCGGTGAGACGCCGGTCGAACAGAACCGGGTCTACAGCACGGACGATAAGTTCCGGCTCTTCCTGGCTGAACCGGTCGCTGCTCTCGACTCCAGGCGGCTGCGCCTGGATGGCGTGGTCTTCCTTGCCAGGGCCCCCGGTTCGCGAGCCCAGCCGGCGCTGGACCGCATTTCTTTGCTCGAGGGAATCTCCGGCCTGATGAAGTTGACCTACGCTGGCTACGTCCCCGCGCTGGCCGGGCAAAAGTCCCGTGTCTTCCGGCAGTGCGCTCGCGTGCTGCAACAGGCGAAGGCCTGGCGGCTCATAGTTCCGTGGGGCCTGGATCGTATGGAAGCCGTGCTCGATCAATTGGACGCTGTGATCTTCAGCGCGGCATCGTCGGGCAATCCGTCTGCCGATTGATTGAGAAGCACCGCTATCGAAGTTTCCTGGCAAAGTGGAAGCTCGTCACCCGCAGCCGCTCGCGGAAGTAGAACGCATGGGCTTCCTGACGGTGTGTGCCAGAGTCCAGGCTGAAGGTTTCGCATCCGGCCTGGCGAGCGAACTCCTGCAGCCAACCCAGCATTGCCTTGCCATAGCCACGAGAACGCTTTGTCTCTTCGGTTACAAGGTCGTCGACATACAGCGTGCGCCCTGTCGCCAGAATCTCCATGACGCGAAAACCGGCCGCCGCGACCACTGCTCCATCGTCTTCAAGAAACGTGAGCCTGTAACCCTGGGCCTGCTGGGACCGCACGCGGCCGACAAACTCCGCTTGCAACAGGTGTGGCCGCAGATGTGCCATCACTGGAAAGCAGCGCTCAATCTCGTTGTCGGTCTCGGCCAGTTTGATCTTGCTCACCGCCAGCCTTCCCGCTCGCGCAGCCGCGTGATATGAGCGACGTGGTGGCGCGAGTGCCAAGCGTACAGCAGCGTCGCCGTTTCCACCGTGCTCTCGCCGTGCTCCGGGTGCTTGAAACCGCGCTGCCATTGCTCGTCGGTCAGCGACTCCAGCAGTATCACCCAGCGCGCGTGCAGGTTCTCGAGCAAAGCAACCGACCACCGCACCGGCGCTGCGGAATCGTGAAGCATCGCCCATGCCTTCTCGTCATACGCCACGACTGTGGGCCAGTCCGCGGTCAGCGCCAGCCGAATCCGGATAAACGCATTCATGTGGCTGTCGGCGATGTGGTGCACCAGTTGACGGACTGTCCATCCGCCCTCGCGATATGGAGTGTCGAGCTGATCGCTATCCAGACCGACCAGCGCCTCGCTCAGCTTCGCCGGCATCTCGGCCAGTGCGGCAATGGCGGCCATCCGTATATGCGGCGTCGCCTTCTCCGGCCGCTCGAACCTGCCCACTGGATACCTCGGATCGACCTCGTGCAACTCCATGGTTTCGCTCATCGCCTGCCTCCTGAACTTGAAACGTATGGCAAGCAAGGTAGCACACTGCCGCAAACTTGATAAGCTCCCGGAATCTCTATAATTGCCTGTGTACGCATCCAATCCCCCATGTGTCTTTTCAAGCTCGCCCCAGCCTTGTTGACGATCTCCACCCTCGCACTCGCCACGATGGCCGGCGCGCAACAAACCGCGCCCCCTAAGGGGTCTATTGGAGCCCAGGGGCCCTACATCGGCTTCGACGCGAACGACTATCCCGGCGACGACCTGCTGCCCGCCCTGCGCAAGCAATTCTCCTTCGCTGGATACTGGCTGAATAACCCTCCCGGCGCCGGCCACAATCCGTGGGTGGGCAAACGCGACATCCTCATACGCAATGGCTTCGGCTTCCTCGTCGTCGCTAACGGCCGCCTCGATGAGGAGATACTCAAGTCGCAAAGGTCGGGCAAGCAGACTGCGGCGCTCGGCCGCGAAGATGCTTCCGCCGCCGTCGCTGCTGCCCAACGCGAGGGGTTCCCGGCGGGCACGATTCTCTTCCTGGATCAGGAAGAGGGGGGGCGCATGTTGCCGGAGCAGGCCGGCTACCTGATCGCATGGACTGAGGCTGTCGCTGCCTCCGCGTACCGTCCCGGCGTCTACGCCAGCGGCCAGCCGGTTCCGGACGGCAAAGGTCCTGACGGGCGTTCTCAAACCATAACGACGATTCAGGATCTGCGCGCCCGCGTCGCAGCGGGGCATTTGCACGAGACAGCCTTCTGGGTTGCGCAGGATGCCTGCCCGCCGGCTCCCGGATGCGTCGTCAAGCCCGCCCATCCGCTCGCGCTCGATCTGAGCGGAACGATGGACGCAACGGCGTGGCAGTTCGCGCAGTCACCGCGGCGCAAATCGATCACCCAGGCGTGCGGCGCCACCTACAGCAGCGATGGCAACTGCTATGCGCCCGGCGCAGGTGGTTATCGACTCGATCTCAGCGTCTCAAATTCGCCCGACCCATCTCACGGGCGTTAGGACAAGTCGCTCTTCCGAATCACGTCGAGAATCTGTTCACGCAGCATGTCCCCAATGTGGGGTTGGAGGGTTCAGCTTGCTCCTCTTGCGCTGCCCTACCTCAAACCGGTCCACCATGTTTTGTAATCCCAGGGCCTGATCGAAGAGTTGTTCGCACGCCTTGGCGGAGAGTTGTGATCCTTCGGCCGCCTCGGCCGCGAGTTCGCTGATCTGGCTCATGCTGGTATTTACCTCCTCGGTTGCGGTCGCCTGCTGCGTTGCCGCGGAGGCAATCTGCGCCACCATTACACCCACGTTCTCCGCCTCGCGGATGATTTTCTTGATGGACTCGCCGGCGAATCCTGCAACCTCGACCCCGCGCTCCACCGCCGCGGTGCCAGACCGCATCTGTCGCACCGCATCCGCCGTCACTGTCTGGAGGCTTTCAATTACTGCCGCGATCTCCTTGGTCGCGATCGTTGTGCGCTCCGCCAACCTGCGGACTTCACCGGCCACAACTGCGAAGCCGCGTCCTTGCTCGCCGGCACGCGCCGCCTCGATCGCCGCATTCAATGCAAGCAGATTGGTCTGGGTAGCGATCTCGTCGATCACTCTCACGATTCTGCCGATCTCATCGGACCGCGCTCCCAGATGTTCGATGTTGGCTGCCGATTCTCCGACCGACCTGGCAATGCCGCGCATCCGATCGAGCACGTCCTTCACAATGTTGCCGCCATCGCGCGCACTGTTGGCGGCGCTCTCCGCGGAACGGGCCGCGGTAACAGCGTGATGAGAGACCTCGCGGACGGTCGCGGCCATCTCCTGCATGGTCGTGGCAATCTGCTCCACCTGTTGTTTCTGGATCTCGGCGCTGCCCGCGGCCTGCGATGCCGTCGCCGAAATATCGCGGCTGGAGCCCGAAACCTCCTCGGCGGTCGACGCGATGGAAAGAATCACATCGCGCAAGCTGTTCTTCATCTTATTCAGCCCGAGCGCTACCTTGCCCATCTCGTCTTTGCTCTTAACCTCCATGTCGCCCACCGTCAGGTTGTTGGAAGACACAGTGTCGATCATGAACAGCATGCGGCGAATGGCTCGAACGATGGAGTAGGCGGTCAGGTGGGCGATGCCCAATCCCACTGCGAGGCCCCCCAGCGCAAAAATCAGCATCAGTCGCTTCGTCCATGCGTTGGAGGAGACCTGGCGCAGCAGTGCGATGCGCCTCTGTGAATCGAACTCCGACGTCATATCGTTCATGGCATCTGTCAATGCATTGGTTGCCGCAAGAGCATCCGGAGCTTTGAACATCTCCAGGGCTCCCTTGGCGTCACCAGCCCGGTACAGCGCGACAACCTGCCGGTTGCGGCCCAGGTAGTTGGAAGCGGCGAGATCGACTCGCGCATAGAGATCGAGGCTGGCCTGCGTGCATAGCAGCGGTTTCAAGTCCTCTGTTGCCTGGCTAAAGTCAGTTTCACCCCGCTCATAGAGGTGGGTGCTCTCATTGTCTCTGCCCATCAGCACATCGCGCGTGCCAATCCTCTGCACCAGAAAGGCCTGCTTGATCGACCTGGCATGGTCCTTCATCGCAGAGTAGGTCAGCACCTCCTGCGCGAGCTGCTCGTTGACCGCTGCTGACCGGTACCCAACCACGCCCATCACCGCGATGATGGCTAGCAGCGACCCAAACCCGACCGCAATTTTCGGCTTGAGACCCAACTTCATCAGACTCATTGGAAGCATCCCTCTGAACGTGTCCGAATCCGACAGCGTATCCAGAGACTCGCACGCGGAGCAAACGCCGTAAGCCTCACCCTCTTCTTATCGGAGCGGCTTGCACGGACTTTATGTTTCAGGATTTACGGGTCAATGATGGTCGTCGCTGTCGTGGTCATTCATCAGTGGGCCCATTCTCTCCGCCGCCTCGACTGCGACCGACGCCCACGATGTTGACGATTGGACGCCCGCCCCATGCCCCGCCGCGGAGCCGTCCAATCCTGCCGCCACCCGGCCTTCGCCACCCGCCGCCGGTCCTTCCATCCCGGTGGACTCGGTCAGAATGTCCATCGCCGCGCGATGTTCGGCTGCAAGACCGTCGTCGTGCGGCGTCGCCGCGGAGGCGACACCCGCCGTCTCGCCCTCGACGGGTGGCACTGATTCGGCTCCCTGCATCCGCACACTCGCCGACTTAGCCCCGCGTTTCCTCTCGGCCGGTTTCACACTGACTGCAATCTGAGGCCACCCCGCCGGGGTGATCATCGCCTCCTCGGCAAAGAAAACGTTCATCGCAGGCACCGTCGCCGCCATTACCCCGACCAGCAGCATGCCCGCGGCGGCTCGCAGCGCACGCGACAAGCGGCTGGCACGCTGGGATTCGCTCAGGATGGACCGCACGCGCGTAGCCAACAGCGCTGCACTCGAAGCCATCTCGATGCCGGCGACCGAAGGCTCCGGCGCAAGATCGCGTGCGCGCGCAAACCGCACCAGGCAGGTTGCATAAACATCCCTGCTGTGAGGGTGTTCGCGCACCACGGCAGCATCGCAGGCGAGTTCCCGCTGCGCGTTCAGCGCGATAGTCGCATGATGGACGCAAGGATGAAACCAGAGCACATTGCGGCATGCACGCACCACCGCGTTCCATAGCGCGTCGCGGCGCTCGACATGCATCAACTCGTGCCAGAATACGACCCTTAGTTCGGCTGCATCCTGTGTCTGGCAAATCGGCGGGACAATGATCTGCGGCCGCCACCATCCGCGAGTCGCCGGCGAAGGCAATCCCGGCAGAACCCACAACTCGCATCCGCGCAGTTTGTATCCGGACCCGGCCGTCTGTTCCAGCGCTTCCTGGAAGGATGTTGCAAGCGCCGCGCCGGGCGCACTCTTGTGGCGCATCGCACGAGCCAACCGGACACGCGCGGCCAGAGTTCCGATCGTCCGCCACGCCAGCACCGCAAGGTAGCAGACCAGAAGCACCGCCATTGCCGGAGCGACGGCGACGGCCAACGATGAGGCCACCGCAATGCGCATTGCGTGGAAAGAGGTTCCGGTGGAAGTGTGAACGGTTGCAGAAAACGTAGCTGCAGCCGGGAAAACCGCCCGCAGGATTCGCACCCACATCCACACCCACTGCGCAAGGAAACCCAGCAGCATGGCGAGCCAGAGATTGAAGCGGGTGCGCGCAGACCCGGCAATGCCGACAAGGAGCAGGCAGACCAGCCACTCGGCCATGGTCTTCAGCAGAAAGTTCACCAGTCCCGAAGCCGCCAGCAACTCCACGCTCCGATCCATCGCTCCGCCTTTCAGTCCTCTATCGCGGCGCTCTTCTTCCGCTTCTTATACTCGCGAATCATCTTCTCCAGGGCGGCAATGTCCGATGCCGGGACCGCATCCGATTCCAGCAGGTTCACGAACAACCCGGTCGCCGATCCGCCGAAGTTCTGCTCCAGCAGCACTTCGACCGACCGCTGGTCGACCTCATCTTTCTTAACCATAGGCTCGAACACAAAGACGCGTCCACGTGCCGTGTGCCGGACAAAACCCTTGTTTTCCATAATGCGCAAAAAGGCCTGTGTCGTCTTGTAGTTGGGTCGTTCGCCTTCGGGGAACGAGTTGACAATCTCGTCCACAGTGGCCGAGCCCATTTGCCAGACGGCGTTCAGGATACGCATCTCCGCACTGGTCGGCAGGTTCGCTTTATTTCGAAAAGGCATATTCGAATGCTCCTAACCCGTCCCTGGTGCGAGTCTAGCATTTTCCGCCTTTGACTCTTAGGAACTTAAGAATTAGGCTAACACCACAGAGTCTTACGCGTCTAAGACTTGTCGGACGCGATTGTAAAACCTCACCCCGAGGTCGATGATTCAACATCTCGAGCAGCTTGATGATCGAGTCCTATCAACCCACGGACCATCTAACTGAACGGGGCAAAGATTCCCTGAACCACCCGAGGTAACTTTCTGCGATGCTTACCGACTCCGGGCAGGCCCCTGGATCAACGGAAGTTCTGATTGTCGGCGGCGGCCCCGCCGGCCTCGCGGCCGCAATTGCCCTTCGCCAACGCGGCATCGATTGCACGGTCGTCGAAGCTCGCCCCAATGCAATCGACAAGGCTTGCGGCGAGGGCCTGATGCCTGACTCGCGCGAGTCGCTCTCCCAACTTGGCGTGACCCTTGACGAGAACGATGGCCATCTCTTTCGCGGCATCCGCTTCGAGAATTCGCTTTATCAGGTCGACGCGTACTTCCCCCGCGGAGCCGGCATCGGAGTCCGGCGTCCTCGCTTGCATGCGCTGCTCGCAATTCGCGCCGAAGAGATAGGCGCTCGCCTGCTCTGGAACGGCCGTGTCCGACTCCCTGCCGATCGCGCTGTAGATGGCTTTCGCACTGCGCTGGTTAACGGAAAGCCCATGCGCTTTCGCTGGCTGGTCGGCGCCGATGGGCAATCCTCATCCGTACGCACATGGGCAGGCCTCGATCGCGCCCGCAGCCGCGGCGTCCGCTTCGGCTTTCGCACGCACTACCGCATCGATCCGGCGACTGCCACCATCGACATGGTCGAGGTCCACTGGGGCCGTGGCGGCCAACTCTACCTGACTCCCGTCGCACCGGACTGTGTCTGCGTCGTCTACATCACGCGCGACCCACACTGTGATCGCGCTAACATCCTAGCGCGCTTTCCCAGGGTCGCCGAACGTCTGAAGGACGCCGAGGCCGTATCCAGGCAGCGCGGCGCAGTGACCGCCTCGTGCAAACTGGAGAAAGTCGCAACGGATTCGGTCGCCCTCATCGGGGATGCCTCGGGCTCCGCCGATGCCATCACCGGCGAAGGTCTCGCCATCAGTTTCCGCCAGGCCCTTGCGCTCGCCGACTCCATCCACTCCGGCTCGCTGGAACCGTACCGGCGCGTCCACCAGCAGATCGGCAGGCTGCCGCTCGCCATGGGCGAACTGATGCTCACACTCGACCGCTGGCCCGCGCTGCAGGTCCGCGCCATGCGCGCGCTTGCCAGTACGCCGATCTTGTTCCAGGAGCTTCTCGAGGCCCACATGGGCGAGAAGAGCCTGGCGTCCGTCCTGGTCCGCCGCGGCCCGCGCTTCGGCTGGAGCCTGCTCACGAAAGGAGCCCCCGCATGATCCATATCCGCAGTCACCGCGCATTAACAACATCGCTGCGACGGGTCTGTTCTGCGCCGCGGTGCCTGGCCGTCATGCTGGCCTTTGCCGCCACGGCCATCGCGCAGATGCCTGCGCCATTGATCGACATCAATCTCGATCCGGCAAGCACCGCCATTCACTGGACCCTCAACACCACCGTCCACACTGTGCATGGAACCTTCAAGCTCAAGCGCGGCGCCCTCCGCATCGACCGAGCCAGCGGAGCCGCATCCGGACTGATCGTCATCGACGCCACCAGCGGCGAGAGCGGAGATTCTGCCCGCGATAATCGCATGCAGAGCCTGGTCCTCGAAAGTTCGAAGTACCCCACCATCACCTTCCGGCCCACCCACGTCGAGGGCAAAATCGACCTCACCGCCCCGGGGTCGCTCACGGTCGATGGCATCCTGAACCTGCACGGTCAGGACCACCCCATGCAGATCGCCGTGAGTCTTCGTCCGAAAGATACAGCGGTCACTTCGCAGTCTCACTTCACGATCCCATTCGTCGCATGGGGCTTGAAGGATCCCAGCATCATGCTCTTCCGCACCGACAAGACAGTCACTCTGGACGTCGACGCCTT
>Ga0182024_10015855_pt1 | contig 14371 bp, 7 predicted proteins | sample P32metaG_FD_120480 | JGI IMG/M metagenome (GOLD analysis project Ga0182024, IMG submission 120480) | Permafrost microbial communities from Stordalen Mire, Sweden - P3-2 metaG (Illumina Assembly) | ecosystem: Environmental > Terrestrial > Soil > Wetlands > Permafrost | place: Sweden: Stordalen... | reverse complement strand
CATCATCCCACCGGCGCCCGGATTCCACTTCGCCCGCGTCGCATGATGGTTCAAGCCGTCTACCATCTCCCAGCTCGCTCCGTGATCTCCGCTGCGAAAGAGCACGCCGGGATCGCCGCCCACATACACCACGCCCGGCTCGTCCTCCGCGCCCGGCGTCACGTTCCAGATTCGCTTCAGCGAAGCGTCCGGCACCTCCTTCAACTCATTTCCCTTCTCCGTCACCTGCCACGTCTTGCCCAGGATGCCCTTGCACTCCAGCCCCTTCTCGGAAAGCTGCCAGCTTTTGCCGCGATCAGCGCTGGCGTGCAGATGCGGGCCGAACCAGCCGTTCCCGACGGCCGCGTAATGCCGCTTCGGATCGCGCGGATCCTGTGCGATATGATGTACCTCCTGCCCTGCGAAAAATGGGCCGCCCGTCTCCCACTTCTTCCGGTCCTTCGACGTAAATACGAACGCGCCCTTCCGCGTGCCCACCCAAATTCGTATCGGTGCCTTACCCGCCATGTCGATCTCCTCTCCGACAACCAGCCTCTGAAGCAATACCAAGAATCTAACAAAAATCCCGGAGACAGCTCAACACACTGCCGCCGAGGTCTCAGGGAATTAAGTGTAGCGGCGCCGCAAGCCGACGCGATCCAATCGATCCAATCCTCTATTCAAGCTTCTTCCGCGCGAAGAAAAACTGCGAGGCGCACAATAGCAGAAACATCCCCAAAGCCAGCGCGTTGCTCGAAGCCAGCCCGCCGAGAATCTTCGGCCCGATCTGAAACAAACCCTGCGGGAAAATATGGTAGCGGAACTCCTGATCCTGCAGCAGCGCCAGCACAATGCCGAACAGCCCAAAGATGCCGCCCCCGGCGATCAACCCGCTCGCGTACAACGGTCCCGAACCGACCTCGCTCTCTTCGCCCTTTCCCCGGCTGCGCTCAACCAGCCAGCGCACCGCGCCCCCGGCAAAAATCGCCGACGTCGTCGCGATCGAAAGGTACGCCCCCACGGCAAACGGCAGCGAACGCACACCCAGCAACTCGATCGAAATCACCAGGAACACGCCGAGCAGCACCAGCCGCCACGGTAGCTGCCGATTCAGAATTCCGTTGATCACCGTGGCCATCAAACGTGCCTGCGGCGCCGCAGCTTTGTCGCTGCCGATGCCCTCAACCCACTGAATCTCGATCCGCTGCGTGTCGCGGTTGTACAAATATTTTCCGTCGGGCACCACGCTCGAGCCTAGCGCATTAATAAGGACGTAGCTCTTGCCCTGATACGCGTAGTTCTGTTGCTCCACCTGCGTCCCGTCCGGCAGATGTGCCACGTCCAGCGAAATCTGCACCGGCTTATACTCCGCGAGGCCGACGTTCATCAGCTTCAGCGTGCCGCCCACGGCAAAAACCGACGCCATCGCCCCAATGATCAGCGCGATCTGCTGCTTCGACGGCGTCGCGCCCACCAGGAAGCCGGTCTTGAGGTCCTGCGATGTGCCGCCGCCGTTAGCCGCCGCGATGCAAACCACGCCACCAATCGTCAGCGCCAGCACCGCATAGCTCCCGCGCGTCCAGCCCACCACCAGGAACATCGCGCACGTGGCCATCAGCGTGGCAATCGCCATCCCGCTGATCGGATTCGACGAGCTGCCAATCAGCCCGCAGATGCGCGACGACACCGTCACAAACAAAAACCCGAACACCACCACGAAAATCGCCGCCGCGAAATTAGCGCCCAGCCCCGTCTCCGCGCCAGGAATCGGCCGGAACGTCAGCAGCCCCCACATCATCGCCACGATGGCCATCGCGCCGATCAACACAAATTTAATCGGCAAGTCACGCTCGGTCCGGCGAGTGGCTGCCACCGGCTCGCCGCTGCGGCTAGCCTGCACATCCTTGATTCCCGCGAGCAGCGCCGACCAAATCGTCGGCAGCGTCTTCGCCAGCGTGATCACACCCGCCGCAGCCACCGCCCCCGCGCCCATCGGCCGGACGTAGCTGGCCCAAAGCTGATCGGAGCTCATTAGCGGGATCGGAATCGTGCTGGGATAGAGCGCCTGCCCCGGCGCCAGCGAGCCGAAAAACCGTATCGCCGGCATCAGCACCAACCAGGAAAAAACGCCGCCCGAAACAATAATCCCGGCCACCTTCGGACCGATGATGTACCCCACGCCGAGATATTCCGGCGTCACGTTCGCGCGAAACGAAGCGCCAGGCAGCCACTTCGGATCGTACGTCGGCGTGTCAGGCCAAAAGCCCATCGAGTTCATCAGCAGCGAATACGCTGCGCCCAACCCCAACCCCCAAAACACCCGGCTGGCAAACGACCCGCCGCGGTCCCCCGCCACCAACACGTCCGCGCAAGCCGTGCCCTCGGGATAAAGCAGGTTGCCGTGCTCCTTCACGATCAGTTGCCGTCGCAGCGGAATCATGAACAGCACGCCCAGCCATCCGCCGATCAGCGCCAGGAAAAACACGCCCCAATACTCCAGCGGAAAGCCCAGAAAAATCAGCGCCGGCAAAGTAAAAATCACGCCACCGGCAATCGACTCCCCCGCCGATCCCGTCGTCTGCACAATATTGTTTTCAAGGATGCTGACCTTGCCGAAAGCCCGCAGGATGCTGATGGAAAGCACTGAAATTGGGATGGACGCCGACACCGTCAGCCCGGCCCGCAACCCCACGTACACCGTCACCGCGCCGAAAAACAGCCCAGCGAGAATACCCAGCAGAACAGCGCGCAGCGTAAATTCCGGCAGGATCGTCTCAGGCGCCACATAAGGCCGAAACTCGCCCGGCGGCGCCGTCGAACTCCAAGGCTTGCTTGTCGTTGTCCCCGTCGCGCCGGTCGCCGTTGTCGCCTTCGTCGCCACTACGCACCTCTGCAGCGCCTAAGCGAAGCCGAACGCGGCGCGCGCCGATTATGTCGCACATTCTTCGCGCCACGCAACGCCGCGTGGACATGCATGTCTGTTGTGTTCGTGAAGTCTTACCGCGGCTGCGTAACCACATCCAGCAACGCCGGATGCCCGCTCTTGACCACCGCAAGCGCCCGCGCAATAGCCGGGGCTAGCTCGCTCGGCTCGCTGATCGGGCCCTCGGCGTAAACCCCAAAGCCTTGCGCGATCTTCGCGTAATCCATCGCCGGGTCCTCAAAGGTCGTCCCGATGCCCGCCCGGTCGATGCCGCGGTTGTGCCGGTTGGCCATGCGCTGCACGTGCATCAGCTCTTCGTGATACGCGCGGTTGTTATGCATCACGCTCAAGAGCGGAATGCGATGATGCGCCGCCGTCCACAGCACGGCCGGTGCAAAAAGCAAATCCCCATCGTCCTGAATGCTCACCGATAGCCGCCCATACTTGCGATTCGCCAGCGCCGCGCCCACCGTGGCCGGCGCGTTGTAACCGATGCCGCCTCCGCCCTGCGTGCCGATATATTGATATTGCTTCTCGAAAGGCCAAAGCCGCAGAGGCCACCAGCTAAAATGCCGCAGCACGGACACCAGCGACCAATCCTCATCCTTGATCTGCGCCCATAGCTCCGCGCTCACGCGCGCCGTGCTGATCGGGCTGGCGTCCCACGCATACGTCGCCTCGGTGCGCGCCGCATCAAACGCTTTCTGGTGCGCCGCGGCCAGCTTGGCCCCGCGATCCGCAAACGCCCGCTTGCGATCCGCCGTAATCAGCCGCTTGGTCTCCTCCACCAGAGACGGCAAAGTCGCCTCCGAGTCCGCCGCGATTGCTAAGTCCACTCCCTCGTAACGGTAAAAATCCTGGTAGTTGGCTTTGGTGTATAAGTCCCCGGCCGTAATGCTGATGAGCTTCGCGTCGCTCTTCATGATCGGCCGCGAGCTGCGATGCACTTGATCGTGGAACGAGTTCACCGCGCTCCAGAAGTCCATCACCTCGAGCCCCATGATCACGTCGGCATTCGCCACCACCGCGCCCCGCCGCGCCGATTGGTTCAGCGGATGCCGCGTGGGAAAGTTCATTCGGCCAGCCTGATCGATCACTGGCGCCTGGAGCGCCTCCGCCAGTTCGACCAGCTTCTCGATACCCGCCTGCGTCCGCGCCGTGTGGTCCACCACGATCACCGGATTCTCCGCCTCGACCAGCATCCGCGCCGCCTCTTTCACCGCGCCCGAATCCCCCTGCGGCGGCGATGGCAGCGCCAGCTTCGGTATCGTCAGCTTGGCGTCCGCGCGAATCGGGTTCTCCTGCAGCTCGCTGTCCGCCACCAGCAGCACCGGCCCCATCGGCGGCGTCATCGCAATTTTATAAGCGCGCATCGCCGATTCCGCGAAGTGCTCGAGCGACACCGGCAGGTCATCCCACTTCGTGTAATCGCGGACCATGGCCGCCGCGTCCTGCACGCTATGCGCCCACTCGCCATAATTTGCGTCGCGCATCGTGGCATCCAGGTTGTTGCCAATCACCATATACACCGGCACGCGGTCGCAATACGCGTTGTAGAGCGCCATGGCGGCATGCTGCAATCCGACCGTGCCATGCGCAAAAATGCACAGCGGCTTGCCCTCGATCTTGGCGTAGCCGTGCGCCATGGCCACCGACGACTCCTCGTGACAACAGGTGATGAACTCGGGATTCTTGTTCCCTCCGTAGTTGATCACCGATTCATGCAGCGCCCGAAAACTCGATCCCGCCACCGCGCAAACGTACTCGATGTTCAGCGCCTTGATCACGTCCACCATAAAATCCGACCCGGACCGGTCGATCGTCAGCACATCGGCGTCAGTAGGCGGGTCGCTCTCAATCGCCGGCGCAAGCGGTATCGAGCGGGGCGGCGCAACCGGCTCTGCGGCGGGCGCGGGCTCTGCGTCAGGCGGCGCAGATGGCTCTGCCGTCGCCCGCGCGGCCCCCGCCAGCGGCTCCAAGGCCGCCAGCGTTCCCGCTCCAACCACCACCCCCTTCAAAAACTCTCGACGAGCGACCGTTGACTTCTTCCTAGCCATGATTGCGCCTCTATTCCAGCAGTCCGCCGCTGAATTTTTCCGTCCATGCTGGTCCAATTCCCAACAATCGGCACCTTACGACGATCCTTCATCGAAAGCAATCCTGCGCCGGCCTCCACGCCAAGCGTGTCGTCGCTTTGGGCGATTCCGAAAACTCCGTGAATATTGTGAGACGTGCGGACCAACTCAGCGGGGAACTACGTTTCGATCGCATCGCTCCAAAAAGAAGTGCCGGGATCGACTGCTGCGACGCCGATCTCGCCAGCCCGGGGGGTATTTTCTTCCGCGACCCACGCGACTTGAAACTGCTCCTCCCGCCCTGCACGGGCGGGAGAAACACGCTCGCCCACACGAAGTTTGCCGCGGATGCCCTTCAGAAGTGCCCCGTGCCGGCTCACGTTCACCGTCGTCACTTCTTGTTTCCACTGACGGCCGTTGACGTCGGCCGCGCTAAGACTGACGGACAAGGATTTATCGAACCGCCGGTCGCCACGCTCGATCTTGAACTGCCGCATCAGGCCGCTGAGCTCCGTAGCGATCGAGCTCAATTCCTGAGCCGCCTTTTGTGACGCCTGCGTCCGCGACAACGTCCCCGCGGCCGATTGGGCCACTCCCCCGATGTTGGCGGAAATGTCGCCGGCTCCCTGAGCCGCATCGCTGGTGTTCCGCGTCATCTCGTTGGTCGTCGCGCTCTGCTCTTCCACGGCGCTGGCGATCGTCGCGGATATGTCATTGATTTGCCGGATAATGCCGCTCACCGTGCCGATTGCCGTCACCGCTCCCTTGGTGTCGCCTTGAATGGTGATAATTTTCCGGCTGATGTCTTCGGTCGCCTTGGCCGTCTGCTTGGCCAGTTCCTTCACCTCGTTGGCCACGACCGCGAAGCCTTTTCCCGCTTCTCCAGCGCGGGCCGCTTCAATGGTTGCATTCAAGGCCAGCAGGTTGGTCTGCTCCGCGATCGAGGTGATCACCTTGATGACCTCTCCAATCTCCGCGCTGGACTTGCCCAGCTTGGTGACCGTAGCATAAGCGGCCTGTACCACGCTGACGGCCGAGCCCGCCACTTTGGCGGCCTCATTCGTGTTCCCGGCAATGTTTTGAATGGTTAACGTCATCTCCCCGGCGCCCGTTGCCAGGCTTTGTAGATTTTCAGTGACGTGCAGCGTGACGCGCGATACCGCGTCCGACTGTTCCGCGGTCTCTCCCGAATCGATGGTAATCTGCTCGCTGGCCTCCAGCAGTTGCTGGCTGGCCGCCGTGAGTTTATGCGTGTGCGCCACCACCCCCCGCAGCAGTTCCTGCAGTTTATCCATGAATAGATTAAACAGGCGGCTCACTTCGCCTAGCTCGTCGTTGCCGAAAGCCCCGGCCAACTCCAGACGCTTGGTCACATCGCCGTCGCCTTCGGCGATATCCTGGATCATATCGGTCAATCGCTGCAGTGGACGGACCACCAGCGTTCGCACGAGCAGGTACTGCGCCAGCAGAACCAGTAGAGCCACCAGCACCACGCAAAGAATGACGATGCCCTGCATCACCCGGAGTTTGGCGGCTATGTCGCTTTGCGGATACGCGGCCACGAGCTGATATCCCCACTTCTCAAATGGCTTCGAGTGTACGATCCAATCCGCCGCCTCGGAAGGGTCCAGCCGTTTGTGTATTTCGTCGTCGGTGATTTCTTGCGGCTTGAAGATAACTTGTCCGTTAGCGTGCAGCAGCGCCACGAATCCATGACCCAGGATTTTGGCGTTGCTGATTCGCCCGCCCAGATCGCCTACGGCGGTCAACGGGTAGCCCACATACCAGATGCCCACCGTTTGTTTCGCTGCATCCCGCATCGGTTCGTAGCCGGTCATGTACGGCTTCCCCAGAATGTCCACCACGCCATAGTAGGCTTGTCCGCCCTGAATCGCCGCGTATGCCTTCCCCGCGGGATCCAGCACCGTTCCGACTGCGCGCGAGCCATCCGCCTTAGGAACATTCGTCGAGACCCGAACGTATTGCTCTCCCTTCTTCACGAAAAGAGTCGCCGTGCATCCGGCGAGCTCCTTCATGCGGTCCACCAGACCAAAATTGCCCACTTGTGAGGAATTGCCCAAGCGAAGATCGGGAACTTCCTGGCCCGCGAGGCTCGTGGGCTTGCCAATCCCCGGCACTCCAACGCGCTCTCCTTCCTCCAGCAAAACGTTCATGGCCGTCCGCACCGACTGCGAACTGAGACTGTCCGTCGTCTGCAGGACGGTCAGCGTCACTTCCACCTGCTCGGTCGCCTCCTGGTCGGCCCGCCCCCGCACTTCCGATTCCAGAAAGCGCGTCATGATCCAGCCCAGCGCGGAAATCCCCAGCACCACCACGATCACCGCCCAAAGCATGAACTTGACGGAAAGTCTTCCCATGTCTTCCTCGCAGAAATCCCACGGCTTGCCGCGTGATTCTGGACGAACGCCTAACTCCATTCACTTCGGGTCTTTTTCACCGAAACTTTAACCGTTTTCCAGAGGGAGACACGCAAGAGGAAATATCAAAATGCCCGTTCGTGATCGAGGACCTCGCGAGGCGCAAGCCCCTGCAAAGTCCTCCATCCCAAGCTACCGTCGCGCCGCTTCTGATCCGCAAATCCAAGCCAGCGCAGTGGACCGCGCTGTAACAGGGGTCCGTCTCAACTCGTTCAAAGCTGCCTTAACGCACCGCGCCAAGCAAGTACAGGACCAGCACGATCACCAGAACCGTCCCCAAGATCCCCATGCCCCCGCGCGAACCCCACCGCGAATACCCGTAGTAACCCCCTCCGCCGCCAAAAAGTAGCACCAGAACGATAATCAAAAGTAGCATCGAAGTTCTCCTTTAGCCTTGCCCCAGCATTCCTGTCATTCCCTGCTCTGCCGCTTATGACTTGTTACTTGCCCCCATGACCAGTAGAACCACTCCTCCGATGATTGCCAATCCCCCAAATACCGGAGGAAGCGGAATTCGCTGGTGAGTCTCGGCTGTGACGTGCAGAGACCCTACATCGAGGACGCTTTTGTCACGCGTGTAGTTGATGCCCTGATAGGCGAGCATCAGCCCGCCCACAACGACTAAAACAATCCCAGCCCAAATGATCGGTTTCATGTTCGTCTCGCCTCCGTCAAGCTATTCTTCGGCCTTGCACTAGGTTGATTACAAGAACCACGATGGCCAGGACCAGTAGGATGTGGATGAACCCGCCCAGTGTGTAAGAGGTGACCAGTCCCAACACCCACAGCACCAGCAAAATCACGAACAGTGTCCAAAAGCATGGCGCGCTCCATTGCAGCCCGATTCGAATCCAGCCCCAATGTTGAGCGCACGGAGAGCGCCTGTCTGTCCACTACAGTACAACTTTGCGTTCGCTGATTGTAATAGGCTAGCCTTGCCATCGCCCCTGCAGGCAGAATAACCGCGCCGGAATAATCGGCTGATGATGGGAGTGCGTCGTGCTCGGTCTTGACCGTGATGTGGCCCGTTACACCTGGACGGTAGTTTTCATCCTCCTGCTAATAGGAGTCGTCTACGTCATCCGCGACACCCTATTAATTTTCGGCGTCTCGCTGCTATTTGCCTATCTGTTGTCGCCACTCGTCAGCTTTGTGGATCGGCGCCTTCCCGGCCACTCCCCCGGGCATTCCAGGCTCTGGGCTCTGGCCATCGTGTATACCTCCCTGGTCGCGCTATTCACTGTCGTTGGAATATCCATCGGCTCCCGAATCGTCGGGCAGGCAACTGTTTTTACCACCAAGGTCCCTGACCTCATTTCCACACTGGACCAAACCGCCCGGCCGCTTGCTCCGCAGCCTCTCCAAACCGTAAGAAATACGGTCCTTTCGACGGTCCGCACGCAACTCAGCGCTCATTCGCAAGACCTCGTATCGCTCTTGCCAAACGCCGCCATGGGCATTTTGTCTCACGTCGGCGGTCTGCTCGCGATTGTCCTGGTACCAGTTCTGGGCTTCTTTTTCTTGAAGGATCATGAGTTGGTCCATAACTCAATCTTGGGAGTCGTTGCCGCGGGACCCCGCCGTGACAGCGTGCGCCAAATGGCGCTCGAATTGAACGTGCTCTTTGCGCAATACATGCGAGCCTTGGTCCTGCTAGCGGCGGCGGCGTTTGTGATTTACGGCGTTTTCTTCTCTCTCATCGGTATTCCTTTTGGAATTCTGTTGGCAGCCATCGCCTCCCTGTTGGAATTTATACCCCTGATCGGACCATTGACTGCCGCGGTCATCATTTTCGCCGTTGCCGGATTGAGTGGTTTTCATCACTTGCTTTGGATCGCTGTCTTCCTGGCCGCCCTCCGCATTTTTCAGGATTACGTATTATCGCCACTCTTGCTCAGCAAAGGCATGGAACTTCATCCCCTTCTCGTCATTTTTGGCGTCCTCGCGGGAGCCTCCATCGCAGGCATCGCCGGCAGCTTCTTGTCCGTCCCTATCCTAGCCACACTGCGCGTCGTCTTCCGGCAACTCCACAAAGCCCACGCAGATCTCAGCACTCAAGCTTCGGACTCCGAAGCCTAGAAACCTGGCGCCCTGTTCGAAATGGAACAGACGCCGCCGTTGGCATCTCCTAGAATGGCGTTGTTCTGGAAGCACGTTCGCGCTGCTCGAGTGAGATACAACAATCCGTCGGCGAGAATACGAATCCAGTGGAGATCTGAAATGAAACAAACAAATCCAATGCCGCAAGATATGTTTAATAAAGCTCACGAAGCCTTCTTCGGAACCACAGAAACATCACAGAAGTCGAGCCCTTCTTCCATCCAGCTCCTCGAACCGCAAGACGAAGGCCCCGGCTCAATTCCCGTAGAAAAAGCGCGCGCGTCCTCCACCCTTTAGCCGCGATTGGCACTCCGGCGCCGCACCCTTTCGTCGCGAAAGGGTGCTGGGTTTTGCGTTCTCTTCCGTTCCTACCCCGCCCTCGCCCATCCCCGCCGGGCGCCCCATGTTTCGCAGTTGAAACGTTGGGTTTAGTCCCACTCCGCCCGCGCATCTCCCCGCCTCGTCTCAACTCCGCGCTCGTCATTCTTGAGCGGAGTGAGCGTCACCGTTGATAGTTGATAATCGAATGACGCTCTCAAGCTCCTCTTTGATCATCCTTGCGACAATCCTATTGACATGCCTTGCGCCACGATGTTATTAGACCTGCACCACTTAGCAGAGAGTACGCTCACCGGTTGCATATCGGGGTGGCAATAAGGGGGCTTTCGCAATGGATTTCGTGAAGGGTGTGATCAATTTCTTGGTGTGTGTCGACGCAAGGAAGGCAATTCGGTTCCTCGGTGCGGCGGCCGGTGTGTTCCTGCTGGCCTTCCCGGTCTTCGCGCAGCTCAATACCGGCCGCATTTCGGGCGCGGTCACGGATCAGAGCGGCGGCGCCATCGCCGCTGCTACAGTGACCATCACCAACGTGGCCACAGGCGTGTCGCGCCCCTTGACCACCGACGGCGCCGGACAGTATGCGGCTCCCAACCTCGATCCCGGCATCTACACCGTCCGCACCGAGTTCATGGGCTTTAAGACCGTCGAGCGCCAGAACGTTGAGGTCGGCGTCGGCGGCGATGTTCGCGTGGACGTCAGCATGCAGCCCGGTGAACAGGCCCAGACCGTCACCGTCACCGAAGCCATCCCCATCGTGGATACCACCAACGCCCAGACCGGCGGCACGCTGGAAAACCAACTCCTCTCGAACCTCCCCATCAACGGCCGAAACTACCGATGGATGATTGCCGTCGTTCCCGGCGTGTTGCTGCAGCCCGGTGAAGGCACCGCCTCCGAATTTGTCAACGGCGCCCCAGGCGAAGCGCCACTGAACGTCATGGTCGACGGTCTCTACGACGAAAGCTGGTTTGACCGCGAGATCAACTCAGGCGGCGCGAGCGAGGCTGGAAACACCACCCTGCTGCCTCTCGACGCCGTTCAGGAAGTTAACTTGGTCGTCAATCCCAAGGCCGAATACGGCTGGGTTCCCGGCCTCACCGTCAGCGTCGGACTAAAATCGGGCACCAACGACTTGCACGGTAGCGCCTACGCCTTCGGCCGCGGAACCTCTTTTGACGCCAGAAACGCATTCTCGTTCACCCCATCCGGCCAGCCCTTCGAACCGCCCCTAAGCTTCGAGCAGTTTGGCGCCACCGTCGGCGGCCCCATCAAGAAGAGCAAGCTTTTCTATTTCTTAGGCTTCGAAGGCCTGGAGGAAAACCTCTCGTCCACGGCCACCATCATCACCCCAACCACGGCTGACCTGGGCGCTGCAAGCACCGAAACATCGGAAAGCATTCCGGGCGCCATCGCCGCGTTGGTCAACGCTGGTACGCCCGTCAGCCAACTCAGCGCGAATTTGGCGGGCTGCAACCCGACCTTGATCCCCACGGGCCCCACGACCGGCGCGGCAGTTGCGGCGGCGGCCTGCGCACATGGAAACCAATTCGGCGCCCCCAGCCTGTTCATCGCCAACACCGCCAACACCAACTACGCCACGGACATTCCCGACATCGGACGTTCCGACAACGGCCTCGCTAAGGTCAACTATCAAATAAACGACCATCACGCCATCAACGGCTCCTACTACATCGGCGATTACTTCGAACAGGCCGCTGGAAATTCTCCAGCAAAAATCCTTCAACCCTATTGGGAAGAGGTTCTCGGCGTAGTTGGCCAAGACGCCCGAGCCGCCTGGATCTGGACCCCCAATGCCAGTTGGTTGAATGAAGCGCGCGTCGGTTGGGATCACGGCAACCGACCAGTCGGTCGCGCCGAGTGCTCTGCCAGCGGCAACCTCACAAATTCCTCTGGAATAGGAGCCAGCACCGGCGGTTACGGCGGGCCAAACTACCTGACTGGGTACGGACTGGATCAGAACGCCCCAGGCTGCGGAATCCCCACCATCACTTTTGCGACCACGCTAACCGCTCAATTGGGCTTCAGCAATGGGCGCGTAGAGCACGGTTCTGACGACCAGTTCGCCGACAGCCTCTCCTACACACGCGGCAAGCACCAGTTCAAATTCGGTGTGGACATCCGCGCGGAAAGCTTCACCGGCGCCAAAGTGCTCGATTCGCAAACAGGTGTAATCGGATTCGGCGCGTCAGGCGACGCCGTTTTCGCGGGCGCGTCCTCCCTGGAAGACTTTCTCGCTGGGCAACCCAGTTCGGAGACCATCCGCTCGGGAAGCCCCATCCGCAGCCTGAGCACAAACCTGATCGGCATGTTTGCCCAGGACGACTGGCGCATCCTTCCCAAGCTCACCCTGAACGTCGGTCTTCGCGAGGAAGTCGTCACGCCTCCCACGGACTCCGCCTCATTGGTTCTCGGCGATTTCGATCCCTCGCAACCGACAGGCATGGATGCCATCAACTCCACCTGGAAGACGCAAGACCATCTCTCCCCTCGCGTCGGTCTTGTGTATGACGTTACCGGCAAGGGCACCACCACGATCCGCGCGGGTTACGGCGTCGCCAACGATTTCGAGAAATTGATGGACTTCGTATCCGGCGGCGGCAGCGGCAATTACGATTCCGTGCCCACCGGCGCGGAACTCTACTCTGCGAACGGCACTCCCTTCGGCAAAGGTCCGGGCAATGGCACCAGCGAATTTGTCACGCTGCAGCCCGTCTCGAGCGGCTCCGTGATTACTTTTAACCCCATCACTGCCGCTGGCAACAGCGGTGCCTTCGGCTGGCCCTTGACCAATAGCTCCACGACCCCGCTGTTCCCCACGCCCATCCCGGTCGCCTGCGGCAACGGTCTCCCAGTCAAAGGCTCGGGCACTACTCCTACTGGTCCCTTCGGAAGCACCGGGACGAACCCGCTGAACGCCCCTCAATGTGCCACCGGAGGCGGCGACCCCAATCTCCAGTACTATCACTATGAATTCTGGAACGTGAATGTTCAGCACGCCTTCACCAACAACCTCTCCTTGGATGTTGGCTACGTCGGCTCCCATTCCAAGGGCATCGTCCAATCGTATAACCTCAACCAGGCCCCAACCACGGCCGTCGCCAGCAACGCGACGTCCTCGTCCGAGTTGGCCAGAGCGCCGTATGCGACGCAGTTCCCCTGGTTCTCCACCATCACCTATGACGGCAACGGCGGCATCGCCAACTATGCCTCTCTCCAAATGGCTTTGGTCGAGCGCGCCACCCGCGGACTGATCTTCAGCGCCTCGTACACTTTCTCTCACGCGCTCGAGTCGGCAGTTCCGCTGGACGTCAACACCGCAGCCTATAGTCAGAACCAATACGGTAACGCCGCCTTCGATATCCGCAATCACTTCACGATCACAGCCAGCTACGACATCCCAGGCTTCAAGTCACCCGGACAGATGCTCCAGGGTTGGTCGCTTAATACCTCCATTAACGTCGAGTCCGGCCTGCCCTACACCCCAAGCGATTCCTCCGACGACATCGCCGGAGCCGGCACAACCACAGCGAATCCCTGGTCCCTGTATGGGCCCGCAACCCCGTTCAACCAGGTCTTTGGCCGCGCTGGCACCATTCCCTGCTTCGGTATCGCTGGCGCCAAATTCGCGGCAGCCCCTTGCACGACCGTCACAGCCTATCCTCAGGCCTGCATTAGCGCTGCGGATAGCGAAGCGCCCTCACCCGGCTCGACCGGCACCACCACCCAGATCGCACAACTCAACAAAATTGGCTGCTACATGGTCAACGGGTCCGCCATGGTTCCCGCGGCACAGGGAAACTACGGCACCATGACTCCTGGCACGTTGCGCGGCGCAGGCTTGGGTTTGGTGAACGCCTCGGTAGTCAAGAACTGGAAGCTCAAGGAGCGCTACACCATGGAATTCCGCGCGGAAGCCTTCAACCTTTTCAACCGCACCCAATACTCAGCTCCCGGCGTCAACATCGGCAGCCCCAAGTCCTTCGGCCTGGCCACCAGCACCCCCGACGTAGCCCACGGCGAAGCAGTAACCGGCAGCGGCGGCCCCAGAGCCCTGCAGCTAGGTCTGAAGCTACTCTTCTAGCATCACAAATAGCGCCAATAAATCAGCAAGACAAACGGCCTCGGACTCACCTCCGAGGCCGTCTGCTTTACGGACCATAAACGCCCGAACCACAAACTCGCCGCAGCCCCTTTTAATGCCCCTGTCGGGACTGGTCCAGCTCGCTGCCTGTTCACAACTGCACAGACAAGCAATCCCGCAGCGTCTACTGTTCCTGCTGGATGGTTTGCCCTTCATTCACGCAAACTCATCCCGCCTAAGGACGGTCTCTGATGACCGTCAGGTCATGTAAAACCCCGAGGCGAGGCCGCAGGTTAAGAGCTGCGAAATCCGCGACGCATCGTCCCGTTTTCCGTCGGCACGACAAACAGGACAAAGGAGAATCAAAATGAAGTCTTTGCTAGAACTTGTCTCATAAATGGTGTGGCGCCGAGAT
>Ga0182024_10015854_pt1 | contig 14371 bp, 10 predicted proteins | sample P32metaG_FD_120480 | JGI IMG/M metagenome (GOLD analysis project Ga0182024, IMG submission 120480) | Permafrost microbial communities from Stordalen Mire, Sweden - P3-2 metaG (Illumina Assembly) | ecosystem: Environmental > Terrestrial > Soil > Wetlands > Permafrost | place: Sweden: Stordalen... | reverse complement strand
TGCTCGGGGAGTTGCGCGGGGTCGATTTTCTCCAGCGCGCTTTCGGTGGGGTTGATGTTCACGGCGTAGAGACGATTTTGACTTGCGGCGCTTGGCATCTCGGCGCGATATATGCCGCTTTGCCAGGTGTCGGCATACGACCAGCGATTCGATTCACCGCGCGCGGCGACGCGGATTTGTTCCTTGCGGCCGTCGGGATTTTGGAGCACCAGCGCGGCGGAGGCCGCGGCTACGGGCAGCGAGGATTCCAAGGGCTGGCCGACGAGAATGTTGCGGTCGGCTCCTTGAGGGCCGATCGCGGCCAGCAGGAGGTTCTGCATCATCGGTTGGAAGCTGGATTTCAGTGGCCAGTTCGACCAGGGCTGCTTTGTTGTGGGATCGACCGAGGCGAAGGAAACGGGTAGAGCGACCAGGATCGAGCGGCCGCCGATTGGCGACTCCTTTGGAGCAACTCCCTTGGCTTGCGCCGCGGGCTCCGATGCCGCGGGGTCGGTTGGCGCGGGCGCGGTTTCCGCGGGTGGCGTTGATTCTTCGCCGGTGATTCGCGCTGCGACAATTGCGGGATCGCCGGTTGGACGAAACGCCAACGCGACGCGGGCTGAAGCGGGGGGCTTCTTCAGACGGAAGTAGCGGTTCACGATCGTGCTGAGCAGGCCGGCGCGGGTGTTGCCCGCGAATTCGTGAACGAGTGGATCGGCATATTCGAGTGGATCGAAGCGGTAAGTTGCGGCTGCCGCCGGAGCGTCGAGCAGCGTCGGCAAGAGGCGTGGCCAGCCGGGGCGTCCGCCGCCGAGTTGTTGGTCGTAAAGAGCAGCATCGACCCGGTCGCCAAGAAAGAAAACCAGGCCGCCGCCGCCGCGAACATAGTTGGCCAAGCCATGCGCCTCGCCGGCGGTGAATTGAGTCACGTTGGATAGAAAAACGCAATCGAACCGCTTCAGATCGAGCTCCAAAAGACTTCCATCCGGCATCTGTTCGACCCGCACCGGCACCGTTTCCGAGCCATCGCGATAAGGATTCAGCGCATCGACGAGATATCGCGCATGTTGCGTCGCCCCTTCGCCGTTGACGACGAGCGCGGCGATCGATTCCTTCACCGGCAGCACGAGCCAGCGATGGTTGTCGACATCCAGCAAGTCGGAAGGATCGCCGATCAGCCGCACTTCGACCGAATGATCGCCCGGCGACGGGAATCGATAGGAAAAAGCGACGCTCTGTTGCCCGCCGGCCGGCACATTCAGCGACCGCTCCTGCGCGCGCTGCGCGTCGATCAGCAATTCAGCCCGAACGCCATGCGGTAGGCTGCCGAAGTTCCGCACTTCGGCCGCGACATCGACCGGGCCCTTGGTCGTGTAGATCGATTGCGCCGCCTGGCTCGCTCGCAGACTGATGACGGCAAGGTTTTCGCAATTTCGTTGACCAAGATCGACAACCGCGAGTTGAGACGAGTCGGCAAGACGCACAAGCTGTTGACGAATCTGCCGGCTACCGGACGCCAAAGCAGGATCCCATTTCGTGCGGCCGAGATCGGAGAGAAAATAAACTTCCGTGTTCGTGAGCCGCGGAAACTCGCGTTTCGCGCGGGCGATGATTTCTTCGACCCGATCGATCGAGCCCGGGAGATCGCCGCCGCCTTGCGGCAGTTTCAAATCGCGCAGCTCCTTGAGAAAATCGTCTTCATCGACCAGCCGCTGCGCAGCCGCGAGATCGGTTGTTGACGAACTCTTAAGACGCCGCAAGGCATCGCGCACTTCGTCGGAGACGAATGCCGGCGTGCCGATCACGGTGCGCGCCGGCGCGCTCATCAGCACGAGCGTAAAGCCATCCCCTTGCGTGCTGCGGGCGACCAGATCGCGGATCAAGTCTTTCGCCAGCTCGAACCGACTGCGGTCCGTCGGTTTGTAGGCCATCGAATAGGAGCCGTCGAGCACGAGCACACGATGCACCGGATTGCCAGCGACCGACGTGCCTCCCAATCGTTCCACATACGGCCCGGCCACGGCAATCACGACCGAAACGATGAGAGCCGTGCGCACTGCTAGTAGCAGCCAATGTTCGAACTGCAACCGCCGCGACCGCTTTTGCAGCGCCGCCAGAAGATATTCCATCGCCGCCCACGAAACTTCGCGATACCGTCGCCGGCTCAGCAGATGGATCAGCAGCGGCGCAGCAGCCGCGGCCAACCACCAGAGCATGCCGATTTGGGTGAACATGGGAGGAAGTGGCGAGTGGCTAGTGGTTAGTGGCTAGTGACGAGGAAGTAGCAACGAAGGCGAGTGATCTTGGGCTTCCGCTTGCGCGTATCTAGCCACTTACCACTAGCCACTAACCACTCCTCTGCATTCTTTGCGTCAAATACGCCGATAGCGCTATGTCCAGCGGTTGATCGGTGCGGATTTGCACGTAATCGATGCGGTGTTCGCGGCAACCTTCGCGAATGGCTTGCAGGAAGTTGCCGAATTGCTCGAGGTAGGCGCGGCGCAGGCCGTGCGGTTCGGCCAGCAGGTTCGGGAATTGCTCGAGGCCCTTGAACAGCGTCATTTGCTGAAACGGGAAATCCAACTCGGCCGGATCGAGAACGTGGAACAATACGACCTCGTGCCGCCGGTGGCGAAAATGCTTCAGCCCGGCCAGGATCGCCGGCACGCTGTCGAACAGGTCACTAAACACCAGCACGATGCCGCGCTTCTTGAGCCGTTCGGCCAGATCGTGAAAAATGGCTCCGGCGGCCGTCTTTCCCTCCGGCGCGATTTGGTCCATGACGTGCAGCAATTGTTTCAGATGCGAGGGATTGCCGCTGGGGCGGATCAACGTGCGGACCTGCTCGTCGAACGTCACCAGCCCGACGCTGTCCTGCTGATTCAAAATCAAATACGCCAGCGCCGCGGCCAGGCATTGGGAGTATTCCAGCTTCGATAGCGCGGCGGCCGGGCTGCGATACGACATGCTTTGGCTGCCGTCGAGCAGCAAGTAGCTGATGAGGTTGGTCTCTTCCTCGTATTGCTTGAGGTAATACTTGTCGGTCTTGCCGTAGACTTTCCAATCGACGTAGCGCACGTCGTCGCCGGGAACATATTCGCGATGCTCGGCGAACTCGATCGAGAACCCGTGAAACGGGCTGCGATGCACGCCCGACACATAGCCTTCGACGATCAGCCGTGCCCGCAGCTCGAGGCCGCGAAGCTTAGCCAGCGTCTGCGGATCGAAATACTTCGGGAAGTTTTCCACCGGCGCTCTCGTCGTAGTCGTCGAACGGGATAGTTTCGATCAGGCGATGCACCAGATCGTCGGGTTTGATGCCCTCGGCTTCAGCGTTGAAGTTGGTAAGGATTCGGTGCCGCAAAACGGGCGGGGCGACGGCTCGAATGTCGTCGCAATTAGCGAAGTAGCGACCATGCAACACAGCGCGAGCCTTTGCCGCGAGCACCAGATACTGGCTCGCCCGCGGACCGGCGCCCCAACTGACATATTTGCGGATGAAATCGGGCACGTCACCCTTCTCCTTCCGCGTCAGCCGGGTGAATTGCAGTGCGTAGCGGGCGACATGGTCGGCGATCGGCACCCGGCGGACGATTCGCGACAGCGCCGCGATTTCGTCGGAGTTGAGCGTCGGCGTGATGATCGGCTGCACGTCGGCCGTCGTTCGCTTGACGATTTGGAACTCTTCCTCCTCGTTCGGGTAATCGACGCGGATGTTGAACATGAACCGATCCAACTGAGCTTCCGGCAGCGGATAGGTTCCTTCTTGCTCGATCGGGTTTTGCGTCGCCAAGACGAAGAACGGCTCCGCCAGCTTGTGCCGCGTGCCGCCGACGGTGACTTGATATTCCTGCATGGCTTCGAGCAGCGCGGCCTGCGTTTTCGGCGGCGTGCGATTGATTTCGTCGGCCAGCACGACATTGGCGAAGATCGGGCCGCGGAGGAATTTGAACGCACGACTGCCGGTGGCCTTGTCTTCCTGAATGACTTCCGTGCCGGTGATGTCGCTCGGCATGAGGTCGGGAGTGAACTGGATGCGGTTGAAGCCGAGCGAAAGCGAATCGGCGAGCGAACGAATCATCAGCGTCTTGGCCAGGCCCGGCACGCCGACCAACAGGCAGTGCCCCCGAGCGAAGAGCGCCACCAGCAGTTGCTCGATGACATCATGCTGGCCGACGATCACTTTGGAAAGCTCGGCGACGATGCGGCGATAGGCTTCGTTCAGCTTCTGGACGGCTCGCAGATCATCTTCGGGTGGCATGGGGTGCAGGAGGGTGAGGGGATAGGGTGAGGGGTTAGCTGGAACGTAGCCGGATTCGCCAGAATTCGGTTGCCGTGAGTGAGACTCGGAATTTTCACAAATTCCGCTACTTTGATTCTACCTCTCCTGCGTCACTTCATGTTCGTTCGGATGCACCGGGGCCGCGTGGGGGCCGAGGGCGATTAGCTTCGTCGGCGTTGCGATCAACAGATAGCCCCCTGCCACGACAAGGTTGCCGCCGGACAAAGGAAGATTCCGGGTAGCTAACTGAATCGGCTCGCGAACTTCGACTCGTGTCGGATCGCTGCCGCCAGCCGTGTCGGCGGCGCTGCGTCCGAGCGCCTGGCGAAAGACGTGGATCTCCGTGCGGGTTGGAAAAAAGACTTCGTCGCCCACCAGCGCGCCGCGGCCGTAACCATGCTCCGTCGTTTGGTCGGGCCAGCGATGGACGACCTTGCCGCCATCGACGTTGAGCCACCAGAGCCGTTGGCCACTGGCCAACAGGTTTCCGCCGCCGACGCCCAACAGATGGACGACGTCGCGCGGCACATTGCTGGCCCAGAGCAGTTGGCCCGTCGAGGAGTCGAGCGACAAAATCGTCTCGCTGTCGGCGGAGTCGGTCGGGGCAACCAGCAAGCTGCCGCGATAATAGATGCATGGATTCAGATCGCGGTAGAAATTGTCGCCCCGGTCGCTGGCACCGCTCGGCCGCTTGGCGCGGGGATAGGTGCTCAGCCAGCGGATCTGGCCGTCGGCAGTCGAGATCGCAGCGACGGCGCCGAGGTTGGTGTTCAAATAGAGCGTATCGTGGGCCAGAGTCAGAAGATTGTTGGTGATTGCATCGGCTTGGCCGCGAGCCGGCGATTCGGCGGCGCAAACCAGCCGTCGCCAACGAATCATGCCGGTTTGAGCGTCGTAGCAGGCGACATGTTCTTGTGGCTGCACGTCGTTGTAGCGCATGGCCACATAGATGTTGTTGCCATCGCAAACTGGCGAGCCTTCGAAGGCCCAGCGATCGTCTTCCGCCTGAGTTTGTGGGATTCGCCACACCAACCGCCCTTCGGCAGCGAGATCGAGGCAGACCAAATAGCTGTTGCCGGTCGAAAGCCCCGAGGTAAGCTGACGCTCCGTGATCGGCGAACCGAGCCGAGCATACAGGCGGCGCCCCGCGACGGTCATCGTGAACCGCGGAACACCGAGTGTGTGAAACTGATTTCCGGAGTCATTGCGGACGCCGAGATTTTCCCGGCCGGTGAGACCGCTATAGATCTCGCCGGGATCGCGATCCTTCGTGCCGGGCGGTAGGGGCCATGCCGGTTTGCCCGTCGGCAGATCGAAGGCATAGATTTTGTCGATCGAATTGAACAGCACCAGATTTCCGACCACGATCGGATGGAAGCAGAGCAGGCCGACCTCGCTGCGTTGATCTTCAGCGGGGCGGGTCTCGGGGAGGCCGAATGTATCCCGGATGATGCTGATGTCGGTGCGAAATGGGCCGCCGCCGTTCAGGGGAACGTCGAGCGGAGGGTTCCAAGCGGTGCGCAGGCCAGGATCGGGCGCGGCGCTCATGGTCCGTTCGAAGGAACCACCGAATGTCGGCCAATCGGTCGGCGCAATCGGGGCCGGGCGCTGCTCGGCCGTGATTAACATGCCGGCGAGCAGTTCCGCATACGGGCCTTCGTGCCCGCCGATTTTTCCTCGCGCTGATGGATGACGGCGATTGAGATCGTCCAATTCGATGCGCGCCCGCGCAAGCGAGCCTTCAAGAATCGACGCCAGAACCAGCCGGGCTCGGATATCGGCGAGATTGAGTTGCGTGTCGGGATAGGCGAGCCATTGCGCAGGTGACGGAATTACTCCCTTGGCTTGCGCCGCGGGCTCGAGGGCGACTCGCATTTCGCTGGCCGCTCGCAAGTTGAGCCACAGCGGGCGTCCGTCCGGCGTGCGCAATTCCGGGCTGATGCGCTCCCAGCACCAGCGGGCTTGCGGGTAGTCTCCCTCTTCCAAAGCGATTTCGCCTAACGCGAGCAACGCCTTGTCGGTCCAACTGCTGAGGAACAATTGATCGACGACTCGGCGGAGCAACGCAGTATCGCGCTCGGCGATCCCTTCCTCGTACCACCGCCGGGCCAGCGGATCGACTCGGCTTCGGTAGAGGGCGCGGCCGGCGGGCGGCAACTCGGCCAATCGCATTTGGCAATATTCGCGAATCGGAATGTAGCGGCTGTCGTCGAGCCGGATCAGCTTGCTCCGCTGCCGCTCCATGACCTCGCGCAGGGTTTCGACAGCTTCGTCCCATTGCTTCTCGGCGACATGAGCTTTCACCCGCTCCAACAACGCCCGGGCCGAAGAATCGACTTCGTCGACCCGGATGGCGGCGGATAGATCGCCGGAAATCGGTTGGCCCCATTGAGCGCGTGCCGGCGAAGCAATTTGACAGAGCAGAACCACCAAGGCAATCGAGGCCACGCGAAGCGACAAGCAATAGCAGGCCTGTTGTCGTCGGGTTTTTGGCGGCACGGAGGTTTGGATGAATGCGACGATTTTTCGGGTTGCCGAATTTGAAGAGCGTGGCCGATTTCCGACAATTCAGTATAGGGAATTGGTAAAGGCGCTGGAAAGATGGGTTGGGAGTGCGAAGCCCAGGGAAGGCTGCCAACACGTATTGCGATGGGCGAGACTCTTGGCAGCCTTCCCTGGGCTTGATTGCGATTCGGCGGGTCTGCTTTCGGCCCCTGGCCCCTCCTTCCGGCCGATGTTATCATTGAACTTTCCTTCCCAATCCCCTCCTTCTTTCCCGCCGGCTCCTCGCTTTGCCGGCCGCGGATGCTAGCTTTCCTTGATGGCCGAATTGCACGAAGACGACCTGTTCCGGCATAGTTCGATGAGCTTCGGGGAGCACCTCGAAGAACTCCGGCGCCGGCTGTTTCGCGCCGCGATGTGGTTGTTTTTTGGCGTTGTCGTGGGGCTTTATTTCGGCCAAAACGTCGTCTTCCTCATCGAAGGGCCGATGGAAAAAGCCCTCAAGGATTTTTTGAACCACAAGACTCTAGCCGCACATAGTGCCAAAGATGACGGCAAACTCCCGGCCGGCGACCAGCAGTTGATGGACGACGGCTACATTAGCGAACCGGTGTACGTTCGGCCGGACAGGATTTTTCAAGACTTGTCCAAGACGTTTCCGGGGCTGACGAAGCCGAGTACGCAGTCAGGGTCGGACCCCGCGGAAAACCTGTTGCCGATCACGATTTGGCGCAAGAGCACGGACGATCCACGCGTGCAGCTCAAAGTGTTCAACGCGGCCGAGTCGTTCATGATCTACTTCAAGGCAGCGCTGCTCACCGGGACAATTCTCGCCAGCCCGGCGATCTTTTGGGAGCTCTGGATGTTCGTTGCCGCCGGCTTATATCCGCATGAGCGAAGATACATCCATATCTTCCTTCCCTTCAGCCTCGGCTTGTTCCTCGCGGGCGTGCTGCTGGCGTTTTTCGTGGCGCTCCCGGCCGTGTTGGGATTCCTGTTGGGGTTCAACCAGTATACGAATACCGACCCTCAGCAGCGGATGGAGGAGTATTTCAGTTTCGTGCTGTTCTTGCCGCTGGCATTTGGCATCGGCTTTCAATTGCCGCTGGTGATGCTGTTCGTGAACCGGATCGGATTGGTCTCGGTGGAGGCGTTCCGCAAGCAATGGCGGATTGCGATTCTGACCATTTTCATCATCGCGATGATCCTGACGCCCTCGCCGGACATCGGCAGCATGTCTTTGCTGGCGCTGCCGATGACGCTGCTCTATTTCGGCGGCATCGCCCTCTGTGCTTACACGAGCGGCCGCCGCCCGGCTGGTTTGGGACGAGAATAAGGGGACAGGGGACAGGGATCAGGGAACACAAGCGAACGGCTTCGTCGGTTCTTCGTTCTTCGTACCCTGGCCCCTGGCCCCTGATCCCTGGCCCCTCGTCTTTTGCTCTTTCCGGCTTGGCCGGCACGCGATACTATTGCGGCCCGCTCCAAAGTGGCTTTGGAGCATGCGTGCAGTGGTGGTAGCAATCATCTTGAGCAGAAGCACGAGGTCCAACGATGGGGTTCTTTGCATTTATCCGAGAAGGGGTGCGTCGGTCGGTGTTGCTGGGCTTTTCCGACGCCGTCGCGGAATTGGGCAACCGGCAGCCGGGCGAAGACCTGGGCGAACATTTGGCTGCCACGTTGCGGCAAGGGATCGCGCTTGAGCCGTCGACGCCGGAACCCGCCGGAGCCATCGGTGCGACTGGAACCGCGACCACCACCCGCAAGCGTCTCGGCAAGTCGCTGGAACAGATTCGCGAGGCCGGACAAACCTGAATCGCCGGGGGCGCCGTCACGAATTCACCGCGAGCCCCGACTTCGAACCATCTTCGTTGCGATTCAGGATCAACGGAAAGTCCACGACCACCGTCGTCCCTTCGCCGGGGCGGCTTTCGATGACGACTCTCGCCCCGAGCAGTCGCACGCGCTGGCGAATTCCCTGCAAACCGAATCGTCCCTCGTTGGCCTTGGCGGGATCGAAGCCCTTTCCCCAATCGCGGACGACCAATCGCAATTGCTGGCCATGCTCGAGTAGCTCGACCTTGGCCCGGCGGCTGCCGCTATGCGCGCGGATATTGGAAAGCGCCTCTTGGACGATGCGAAAGATGGCGCTCTCCAGCGGCGGAGCCAGCCGGTCGAATTTCGTGTGGTGAACGAACTGGATGTCGGGCACGTCGGGCCGGGCTTCGTTGATCAGGTAGTCGATCGCGGCGATGATTCCCAATTCATCCAAGACTGGCGGACGGAGCCCGCTGATGAGCCGTCGCGCCTCTTGGACTGCCTGGCGAAGTAAATTCAATCCGCGGTCGAAATCGCTCCCCTCAAGCCGCTCGGCCGCGACGTGCTGAAACGCCTGCAAGTGCATCAGCGCGGCGGCCATTTCCTGCGCCATGCCGTCGTGGATTTCATAAGCGACGATCTGGCGATCGCGTTCGTGCAAATCCAGCAGCTTGCGCAATAGTTCTTGTTCTTGATGCAGTGCCGCCTCATGGCGTTTTCGCATCGTAATGTCGGTCGTGATGATCACCAGGGACACGATTCCGTCGGTGCAATGGACCGGACCGATGCGGCTGCCATACCAAATCAGTTTGCCATCGGCGCGGCGAATGGTCAGCTCGAATCGCCCGGCACTGCCGGTTTGAGCGACCTCTTGCAGCACCGTGCGAACCGATTCGCGTTGCTCTTCCGGCAATAGCGATAGGAGGTTGCTGCCTAGCGACTGTTCGTCGGCGATTCCGGGCCAATCGCGATTCATGAACTGAATGGTTCCCTTCGGATCGACGACGGTAATCGTATCGGGAGCGTTTTCGACGAGCGATCGCCATTTCGCCTCGCTTGCGTGAAGGGCGTCGGCCACACGGCGATTCTCGGTGATGTCGCGCACGCTTCCGGCGACGCGCACCAACTGACCCTCCTGGTCGAAAATTCCCTCCCCTCGACCGCTGAACCAGCGATATTCGCCCCCTTTCGTGAGCAAGCGATACTCGACCTCGAATTCCGACTTGTCCGCCAAACATTGTTTGATGGCCTCCATCACCGACGGCAATTCGTCGGGATGTACTCGCGACATCCAACTGCCGAGCACATTGGGGAATTCCTCATCTGAAAAGCCGAAGACTTGTTTCATTCCCGGGGAATACCAGATCTCTATTTCGGGGGAGTCGAGCGGCAGCCGGTTTGGACGAGCGTCCCAAACGCCTCCGTGGGCACCGCGCTCCGCGAGCGACCATCGTTCGACACTTTCCCGCAACGCCGCCTTGGCGCGCGGTATTTCTTGCATTGCGGTAACCCGCCGAGCGGCGGCCGCCAATCGCAAGTCGGACCAATGCGACTCGAGCGGCAACGGCAGGCAGTCGTCGGCCCTCGCCGTCAGAGCGGCGTTGAGCAAGTCGGGCTCGTCTTTTTCCACCACGACCCAGATCAGAGCCAGATCGCCCTCCGGCCGGCTACGAATCCGCCTGCACAACTCCCAGGGATTTCCACGGAAGCAGGCCAGCACCACCAGCGATGGCCATTCGGCGAGATCGAAGCTCGCGGCCGCGCTCGGATAGTCATGGAAGCTGGTCGTGAACCCCCCGGCATTGAGGCGTCCTTCCAAATCGGCCCGGAGTTGCGGCCGATCGCAGATCACGAGGGCATTCATGTTGCGCCTGTTCATGGGGGCAGCGGAAACCCATCTTAGCGTACGCCGCCGGGACATTCGCGGAAATGGAACGCAATTATCGCTTGCTTTGGGGGTATTTTCCTACATAATTCAAGGGTACGATATCAGGTCGTGCGGGCTAGGGACTTCCACAGTACGGCCGCACGCCCACGACGCTCAACGTAAAATTGTTTGTTCGGGTTCGGATCGCTAAAATTTCGCGCTCGCGAGCGCGGAAGTATCTTGGCAAGCGGGGCTGCCGGTTGCAGCGATCCAACTTGAAGCGTAACTCGTTCGGACAATTGTACCCAGTCGAAAGACGACGCAATTTTCGGCATGCCGGAAATGATTTCCCTGGCGCCACCGGGAAATCCTTTAGGCGGGCACGTCGGTTTCGTTTCGTTTTTTTCCAAGCCTCTGGTTGCGAACCCGCGGAGCTATTGAATGGCTGCTATCAAGATATTGGTTGCCGACGATCATGAAGTCGTGCGCGCTGGATTGAAGAGTATGTTGGCCGGCACCGACATCAAGATCGTCGGCGAAGCTGCCACCGGAGAGGCTGCTCTGCGGCTGGCGATGAAACACAATCCCGATGTCGTACTGATGGATATCCGCATGCCCGACGGCGATGGTCTGACCGCCTTGAATCGGATCAAGCTCGATCGGCCGAAAATGCCGGTCCTGATCTGGTCGGCATTCGACAATCCGACGTATGTGGCCCGAGCGGTCGCCCTGGGCGGAAATGGCTACATTCTAAAGTCGGGCAGCCGCGACAAGCTGCTGCAAGCCATCCGCACTGCCGCCACGGGGGAAAATACGTGGACTCGAGAGGAACTTCGTCGCGTGACCGGAGCGCTCGCCACGCCGCGGCTGTCGGCCGACATCGAAGTCCCTTTGACGCAGCGTGAGAGCGAGGTTCTTCGGCAACTGGCCTTGGGACTGACCAACAAGGAAATCGCACTGGCCCTGAAAATCAGCTATGAAACGGTGAAAGAACATGTGCAGCATGTTCTTCGCAAGGTCGGCGTCACCGACCGGACCCAGGCAGCCGTTTGGGCAGTCCGAAAAGGATTGGTCTGACAGACCGTTGAAAGAGGGGACTGGCTCCGAGCGGCCATAGGGTTTTGCCGAATGATGCGGATTGCGGCGAGGTGCCTGTCCCCTGTTTCAACACACTGCTAACGAACGCTCGCGGATTGATCGCGATTTCCGTCCAGCAGATCGCGGGGAGTGACCACCTCGAATCCGATGGCAGCATCGGCGTTTTGCTCGGTTAGCAAGATGAAATCCGCGCGGTCGCCCGGGCCAAATTCGCATACGTCGAGCCCCAGCAACTTTGCCGGATGGCGCGACGCCATGTCGACGGCGCTATGCAAGCTGACTCCGGCAAACCGCATGATATTGGCAATCCCCACGACCAGCGGCCGTGATGCGCCCGCCAAAAGCTGATCTTGGCCGGCCAACACGATTCGGCCATCGGCCAAAATATCCAGATCGCAGAGCTGGCTGCCATAGTGGCCCGGCGGCAGACCGGCCAACGCGGATACGTCGCTCACCAAAATCGTTCGTTCGGGCGATTTTGCTCGCACGAATGTCTTCACGACTTCCGGCGGCAAGTGATGGCCGTCGACGATCAACGAGGCGCTCAGCCGGTCGTCGGCCAATTGGTCCCAAATGTAATTCGGATGCCGGCGCAACAGGCGATGCGCCCCGTTGCCCAAATGTGTACACAAACGTGCGCCCGCGTCGACCGCCGCGCGAATCTGACCGGAATCGGCGGCCATGTGCCCGATCGCCACGACAATGCCGCTGGCGACCGCGCGGCGGATGAATTCCGGAGCCTCGGCATACTCCGGCGAAAGTGTGACCAGGCGAATCTTCCCGTCGGCTGATTCCTGCAATCGTTGGAATTCGTCCCAATCCGGCGGCCGGCAACAGGCTTCCGGATGGGCTCCGCGCGGACCGTCTATGGCCGAGATGTACGGACCTTCGAGATGAATTGCGGCCACTCGTTCGGCGATCGTTCGGTCGGCACGGCACGCGGCCGCGATGGTCGCCAGGCCATGGCGGAGCACGTCGAACGGTCCGGTCGTCACCGTCGGACAAAACCGGCCGACACCTTGCGAATACTGCACGGCAACGACCACGGCGACGTCGTCGATCGTAAGACCCGGCGACGAGAACTCTCGCCCCCCGTAGCCGTTCACTTGCAGATCAACGAGCGAGGGAGCGATCCAGGGGAGGCGAGAAGCTTGAGGCTTGTGGCTTGAGGCTTGTGGGATTGGTCGAACGGCGATAATCCGGTCCGCTTCGATTTCGTATTCGAATGCGGCGCCGGTGTCGTAACGACGGGCAAGGAATCGCATGGCTCGTCTCGACCGCCTCCTTAGAGCGCCTAACAAATCCGGCGGGGACTGTCCCCCTTTTGCGCAGTCCGCGGAGCAAAACGGGGACTGTCCCCTTCTCCCAGTCGGATTTGTTAGACGCTGTCAACGATCCGCTGGACAACGCTGAGTCGCAGCAGGAAACGGGATCATCGACCGAGCGCATTATGGCGTGCGTTTGCGTCGAAAGACAGACGCATACCAGCGGCAACGGCTCCCAACTTAGCTGCGTGTTGAAAAAGGGGACAGGCACCTCGCAACGACGCAAAACATCCGAGAAAACCGCGGTGTGGCTCGGAGCCAGTCCCCTTTTTCAACGGCCTGTTAGGGCCCCAGCAATTCCACCAGCTTGCTGGTCAATTCCTCGTCGCTGACGCTATCCGAGAGGACAACACCGCGTTTGCTCACGAGCATCATTTTCGGAATGCTGAATTCACCACTGTGTTGTCCCGGATACGAAACGCCCATGCTTGATCCACCGAACAGGATCTGCCACGTCATGCTCGGGTTGTCCTGCAAGAACTTTTCCACCAGTGACTTGTCCGTGTCCATGCTGATGCTGACGACCTCGAAGCCGCGATTGTGGTATTTGGCGTAGTCGCGGGCGATGTTGGGCATTTCGGCTCGGCAGGCGCCGCATGTGGTGGCCCACAACTCGACCAGAGTGACCTTGCGCTTGACGGTCGACGGATCAAATGGCGTGCCGTCGAGATGCGAGGCCTTGATCTCCATTTTCCCGGTGGTGGCGGCCGAGGTCACGTCGGCGGCCTGTGCCACGTACCGCTTGGTCAGTTTGGAGACGCCGGGTTGCTTGTCATCCTTGAGTTGATCGACGAAGGCGGCCAAACTCGTGCCGGCCTGGTCGTCGCCGGTGTCATCGAGTGCCGCGAGGGCTTGGAGTTTGGACTGCAGCGCGCTGACGCGGGTGTTTCCCTCCGCGTCCGTCGCGAGAATCTTATCGGCCGCCGCGATGATCGCCTCGCATTTTTTCGCCACGAATGCCTGGGAGTCCGCGGGCGATTGCTTCCGCGGGGCCCTCAAGGTGCGCACCTTGCCGATGAATTTCAAAAGCTCCTGCGCGTTGCCATCGGGCACCGCCAACGGATTGACGGCTGCTTTGGCCGACCCGTTGGCTGATTTGGAATTCACGTCGGCCAATTTGCCATTGGCCGATTGGCTCGCTGCCGACTGGCTCACTGCCGGCTTGTCGTCGCCGCGCGACGGCGCTACCGACCACGCAGCCACGACGAGCGACGCGATCGCGCCAACCGCCGCCAACCCTCGCCACCGTCGAACATCGGATCGCCATGCCATGGATCGTTCTCCACTTTGAGTATCTGCCATCATTGTCAACAACACCCATCGTGCCGCCGGCCGACGCAGTTGCGGGGTGGCGTTCGTGCAAACAGAGTCTAATCATGTTACAGAACGGCAGCAAAATTGCAACGCCGTAGCTGCCGGCGGGTGTGCCCGAACTTCTTGGCGGTGTTAAGTGGTGGCGGGGACAGGGATTTTCCAATACTTGTTCCATTGGCTACTTCG
>Ga0182024_10015853_pt1 | contig 14371 bp, 12 predicted proteins | sample P32metaG_FD_120480 | JGI IMG/M metagenome (GOLD analysis project Ga0182024, IMG submission 120480) | Permafrost microbial communities from Stordalen Mire, Sweden - P3-2 metaG (Illumina Assembly) | ecosystem: Environmental > Terrestrial > Soil > Wetlands > Permafrost | place: Sweden: Stordalen... | reverse complement strand
GCAGAAACGTGGATCGTGCCGTAGGTGCTGGCGAAACAATTGTGGTAAATGATGAGCGCCCGGTGCTCGCCGCGCCGGTTGGAGTAGGCGAAGACATTCTCATCCACCGAGCCGTCGGGCCGGTAGAAATCGTACAGCAGAAAATTTTCGCTCTCGGCAAACAACCAGCGCTGGTGAAGCAGAGGGGCGATCTCCCGCTCATGGCGCGCCACCAAGCCTCGATCCGGATCCTCCTGGTAGCGGGCGCGGCGGAACTCCATCCCGTACTTTTCGGTGAAGCCTTCAATTTGCCCGTGCCCGAACATGGGCAGTCCAGGGAGAGTGGACATCATGCTCGCCACCCCGAAGTTCTTGTCGCCATTGCCAAACTGATCAATGGCCGTGCGTTCATCGGGATTGCTCATAAAGTTCACGTAACGCTTGAGGATGTCGGGATCGAACTCAATGGTGTTCTTGATCACGCTGCGGTATTTCGCGTTTTCCTCGTCGCGCATCATGTTCATGAAGGCGCTGTTGTAGACGCGGTGCATGCCCAGGGTGCGAACGAAATAACCCTCCATGAGCCAGAAGGCTTCGGCCAGCAGCAGGGTGCCGGGAACCTCGCGAGCCACCCGATCCACCACCTCACGCCAGAATTCTTCCGGTATGGCTCGATCAAAGTCAGCCTTGCTCATGCTGTACTCGGCGCGCGACGGAATGGCTCCCCCGGTGCCGGGAATGGGATACCACAAGCGCTGGAAGTGACGCTTGGCCAGGGTCATCGCGGCGTCGAAACGAATGACGGGAAAAAGGCGGGCCACATGCAGGATGGTCTGGATCACCTGTTCCCGGGTAGCTGGGTTCAGGTAGTCGAGCTGGGCGGTGTCGTTCCAGGGAAAGCTGGTGCCGTCGTTGCCGTGATAGATGTAGCGGGTATCGCCGGTCCACTTGTCGCGGCGGCGGAAAACCACGGCCGCATCGGTCTGTTCGTAATAATGATCGTCAATCTTGATCTCGACCCGGCCGTCGCGGGAGAGGTCCGGGCCGTCAAAGCGATAGGCGGGATACGGGCTATCCGGACGGGACATGAACCACTCCGGATGCTCGATCACCCAGCTGGAATCGATGCCCATGTGGTTGGGGACCATGTCGCTGGCGAGCCGAACGCCGTGGTGGAACGCCCGGTCGCGTAGGTTGCGGTAGGCCGGTTCACCGCCCAGGTCGTGCGCGATGCTGTAGTCATAAAGCGAGTAGGCGGAGGCTACCGCATCCTGGTTGCCGCAGAGTTGCTTGATGGTCTGGGAGGACGAGCTTCGTTCCCATACGCCGATGAGCCAGAGAGAATTGATCCCATGGCCTGCCAGGCGGCGGAGCTCTTCGTCGGGAATCTGATCCAGCTTGTGAATATGGCGGCCGTACTGGCGAGAGAGCTGTTCCAGCCACACGTAGGTGCTCTTGGCGATGAGCACGGTGGTCGGCATCCACTCCTGGTCTGGGCTGAAACGCTCGGTTTCCTGGGTTGCTTCGCTGTAGGACGGCACTTCCCCACGCTTATCTGGAGAGTCCCACGGCAGATTGCGTCTGAGCCCGGCGTTGAGCTCGGAGGGGTGAAAGCGCATCCAGATGGCGACGTCTTCTTCCTTGAGCACATCGATGGCCATCAGCAGGCGCTTGAGCGAGGCGCCGATCAGTTCTGCCCAGTGTTCGACGATATAGGCGATCTGGCCGCTGAGCGAATCCGGCGAAGCCAGCGCCGGGGCGCGCAACATGTCGATCAGGTTTTGCTTCTTGGGTCCGAGCGGCGGGCGAGTGACGAAAAAGTCACGCAGGCTGGCGGTGATCTGCTGATAGCGGGTCACAGCCGCAAGGGACTGATCCGTAAACAGCTCGGAAAAGGGTTTGAAGGCAGGGTTGGCGTTGGCCAGCCACAGCAGCATCATCTCCTCGAAGGCCACGGCCCGATGGGAGATTCCGTCCGTTTGGCCTGCCAGCCACTCGGCGGGCTTCTGTTCTCCACGGTAGACGCCGGCAGTCGGAAACTGCTCCACAAAGGCCAGGATGGTCTTATCAATTTCCTCTTTGCCGATGCGCCCGTCGAACCACCCCAGCGCGTCGGCCATGACCTTGGGATCAAGGCGCTGGCGATAGTAATCAACCAGGGCGTGACTCATCTCGTCGATCAGACCCATGGCGTAGAGTGCACCAGGGTTTACCGTTTGGGTCGGGTCTTTTTCCGCGTTCCGGCGCTTGTTCATGCGGAAAGCGAACTCACGGCTGGCGCCCAAATTGGCGAAAACTACATTGCCGCTGAAAGCAAAAAGCGTCTGGTCAAATTCGTAACGGTCGCGCGCTTCACGGGAAACATGGAATTCCATCGGTACCTTCCGGAACACTTCTATTGGGCAGCTTCTCTGTTCGATGCGGAATTTCGCCCCGGCAGGTACCTAAACCGCCGCGAACCTCTCCCTGGAAGCCCATAAGCCAAGGGCAGGGTGGGAAATGAAGAATATTTCTTCACCATCGACGGTGTTAAAGCCATCGTGCAGTTTGGCCGGGTTGTATCGCGCGATGGTGCTAGCCAGATCGGCATAACGGAATCCTACGCCTTCTGTCTCCTCCCGGCTGAGGCCACCGGGGCAATAAGTAATGTGGAACCGGCCTTCTGAGGAGCTGTGGATCAGGTGAGCAGCGGTGCTGAGCTCGGCTGCCAGGTCGGGGTTCTTATTGACTTTATCGAGCGTTGCCGGCGTACCGTAATAGCCGAATTGGCGAATCATGCGGTCGATAGTGGGGTCTTCTCCAAACTGCTTTACCCCGGGGGCGAGCACGATCAGCTCGGCACCATCGGCCAGGGCCATGCGGGTGCGATAAATGGCTTTGTTGCCCAGCCAGGTGCTGTGGAACTCCTCGGGATCGAGGTAAACCACGGCTTTGTGTATGGGTCGATCGAGGAGCTGGATGTTGACTTGAACGCTGAGCTCGGAGGCCAGGCAAAAGCATTCCGGGTCATCTCCGACAAAGAGGCCGCGCACCACCAGTTCGCCTGCTGGATCGGTGCCAACTACGGTCAACACATAGAGGATGGGGATATGGCTGAGAAATTCATCGCTGGCGCGGTTCAGCACCCGTCTTACCGGATTATCCGCCCGCCCCATGATGCGCTCCATGCCCACCACGGCGCCCAGGTAGTGGCTGCGATGAATGCTCATCGGGCCGGCCGTGCCTACCAGGATGTTCTTGTTGTAGTTGGCCATGCCGATGACTTCGTGGGGCACGACCTGGCCGATCGAGAGCACCAGGTCGAAGCCTCCCTGGGGAATCATGCGGTTTACTTGCGCCGGCCAGGTGTAGTCGAGCAGGCCGCCGGATTGCTGCTGGATGAAGCTGGCCGGCAGTTCGCCCAAGGTGACCACGTCGGTGCGCCAGTTGTGGACCGCGAAGAGCGAGTGAGGGATATCCCCAAACATGCGCGTGAGCGCCGCCGGAGTCATCGCGGTGTGGGTTCCCAGGGCGGGCAGCACGCAGCCCAGGCGGTCGCCGTAGTATTCGTAGGCGTACTGGGTCAGCGGGCCAGCCTGGGAGTGGAAACGGCTGCCATCCGGTGGCACGGCCAGAACCTTGCGTTTCGGCCCGAGCCGGTCCAGCGCCCGGTAAAGCGCCTCGCGGAGAAATGCGGGGGAAAGCTCAGCGTCTGGTCCGCCCTCGCGGCAGTAGAGACTCATAGCCGGTATGCCTTGCGCGCCAGATCGTAAGCCAGGGCGTGGGCGACCTCGGCTGCCTCGTCTTCGTCCAGTTGATGTTCCGCCACCAGTCTTGCCAGGAAAGCGCAGTCCACTCGGCGAGCCACGTCGTGGCGCGCGGGTATGGAGAGAAAGGCGCGGGTGTCGTCGTTGAATCCGACGGTATTGTAAAAACCCGCGGTTTCGGTGGTCAGCTCGCGGAAGCGCAACATGCCTTCCGGGCTGTCGAAGAACCACCACGGCGGGCCGAGGCGGAGACAGGGGTAATGCCCTGCCAGGGGCGCCAGTTCGCGACCATAGGCGGATTCATCCAGGGTAAAGAGGATAAGAGTCAGCGAGGTGTTGTTGCCGAAGCGGTCCAGCAGCGGCTGCAAAGCATGAACGTAATCGGTCCGCATGGGAATGTCGGCGCCGACGTCGCGGCCGAAATTTTTAAATATTTCGCGATTGTGGTTGCGGCGGCTACCGGGATGGAGCTGCATCACGAAACCGTCTTCGATGCTCATGCGTGCCATTTCGGTCAGCATTTGGCCGCGGAAGAGTTCCTGCTCGGCGGCGTCGGCATTGCCCGCGATGACACGGTCGAAGAGTGCTGCGGCGGCGCTCTGCGACAGGTCGGCGGTCTGGGCGGTTGGGTGACCGTGGTCGGTTGCTGTGCAACCAAGTTTCTTGAATCGGTCACGGGCGCGGCGAAGCGCCAGCAGGTAGCCTTGCCAGCTCGTGCAATCCTCACCGTGCATCTCTCCCAGCCGCTGTACATTCTGGCGGAAGCCGTCGAATTCGGGATCGACGACCGAATCGGGGCGAAACGTGGGCAGTATGCGGGCTTTCCATCCGGAGTCGCGGATCGCCTGATGAGCGGTCAACGGATCCAGCGGAGGGTTGGTGGTTGTCAGCACCTCCATGTTGAATTGCTCGTAGAGTGCGCGTGGTCGAAAGGCCGGGGTGGCCAGCTTGGCGCTGATGGTGTCGTAATAGGCGTTGGCGTTGCTCGCGTTCAGCCGCTCTTCGAGACCAAACAATTTTTCAAAAGCAAAGTCCAACCACATCCGCGTGGGCGTGCCGCGAAAGAGATAGTAGTTCTCGGCAAAGCGCATCCATATTTGGCGTGCCTCGTCGGCATTCAGTTCCTTTTTGCCGATGCCGAGAGCTTCCATCGCGATGCCCTGGCTGTAGAGCATGCGAAACACGTAGTGATCGGGAACGATAAAGAGACTGGTGGGGTCGGGGAACGGCTGGTTCTCTGCAAACCAGCGCGCATCGGTGTGTCCGTGCGGGCTGATGAGGGGAAGGTCGCGCACGGTTTCGTACAGTCTGCGGGCGATGGATCGAATGGTGGGTTCGGAGGGGAAAAGACGGTCCTGATGAAGAATGCTCACGGCATCTATTTTCACCCGTGAACCGATTTCTGCACAGGGGGCTGTCCCGGTCCCCGGAACTGGACAAGCGAACCGGCACCGATGTGCCGGAAAAGAAGGCTATGTAGGTTGTGAAAAAACATCGATCAAGAATTCCAACTGACCACGGACCCTGGGTGCCCCACATCTCGCTCGTTTTTCGCGAGATGTGGGATGCCACGGGTCTTGACCGTCGCCTTCAAGGACCGAGCGAGATTCCAACGTCGCAAGGGTAGGGCTGTGGTATCCCACATCTCGCGAAAAACGAGCGAGATGTGGGGCACCCAGGGTACGTGGTCAGGACACATTCTCACACTCGGCCTAAAGCCGTGCCCTTAATCCTGAGCTCGAATCGACTAAGCCCTGGCCTCAGGCGGCATCTTGCCGCTCTTGAGCAGCAAGATGCTGCCCACACATCCGGCGGCGATCGAGGCTGCCAGCGTTCCAATCTTCGACATATCCAGCAGGTCTCCATCGCCCAGGGCGAGTCCTGCGATAAACAACGACATGGTAAAACCAATGCCGCAGAGCCAGCTGGCGCCAAAGATCTGCTTCCAAGTGACCGCTGTGGGCCGCGACCCGAGACCGACGACCGTTGCCAGGCGCGCGAACAAGGTGATGCCGATCGGCTTGCCCAGCAGCAGGCCCAGCATCACTCCCAGCGTGATGGGGTGGGTCAGGGCCGCGCTGGTCTTACCCAAAATATGGACTCCAGCATTGGCAAAGGCAAAGATCGGCATGATGAGAAACGAGACCCATGGCTGAAGAGCATGCTCAATGCGGTGCAGCGGAGACTCGATCATTTCGCACTTCTGCTCCAACGCATGGATGGCATGGTGAGCCTGGTAGGAATTCGGATCATGCTGCTCAAATTGATCGAGCAGCCCGCGGCTCTGGCGAAGGAAGTCCGTTTTGTCGATGGAGCTGCGCGCCGGAATGGTAAAGGCCAGCAGGATACCGGCAATGGTCGCGTGCACGCCCGAGTTGAGCACCGCAGCCCACACGCCAACCCCGATCAATGCATAGATCACGGGATTGCGAATGCCCAGCCAATTGGCGCCAAAAGAAACAGCAACGCCTACAAAAGCCAGGCCCAGCGCGATCAGCGAAATATGCTGGGTGTAAAAGAGCGCGATGACCAGCACGCCAAAGATATCGTCCACAATCGCCAGCGCGGCAACAAAGACCTTGAGCCCCGCAGGTACCCGGCTGCCCAGCAACGCCAGCACGCCGAGCGCAAAGGCGATATCCGTGGCCATCGGGATACCCCAACCATGGGCTCCGGCGCCTCCTTTATTGATGGCGAAGTAAATCAACGCCGGGACCACCGAGCCGCCGATCGCCGCCATGAAAGGAAAGGCAGCCTGCTTGAAGGTGGAGAGCTCACCAATGAGCACCTCGCGTTTGATTTCCAGGCCAACCAGGAAGAAGAAGATCGACATAAGGCCGTCATTCACCCACTCATGGCGGCTCTCGGAATGCGAGACCTGGCCCAGGGTGATGGTGGCCTGGGTGTACCAGATCTGGTGGTAGCTGTGCTCCCAGCGCGAGTTGGCCCAGATCAACGCCGCGGCGGTGGCCAGCAGGAGCAGGATGCCGCCTGCAGCCTCCATTTTGGCGAAGCGAGCAAAGGGGCCGGTGATTACGTCGATGGGCGGCCGTGAGCTGGATCGCAGGTCGGGGGGCAAAGACAACGTAACCTCCAGAGGTTGTTGGTTCTCCAGAGCATAGTAACCGGGACCCAAGTATTAATTGATTAGTTGACATTTGAGATAGACCGCGATAGGCTTTGTTTCGGGACTTCTCTATGCCACCTAAAAAATCGCCCACGCTTACCGAAGCGGAGTTGAGATTGATGAAAATTCTCTGGGCGCGCGGAGAATCGACGGTGAATGACATCGCCGCGGCATTGCCCAAAAAGAACGCCTTGGCGTACAACTCCGTGCTCACCACGATAAGAATTTTGGAGCAAAAGGGGTACGTGCAGCATCGCAAGGAAGGCCGTGCTTTTTACTATGTTCCGGTGGTTGCAGAGGCAGAAGCCGGCAGTTCCGAGGTGCGACTGGTGCTGAGCCGTTTCTTTGGTAACTCGCGGGAGAAGTTGATGTTATCCCTGTTGGGTGACGGCGGGGTGACCCCGGAAGAGTTGCAACGTCTAAAGGATGCGATCGAGCAAGCGGAGTAGACAATCCCATGGAAGCAATTTTGTTGGGGCACTTCATTTCGACCGGTCCTGCCGAACTGCTGATCGCGAGCATCTGGCAGGGGCTGCTGTTGACCGCTGTAGCCTGGACTGCGCTCAAGCTTGCTTCCGGATTGCGTGCCTCTACCCGCTTCACCCTGTGGATGATTGTTTTCCTGCTGGTGGCTTTGCTGCCCTGCTTCGCGATTGTCCGCGGCTTCTTCGGCGCAGAACCCTCCCTCGCCTCCCCCGGCCCGCAAACTTTTTCGCTCCATCTAAATGTTGCGTGGGCGTTTGCTCTTGAGGTGATCTGGGCGTTCGCTTCCCTGTTCTCGCTGGGTCGCCTGCTCTTGAGCGGTAGACAGATGAGAGCGTTGCTGCGGAACTCGGTTCCGGTTCCTTTCGACGCACTGGATGAAGAGATCCAGCCGGTTGTGACGCGAAGCGGTAAGCGTTCGGTTGAGATCCGCCTGTCAGATGCCGTCGATGCGCCCAGCGTGATCGGGTTTTTCCATCCCGCGGTGGTTGTGCCTCGCTCGCTGTGGAGCGAGCTGGCGCCAAACGACATGAAGCAGATCATCCTGCATGAAATGGCCCACCTCGAGCGTGGAGATGACTGGACCAATTTGTTGCAGAAACTGTTACGGGCTCTTTCTCCGTTGAATCCGGCCCTGGTTTGGGCCGAGCGCCATCTTTGCCGGGAACGTGAACAAGCATGCGACGATGCGGTGCTGGACGCGGCCGGCAATCCACGTGCCTACGCTACTTGCCTGACCAAACTTGCCGAGAATAAGCTGCTCCGGCAGGTCACCTCTCTGGCGCCGGGCTTCTGGCAGCGGCATTCAGAACTAGCAGGCAGGGTGGAGAACATTCTTCATCGCCGGCGTAACCTGGGTCCCGTGTTTTCCCGTGGCCTGGTAGCGGCGGGCCTGGTGGCTTCTCTCTCCGGCGTGCTCGCGCTTCAACGTTGCCCCGGCCTGGTTAGTTTTGCCGGCAATGAACCGGTGGCCGTGGCCGTTTCTACCGCCCCCTTGGAACGGACGCATCCGGATCAATCTCAGGCCCACTATCAGGAAGCAGTGTTCCATCCTGCGGTGAGCCAGACAGGCGTGGGCGCGAACGTCCTGCCCAAACCGCATACAGCGCGGCCGGTTTGTACTTCCCGGCGTCTCCAGTTCGTCCAATTGACCGAAGACCAGGACGGCGGAGGTATGACCTTGGTTCTCTTTACCGTGGAACTCCCGCAGAAATCGCGGGCCGGCGAGCTTCTTCAAACCTTACCCACACCTGATAGCTGGATAGCTTTCCAGATTTAAAAAAACTTCACCCTGAAAGAGGAATAGTCGTGAACAAAGAAACTAATTTATTAAGAGCACAAGGCAAGCGCTTCGCTGCCACCTTGGCGGCTGGCGCAGTCGTCCTGTTCGCCGGAGCACTGATCTTCGGTCACAACCATGTGAATGCCGCGGTTGCTCCTGAGAACACCATCCCACCCATTACCAACTCGAGTATCGATCCCCTGCTGGCGCTCGACCAGGCGACGGAAGCGGTCGCTTCGCACGTTACACCGGCGGTGGTCAACATTGCTGTCACTTCCCGTGCACATGAAGAAGCGGCCGAGGCCCAGGGTGAAGATCAAGGTCAGGGTGAGGGTGACAATCCCTTCTCGCAATTCTTCGGACCTGGTGGTCCGGGATCCGGGCGGCAGTTCGGTCACGGTATGCCGGGCATGGGACAGGGTCAGCGGCAGATTGAACACGGCATCGGCAGCGGTGTGATCATCTCCCCTGACGGATACATCATCACCAACAATCACGTGGTCGACGGCGCGATGCAAGTGCGCGTTACGCTGCATGATCGCAGGACATTCCCTGCCAAGGTAATTGGCACCGACACACTTACAGATCTGGCCGTGGTCAAGATTGACGCGAGAGACCTGCCGACCATTGCCTGGGGTGACTCCACCAAGCTGGTCCCTGGACAGTCTGTATTGGCCATCGGAAACCCGTTCGGCTATTTCCGCTTTTCCATCACCCGTGGCATTGTGAGCGCGGTCGACCGGCCTAACCCGTACTCGGATGATGCTCGCAAGCCGGGTGGATTTATTCAAACCGACGCAGCGATCAACCCCGGCAACTCGGGTGGTCCGCTGGTGAATGCACATGGTGAACTGATCGGCATCAACACCTTCCTGATCTCGAGCACTGGATCCTTTGCCGGCGCCGGCTTTGCTATTCCGACCCAGACTGTGCACCCCGTGGTCGAGTCGCTGATCAAGAATGGTGTGGTTCATCATGGATACCTGGGAGTTGGCTTGAACGATGTAACTCCTGACAACGCGAAGTTCTTCAACCTGACTGGCAACAGCGGAGCACTGATTGCTTCGGTATCCCCTAACTCTCCCGCGAGCCGTGCGGGCCTGAAGGCAGGCGATGTGGTTACCGGTGTGGACGGGCGCAGGGTCGAAACTGGAAGCGATCTGCAGGTGATCGTGAGCGAAGATGCACCTGGCTCGAAGATCCAGCTGGAAGTCATGCGGAATGGAAACCCTGAGAAGGTTGACCTGACCGTGGGCGAATACCACAAAGACACGGAAGTCGCGGCAGCAGCCAAGGACGAAACTGGTCACGCCAGGCTGGGCATCGCGATCTCCGATCTCACTCCCGATGTGCGTCAGCAGTTGCATCTGGACTCGGATGTACAAGGTGTCGCAGTGGCGCAGGTACAGCCGGGTAGCCCCGCGGAAGACGCTGGGTTGTCGGGTGGCGACGTGATCCTGGAGCTCAATCGCAAGCCGGTGACCTCAGCGGACCAGTTCCGCAATGAAGTCAAGGCACTGCCTGCAGGGAAAGACATGCTCGTCACAGTGTGGGCGAACGGTGGCACCACCTACCGTGTTGTTCACCCCGATAATGCTTCTGGCTCCAACGGTATGTAAGGTGATTTGGGAAACCCCTGGGGGAGGAGCAAGCTGCTCCCTCAGGGGTTAAATCTGCGAAAAACTCAGCGGGCTCAAGTACAAATTCGAAATATTGCTTACGATCTCTGCATCCGTATTCCCAGGCCTATGCGACAGATCCTTCCATGCCGGGTCGGATGCAAAGACCGCCCACTTCTTGTTCAGGTCAGCCACATCCTCAAACGTGAGCATGTAGGTCAGGCTCGGCGTGCGGTGCCCGACCAGGATGTCCCCAAAAAATACCGGTGCCAATCCCGTACGAGTAAAGATTCCGATCTCCGCCTGGTTGAACATTTGCACCTTGCGGATGTGCGCCGCATGGCCGGTGCTCTCGTACGTCCTCAGCTGAAAGATTCTCTTTTCGCTTTTCGGGGCAACCAGTTTTGGCCAGCCGGCAAAGGCGGACATCAGCGATGTCTCCACTCGTTCGAAGGCAGGCGTGGCAGCCGGTGCTTCCCAGAACGCGGTCGATGCTTTGAGGAATTCGCCGTCCTGTGCCAGCCGCTGATCCAGCGTAGCCAACGTTTCCACTGAGGTTGCCGGGATGAGCAGATAGTAGGTCGGAGTCTCCGGACCGATATCCAACTTGAACGCACCCACCGGTGTGATCGACATGCGATTCAGCGCCGGGATCAGAGCATGTTCGAAATAGTTCTGGGTCAGCGCCAGCTGGCTTCCGTTGCGCAGGGCGTACTTCCGTAGCAGATAGAACTCTTGTGCACCTTGCGCCATCGCCCTTCCCTCCCCGCCGCTCAATGCGACTCCCGCCATGGCAATCGCCGATGTGACAAAATCTCGCCTCTCCAAAGCTGCCTCCTAAGTGACGTCCATTGTAACCAGCGCCAGGGTGAAGCCGTCGTATCCCTTGCTGCCCACGGTCTGGATCGTGGTGGCGCTAACCCGCGGCTCGGTCGCCAGCATCTCATGCAGCCTCCGCGCTCCTTTTACGTTGGGGTCTTCGTTGCCGGCATCGATCAGTGCACCATCACGGATCACGTTGTCGACAATGATCAGGGTTCCGCGATGCGACAGCCTGAGCGACCACTCCACATAGTGAGGAATGCTCGCTTTGTCGGCATCGATAAAAATCAAGTCGAAAGGAGCGGCGCCCTCCGTCACGAGCTGCTGAATGCCGGCGCGTGCGTCGCCCAGGCGCACCTCAACCACAGAGGCGAATCCGGCGTGGGCGATGTTGCCGCGGGCTACTTCAGCATGCTTTGGGTTGGCTTCGAGAGTGATCAAGCGGCCGCCGGGTCCGAGCGCCCGTGACAGCCAGATGCTGCTGTATCCACCCAGTGTTCCTATTTCCAGAATCCTTGAGGCGCGCGCCAGCTGGGCCAGCAGCATGAGCATCTTGCCCTGGCTCGGCGATACGCTGATTGCGGGCAGTCCGGCTGCCTCGCTTGCTTTGAGCGCCGCATCCAGCGCGGGATCCCGGGGCAGGAGCCGATCTGTGGTGTACTGGTCGACTGCTGTCCATAATTCCTTGTCCATCGAAACGCTCCTAAACCATCTTGGATAATCAACCACATGCCTACGTCTTACCAACGACCGGCAATGTGCGGTGGAACGCAGGATCGTGGTGGCGCAGAGCCTTTATGCTTTCGGAGCGCTGCTCTGCGTGTTCAACACCTACGTGAGTATTGCTTTCATTATTCTGGTCCAGCTGAACTTTGCCCTGGCGCCGCGGCTGCCCTTTTTGTCAGAAATCTAAAGCCGCTCAGATTCGACGATGTGCACGCCGGGAGGAGCGTTGATGGCAGCGTCGAGCAGTGCCTTGGCAATCTTATCGGCAGAGACCACCCGGTAGTGGCGGGGCAGAATGGGCCGTAGCGAATGGAACATCCGGATGGTGCGCGCTTCCCACGCACGATTGGGCGTACGCGGTCCCAGGATGCCGGAAGGCCGAACCAGGGTCAGCGATGGGAACCCTCCCGCGATGAGCCTCTGCTCTACCTCGCCTTTCACGCGCCGATAAAAGGCGCGCGCTTTGGGATTTGCGCCAATGGAGGAGTTAAGGGCAAAGCTCTGCGCGCCGTGGTCATACAGTAACTTGGCCACGGCCAACGGATAATCAACATCGACTTTGCGGAAGGCTATATGCGAACCCGCCTGGCGCATGGTGGTGCCCAGGGTGCAGATGCCTCCGTCCACCTTCCACCAGGGCGCGTCGTCCGGCAGGGCGTCGAAATCGACCAAGGGGTTTTCGAGGCGGGGTTGCGGCGGCAGAGGTTTCCGCGTCACTGCTACCAGCTTCGCAACCCTGCTGTCGGCAAGCGCCTGGCGCAAAACAGCCTGCCCTACGAGGCCGGTGGCGCCTACAAGTAACAGATCTTTCATGATCTTGCTCCCTTGCAGCAATAATAGCCTTGTCATGGAGAATTTCCGTCTGCGGGTCTTTCGCGCCGTTGCTCATCGTCTCAACTTCCGCATGGCAGCGGAGGAGTTGTTGCTGACCCAGTCGGCGGTGACGCAACAAATCAAGGCGCTGGAGTCGGAGTTGGACGTCCCGCTGTTCGATCGCGCCGGTGGCCGGGTGTCGCTTTCTCCGGCTGGCGTTGCGTTGCTGCCTTTTGCCGAGAGGCTGGCCGCGCTCTCTGAAGAGGCTCGGGAAGCGGTCGCAGCCACCGCCGGCGGAAGCGCTGGACGGCTGGCGTTGGGGGCTTCCCAGACCATTGGGCAGTATTTGTTGCCTAAGTTGATTGCGGGATATTTGCAGGAAAACCCCAAGGCGGAAATCAGCGTGCTGGGGGGTAACACGCAGACCATCCTCGAAGCCCTGGTGGAGCACAAGGTGCAGCTCTGCCTGATTGAAGGCCCGGCGATGCGGAGAGACGTACAGGTGGAGCCTTTCATGCAGGATCACATGGTGTGCGTGGTGCCTGCGGGACACGAATGGGCGGACGAGGAAATCGATGTGAAGGAGTTGCAGCAGGCGAAGCTGGTGGCGCGGGAGTTGGGTTCGGGATCGCGGAGGATTGTCGAACAGGCCTTCGAGAAGGCTGGACTGGACTTGAAAAAGTTGCGGCTGGTGATGACTTTCGATTCGACCGAAGGTCTTCTCAGCGCGGTAGAAGCTGGATTGGGGATTGCCTTTGTATCCCGCTGGGCGGTGCGCAACCAACTTGCGTTGGGAACCCTGAAGCTGGCCAGAGTGCGAGGCCTGGACCTGGCGCGGATGTTTTCGTTGGCCACGGTGGCGGGCCCGGAACCGGCCGGTCTTGCCCGTTCCTTTCATCGGTTCGTGCTTGAGCGCGCGGAACAGCTTGCTCCACGCGCGACGGGGCGAACGCCGGCTGGTGGATCAGGTGAAGGTAGGTCAAGGTTGTAACTCTGGTATCCGGCTCGAAGGTAGGTCAGGGTTTTAACCCTGACAATCAACCAAAGCCTTACGAGGGCTTTAGCCCCTGAGGTATACGTTATTTCAGCCCGGCACCCACGTCTGCCGTGGCGTCCGAAATGGTGTCTAGCAAGCCCGCGTAGTTCGTGTGGACAAACGGGTAATCTATCAGCCTTCGGCGGCCCGGATTTGCGGCCACGTACTCAATTTGACTTCGAAAATCCTCCGTATCGCGGATGCGATGCTCGTGGAAACCGGCTTGCCACACCTCTCCCGTGAATTGCTTCCGGACTGCAAAGGAGAATCCGCCCTTGATACATTGAACCGACCGCTCCACCGTTTGCCCCTCTCCCGGCGTCAGCATGACGTGCAGGTGTTCTGGCATAACGACAAAGGCGTGCAACCGGAATCGACCCTGGTCTCTGTATCTGAAGATCGTGTTCACCAGAAGTTCCGCGTTCGCGGTTCGGAGAAACAGGGCTCTTCTTTGAAACGTGACGGTAGTGATGGCATAGGTATTGATGGCGCACCTCCGCACTTTGATTCGCGGGAAGCATACCCCAGAATGGTGGCGGAGCAAAGAATGTCTTTTCGGCAGAGATAAATGAAACGCATACCTCAGGGCCTAAAGGCCAGAGGAGTTTGGTGAGTTTATGTACGGGCTAAAGCCCGTACCCTGGAGTTTCTACATTTTCTCAAGCGGCAGCCGCCTGAACCAAATCGGTTGAGCTGAGTTTGAGGGCAAAGGGATCGAGTAGAGGGGTTTGCTGGGTT
>Ga0182024_10015852_pt1 | contig 14372 bp, 12 predicted proteins | sample P32metaG_FD_120480 | JGI IMG/M metagenome (GOLD analysis project Ga0182024, IMG submission 120480) | Permafrost microbial communities from Stordalen Mire, Sweden - P3-2 metaG (Illumina Assembly) | ecosystem: Environmental > Terrestrial > Soil > Wetlands > Permafrost | place: Sweden: Stordalen... | reverse complement strand
GCTGATGATCGCGCCGCCGCCGACGTACATGACGGGTTTTTCGGCGCGATTGATCATCTCGGCCGCTTCCTGCGCCTGGCGCTCGTGCTCGGGATGGGTGATGGCGTGCTTGCGCTTGGAGAGGATGTGTGGCCGGGGCGTGTCGTCCACTTCCTCGGTGCAGATCGCGATGCTCACGTCCTTGGGCAGATCGACCAGCACCGGCCCGGGCCGGCCGCTGGTGGCAACCGCAAAGGCTTCGTTGATCACCCGCGGCAACTCGCGCACGTCCTTGACCAGATAATTCCACTTCGTACACGGGCGGGTGATGCCGGTGACGTCGGCTTCCTGGAAGGCGTCGTTGCCAATGACCTTGGTGGCGACCTGACCGCTGAAGACAATGATCGGCACGCTGTCCATTTGGGCGGTGGCCAGGGGCGTGACGCAATTGGTGGCGGCGGGGCCGCTGGTGACCACGCAGATGCCCGGCTTGCCGGTGACGCGGGCGTAGCCGTCGGCGCAGTGGCCGGAGCCTTGCTCGTGGCGATTCAAAATGAACTTGGCCGGCGTCTTGTAGAGCTGGTCGAAGACCGGCAGGATCGCGCCGCCGGGGTAGCCGAACATCACTTCCACCTTGTGCTGCTGGACGAGCATTTCGTGGAAGATCTGCGCACCGGACTTGCCCTTGTACTTGGGCTTGGACGGGGCGGCGGAGGTCAGCTTTGGGTCGCTTTGCAGAATAGACATTGGTGATCTCGCTGGTTGTGAAGGACGCCGGGCAATGTACAAGCCTGCCGGCGGGCCTTCAATGATTATCTATATTTTGGGGCAGAAAGTAAGGCCGTACGATGGGCGGGCCGCCTGCGGGTCGGCAATCTCGGATCTGAAATTTCTATTTTGAAATTTCAGATCCGAGATCGAAGATCCGACAGGCGACCTATCGTACGACCACCGTAAGGTGGGCGAGAGTTCGTCGTGGACGCATCATGATCGCTATCACTTCCATCGACGGTCCGATTCCCGAAACTCAGGCGGGCAGCGATTGTTTCACGCGTCCGCTTTCGATCGACCGCCATTCCGAGCGGCCCCCGTGGGCACGGCCGGAGTGATCATCGTAAAGCTCAAAATCCTCGCCGTCAAGGTTGGGCGCGACATAACCGGGCTGTTGGCTCCGCTCGAGTTCGCGCTGGTAGGCCTGATGGACGACCTGCTCGATCTGTTGGCGGCAGTCTGCACTGATCGGGTGCGCGATGTCGGCGTGCAGCTTCAGGCGGTTGTGGCCGCCATTCCCGTTGCGGAATTGAAGATATCGCTCCTCATTCAGCCGCTTGCCGCAGTGGTTGCAGTAGCGGGCCCGGAGATGATTCTTATCGCCGCAGGATGGGCAGTGATCCGATAGCTTGCGCGACGGCATGGCCAGAAAGAGGCCCTCGTTGCCGTCGATTAATTTCACATCACGGATCACAAATGTGTCATCGAACGTGAGCGAGCAAAAAGCCTTGAGGCGGCTTCCGCGCGCCCCGCATAGGTTGATACGGACTTCCGTGAGATTCATGATGCACCTCCTGAGGGAGGACGGGCCTCCCTACGGCTGCGATACCCGTTGACGTGCGACCGGGACCGGTCCCAAGCTCCGCCCGATATGTGGCCCAGCGGGCCTGGCGGTGCTTGCGATCCGGCAACAACGATACTTACCCGACTGCGAATTCCGTGTTGAGATCGTCCGTGAAATTCGGTGAAACCTCGACTGCCAACGCGCGCCCGCCCAAGCTCCTGCTCAGCCGGGCCGAAGCGTCTTTGGCCTCGGCTTCTTCGTCGAACAGCGTAAACAGGCTGCTGCCGCTGCCGCTCATGCGGACGATTCGGCCCAGCAATTTCTCGTGCTCGCGCCGCAACTCACTGAGTTGCGGCGAGATGTCGAGCGCGGGCTGCTCCAAATCATTGACCAGCCGCGGGAGCAAGTCGGCGCTCTTGAGCTTCGTCCACTGCTCCCAGTCCGGCTCATCGAGTAAGTCTTGCTCGCGGCCGAGTCCCATTGCGTCGAAGCGGCGATAGACATCAGCCGTCGGCATCGTGATCTCTGGAAGGATCAGTACCGCCCAGCGGGGGACTGGCTTCCCGATTGGGCTAACAATTTCGCCGCGCCCCCGGCAGACGCTGCTGGGGCCGTGGAAGAAAAAGGGCAGGTCGCTGCCAAACCGGGCGGCGAATGCCGAGAGGACATTCGCCGCCCGGGCGGAACCCCAAAGTTGGTTCAAACCGAGAAGGGTGCGGGCCGCGTCGGAACTTCCTCCGCCCAGTCCGGCGCCCATTGGGATGCGCTTGTGCAGCATCGCTCGGATTGCCGTGATTTCCCCCTGCGCCCCGCATGCCGGCTCTGACAAGGCTGTCGGATTCCCCTGGCCGCGGGGTAGGCAGTTCGCGGTGAGCTCTGTTGCAAAGCCCGTCGCGATCTTGACGACGAGATTTCGCTCGTCGCACGGCAATCCAGGCATGTCGCATTCAAGCGCGATCGATGCGGGAGGCCGCTGGCCGTCCCCTTTGCGCACGGCGGCTTCGCTTTCCGCACCCTTCTCGTGAATCGACGGTTCCTTCGCCCGCGATTGCTTTTCCAAAATCAGATTGTCAAAGAGCCCAACGGTGGCAAACCACGACAGAAGTGAATGGAAACCATCCGCCCGTCGCGGGCCGACGCGCAAGTGAAGATTGATTTTCGCCGGTGCCAACAGACGCATGGCGGCACTGTTGAATCAGACCGCCGCGCTGTCAAGCGCCAAGCCCTTCACCAACTTTTCTGACAACATTCGCAGCGTCTTTTTCGTTACCTACTCGCCGAAATGGCCCCCGACCGTTTTCTTTAGGACATGAACAACTTTATTAAAAACCACCTTAGAAACTCCGCTGGCGACGGTCAACAAAAATCTCTGCAATGTCCCGGACTTCCTGAATTGGAGCGGCAAAAAGCGGAAGGCGCGAAAAAAATCCCGGCCGTGGTGTGGGCACGGCCGGGATCGCCAGAAAGTGGGAAGGGGAGCGTCGCATTCAGGCAAACCCCGTCGATCCCCTTTCGGTTCACTCCGGGATCTGTTTGCCTGACAAACGAGATGTACGATTCAAAGCGGAGGGGGGCAAATGGGAAAAGGGGTCAGGGGTCAGGGGACGAAATGCCGAATTTCGATTGCCGAATGCCGAATGAAGCCACGTACTCGGCAATCGGCATTCAGCAATCGGCATTTTCATGACCCCTGACCCCTCCTTCACGTCTTCACCCTGTCCAATAAAAACACGCTCATCGGGCCGAAGATGAAGATGGGCATCCAGGCCATGAGCATCGACCAGGTACTCGTGCCGTTGGGGGCGGAGGCCAGCGACGGGGGGACGGTGCCGGCGAATTGGTGGAAGAGGAACACCGCGCCCATCGCCAGGCCCATCAGGATAAGCGTTTTAGTTGCCCCGGCCTTTAGCGTGCCGGGCTCGCGGGTGAGCACGCACGGGATGGCTAGCAGCAGCAGAATCACGTTCATGAGCGGCTGAGTGATTCGCCAGTGTTTGACGCGCAGCAGATCGGTCTTGCCGTAGAGATTGGGACGTTCCAGAAGCTGGTTAATCCGCGCAGTGGGCAAGAGATCGACGAAGTTGCCGCTGCGGTAGAGTCCGATCTCTTCGGGCGTCACGTTGCTCTTATAGACGGGCCACGGCTCGGGGGCCGATACGCGGTCGTCCATGATGCCGCTCACGCGCCGGCCTTCGGTCAGGTCCCATTCCTGCCTGGCCGGGTTCCATTGGGCTTCATTGGCTTGAATGTGCGCCACCGGGACGAGGAACGAGCGATTCTGCCCGCGCTGCTTTCGCGGCTCGCGCTCGATAACGTCCAAATCGAGAATCCGCGGCGGCCCGCCATCGGGCGGGTTCGGGAAATAGCGGGCGGCGTAAATCAGGCCGTCGTTGCTGTCCTGCATCGCCTCGATGAAATAGTAGTTGCGCGAGTTGGCATGCACGTCGCCATGCTCGCGGGTGAGCTTTGGGATCATTAGCGGAATGATCAACTCCTGATCCAGCAACAACAGTCCGTTCAATCCGACCGCGACGAGGATCACCGGCGTCGCGATCCGCAGCAGCGGCACGCCCGCCGCGAGCATCGCCGTCAGCTCATTGAACCGGCTCAGCCTCATCAGCGTGAACGCCGCCGCCACGACCGGGATGATTCCTGAAAGGTGAACGAAGATCAGGAAGCATTGATAGAAGTAGTAATCCCAAATGTCGTACAGCGCGTGGAAGACCGATTCGGACCCGCCCCCGGTGGTGCGGAAATCGACCAGGTTGTTGAAGTTGAACACCATGTCCAGCACCACATACATCCCCACCAGCACCATGAAGCTGATGATGTAGTTGCGGATGAAGCTGAGGATGACGTAGCGGTCGATAATTTTCATGAGACGCCATCAATGAATCTACGCGCCAGGGAATGTGCAAAGGGTGGAATCTGTTTAGCCGGAGCCGCCAGGCCCGTGCTGTTGGTTCGCAGGAAGACACCGCGTGGCCGCGGTGGCTAAACGGGGTAATGGAACTCTTTCTCTGGATCGCATTTTATTTGCGCTGCAACCGTCCTAATAAGACCACTGCTAATACAAAATTCACGCAATTCCCCGCCCAGATCAATCCCATTCCCATGCTTAATGGTGTATTGGCGTACTTGGTGATTTCAGTGGTCAACTGTTCAGGCACGCTGCCGGAGACGCGCTGGCCGGCGACGATCAACGTGATCGTGAACAATGCTGGGATGAAGCTCACGGCAAACGCGCTGAGGAAATTGCCGCTGCGGAACATCAACCCGAGCGAACATCCGACCATCACCAGCACCAGGCAACTGATGGCAAACGACACCCGGCTGTGACTTTCGGAGAGGATCTGATTGGAAAGGACCAGCAGCGCCCGGCCGATGAGTTGTTGCTCGTTGCTGCCGCTGGCCATGCGGGTGTAGTAGCCGAGTCCCTGCGTGCCGATGGCGGCAACGTCGGGGGGCATCGGGACGGTGAACGGCTGGCGGTAGCTTTTGCGGTCCACCGTCTCATTCCCGCTCTGGCTGACTGCGTCGAACAATTCGAGGCTGACGCGGAGCGTGCCGGGGTCGGTGCCGGTGCGGATCAGAAGATGCGCCTCGCGGCCATGCATGTCGGCGGGGGTTTGGCCTTCGATCTGCCGCCGGAACACGATCTGCCGCCGCTCGGGCAACGCCTCGGCGGGCAGCGCGGGCAAGGGCATCAAACCCGCCGCGGCCATCGCGGCGTCGGCGCCGATCTGATCGGCCGCGAACGCACACAAAGCCTCCGCGGGGATCGCCGCCGGGATCACCACTTCGCCGGCTCTTGACATCACCGCAGGCGGCGCGTCCGGGTCGCGCCGAAGCGAATACAGCTCGTTGTTTCCGAAACGAAACGTCGCCTCGCCACTGTTATTAAGATCGTTGGCCACCTGTGTGGCAAACAGCGCCTGCTGATCGCGCCGCACCAGATCGTCGACGACGCGCTTGACCTTCTCCCCCTGCACCGGGTTGTGGTACAGCCGCTTGAGTTTCCACACGTCCATGAACTTCGGATCTTCCCTCGTCGGCGAATCCATCTCGATGGGCCCGTACTCGGCGGTCTCGACACCCATCTGGACCGCCCCCTGGAATTCGCGGGGGAATTTGAGCCCGTCCTCCAGGTGGATCATCAGGTGGACTTTTCCCGTCCCGCGCTGTTCGCCCTTGCCGAGCTGCTCGATGTAGATGACCGCTTCGCTGGCGGTGTAGAAGTCCTTGGGGACGTGGTAGGTCGGGTCGAAAGGATCGGAATTCATTGCCTCGTCGGCGCCGCCCTCGACGCGCTTGGGCGCCGGCCGATGATTGTAAGGGCGCTCGATTGTTTCGATGGTCGGGCCTTTCAGGACCACCATCTGCTCGCCGTTCTTGCCCGATTTGTTTTCGGGGATATACGCGTCCTGAGCAAAGATCGTCACTCCGGTCCCGAGGTCGATCTTGTGCTCGCGCTGGATTTTGCCGGCAATTAATTTGGCGATGTTCGAATACAGCGTCTGCTCGGCTTTCATCGTGTAAACCGGCACGACAAAGCAAAGGAACACCAGGCTAACCAGCGCGACGAAGACGCCCATCACGAATGCCGGAAATGCCACAGTCAGATGGCTCAGTCCACCGGCCCGGCAGGCGGTCACTTCGTTGTCGGCCGACAGCCGGCCGTACACGACCGTCGTGGCAAACAGCGCGGCGATCGGCATCGAATAGGTCAGCATCGCCAGGTTGAAATATCCCAGCAGCTTGCCGATCTGCCCGACGTCCAGCCCCTGGTGTGTGAGTGGCCGCAGCAACCCCCCAAAGCTCATGATCCCGGCCAGCGCGCCGTTGGCCATGAAGAAGATCTTCATCAGGTCGCGGAAGATGTACCAGAAAAGCGTACGACCCATGGGGGAATGCCGAATGCCGAGTTAAGAATGCCGAATTCCGAATGCAATTCATTTCCCTCTCCCGGTACGCCGGGAGAGGGCAGGGTGAGGGTTTGCCGCGTGGGCGTCCTCCGCGAACGAGAATACGAGATCGGTAAACCCTCACCCCAACCCTCTCCTCTTCGAGCCTGAGCCTCAGAGCCGAAGGCCGGCGTACCGGGCGAGGGAGAAATAAAGAGGCGCCATCAACTACAACAGTTCTTTCACCACCGCCGCCAGGCGTTCGATGCCGGGTTCGATCTGGTCGGGGGCGACTTGGCCGAAGCTGAGCCGGAGGTGATTCTTCGGAACATTTCCCCGCTCGTCGCGGCCGAAGCAGTATTCGCCCGGCACATACAGCACGCCGCTCCGCACGCACGCGCCGAACATCGGGCCGGTGCGCGAGGTGTCGACCTTTTCCGGCAGCGTCACCCACACATACAGCCCGCCGCCCGGCTGAATCCAGTGGATAGCGGCGTCCTGCGGCATGAAGCGCAGCAGCGACGCCAGCATCGCGTCGCGTTTCACCCGATAGCTCTTTCGCAGCACCTCCACGTGCGACTGATAGCTGCCGTCGCGGAACGACTCAAGGGCAATGTGCTGCGTGACATTGGCCGATCCGAAATCGTGATTGCCCTTCTGCTGCAGCATCGCGTGGAGCAGATCGTCAGGGCCGGTCGTATAGCCCAGCTTCAGCCCCGGCGCGAACGGCTTGCTGAACGTGTGGCTCGAGACGGTATATCGATTCTCCGCGTCATAGGACTTGATCGATCGCAGCGCCGGGCCATCGTACCGCAACTCGCGATAAGCCGCGTCTTCCAGGAGCAGGATTCGGTGCTCGCGGCTGAAGCGCTTGACGATCTCGAGCAATCTCGGTCTCCGCTCGGCCGAGAGCGTCAGCCCGGTCGGATTTTGGTAATAGCTCGTGCAGTAAACGAACTTCACCTTTGGCAGGCGACCTTCCCGTTCGAGCCGCTCCAATAATCGCTCGACGGCATCGACCTGCATCCCGTTCTCGTCCATCGGAACGGTCAGGATGTTGGCCCCCAGCGAATCCAGCGTGCCGGTGTAGACGAAGTAGCTCGGCGCCGCCGCGATGACGATGTCGCCGGGGTCGACCAAACAGTCGCCGATCAGATACAGCGCCTGCTGCGATCCGGTGGTGACCAGCATGCTGTCCGGGGTGAGGCCCATCGCCGACGCGGGGATGCCCTCCATCTGCTCGATGTGCCGCAGCGCCTCGCGGCGGAGGTCACTCAGCCCCTGGGTCGTGTCGTACTGCAGCGCCACCCGGCCGCGGCTCTTATCGGAAAAGATCCGGTGCGCAATCGCATCGCATTCCTCCACCGGCAACGTCAACGGATCGACCAACCCCGCCGCCAGGTTGATCAGCCCCGGCGTGCGCATGGCGGTGGCCACCAGGTAACTGATCGGCTGCTCCCGGGTGCGCATCGCCTTGGCCGACAACCCCAGCCGCTTTGAATTTGAGGGAACTTCGGATGGCATCGAAACGGCGAATCGTACAGCGCCACCGGCCGAGTTCAAAGCATGCGTTCAGCACGAAGGCTGGGGGCGAACGAGATGTCGTGAACAAATCGAGCTAAAACTTCCGATCCAGCAACCGATATTGCACGGCCTCGGCGATATGGTCTTCACCGATCTTTTCGACGCCGGCCAGATCCGCAATGGTTCGCGCGACGCGGCGCACCTTGTCGTAGGCTCGGGCGCTCAGGCCCATTTCGTCCATCGCCTGCTTCATCAGAAGCAGGCACGGGTCCGACATCTCGCAAAACTGGCGAAGCTGGCGGCTGTCCATGCGGGCGTTGGTGGTGCCGTCGGGGAATCGCTTGTGCTGGACCTCGCGGGCGGCGAGCACCTGCTTGCGCATCGTGGCGGTATCGGTGCCGTGGCTGCGGCCGGTCAGTTCGCGGTAGGGGACGGCGGGTACCTCGATGTGGATGTCGATGCGATCGAGCAGGGGGCCGGACAGTTTGGAGAGGTACTTGTCGCGCGCCCGAGTGTCGGCGGAGGCGTAGCCACTGGCGGTCGGGTTCATCGCAGCCACCAGCATGAATTTGGCCGGGAACTTAATCGACCCGTGAACCCGCGCGACCGTCACCTCTCCGCCCTCGATCGGCTGGCGCAGCGTCTCGAGCACATGCCGGCTGAATTCCGGCAATTCATCGAGGAAGAGGATGCCGTGATGCGCCATGGAGACTTCGCCCGGCTTGGGGATCGACCCGCCGCCAACCAGGGCCTGCGCCGTGGCCGAGTGGTGCGGCGTGCGCACGGGCCGCTGGTCCATCAGGGCGATCCCGTCCGGCAGCAATCCCATCGCCGAATAGATCCGCGTCGTCTCCAGCGACTCGCCCCGCGTGAGCGGCGGCAGGATCGCCGGCATCCGCTGCGCGAGCATGCTCTTGCCCGTGCCCGGCGGGCCGACCATTAAAATATTATGATTCCCCGCGCAGGCGATCGTGATGGCGCGCTTCACCGCCTCCTGCCCGCGGACGTCCACGAAATCCAGCGCCGCCGAGATCTGCGACTGCTGGTAGGGCTCCCCATCCAGCTCATATGGCTCGAGGGCAAGCTGCTCATTGAGGAAGGAAGTCGCCTGCGAGAGGTTTTTGACCGGATAGACTTCGATGCCTTCGACGACGGCGGCTTCGCGTGCGTTTTCCTCCGGCAGAATCACGCCGCGAAACTTCTTCTCCCGCGCCAGCAGCGCAAGTGACAGTCCGCCCTTGATCTTCCGCACGCGCCCGTCGAGGGCCAGCTCGCCGGCGACTAGGAACTCTTTATGGCAATCCCCCTTGATGCAGTTAGTCCCCCGCAGCACGCCGATCGCCATCGGCAGATCGAGGGCCGTGGCCTCCTTCTTCACGTCGGCGGGCGCCAGATTGATCAGCAACTTGTGCGCGGGAAACGGGTAGCCGCTGTTGAGGATGGCCCGCCGGACGCGCTCGATCGATTCCTTGACTGCGGCTTGGGCCAGCCCGACGACGGTGGTCTTCTCCAGGCCGTGGGCGTCAACGTCCACTTCCACTTCGCAAAGGATCGCGTCGATCCCAACCAGAATGAAGGAGTGAACGCGGGAGAGCACGGCGAAAGTCTACCACGGGGCTCTTTCAGCTTCACGCGCCGTGGGATTGATCGTATAACGCACAGGTCGGGGGACAGTTCGCCCGGAGAATCACCATGCGCTACACAGTTGTTTTGGAACAGGAATCAGATGGCGGCTACGTCGCAAGCGTGCCGGCCCTCCCCGGATGCGTCAGTCAAGGAGACAACCGCACCGAAACGCTGAGCAACATTCGTGAGGCCATCGAGCTTTACGTCGAGGATTGCCGTGACGCCGGCGATCCGGTTCCGACTGAGGCCGGCAAGGAATTTGTTGAAGTCGAGGCCGCGTAGAGGAACTTCCGCACGTGGCCAAGCTCCCCACCGATTTGTCCGGCCGGGAAGTCCGCAGTGCCCTTGAACGGGCGGGGTTTATCTTCCGCCGTCAGACCGGAAGCCACATGATTCTTCGCCGCGCCGACCCTTATGCTAGGGCGGTCGTGCCCGACCACAAGCAGCTCCGGCCCGGCACGCTCCGCCGCATCATCGCCGACGCCGGTTTGACTGTTGAACAATTCATGCAATTACTCGTGCGATGATGATGCACGGGTGAGCCGATCCGGGCCTACTGCAATCCGCATCCAAGCTTGATCATGCACGCAATCAACAGCACCGCGATGATCCAACCATACTTTCTTATAAACCCGCCGCCCCCATGCGTTGCCGATTTCCCGTGGTCGCCTAGCGTGCGCGAATGTGAGCGGGGAGCAGGGCCGACCGGCTGATCCCGAATGGCGGGGGCAAAATAGGAGAGTTCCTTCATTTTGTCGATTGCTTCATTGAACCTTGCTTTGTGCTTCTCCAAACACATTGACCGCGATGCCTGATCGCTCCGAATTATCCCGTCACATCCGCGGCAAATAGGGCCCGGAAGCCTGGTTTTGCCTATTGCCTGAGACTGGACATGAAGGTTGAAATCGTCGGCGACCTGCGCGCCGTGCCGGCAGTTTCCAACCGTGGGAGAACGATTGTCATGACAAACTCAACGCGCCGCGAACTGCTTCGTGCGGTGGAAGAGATCAGTTCGGCGAGCCCAGATGTTCGCCTCGGACAACTTCTGGTCAATCTTGCATACCTGGCCCGGGGGCCGTCGGTGGAAGCTGTTTGGGACGTCGAGGACGATGAGCTGCTCCGTGCCGCCGAAAAGCACTTGGAGAATCTGCGTGCCGGGCATGCCTCGGTCGCTTGAGCACCGCGCCAGCATGACGGTGGCGCTCAGTCATTGCTGGCGCGGTGCCGCGGAGCGCCCCAGTTCCAATCTAAGCTGCACGCGATGGCACAGCTCGTTCCGATCACGTTGATCCATCGCATGGTTTGCGTTCGACGTCGATGCGCCTGAGAGCGGGGGCGCTCCAGGCTACGCGGCCGAGCTCACGAGTTGTTGAAGGCCGCGTGCAATAAGTTCCGACCGGCTGATTCCCTGCCGCTCGGCCAGCGCATCGACTTGACGGAGAAGGCGGCGTTCGACGGTAATTAGCACGCGTTTGGCCCCATCGCCTGACTTGGCCCCGCGGGGACGAACGGATCGACGATACTCTGCGCGTTCAGCCGCGGTGAGCGGTCGCGAAAGCCGTTCGGCTGCCATCGGCTCATCGAACTGGCGGGTTGCCTCCCGTAGTTCTTCGGTGGTCATCGCGGTGTAGGGTTTGCCGGACTTTGCATCCACCGGCTGTCGCCAAGGCGACTTTTTTGTTCGTTTATTCATCGTCTTCTTCTGCGGCGAAGCGCGTGTTTTTCGGATTCAGTGAGCGGCCGTGCGTGAATCACGTAGACGATTCCCGGGGGATCGAAGATGTGCATCAACCGGAGATAGCGGCCTGCCCTGATATCTCGGGGTGTGCCCAACTTCCGGGAACTGCCCAATTGACATCATAAGCCGTAATTACGTGGGGCGGACATTCTTGTCTGCCTCGAGTCTTCGAGTGCGGGGGCGTACTCGCTTCCGCCGAGCGGACTCGAATCGACTCGGGGGACAGGAATGTCCCCACTCGTCGATTCGCGGCAGGCAGGAATGCCTACCCCACCAAGACCCCCTGGCCGTCTGGAATATTGGGCACACCCAAATCTCGTGCGGTCGAGCGCGCACTTTCACCGTTGCGTCGCGCCTCTTAGAATCGACGCACAATGACCAGCATCTCCGAGATTCTCGAGCACAATCGGTCGTTCGTCGATCGCAAGGAATATGAGGCCTTCCGCACGGACCAGTTTCCCAACAAGAAGCTGGTGGTGCTGACGTGCATGGATACGCGGCTGACGGAACTGTTGCCGCGGGCAATGGGGTTTCGCAATGGCGATGTGAAGCTCGTGAAGAACGCCGGGGCGATTGTGTCTCATCCGTTCGGCAGCGTGATGCGCAGCATTCTGCTGGCCATTTATGAGTTGCATGCAGAAGAGGTCGTGGTGGTCGGGCACTCGGGATGCGGGATGACGGGACTGAGCTGCGAGCGCGTGCTCGACAAGGCGCGGGCGCGCGGCATCTCGGAGGAAGTCCTCGATACGCTGCGGCATTCGGGGATCGACCTCAAACAGTGGCTTACCGGGTTCGCACACGTGGAGGACGGCGTGCAGCAGAGCGTGGACATGATCCGCCATCACCCTCTGCTTCCGTCGGACGTGGCGGTGCATGGGATGCTGATGGATTCCGAGAGCGGGGCGCTGAAGCTGATTGTGGAGGGATACGGAAAGGTCGGCGGGGACGCGCGGCAATCATGAATGTTGCGCTGAAGCCGCGCGCCCTCTTACTCCCTCTCCCCCCGTCTTCGACCCTGAAGCTGAGCCTCAGGGTCGAAGACCGGGGGAGAGGGGACAAGACGCCGGGTCGCGCGGCTGACCCAAGGAACAGCGTACGGTGTCCAGGGCCTGCGCGCTCATTGGTGTGATCGCGTTGCTTTTTGCCCTGCGTCGGCGCTCGACGGCCCATGTCGGCTGGTTCTGTGCGTCGGCGCGATTGCGCGTCCGATAACACTGAGAGACCGCTTGGGCTGGGCCGTTTAATCGCATTAAACCCGCAGGTTTTCCGCACTTCTTCGCCGTTTCTGGATTCAAGCGTTGCTCTTCGTGAATTTTTTTGCGTGTGACATGGCCGGGGATATCTTTGCCGGGTGAGGCGGCACGGGGTCGGCGGAATCACTTTCCAGATCGGGAGGGCGCTGTGAGACGATCGTCGCGGTGGATGCGTTCGCCGGGCGCGGTGTGCGGCGCGGATCGAAGGCGGAGAGCGCAACAAGTCGCGGCGGTCATTGAGCCACTCGAATGCCGGGAGTTGTTGTCCGCGACGGCGTTCGGACAGACGATCCATGCGACTGCAGGCGCGACGCTCTCGACGGTGCTGGGCTCGGTTCCGGAGGCCTCGGCGCAGGGGTCGTCGTTCCTGGTCAATTGGGGCAATGGCAATGCGAGCGGCTCGGCCGTCTCGAAATTGGGCGGTCTGGCGCTGATTCATGGCTCCAATACCTATCCCAAGGCCGGTACTTACACGATCACCATCCGCGAGATGTCCCCGATGGCGGACGGCGCGGCGGGGCGGACGTACGAGTCGGCGATATTCACCGATACAGCCGTCGTTGCCGCGCCAGGTCCCTTCTCACAGAAGACGATCCGCGCGACGGCCGACGCCGTCGGAATCGCTACCGCGGGGCAAAATATTTCCAGCCCGCTTGCGCAGTTGAAAGGCGTGCCTGCCAGCGCGGGAACCATTACTGCCGAAATCCACTGGGGCGACGGCTCGCCGGCGCAGAGGGTTACCGCGTCTGCCGACGCTTACGGCAAGCTGACGCCGCAAGCCACCCACGCCTACGCGCGGGGCGGGGTCTATACGGCGACAGTCAGGTTCAAGGAGGGGAACAAAGTCGTCGCCGCCGCCGACCAAACCATCCGCGTGCGGCAAAACTCGCCCGGCGGGATTTCCCTCAAGGCTTCCACCGGCATCCAGTTCCAACAGACGCTCGGGACGTTGACTCAGATCCTTCCCCCAACCGAGATCGGCATCGAATGGGGTGACGGGACGCATTCCCCCGGCACGGTCACGGCGCTGGGACAAGATCGTTACCGCATTACCGGAGCCCACGTCTATGCGACGCCGGGGAACTATCATGTGGTGGTCACCGGCAATGCCGATGCGCAGCCGCTGTTCCCGTTGCCTGGGGAGCCGGTGCTTGAAGTGCTGTCGCGGGCCGGCGGCCGCGCGAGCTTTGACAGCACGATCATTGTCCGCGGCCAGGCGGCGCAGGTCTCGGCGCCGAACGTCCAGGTCAGCGCCCCTGCGGCGATGAGCGCTCCCAACGCAACATTCGGCGGAATGCTTGCCCAGCTCACCGGGCTCGAGCAGGGTTCGTACCTGCCGCCGGTCTATGCGCAGATCGACTGGGGCGACGGGATTCCGGTGCTCTATGCCCCGGTGAAGTACCAGGATGGCCAATACGAGCTGTACGCCGCGCATACTTACAATTCGGTTTTGCCCGGCGCCCACACGCTGACGAACCGGTACGGCACGTTCACCGTGAAAGTCACCTTCCTCCTCAACGACCACGATTATTCGTCGCTGAACACCGTCCTTGGCACGGTGCAGACGACCATCACGTCGTCGGCCATTTGAGCGGGTTTGCCGGGAGTCGCAGGTGCTTTGGCACATCTTATCGCGCAGGCCATTTTGCTGTCCGACCGCTCTTGGCTGCGGTCTTTAACGCTTGTAAGGCATAAGAGATGCGTTTTCTCAGGCGGCCCCACCGGAATCACAATTCAGGAAAATTTAGCCCTTTCACTTGGACTGCAAAGTGACTTTAATGCAACCCGTCCGC
>Ga0182024_10015851_pt1 | contig 14373 bp, 10 predicted proteins | sample P32metaG_FD_120480 | JGI IMG/M metagenome (GOLD analysis project Ga0182024, IMG submission 120480) | Permafrost microbial communities from Stordalen Mire, Sweden - P3-2 metaG (Illumina Assembly) | ecosystem: Environmental > Terrestrial > Soil > Wetlands > Permafrost | place: Sweden: Stordalen... | reverse complement strand
TTCCCTGCAACCCGGTTCTAACACCCCTGTACCATTGCAAAGCTAGTACGATAAGCGCAGAATAACTTAAAGAGGGGGAACCATTCCCCCTTTATGGTGTCTAAATGAACTGAAGCGCTTACCGGCCCGGGGTATCCGGCTGAACGGGTTCCTGGTCAGGAAACCCAGTGAGTGGCTTTCAGGTCTGCGGCGCAAGACACATGGCGTTTGGCGCGAGTGCTCCGCGAAAAACGCTTGGCGCATGCAGGCGAGAGAGGTGGTCAACGTGTCTGACTTGGCGCGCGTCCTTCCCTGGTCTCAGGACGAAGCCGAGCTCGTGACGGAGCTGCAGGGTGGATCCGGCGCGGCGTTCGACTGGCTGGTGACGCACTATTCCGGTCCCGTCTACGGCCTCGTTGCCGGGATGGTCACGGAATCCTGTGACGCCGCCGATATCACGCAAGACGTCTTTCTGAAGGCGTTTCGCGGCATTCGCGGTTTCCGGCGCGGCAGTTCGTTAAAGACCTGGCTTTACCGCATCGCCATCCGTGAGGCGCTGAATCACCGGCGCTGGCTGTGGCGGCATCACCGGGAGCAGGATTCGATCGACGCGAATGCGGCAAACGGTCGCGGAACGATCGAAATTGAAGATGAAAGCGGCACGCCGTTCGATCAGGCAGCGTCTCACGAAGTGCAGCAGGCTGTGCAGCAGGCGTTGCTCAAGGTGCCGGAAGTTTTTCGAAGCGCCGTGATTTTAAGGGATCTCGAAGGGATGTCGTACGAGGAAGTGGCGGAAGTTCTTACGGTAACGGTGGGGACGGTGAAGTCGCGGATCTTGCGAGGGCGGCGAATGTTGCGGGAAATCCTGGATCCCTTGCTTCGGAATCCGCACATCGCGCATAGCCAGACGCTCGCGCCGCACGCGAGAGAATCGGTTTTGCACTCCCCGCTATTTTCCGCGGCGGAGGAACACAAATTCAGCCGGACCGACACAACCGGCTGGGCGCATCCGGGCAAGACGGGTGACGCCGAGGGAGGTGTCTAATGAATTGCGAAAAAGTAAAACGATTATTGCCGGGCTACCTGGACGACGCGGTGCCGGCGGGCACTTGGGCCGATACGCACGTATCGGTCGGGCAACACCTGGAATCGTGCGAGGATTGCCGCGATGAATTGCGCGCGTATCAGGCGATGTCATCGATGATGTCCAGAGTGCGGCGTGCCGCCCCGCCTGCGGATCTGGCATTGCAGATTCGCGTCGCGGCCTCGCAACGCCTTTCCGAACACAACTGGTTGCATTACGCGCGCCGCGCGCGCACTCGCGCCGAGATGGTTCTGAAGAACATCCTGGAACCTCTGGCGATTCCTGCGACAGGCGGCTTCACGGTCGCGTTCATTGTCTTCGTCCTGGTCTGCCAGTTGCTTGGGCTGGGCGTGCCCCTGCGCGCCGATTCGACGGATTCGCCGACGAATTTGCTGCAGCCGGCGCGTCTCGAGGCCCTGGCCCCATTCCCGATCACTGGACTGGAAGAGTCGGGACATTCCGGACCTCACGCGCTCCTCGTGGAGGCCACCGTGAATGCACAGGGTGAGGCCGTGAGCTACAGAATCCTCGCCGGGCCTGACACGGATACAGTTCGCCGCCAGCTGGACCTGGTGCTTCTGTTTTCGCGTTTCCGGCCCCAGATGAGCTTTGGCCGCTTCACTTCCGGCGGACGCGTGGTCCTCAGCTTCAGCGATATATCCATCCGCGGCTAGCCGCAGCGGGGTGGATAACACCCAAGTCCCGGCACTTCGAAACTCTCGAAGCACTGGGCACACGCACAAACCCGTCTCTTGTGCAAAGGTATATTAGCACTTGAAGTATCTACGAACTGTACGTTTGTTTCTGGTCCTTGGATCTATCGCGTTCTTCGTCGATGGTCTGGTGCATCGTTATACATTTCCTGGCGAGATCTCCCCACCGATGAGGACCGCCAGGTTTATTCGTATCCTTGGGACTCATTCTCGGGAAGGCTCCGACACCTGGTGGATGCTACTTTGTTGGTTTCTCATATTCTTGATTGGGTTCTTGATTGGGCAACGGGATCAGGCGAACCGTGAAAGCCAGTAGAATGTCTGGCAAGTACCGATAGGCCCGGTGAGGATTTGATTTATCCTCTTTCCTTCGTGAAGCCAATTATACGAATTGGTTATGGTGTCATAATTTAAAAGTCGTGCAGATTTGCCCCCAATGCGGAAATGCGTTTGACGGCGATCAGTGCTTGGGATGCGGCACTCGCAAAGCAGTATTTGACAAGACGCTATTCTTCTCTTCTGCAACGGGGGTTTTAGGATTCGTCCTAATGAATTTCGCTTTGCTCTTCTATCCGCTGCTCGGGTGGGATTCGCTGGTGTTCTCATATGTCTGGGACATCATCGCCCTCCCAGTCGTTATAACTGTATTGCTTGTATGGTTCGGCTGGCTGGCGCGGTACATAATGTTCGCTAGGGTAATTTACGTCTTATGTTCAGCCGCGATTCTCATTCTCACGGCCTTCATCTTCCTAAACGGAGCTTTAGATGAGCATCCTCCTGTCGAGGCCGACGCGCTCGTCTCCACTAAGTACGTCACTCGTGGAAGGTTCGCTGGCCCTGTCCTCGACCTGAGCATAGAGTGGAACCAGAGGCGAAGTGAAGAAACGCTCGCAGTCAGCCGCGAGACATTCTCCGCTGTGGAGCCGGGCGATTCGGTGAGTGTTGTAGTTCACCCCGGTGCATTCTCGATACCGTGGTATGGCAACGTCGTCGTAGTAAATGGCACCGCGAGATAAGACTCAACTCCCGATAAGCGCTGACTACATCTTTGACGGCGCGTCGCCTGGGCTGGTTAGCTGGCGTTGCCGGCTCTTACTTCCGGGCTGACTTGGCAGCGCTAACGACCAAGGCTCGGAAGAAAGGTGAGGCTCTCCGTGCAGGCTTTGATTTCGCTGAGCAAATTCTCGCCCCTTGAAAGACGCTGCTGTTGATGCGAGCGGCTCGGACGGGTGGCCCGGCCTTTGAAGTTGAACTTGGGTGCCCCGTCCTTCGTTTCTTGAAGGGCGGGGCTTTTGAACTGAGTTCTCGAGGTTTGTATCAGCGTGACGGGATTCATGCGAACCGTAGCGGAGTCGTTCCTGCCGTAGAACAGCCGAACCAAAAGCCCCGCCCTTGAAAAGACGTCAAGGACGGGGCACCCCAAGTTCAGAAACTCAGCTCAGCGTGGACCTACGTGAGTAGTATTATAACGATGGAGCGGAGACGATTTTTCGCGAGGCAGAGGGCGGACCGCCAGCCCATATTTCTGTATTAGAAGTTCTCTTCGAGGAAGGCATCAACCATGAGTTCAGTCGTTATCCAAGAAGCCGATAATCCACGCTATTACAATTAGCCCAATGAGGTCTCGTCCCTGCCCATACCACGGGTGGAATGAGTGCGGGATAGGCAAATTGTCCCAATCTGGAAGGAAACTAAAAATACCAACGCGCCAAACAAGATATACAACAATCAAACCGGCAAATTTGACGCGCAACTGTAAGCCGCTGCAAAATAACAGAACGCCAGCAACGGTCATGACGAGGATATCGGCTAAGTGCTTCGTCATGACAAGTGGATGTAGATATTAACCATAAAATTATATCTTAAATGTATAACACCTCTTAAACGTTCGCCAACAGGAACTAATACGGAAGGGTGCGCCACCGTGATGCATCAGGGCAGTAGCGTTGACCCTCCTGTATCCGTTTGTAGACTAATCCTCCGCCGATGGACCTTCTTGGCTGGAAATCCCCTTAAAACAAAGCACTTACTCCCCTCATCAATTGGCTAACCAATTGCAAATGTTGTGATAGGCATGGTGCGCGCAGAACTACCTAGATGCGGCTGCCGGGGATCCTCTCGCGGGGTGCGGTTTGCTTATTCTCTTTGGTCTGACGCTATTCCTCAGTGGCGCACTCCTGTTTCTCGTTGAGCCCATGTTCGCCAAAATGGCGATGCCGAAGCTCGGAGGCACGCCGGAGGTGTGGAACGTATGCATGGTTTTTTATCAAGCTTTGTTGCTCGCGGGATATGCCTTTTCGCATGAACTTGCGAAGAGGTTCAAGCCTCGGCGCACGGCCCTGCTTCAGGTAGCCATCGTCCTTGCAGGATTCTTTGCGTTGCCCATCCGGCTGCCGGAAATCCTGAGTTCGCCCTTCAAGGGGAGCCCGACAATTTGGCTGTTGACGCTCTTGATTGTGGGATTGGGACTGCCTTTTCTCGTTCTTTCTACCTATAGTTCAACCCTGCAAACCTGGTATGCGAGCACTTCTCGCAAGGCTGTCAATGATCCGTACGTCCTTTACAGCGCCTGCAATTTGGGAAGCGTGCTGGGTCTGATCGCCTACCCTGTGATTGTAGAACGGCAATTTGCACTATCCGGGCAAAGCCGATTGTGGGAGTGGGGATACGGAATACTGATTGCGTTGACGGCCGGCTGCGCGCTGAGCCTGTGGTTTGTGCCGGAGGTAAAAGCGCGCGAAACGAGCACGAGGACGGAAACTGGACCGCCTCCCACGCGACTTCAGGAATTGAAATGGGTGGCGCTGGCTTTCATCCCATCCAGTTTGATGCTGGGCGTTACAACCGCTCTCACAACCGAACTCCCGCCCCTCCCGCTTCTTTGGGTCCTTCCCCTTGTACTCTACCTATTGAGCTTCATTCTGGTGTTCGCCAGAAAGCCAATCAGCTATCACGGCGTCTTCGTTGAAACCATGCCCATCCTTCTGATTGTGGTGGCGTTCCCGATTGCCTCAAAAGCCGTATTTTCTCCAATTTTATTTCTCCTTCTTTTTCTCGTAACACTTTTCTTTGCTTGCATGGTGTGCCACGGCGAATTGGCGATCAACCGCCCCTCCACTGCGTTTCTAACGCGCTTTTACCTCTGTGTGTCCGTCGGCGGAGTACTGGGAGGACTCTTTAACGCAATCGTGGCACCTTTGATTTTCAAAACCGTCGCCGAACTTCCTATCGCACTATTTCTGCTGGCGCTGGCAATTTCGCGTATCGGCTCTCGCAACCGCAGGCAGCCGGTGAGCAGATGGGACTTTCTTTTACCCGCTGCGTTAGGCGTGGGCGTGGCGGTCGTCGCTCTATGGTTGCGTTCGACCAACTTGCGGGCGAGTCCTCTGATGAATCTGTTAGTTTTCGCCGCGCCGCTCTTAATCTGTTTCAGTTTTTCGAGTCGCCCGCTGCGTTTCGCGCTCGCGTTTGGGTCAATTCTTCTTGCGAGTGGGCTGTATTCGGGCCAGTACGGGCGCGTGTTGCTCACGGATCGCAGCTTTTTTGGAGTGTATCGAGTCTCCGAAGATAGAGGGTACCGGCAACTCATTCATGGAAGCACGATCCACGGCATGCAGAGTATGGAGCCTGCCCGCAGCCGCGAGCCGCTGTCGTTTTATTACGAAACCGGTCCGATAGGGCAGGTCTTTCGCTCGTCTTCCACAGGTCAACAGCTACGCGAAGTTGCGGTGATAGGTTTGGGCGCGGGCTCTTTATCATGCTATAGCGAATCCTGGCGACGCTTCACCTACTACGAAATTGATCCCATGGTGGAGAGCATTGCTCGCGATCCTCGCTATTTTACTTTTTTGCGCGACTGCTCGCCCGAAACCAGAATTGTAATCGGCGACGCCCGGCTTTCTCTGAGAAATGCGCCTGCACAAAAATACGACATGGTGGTTGTAGATGCATTCAGTTCGGATACTGTGCCTGTGCATCTGGTGACTTCACAGGCAATCGAACTATACCTCTCCAAGCTGGCGGATCACGGCCTCCTGGCATTTAACATCAGCAACCGATATCTGGATATGAGACCAGTTTTAGGCGAACTTGCGCAGGACGCGGGATTGGTCTCCATCGTTCAAGAAGACGTGAATGTTCGTCCCTATGAACAAGGTCGAGGCAAGTCTGCTTCTACCTGGGTGTTGATGGCGCGCGACCCCTCGGACTTCGGTACGCTGGCCTCCCAGTCGAATTGGCATGACATCAATTTCCAGCCCGACAACCGGCTGTGGACGGACGATTATTCCAGCATTATCAGCATAGTTCATTGGAATTGACGGGGAGCAAGAGCCGGCGTGGCGTGATCGGCCAACGGCACCCTCCGGTAGGACTCTACAGGCTGCGGAAAAAGTATTTCATACTGTCATTCCGAGCGGGGCGAGGAATCTCTCTTCGATTTAAGCTCAAGAAAAGAAAGAGAGATTCCTCGGATCGCTCGGAATGACAAAAGGTGGAAGGGCTTTTTCCGCAGCCTGTGTAGTTTCCCGTTCTCCCACTGGAATAATATTTTCAATGTGTTTCGAGGCTGTTATCAGAATTTCAAAGTAACGTGTGGGAAATTCGATTCGCCTGATTCGGGCCCGTAAGGGTAATGTTTTGAGCTACTCGCTCCCGTGTAGTACCCACGTACTATAGCCAACGTTCCCTTGCAAAGCCGAAAATAGAGGCATTCTGATGTGCGCGCAACCCCCCTGTGCGCGGGGCCGTTCATGATCGGAATGCCATGACGTCTACGATCAAAAATTCCCCTGAGTCGAACAGCCCGGGAAAACCGGGTGCGCCTTCCCAGAATTCTGACAACAAGACCGGGCTTTCCCCTCGTTCCAATCCAGTCTGCCTTGAAGTAAACGTCACCATCCGGAGTTTGCCAAACGAAGCTGGCGAACAGACCCAGCCGATTAGGGAAGACGGCAAGACCGTCATTGTGTTCGATAACGGGGCGGTCCTTCGAAGCGCGCTGAATTTGCCTCCCGGACTAACCGTCATCCTTTCGAATCCCAGGGGACGCGACGTGGTATCCCGCGTTGTTGGGGGGCGTAACCTGCCGAGCCTGAAGGGTTATGTCGAAGTTGAATTCATCGAACCGGTAAATGATTTTTGGGGGATACACAAGGATGTTGCCCCTGCACCCGTGGCTGTCGCCGCGCCGCCTGCCCCTACGAGTTCGCTGAGGGAGACTTCGGTGCCGCCGACTCCAGCGCCCCCTCGTGCCGTTGCCTCTATGGAGGCTGCGGCGAAGCCCGCAACTGTGTCATTGGGGGTTGGTCCAAAGTTCGAAGACGCAGTCGCACCATTGAAGGTGCCCGCTCTGAATTTGCCTCCACCTGCGGCGACGCGCGAATTGAGAACCGAGAAGGGAAGGCCCGGTCAGGAGCAGATAAACTCCGACTACAACCTCTCCGAGGTTGCCCTGCCTACTTCGCTGGCGAACTGGCTCCCATCGACGCCAGATGCTTCCGCAGAGAAACCTGCGATCCAGGCAATAAGGGAATCGTCGTCGATTAATTCCCCGGCTCCCGTGCCGACGCGCGATTTCATGAGCAAAGGCTTGATGGCCTATGAACAGCCCGGCTCCTCATCGAGTGCTTCCTCGGGACGCATTCCATTGATCGTGGGCGTGGCCGCACTGGTTCTTGCAGGTGTGTGCGGCGTAGTGTTTTATATGCACCGGACCGCCGCTCCTGTCGCTGTTGCGAAGACTGCGGTTGTGAGCCCGCAATCCGCGCCGGAGCCGCAGGCAGCAAACAATGCGCCTGCACCTGTTCCTTCGCCGGAGGAAGAAGCGGCCCAGGCTGCGGCGCAGTCTCAGACTCAGGCGCAGCCGGTCAGCGTCGAGCAGGCCCAGCCCGCGGCCCCTGTTGCCCCAGTTCCCGCGGTAGTCACGGGCCCTGCAACTTCGGACGCACGGTCGGATTCACGGCCAGACCCACGAAGTGTCCGGCGGCAGGAAAAAAGCGTGGTCGTCGCCAGGCAGCCTGCTCCCGCGCCTTCGCCTCGACCGGTCATTCCGAATTTGAAGATGAGTTCTCCGAGCGCGCCGAATCAAAATCACGCCGATGGGGGCGACGGCGCGGCACCGATTACAGAGATTGCCTCTGCGGGAGCAGTGGGAGCAACGCCCCCTGCCGGATTGCTTACATCCGCGGGACGCATCTCCAATCCGCCAACTCCACCGCCTTCCGCACTGGCGCCGACCGCCCCGGCTCCTCTAGCCCCTCCAAAGGTAGTGCGTGACCCCAAATTAATTTCTTCAGTGCGGCCGGAATACCCCACGGCCGCGAGGCAATCGAATATTCAGGGAAGCGTCACGATTACCGCGAGCATTGATGAGACCGGAAAGGTCGTAAATGCCAAGGCGCTGAACGGACCGCTCCTTCTCCGGCAGGCGGCGGAAAACTCGGTACGATTGTGGAAGTATTCTCCGGGCCTCGTGGACGGAAAACCAGTTGCTTCGCAAGTGACTGTCAGTGTCGAATTCAGAATGAATTAATTCTCGCGGGTTTCTTTCTCCCCCTGAAGTTCCCCATTACAATACTTTTAGGACAACCTGGGTGTCGAAATGGCCCTCCAACCATAGAAGGGTTTCTTGACTGAGTTGGCCGGGCCTTGTAAATTCATGAACAGACTGGATAACCGATTGCCGTTGAATTTTGACAGAAATCGCCTGGCGAGGAACGCGTGCCTCGGAGCTCTGCTGCTCGTGGCTGCGCTCGCGAACGCGTCTGCGCAAGCGCCGGCGGCCAAATCTCCCTCACCGTCCGTGCCTGCCGAAGTTCACCAATCTGTTTCCGTCGATTCGCGGATACAACTCTTCGCGGTGATGTGCGCGCTGGATGCCGCCGGATACAATTCCGGCGCGAGCGCGCCGGGAGATTCTCCCGGGCGGGTTCAGCTGCGCAAGCGGATGCTGGCGCTTCAGGGGCCCGCGGTGGCGGCGCTTCGCAAATACTACACGGAGCATGCCTTGGGCGATTCAGGCGCCACGTTCTCGCGCTTTGTTTCCTTTGCCCTTGTGGCGGGGCCGCCGCCGGATTTTCAGTTTGAATTGCGCCGAGACGATTTGCCGCCCGAAGCGCTTACCCTGGACGGCTTTAATCCGATCCTTTCCAATTTTTATAGCGAGGCGAAGATCGACGAGCTCTGGAAATTTTACCAGCCGGATTATGAAATCGGCGTGGAGAGCCTGCGCGCTCCCGTTTCCAACCTCGTATTCACGGTTTCCAATTATCTTCGCGAAATCATACGCTCCGGCAGCCGCCGGTCCTTCTCCGTTTATGTCGAACCGCTCGCCGGCGGCAAGACAATTTTTAAAACGTTTGGCGATCAGTACGCGCTGGTGGTCCGGCCAAGCTCCGATCCGCCGATGGACGACATTCGCCACGCATTCCTGCATTTTCTCCTCGATCCGATCGCGATCCGGTACCGGGTCCAGGCATCCAAAGCTTCGCCGCTGCTGGAATACGCGGCGCACGCGCCGCAGCTTCCGGTGGACTTGCGCGACGATTTTTCGGCTTTCTTTGACGAATGCCTGGTCCGAGCGGTTGAGCTTCGATTGAGGCGATTGTCTCCCGAAGATTTAGCCTCGGCCATCGACCAGGCCGAAGGCAGCGGATACGTCCTCGTGCGTCCCATTTACGCGGGGCTTTCCGGATTTGAAAAATCGGAACCGGCGATGGGGTATTATCTGCCGGACCTGATCAAGGGAATCGATGTGGACGCGGAACAGCGCCGGTTGCGCGGCGTGAAATTTGCGGATGCGGCTCCGGCAGTTGAAATGCCGCCGGAAAACATTCGAATGGTGGCGAAGCCGGCTGCTCCTTCGTCGGCTCCGTTGGATGACGATCTGGCCGAAGGGCAGCGGCAGATTTCCGCGCGAAACGGCGCGGCGGCTGCCGCGTCTTTTGAACGATACCTCGCGGCGCATCCGGACGATGAGCGCGCAACGTATGGCCTCGCCGTGGCCTCCGCGCTTCAGGGCAAGCCGGACGATGCGCGGGAACTCTTTACGAAAGTGATCGCGGCCGCGCAGAATCCCCTTGCCGGTCCGAATGCGCATGGCGACCCGGCGAATGTTTGCTGGTCGCACATTTATCTCGGAAGAATGTACGATGTAGAAGGGAAGCGGGACCTCGCCGTGCTCGAATATCGCGCGGCGCTGGCGGTTGCGGGAGCGCCGGATACGGCGCGGGCGGCCGCGCAGAGCGGGATCGAGGCGGGGTACAAGACGCCGTCCCGCGATGGGCAGTCAGGGGGCAAGTCATAGATTTTTTCTGCGCTTTCCGTCGCAGCACCGATCGCAGCGGGCAACGCAGCGCAACACAACACAACACGCAATCCACTCGGAGCGTTCGACCGATCTCCGAGAATCATCTTCGTTGAGGAGATTCCTATCATGACGGCAAAGTTTTTCAGGTGGCCAACCGCACTGCTAAGTCTTACCGTCGCGATTTCCGCCGGGGCGGGCGTTTCCATAGCACAGTACGCCCAATCGTCCGCACCGGCGCAAGCGCCGCCGACATCGCAGAATGCGCCGCCGGCAAAAGATTCGGGAAAGCCGCAGAAGATCAACAAAGCGGAAGAAGCGGCCTACAAGGCCTTCTTCGCGTCACAAGGCGGCGATCCTGCCATGCAGATCCAGCTCGGAGAGGATTTCATCACTAAATTTCCGATGAGCAAATATGTTCCTGGCGTCTATGGGGTGTTGACCACCGATTATTACACCACCGGAAACACGGATAAGATGTTCGCCGCGGGAGCCAAGGCGCTCGAACTCGATCCCGACAACGTGGATGTGCTTGCGCTGCTGGCGATGGCCATTCCGCGCCGCGTGAAATCGAATACGCCGGACGGCCCGCAGCAGTTGCAGAAAGCGGAGGTGTACGCCCGCCACGCCATCGAATTGATTCCCAACCTGCCGAAGCCTGCAACGGTCGACGATGCCACTTTCGAGAAAGCCAAGAACGACAAGCTCGCTCTGTGCCACAGCGGACTCGGCCTGCTCGACATCGACCATAATAAATACGACGATGCACGCACCGAATTGACGCAAGCCGTGCAACTCGCGGCGACGCCCGATCCGGTCGACTACTACCTGCTGGGCAATGCCGATGCGCAGGCCAGTTTCCTGAATGGCGCCGTCGCTGCCTACGGAAAATGCGCGGATAGCGGGCCGCTCGTGGCTGCGTGCAAGGCTCGCGTGGATGCCGTCAAGAAAGATATCGCGTCCGGAACAAAGTTGAGCAGGGACTGACCCGGAAAATATGGCCTCCACCGAGATCGCGGAATTGGAGTCTCTTCTGGGGCATCAATTCCGCGATCCCCAGCGGCTGCATCAGGCAATGATGCACAGCTCCCGCATCCCGGAACGCGGGGAGGATGAACCCGCCGAGAGCAACGAGAAACTTGAATTCCTCGGCGACGCCGTACTCGAGTTGGTGGTGAGCGAAGAACTCGTCCGCGAATTTCCGGATTGGAGCGAGGGACAGCTTTCCAAGAGCCGAGCGCGCCTTGTAAACGCCACCGCGATTTCGCTGGCCGCCCAGCGCCTCGGATTGGGCAAGTACTTGCGGCTCGGCCGCGGAGAAGAGAAAACCGGCGGGCGAACCAAGCCGGCGCTTCTGGCGGACGCCTACGAAGCCCTGATCGCGGCGATTTATCTGGATGGCGGGCTGGAGGCGGCCCGCGGGTTCGTGAGACGCTCTTTGGTGGAGGGAGCGATCGCCGTCGAGGCTGAACGCCTCGGGCACACCGACCACAAATCTGCGCTGCAGGAATTCCTGCAATCGCGGGGGATGGCGCCGGGCACCTATCATGTGATCGCGGAGACCGGTCCGGATCATCAGAAAACGTTTCGGGTCGAGGTCCGAATCTCGGGCCAAACGCCGGCGATGGGGATCGGCAGAACGAAAAAAGAAGCGGAGCAGTCCGCTGCGATCGCCGCCCTGATACAATTGGGAGCTGAGGATAACTGAGGAGCGAAGTGACGTCTGAAACCGCACAAGCCGTGGAAGCGCGCGAAGCTGCTGCTGCCGCGCACCGCGCGGAATCCCATCCCGCTACGGTACGCGAGTACATCGAATCGCTTCTGGTTACGGTGATCCTGGCGCTGTTTGGCACGACATTTATCGTGCAGGCGTTCAAGATTCCGTCGCAATCCATGGAGCCAACGCTTCTGGTCGGTGATCACCTGCTCGTCAATAAATTTATTTTCGGCGGGCGGGGGCATTGGTACGACCATGTTCTTCCGTACCGCGAAATCCGCCGCGGGGACATTATCGTTTTCAAATTTCCGTTTCAGGATCACCCGCACTACGTCAAACGCGTGATTGGAATTCCCGGCGACCGCGTCAAGATTGTGGACCAGCAGGTGTACGTCAACGGGAAGCGGATCATCGAGCCCTACATCGTCCGCGATCCCGCCGCTCCCTATGACCCGTTCGGAGACAACTTCCCGCCGCACAGTCCGCAATACCTGCAGGCCAATATGCAGCCCGAATGGGCGGATGAAATTTTTCAGTACATTCACGACGGAGAAATCGTGGTCCCTCCCGAAAAATATTTCGCGATGGGCGACAACCGCGACCATAGCTGGGACAGCCGGTTCTGGGGATTCGTGGATCGCGACGCAGTGATGGGACGTCCGGTGGTGATTTACTGGTCCGTGGTGGGCGACGGAAGTGACGGCACGGACCGGAACGTAAATTCCTGGTTTTTGAATCTCCTCGATACCGTTTTGCATTTGCCGTCGCGGACGCGCTGGTCGCGGATGCTGCATGAAGTTCACTGACGCGGCGCTTTCCTTCTCTCCCTCCTTTTGCAACAATTCCTGACTAAGCGATGACCAGGCGAAAGTGGTTGCGTGTGATATTGACGGGCGGCGTGTTGCTCTTCGCCGCGAGCTTCGGATTTTCGCGCGCCTTGCGCGCCAGCGCCGCGCGCCGCTACCTGATCGTGCACCTCGCCGCGAGCTTTGGCCGCCCCGTCGACGTTTCCTGGTTCGATTTCAGTTTGCTCGACGGGGCGCGCATCGAGGCTCATTTCATCAGCGTTTCGGACGATCCCCACTTCGGCAACGAATATTTTCTGCGCTCGGACACACTGACAGCCGGTCTCAGCTGGACGGCCTTGCTCGCGGGACGATTTGAGTTTGGTCCCGTTTCGCTTTCGCGGCCAAGTTTGAATCTGGCGCGCGACGCCGAGGGCCACTGGAATATCGAGCGCTGGCTGCCGCCCGCGTCGCCGCCCGGTTCTCGCCCCGGCTTTATGGGCCCGCTGGCCCCTTCGAGCGATGTCCGGGCGGCCCGGCCTTACCGGATTGACGTGGAGGGCGGGCGCATCAATTTCAAGCAAGGGGACAACAAAAGTCCCTTCGCGCTGGTCGACGTTTCGGGGCGCGTCGAGCAGACCGGCGCGGGTCGCTGGCAACTCGACTTGGAAGCTCGTCCGATGCGCGCCGGCGTAGGGCTGCAAGATATCGGCACACTCCGCGTCCGGGGCTCGATCGCCGGAACCACCGCGCGTCTCCAGCCGGCCGACCTCAATCTGACCTGGCGCTCCGCGTCCGTGGCCGATGCGCTGCGGCTTGTGCGCGAGGACGATTACGGAATGCGCGGCCAGCTTGCCGTCGACCTCGATGCGCGCATCGCACCTCCGGATTCCTCTCCGCCTCGCGACGCTCATTCTTCCGGAGCGCAATGGTCCATTTCCGGAGTAGCGCGCTTAACCGGGATGCACGGCTGGAGGCTCCCCGAACGCGGCACCGATCCTGCGGCGAACCTTTCCGTGGAGATGAACTGGCGGCTGGGGGAAGCTCGCGCTGAAATTCGGAAGCTGCTTCTGGAAATGCCGGCGTCGCGCCTTCAAGGGAGCGGCGATTTGGATTGGGCGCACGGTCTTCGTCCCGAGCTGCACATCGAGTCCTCGACGCTGGCGCTCGGGGACGTCCTTTCCTGGTATCGAGCCTTGCAGCCGGATGTAGCGGGGGATTTGCGCGCGGACTGCGCGCTTGGCGTGGATATAAAGCTGGGCGGGTGGCCAATCCAATTGCGGCAAGGCTCCATAGCAAGCGCCGGGGGAACGGTGACGGCGAAATCGCTGCCCACGCCCCTGCATATAGGCGCCTTGAACGCGAGCGTGTTGCACGGAGGAATCGAACTTGCGCCGACGGAGATTTCCTTCGCTCGCCCGCTCCTGGGAGCGGGGAGCGACAACACAAAGGAGGGTAGTGAGCTTCAGAATTCTTTCGTCGTGAGCGGCTCCTTTTTTCCCCAGGCCAATGGCGCATTTCGCTGGCCGCTGGATTGGAATTTCTCCATGGATGGCGTGACACCGCGCGTGCAGGATTGGTTTGCTTTATCCGCGGCGCTCGCGCAACCCGCGAATTCAGGTTGGACCGCCGAGGGCGGCCTCGCAGTCAAGATGCGTGGATTTCATCGTGCGGAATCAGCAGGAGTCCCGTGGCTGGGGACCGTGGATTTTCTCGGCATGACTTTAAGTCCCGAGTACATAAACCAGCCGGTGCGCTTGCCGAAGGCTCACATTGAATTCGCGCCGATG
>Ga0182024_10015850_pt1 | contig 14374 bp, 15 predicted proteins | sample P32metaG_FD_120480 | JGI IMG/M metagenome (GOLD analysis project Ga0182024, IMG submission 120480) | Permafrost microbial communities from Stordalen Mire, Sweden - P3-2 metaG (Illumina Assembly) | ecosystem: Environmental > Terrestrial > Soil > Wetlands > Permafrost | place: Sweden: Stordalen... | reverse complement strand
GTACAACACCTACCGGCCCCACTCATCCCTCGACGGTCTCACCCCCGCCGAGTACGCCGAGCACTCGACCATCAACCAGCCCGCACTCCCATGACAACTGGACCACTCAACGGGGCCCCCTCACGTCGATCTGGACCTGGTGACCCGGTAGCGGCTTCTCGTAGCGCTTCCAGCGCCGGTCGTGGGGCTTGTGGCGCTGGGACGCCGACAGGCGATTCATGTCGACGCGCTTCAGGATCCGCCAGACACCTGAGTTGGAGATCTCAACGTCGTGGTAGCGGGCCAGGTACATGGCGATCTTCTGCGGCCCGAAGTGGTAGTTGCTCCGCAGATAGAGGATCTTGCCGACGACCTCAGTATGGGTGGCCCGCGGGCTCGTCTTCGGTCGCTTCGAGCGGTCCCGGAGACCGTCAGCCCCCTCCGCCTCGTAACGGCGCTTCCAGGTGTAGAAGGCCTGGCGGGTGATCCCGTAATAGCGACAGGTGCGGGCGACGCTGCCGGTCACCTCTTCGGCGTGGCGCAAGATCGCCAGTCGCTTCGCCGCCGCCTTCGCCAGCTCTCGTTCGGTCATCCGGTCTCCTCACCTCACGGAGACCCCATATGTAACCGATGTCCGTCAGTTCTAGAGCGGTGTCGGAGGGGGGAAACGAGCATCCAAGGGCGGGTAAGAACCCAGGGCCTCGGTGTTTCATTGGAACGGGTCCTCCCCCATCGTCGCTTTGAGCAAAGCGATTTCCGCCGCCTCGGACGTCGGTAGCCTTATTTCACGTCAACGGTGCAAGCCGGTGAGCTGCTCAGCCGGTAAACGTCGGTACCGCCGGAACCGCCGGAGCCGCCGGAGCCGCCGGACCGCCGCCACCACCGCCGCCGCCACCACTACTGGCGCAGGTCGGGCCGGTGATTGTGTTGTTATTCAATGTGAGTGTCCCAGCAGCTCCCACCAAGACCCGACCGTTCAAGGTTGCGCCGGTATTCAGGGCGGTGACATCCGCGGCATCCCGCGTCAAAATATTCCCGATGAACGAAGTGGTCGTACCGAGAGTCGCGGCGCTACCAATCCTCCACCACACGTTGCAAGGGTCGCCACCGGTCACCGATGAACCAGACGATGTGATCAGTGTTGACACCGTTTTGAAAATCCAGACGCCCGGTGCTGGAGCGAGGTATAGATGTCCAGTCAGCAAGAAGCTGCCAACGGAGCAGTAGACACCGGGCAGGAGAGGCGAAGAAGGAGAAGAGAGGCCGGAAAGTTCCTGCGCGTCCGGGTAGCTGTGATCGCAGGGCTGGTCGAGAGTGCCGAACGCATTGAGGTTGCCAGCCTGAGCCGCGTTAGCGCTCGCATTGGTGATGTTTGTCCCGCCTCCGAAAGTACATACAGGAACGATAGTGATTGAGCTGCCTGGACTGACACCGACAGCCCCGGTGGTGGTGGTCGGACCAGTACAAGTCACTGCCGCGCCACCCAGAGCGGAGTAACCCGCCGCCCCAGCCAGTACGGGCGACGTGGCGGCATTGGCGACAGATACCGGCATCACGACAACGGAGGCGGCCAGCAAGACAAGGGTCAGTAGCAAACTATGCAAGACACGAGGACCAAGAGCCGTGTTCAAGCGGCCCACACCTCTCACCGCTTTTCTCACAGGACCCCCCTGTGCTCGTAATCCGGCATTGCAAAGCTATAGCGAAGAGCCCCTTGGGGCAACTGTTCTCGCCGGGGAGGCCCCCTTACCTTGTTCGTCCCCCGCCGCCGTGGTCCGGGGTGCTACTCGACATGCTCGATGGTCCACAGGTCCCAGATCTCGAGCTGGGTCAGATCGTCGTCCGCCGGAACTCGGTGCCGATCGACGGTGGTGGGCGGGGAGGTCGGCATGAACGTGCGCACCAGCCCCGGGGCGCCGTCGCTCTGGACGATGTAGGCCAACCCGGGTGGAGATGGCGGCAACAGGGCTGCCTCGTGGTGGCCAGCGCCCAGGGCTGCTTCGCTCGCATCCCGGTCGCCGGCGCATTGAAACGCAGCCCGAAGCGCTAGTTGTTGCCGCAATGCTGTCGTCAGTGCTGCGCATGCCGTGGCACGCTGGATTGTCCAAACGTGGGCAATCGAAGATGACCGTGCGAGCGCAGCCAGTCGGTGGAACCGAGTCCGGACCGCCGAGGTGTCGGGGGCTCCAGCTAGCTCCTCACACACGAAGAGCACTGGTGTCCAGGCGCCGAGCGGTACATGCGGAGCGTGCGCCCGGCGCTCGACAATGCCGAGCACTTGGTCCAGCACCGCCAGGGTTTCGCTCTCGGTCGGGGAGCACGCCAGGAGCCCGAACGCCGAAGACCACGGCAGCAAGGTTTCGCCGTGTTTGTAGTCGAGGCCGATCATCGTCACGGGTCCGTGGTAATGGTCGAGTAGCAGTGTCAGCAGGCTCCTCTTTCCGCTTCCGGGACTCCCGCTAATGAGGAGGCCCCAGCCTCCTCGTTCGGTGAAGAGCGACATGCCTACTGGCGAACCGTCAAGGCGTACACCGATAGGTGCTGCTGTGGCCGGGTTCGGTGGGACTACGCCCCGTGCTTGGTGCGGTGCCAGCACGGACTTTGGGGCTACCCGCCAAGCAGTGAGGTAAACGAGGTGCGGTTGATAGGGGTCCGGCTGTTCCAACACGACCGGGCTCCGAACTGCCACAGCCAACCGCGCGATCGGCAGATCGAAGGGAGCGATTCCGGTAAGCCGCATCGTGTACGTCGTCGTCGTTTCGTCAGGTGAGCGCACCCCGGTACAGCGCACCCGGTCATCGAGGCGCAACTCACGAAGAGCCCGGGCAATGTCGAGACGTCTCAGCGGGCTGGGAGCCGGGAAAGGGACTCGAACCCTTGACCTGCTCATTACGAGCAATCTCAGCCCCAGCGCTGTGCTCACCCGACCGATCGCTGGCGGTACACCAAACACGCTGGAGCGGCGGGCGCCGAGTTATCTGCTGTAACGCAGCGCCGTTTCCCACAGGCCGCACGAGTCCGGTGCGTCATCTTGACGCACCCGGGGAGGGGCGTGCGCAGCCGCCGACCGACTCGAGCTCCGGGGTGTGGGCCGACGAGGCCCGTCTCGGTCGGATGGACACAGTCCGCTGAGATCCGAGTCAGTGCATGTCGGTCTCTGCGCCGCAGGTTGGGCAGTGGAACGGCCGGCCGCGAGCCACGAGGCGCCGGACCCCAAAGACGATGAACGGGAACTGGAGCTTCGGGACCTCCCGGGTGGCCTCGACCCTGCCGTGGGACGGGCAGGTCCCCGTTCGGGTCTGCGTGCGGGTCGCCATGGGTGCACTTCCTTTGGTCGGGTCGACCGGTAATGCGTCGTTCAGTGTCCCAGCGGCAGCCAGCTGAACCGGCGCAGGGCGACAATGAAGCCTGCCGCGCCCCAGGCCGCCACGATGAGCAGGTCGGTGCCGGAAAACCCGGAGCCCGTGGTGTGCGGGTTGTACGCCACGAGTAGCGCCGCGGCGAGATGACGAACGGGAAACACGTTCGCCACGTCGACGAGCCAATGCGGCAGGACGCTGACGGCCACGAACACGCCCGAGATGAAGTAGAGGGGCAGCATGATCGCCTGGGTGATGGGTTGGGCCGCGTCCTCGTTGCGGATCACGGACGACACGGCGTAGCCGAGGCAGCAGAACGAGATGGCCCCGACGACCACCGTCACGGTCAGCGCCGCGGCGGTGTGGGCTGGAACGTGGGCCCCGTAGAACGCCCAGCCGATGGCGAGGAGTACGCCCGTAATGCCCAGCGCGACGACTACGGCGGTGAGTGCTCGTCCGCCGATGAGGGCCGTCGCTGATACTGGTGTCGCGCGCCGTCGTTTCAGTACGCCGGTTTCGCGCTGGGCTGTGACGGAGATCACGAGGTTGACGAAGGCCGCGGCGATGATCCCGAGGGCGATGATGCCCGGGACGTAATACACCGAGGTGTCGATTCGACCGCCCGCCACCTTCACTTGATGACCTCCGCTGAAGACCGACGCGAAGATGACGAGGAACAGGACCGGCAACGCCAGCGTGAAGAAGCGTGACTGGCCATTACGCAGGAAAGCACGCAGGTCGTAGCGGAATTGGTGGAGGATCAGTCGCGTCAGTGACGCACGCTCGGTGTCTGACGCGGGGGACGAAGACGTGGGCGCGGGTGCCATCAGACGGTGTGCGCGTCGGGATTGGTGAGGGCGAGGTAGACATCCTCGAGGCTGGATCGATGCACTTCGAGGTCGGGCAGGTCGACGTGGCGGCCCTCGGCCCACCGGATCAGTGGCCCCAAGATGTGCAGTGTCGATTCGGCGTGGACGAGGACACGGCCGCTGGTGGACTCTGCGACCGCGGCGCGCACAGGGTCGGGGAGATCGTCGACTGTGGTGTCGGCTGGCATGGTGAAGGCGATCTCGGCCGGGGCGTGCTCGCGTCCCGCGAGCGTGCCGGGTGGGCCCTCCGCGACGATTCGCCCCTGGGTGATCACGGCGACGCGGTCCGCGAGGTACTCCGCCTCGTCCATGTAGTGCGTCGTGAGGAACACGGTGACGCCCAGCGAACGGAGACCCGAGACCATGTCCCAGGCCGCCCGACGAGCCGAGGGGTCGAAGCCGGTGGTGGGCTCGTCGAGAAACAGCAGCTCCGGGTCGCCGATCAGGGCGAGCGCCACATCCAAGCGTCGGCGCTGACCGCCGGACAGCCGCGTCGCGGTGACGTTGGCCTGCTCCGCGAGCCCCACGAGTGCCAGTGTCTGGTGGACGTCTCGGGGAGCCGGGTAATAGCCGGCGTAGAGCTGCAGGCACTCTTCCGCGGTGAGGTCTCGTTCGGGCTCGGTCTCCTGGAGCACGACACCGATCCGGGCTCGCCAGGACGCGTCCGCGTGCTCGGGGTCTTCGCCGAGGACCGTGACCTGGCCGCCGCTTCGTCGCCGATAGCCTTCGAGGATCTCCGCGGTCGTCGTCTTCCCGGCACCGTTCGGACCGAGGAACGCGAACACCTCGCCTCGCGTGATGTGCAAGTCGATGCCGCGCACGGCCTCGTACGGGCCGTAGCGCATGTGAAGACCGGCCACGTCGATGACGGTGTCACTGCCATCACTGGCGGGGACGCCTACCCGATCCGGGCTGGTCGACACCGTGGCCCCTCCGCACGAAGCCCGAGCACACCGGTCTCGGGTCAAGGACGACGATCGTTCGAGCAGCGAGGATAGCCAACCGACGGGTGGTGATGGACCAAGCAGAAGGGATGCGCCGCACGCACGTGTGGCGCTGGGCCGTTGTGCCCGAGGTATCCGCTCAACGAGCGCTGCGCTACTAAACGCGCCCCAGACACGCGTGAACCAGCGGCGCGAAGCAGCTGGTCAGCGCGCTTGGAGCCGGAAAGGGACTCGAACCCTTGACCTGCTCATTACGAGCAATCCGACGCCTAGCGCTGTGCTCACCAGCGCAACCGTTCATGGCACGCGGATCACCCGGGAGCGGAAACGCCAGAGTTATCAGCTGAGTCGGCGCGCCGCGCGCGTCGACGTTGTCCACAGCCGTCAGCTCACCAGGGGCGGATCCCACCAGCAGGCCCTGGAGCCGCCCTATAGAGCGCTGTCGTTCCGGTCGGTGCCCGGAAGCGTTGTGGCACAACAGCATGCCCGTGCCATTGTGAAACCACGCCACCCCAGAGTGCTGAAGTCAATGCGATCACCATGACGGGCCATCCCGCGGGCTCTGAGGACCACGCTCGACGCACCCCCAACGCGCGTTGCTCGGTGAGGCGGTCCGGTGCCGCCGGCGGGGGTCGACCTGCTCGCCGACGCGATTGAATGCGCCGAAGACGAGAGCGGCGGGTAGTGGTCTACCCGGTGAACTGGGGTGCCGCGACGATGGCCGCGGCCGGGAAGACGTTGGTGATCGTGATCGTGATCGTCGCACTCGCGCCGGAGGCGTCGGCGTTGTAGCTGACCGACTGCTGGGTCGGACAGGTCGTGGTCACGGTGTTCCCCGATCCGACGGTACAGGTGTACGACGTTGACTGGGCTCCGCCATTGGCCGTCTCCGTGACGGTGCAGGTCGACGGCACGGTGGGTGGGCTCACCACGTTGCTGCCCGGCGTCGTGGGGTCGCCCTGCGCGTTGAAGGTGATCGTCGGGTTGGCCGGGATCGTCGTCGTCTGGACGGCGAGGGTGGTGGAGGTCGTCGAGCTCGTCGAGCTTGTCCCGGTGGCATGGGTCGACGCGGGAGCGCCGGAGGCCGAGCACACCACGCCGACGGCCCGCCGCCCCGGCCGGCTTGAGGCCCCGCCGGGAGGATCGGCCTCGCCGGTGACGGTGCCCACCAGCTGGCTGGAGCCGATTAGCCGGTGAAGCTCGGGGTGACCACCAGCGGGGTCGCTGCCACGACGACCTCCACGGCGCCGATGTCGCAGCCCGGGCCCTGCGGACGCGTGATCCCGCGCTGATCGGTCGTGATCGTGGTCGGGGACTCGGGGCATCCGCCGCCCGGGTCGGGAATGGCGTTGATGAGTGGGCTGCCGATGAGGGGCAGCTCGGTTTGGGTCGATCCACCGTTGGCGCCCAGCGCCCCCAAGTTGGGGTTGTTGGTGGTGGCCTGACTGTCAGTGCTCGCAGTCAGATCGCAGGTTGTGTCGGAGGCGTAGTTGTAACCCTGCGATGCGCTGGAACCGCTGATGTCGCAGTTCACCGGTGTGTCGGTCGTGTTGGCAACCATGGGGTTCGCGATGACGGTCCCAAACGCCCGGAACGTCTCGCCCTCCGAGGTGAAGAGGTTGGCATCCACGGTGCCGGCCTGCGCGCGGACCTTCGGCGGTGGTGACGGCTTCCCAGACGCCTGCGAAGTCGATCCGCCGTCATCGCACGACACGGTCGGGTCGACGGTGTTGCCGGTCAAGGTCGTATACACCAACGTCACGCCCTGGGAGGCGTCACTGTCGATGCCCCCCTCGCCTCTCGGCGCCGTATTCCCGGTGATCGTCGAGTTCGTCACCGTGAGCTGGCCCTCGTCCACGTCGACCGCGCCTCCATCGTCACCCGTGGTGTTGCCCGAGATCGTTGAGTTCGTGATCGTCACCGTCCCGGAGGTGTCATGGGCGATACCCCCGCCGACGCCGCACGCCTGGTTTCCAGCGATGGTGGAGTTGATGACCGTGAGGCTGGGAGTGTCCGGCTCCTCCATGTTCAGCCCACCGCCGTCTCCATTGGTCTGTCCACCCGTGATGGTCAGGTTCTGCAGCGTCACGTCCCCCTCGCCCAACTGGTTGAGCACCCCGTTGTTCGAGCCGACGCGACACGTCTGGGTGATCGTGTGCCCGTGCCCGTCGACCACGATCGGCGTCCCGAGATCGCGCACCGAGACCCCCGCGCCGGCCACACCGGTGCAACCGAGGACGATGTCGTTAGCGAGATCGATCGTGCCGGTGGCTTGGGTCGTCCACGCGGTGCGAAACCCGGCGTCGTCGGTCACGGTCGCACCTGCGGGCCCGCTGGTTGCCACGGCCGCCGCCAGCGGCGCCGCGACCAGACCCCCGAGTGCCAAGAGCCGCACCATCAACCGGACCGACCGACTACCGCCCATACGGGTTCCTCCCCAGACCTCCAAGCCTGCGTGAGCCTAACCACCGCCGGACCGAGCCGGGAGCCCCGAAGCAAAGTCCCCGCACCGTGCGGCGCCGCTCGGGGTGCCTATGCCGCCAGGACGCCCGGAGGGCCGCCAGGGACGGCCCCGCAACGTGGGTTCGGGTACTCCCCCGCACCTGGGGCGCCGACAATCCTCCGACATCGGGACCCGCTCGGACCCTCGGAACGTCCGGGGACCGTTGAGCTTGTTGGTCGGGCTGCCGGGACTCGAACCCGGGACCTTCGGTCCCCCAGACCGAGCACGGCGCTTTCAGTGGCGACTCGCTGACCAGCACTCCGACCGAAACCCGTTGCGCCACAAGGGCACGCCCGTCCGTGTCGTCCGAGTCGAAACTGCCCCGTCCGGGCTGTCCGAATTGCGGTGCAGCGACGATGGCGGCCGCCGGGAACACATTGTGACGGTGATCGTCGCGCTGGCTCCGGAGGCATCGGCGGTGTAGCTGACCGACTGCTGGGTCGGACCGGTGGTTGTGACAGTGCTTCCGGAGCCGACCGTGCACGCATACGAAACCGACTGGGCTCCGCCGTCGGCGGTCTCGGTGACGGTGCAGGTCGACATGTGCGTTCGGGTTGGACATCTGGTCCGCGAGGACGGTGCGGGGATCGCAACACGTCGCGCGCAGCGTGCGCGGAGGGCCGCGCGGCGTGGCAGAGGGCGCAGTTGTTGTCGTCTCGGCCGCCGTTTGTTTCGCGCGCAGAGAGTCGACTCCTTGCGCAGTCGTCCCCGGCGCAGACGCCAGCGCGCGCGTCTAGTGTCACGATCCTGGACTTGAGGACTTCCCTCAAGAGAAGGGAGCCGACCATGAAGAGATTCATTGTCGCAAGCATCTTTGGTGCCACCATGTTGGCAGCAACCCTGATGGGGATGGGTACCGCGCACGCCGCGAGTGACGACTACTGCGGGTCATCCGCGAACGGCTGTGCCGCAGCGATTGCCGCGGGGGCTCAGTGTGGAACGGGTGCTGCTTCAGGCTCGTTCGGTGCCTTCGGGAAGGGCAACAACTTCGCCGGGGGTGCCGATGGCCAGCAAACCGGCCTGAACAACAGTGGCGTGTGTGGGAACCGCAAGGGGAACCTGCCGTAGACAACGCACGGGAGGTCGTGCTGAGTCGGGGATCAGCACGACCTCCAGCAATCGAGGCGTTGCTCAATAGCCGCATCGGTGACCCGTGACGAAGGTCTCTCGATGACGAACTCCGGACCGGGCCGGTCGCACTCGAAGGCTGCAAGTCCAGCCGCACTGCATTCCCGAAGGACGGATCTCATCGTGTGCACCTGCCGCCAGGCGATACCCCCCGGTCGCAGCGCCGTTCATTGCCCTTGACGCATCTGAGATACGACAGACCGCGGGCATGGGCTGGCGGATGGGCTGCTCAGCTGTTCTTGCCGCTGCCCTTGCCCTTGCCCTTGCCGTTGCCCTTGCCGGGTTTAGTGGGGGTGGTCGAGGTGGTCGAGGTGGTCGGCGCTTGCGTCGGCGAGCTCCGCGCGCTCGACGAGGGGACCGACGGCGAATGGCCATCACCGCTACCGCCGACGCTTGCGATCGTGACCGCGAGCAGGGCGGCCACGACCACGGCGACCCCAAACGCCATGAGCGTGCGCAGGCGCGGTCGGCTGATACGTGACGGGCGCCCACGCAGCTGACGTCTAGGAGCCGATCCAAGGGTCTGGGTGGCACCGTCGTGCGAAACCGTCTCGACCCCTACCGTCTCCGCGGTCGAGCCGACTGGCTCCGGGTCGGAACCGACGGGCTCGATCGCGGCGGTCATCGCAGCGGCGCTCGCGAAACGCTGCAACGGATCTCGTGCCATCGCCCGCTTGACCACCGCGACCAGGCGCGGCGGAAGTCCCGGGCGCATTTGTTCGAGCGGCACGGGACAGGCCTCTTCGACGGCGCGTAGCACCGCGAGAGGGGTTTCACCCGAGAACGGACGTCGGCCGCTCAACGCCTCGTAGAGCACGACACCGAGCGCGTAGAGATCACTTCTCGGCGATGCCGCCTCGCCAGCTACCTGCTCGGGAGCAAGATAGGCGGGTGTCGCGACAAGCTGGCCCGTGAGCGTCTGATCGGCCGCCTCAGCGGTCTTGGCGATACCGAAGTCGGCGACCTTGGCGTGTCCGTCGTCGGTCAGTAGCACGTTGGCGGGTTTGATGTCACGATGGACAATCCCCGTGTGATGCGCGGCCGCGAGCGCACCAAGAATCTCCAGCGCGAGCTCGCGGGAACGCTCAACCGGAAGCGGGCCGTGGGCGAACTCGTCGGCAAGGGTTCGTCCCGGGAGCTGCTCCATCACCAGATACGGAACGTCGTCGTCTTCGCCGCTGTCGTACACCGCGACCACGTTGGGATGCGTCAGCCGGGCGGCCGCCCGCGCCTCGGTCTCAAATCGTCGGCGCACGGCCGGTTGCCCGGCCAAATCGTGACGCAACACCTTCACCGCCACCGGTCGTCCCAGGCGACGATCGGTTGCCGCATACACCTGCCCCATCCCGCCGCGCCCCAGCAGCACACCGACCTCGTAACGGCCACCAAACAACCTGGCCTGGTGATCCTCCCCCACACTCACACTGAAGCACATTCCCCACGGCACCACGTCCCCAACCTGTACCGCTGGATACCATCCCGCAGGGCGGGACGCGGTCCGTTGGCATGTCTTGGCCGAACTGGCTCTCCCCTTGAGGCTCGGCACTCGGTCACGACCGGGCGCGTGTCTACCTCAGCTCGAGTCGAGATCACCGCCAACACCTCGAGATTCTCGGATCGATTAAGAAAGCCGCTGCTACCAGCGACCATGTACGACTCGCCCGTGTCGACGATCCAGTTGGCCTCGTGGAGTCCGTACCGGTCGCTCCAGTAAGGACCAAAGTCGATTTCTTCTGAAAAGCGCCGCAGGGGATTCTCGTCATAGAAGCGGTCGACGCTGACAATCCCCTCGGGAGCAGCTCGGGCACTCTCCGAGAACGGCCCAGGCGTCTCCGACGGCCCCGCAGAGGCTGAGCACATGCCGCCTCGAGTACTGCTCGTAGCTCCGCGCGACCGCGCTCCCCCGCCCCGATTCCGTACACGGAATCGTGTTCACCATCGAAGAACGACTCGATGCGACGCGGCGAACGCGCAGGTCTGTGACCTGCGCCTTTGGTGGGCGCTGCAGGTTTCTCGAACTCGCGAATGCGATCTTCGAATACCTCGAGACCTTCCACAACCCACCTCCAGCTCCCTGAGCCGGCGCGCCTCGTTGACCTTCATGGCCCCGTACCGGGCCCGCCAACGATTCCAGCTGCTCTCCGAGACCTCGAGGTGACGCAACACCTCCGCGAAGTCCCTGCCCTCGTTCAACAGCCGATCGCCCTCCCGCAGCTTGCGGACGAACTGCTCAGGCGTGTGCCGATGTCGCTTCATCGTGGTGTCCTCCATCCCAGCATGCTGGGCGACGGACTCCCACAACGGGTGGACCACTATCCGGGGGCCGGATCACGCCCAACAGCGCCTGTGCACCAAGTTCCAACGCCTCGCGCATCGCAAGAACGTCGCCAAGCTCGGCGCGGTCGCCGTCGCCCGAGAACTCGCCGGGTTTTGCCCAGATCGACTCGCTGTCTAGGCAAGCCGCGAGTCAGCCGGGGCCAGGCTTGTCAGCAGCCTGGCGAGGTCAGCCGCCGGTCGAAGCTGCGCTAGAGAGGAGTTTCGCCCATTCATCGACGCCCAGGATGGTGGCCTGCCGGGGAAACACCTTGTCGAGCAACACGCGGTGTACCTCGTCATCGTTGTCGGCACACCCGTCGCGCAAGACCGTGAGATCGAAATCGAGGTCGGCCGCCTCTCGGAGGGTAGACAACACGACTCCACTGGTCGCGATCCCGGTCAGCACGAGCGAATCCACGTTCAGCGCCCTGAGCACGACGTCGAGGTCACTACCGGTAAACGCACTCACGCGCTTCTTGACGACGACGATGTCCTCCGGGTGTGGCGCTATCGCCGGGTGGATCTGCGTGCCTGCGTCATCGTCACCCAAACCTCCCGAGTCAACGATCGCGGAGAAGCTGCGGTTCCGGGGACTGATCTCCGGCACACCATCTCGGAACGCCACCCGCACGTACACCACCGGAAGCCCGGCCGACCGGGCTGCGCTCGCTGCTTGATCCAGCGCGCGAAGCATCGGTCCGGAGGTGTCGGGAAAGCGGGCAACGATCCCCCGTTGGACGTCCATGATGAGCAGCGCGGCCTCTGGCATCCCACCATCATTGCTGGTCCCGCGTGATCTCACACGAGCACGAGCTTCCCGCGACCTTCAATGCCTTGCTCTGGTAGCGCCGTGGATTCGACTCGCGATGCTCAACACGCGCGAGTCCGGCGGTACCTGCCTCAGGGCGGTAGCAGATGGGCGCCGGCGTCAGGTTCCAGACGCCGCGGGCTGATGGGCGCGGGCTTGCGCCTCATCGAGGGACAAGCGCAACCGAGGTTCCTCACTGGGCGGAACGGTGAAAGTGACTGCGCCGTTGCGGGTGATCTCGGTGTTATAAAACCCGTCGCTTCCCCTGGCGCCGATCGTCACCTTGATCTGGCCGCCTGGACCTAGAAGCTGCACGTCAGCCCCGGCCCAGATGAGAGGGGTCCGCTGCGAGCCGGTGACCAGCCGCCGGAAGACCTCGATCACCGCTCGGTCCAGCCGAACCACCGTGTCCTCAAGCGCATAGATCATCTCTTCCATTGGACCTCCGGTCTGTGCTCGTCCACCCCGATGGCGTCGGCGTAGCGAAGCCTCCTTGAGCAGCCGCCTCGTTCTGTGGCTCGCGGTCGAGCGCGTTCAGTTCGCTCGGTTCGATGATCGCTTACGTCGGTCTCATGAGTTCCATACAGTCCCCGACGATCATGATGAGCGGACCGACCACATCGGAGGGACGGTAGTGATGAAGAAGGTGCCGACGCTCAGCCTGGCCTTAGTCGTAGCCGGGGCCATGCTCGTAGGTCTCGGAGTCACAACGTCGGGCACGGCAAGCGCGACCGAACCGAGATCATCCAGTCCCGTGCCCCCGCCGTACCAGGACCGCTACAACGCGCTACGAAGCCAGCTCTCCAACTTCGCGGCCCTCCTGGGTCGTATTGTCCCACACAGCCCCACGATCATCGCGTCGGGCCTGGAACCGGCGAACGGGAACCTGATGCGTCCCGGCGTGCTCAACACCAACCTTCTCAGCACCGCGACGACCCTGGCGCACCGGATGAAGACGCTCGGCGAAACGGGGGTAACCATTCAGGTCAACTTCCCGCTCCTCCTCTCGAGCTTCCCCGACAGTGCCGAGTACACAACCTTCTATCGGGACATCGCCCGGGTAGTGCACCAAGAGGGCCTGACCCTGGCCGTGGAGCAGAACCCCCTCTTCGGGAACATCTCGACGCTTCCGGTCGCCAGCTTCTACGCCGGCCTGACCCTGCAGAGCTACGCGGCGACCGACCATCAGATGGCGCAAACAGTCATCGATGTCATGCACCCGACGTACCTCTCGATCCTCACCGAGCCCGACACGTATACGGCCGTCATCCACCGGCCCGACATCAACCTCAACTCCCCCACCATCGGTGCACAGTTCGTGAACCTGGTCATGGACGGACTGCAGAAGGACGGCACCCTCGTTGGAGGCGGAACCGGCAGCTGGATCAACCCGAGCTACGACCAGCTCCTCCTGGCCCAAACCCCGATCGACTACCTCGACATGCACGTGTTCCCGATCGCCCAGTCGGACCTCAGCAACATGACCAGCCAGGTGTCCTCCGCCGCGGCGGCACACAAGACGATCGTGGTGACCGAGTGCTGGCTGTACAAGCAGAGCGCGGGCGGCACTCCGCTCGACAACGTCCAGGCAGCACCCGACGAACAGAAGATCGAGACCTACAGCTTCTGGGAGCCGCTGGATCAGCAGTTCCTCACCACCATGGTGCGCTACGCGCGCAGCAAGAAGTTCGCGTTCGTCTCACCGTTCAGCACGTTGAATTTCTTCGCCTACCAGACATGGACATCCGCACTCGATGCCCAGTCCTCCCAGCTAGTGCGCGCCGCCTTCAACCAGAAGGTTCAGGCCGCACTCTCATCCGGTGGACTGTCGGCGGTCGGCAAGACGTACCAACACCTCGCCGTCTGAGGGAGCAAGAGCCCGCCGCGGCCGGCATCGCGTGTCGTTTGCAGAGCGCGCGGTGACGACGGGAGCGGCTCGCAGTCCTGGAGCTTCCGAGTCCGGAGCGCGGCACCCTCGGGGTAGTGGTACATCCCGAGCTCGGCGTCCCCGTCCTGACTCGACCGACTGGCGGCTCGTGCGGGCAGCGATCACCCACCGGAGCACGAGCAGGTACGAACCGCTGACGGGCCAAGGCACGTCACCTCAGATGCTCATCCCTGGGTAGCCACTCTCAAATGCAGTCGACTCTCGTCCGTACGCGTCATGGCCCGCCAAGCGGAAACGGGGGCGATTCCACGGGGGGCACCGACGATCAGTCCGGGCCTGGCGTTGCAGCGCGGCGAACGCGATCGAATGATCTGCTCAACGAGCGCTGTGCTAACGACGCGAGGGACATCCGCGTCGCAGTTCGTTGCGTCGTCGCTGGTCACACTGCTGGGAGCCGGGACGGGGACTCAAACCCCGGACCTGCTCATTACGAGCAATCTTGGGGTCAGCGGTGTGCTCGTCCGCGCTGTCGCTTGCGCGGCACCGAGGCGCGCGGAGCGGAAGTCGCCGAGTTATCAGC
>Ga0182024_10015849_pt1 | contig 14377 bp, 3 predicted proteins | sample P32metaG_FD_120480 | JGI IMG/M metagenome (GOLD analysis project Ga0182024, IMG submission 120480) | Permafrost microbial communities from Stordalen Mire, Sweden - P3-2 metaG (Illumina Assembly) | ecosystem: Environmental > Terrestrial > Soil > Wetlands > Permafrost | place: Sweden: Stordalen... | reverse complement strand
TGCTCTATTTCCACGGCGATCCCAATGCGGGCAACCTGATGTACGTGCGCCGCGACGCCGGCAAGGAAACGTTCTCCGAGCCAATTCGTGTCAATAGCCAGGAAGGCAGCGCCACCGCCATCGGCACCATCCGCGGCGGACAGCTGGCGATCGGGAAGAATGGCCGGGTGCACGTCGTCTGGAACGGCACCATGGCCGCCGAGCCGAAAAATCCGATCGCGGGCATGCCGATGCTCTACTCCCGGCTCGACCAGGCTACCGGCAAGTTCGAAACGCAACGCAATCTGATGACAAAGACAGCCATCCTCGACGGCGGCGGCACACTGACGGCGGACCCAAAGGGCAACGTCTACGTGGCCTGGCACGCCCTGGGCCAGGACCTGATCAAGGGCGAAGGCAATCGCAAAGTTTGGGTCAGCATCTCCAGCGACGACGGCGCATCGTTTGCCGCCGAGAAGCCAGCCTGGAACGAGAACACCGGCGCCTGCGGTTGCTGCGGCATGCGCGGGTTCACGGACGCGCGGGGCCAGGTCTATTTGCTTTATCGAGCGGCCACGGACACGGTCCAGCGTGGCATGTACCTAATTCGCTCGGCCGATCGCGGCAAGTCCTTCGCCGGCGCCGCCCTGGATAACTGGCAGATTCGCACGTGCCCGATGAGCTCCGAGGCGTTCGCGGAAGGCCCTGATGGTGTTTACGCGGCATGGGACAACGACGGGCAGATCTTCTTCACGCGCGTCCAGCCGGGCAAGGACGCCGCTCCGCCCAGGGCGGTGCCTGGCGAAGACACCAAACGCAAGCACCCGGCCATGGCGGTCAACAAGAAAGGCGAAATGATCCTCGTCTGGACCGAAGGCACCGGCTGGAACCGCGGCGGAACGCTGGCCTGGCAGGTATACGACCGCGCCGGCCAGCCGACGGCCGAGTCGGGCCGGCGCCCCGGTGCGATTCCGGTTTGGGGGTTGCCCGCGGTCATCGCCGAAACCGATGGACGATTCACGATCTGGCATTAGTGTAGTCCTCACGCTCCGCGTGAGGAAAGGGCGCAGCCCTCAATAGCCCGCATCCTTTCCCGTTGAGCATGCTTTCACCGGGAATCCAGAGATCGACGGGCAAGCCAGATAATTAATAGTCCGGCACGGCACTCGGGTTATTGAGGGCTGCGCCCTTTCCTCACGCGGAGCGTGAGGACTACACTTGCCTTTTCCCAGGGTTTATGTTTCTTTGAACGCATGGTTTCCCAAGCTATTTCCAGAACCCAGAGCAGGTCATGCCGCTGATTTACATTGCCAGTCCCGAATTGGTTCCCGCCAGCGCCCGTCACCTTCCGTCCGCGCCCTTCATCGTCGGTGTGCCGCGTACGGGGACGACGCTGCTGCGGATGATGCTCGACGCCCACCCGGCCCTGTCGATCCCGGCCGAGACCGATTTCCTGGCCGACCTCATCCCCGCTTTGCGCACGGTTCCCCATCCGGCCGAATACTTCCTCTCGCGCATCATCGGCGACCCTCGCTGGAAGGACCATCAGCTCGATCCGCTGGTGCTGCGGCAGCGCATCCTCGCCATTCGGCCGTTCGACACCGGCGAGGCGATCCGGGCCTTTTATCGACTGTGCGGTGAACGCTGGGGCAAGCCGCGCTTCGGCGATAAGACGCCCGGCTACCGCAATTACATGCTCATGATCCAGGAAGTGCTGCCCGAGGCCCGCTTCATCCACATCCTGCGCGATGGCCGGGACGTGCTCCTGTCGCACAAGCTCACGTGGTGGGCGCCGGACACGCTCGCGGACGCCGCCAACCTGTGGACGAAGGAGGTGCACAAGGCGCGGGCGGCCGCCATCCGTCTCGCCTATTACATGGAGCTTCGCTACGAGGACCTGCTGCGCGATACCGAAGGCCAGCTGCGGCGGATCTGCGATTTTCTCGATCTGCCGTGGGACGAGCGCATGCTGCAATACTACGAGTGGTCCGAACGCCGGCTGGCGGAGTTCAGCGATTGCGTTCGTCCCGACGGTAAGTTCATCTCCGGCGACCAATGGCGTGGCCTGCACGCCCTGACCACGAAACCGCCCGACGTTTCCCGCAGCGGCCGCTGGAAGCAGGAAATGCCCGAAAGCGAACAGCGGCAGTTCGAAGCCCTGGCCGGCGACCTGATCGACGAGCTTGGCTATGAGCGCCGTTTCGGGCTATTCGCGGCGCAAGTGGCAGAAGGGAGAAGGGGAGAACGGGAGAACGGGAGAACGGGAGAAGAAAATGCACGCGTTGTCTCCCCTTCTCCCCTTCTCCCGTTCTCCCCTTCCTCCGCGGTGCCATTGGTCACGGTGGCCCGTGCGGAACGGGTGCCGGTCGTGGCCCGCGCCCTGCCGGCCGCGCCATTCATCGTCGGCGTGCCGCGCTCGGGGACGACGCTGCTGCGCTTGATGCTCGACGCCCACCCGGCCCTGGCGATTCCGGCGGAGACCGACTTCCTGGCGGACTTGATTCCGGTGTGCCGCCAGGCCGCCCAACCCGCGGAGCCATTCCTCATCCGCGTCACCAGCGACATTCGCTTCAAGGATCACCAGATCGATCCCGGCGTGCTCCGCCAGCGAATCCTGGCAATCCAGCCGTTCGACATGGGCGAGGCGCTGCGCACTTTTTATCGGCTTTGCGGCGAGCGTTTTGGCAAGACGCGCTTCGGCGACAAGACGCCCGGCTACCGCGGCTACATGGCGATGATCCAGGAAACGCTGCCCGAAGCGCGTTTCATCCACATCGTTCGCGATGGCCGGGACGTGGCCGTATCGCACAAATCGACCTGGTGGGCCCCCAACAGCATCGCGGAGGCGGCGGCCTTCTGGGCCAAGGAGGTCCAGAATACGCGCGCCAGTTCCGCCGACCTCGCCTACTACATGGAAATCCGCTACGAGGACCTGCTGAGGGAGACGGAAGCCTCGCTGCGCAAGGTCTGCTCCTTTCTCGATCTGCCCTGGGACGACTGCATGCTGAACTACCACGAGCGGTCCGCGCAACGGCTGGCGGAATTCAACGACTTCGTCATGGCCAACGGGCGGCGCATTTCCGCCCATGCCCGGCGCGACATCCAGGCCATGACCAAGAAGCCGCCCGATGTTTCACGCAGCGGCCGCTGGAAAACGGAAATGACCGAAGCCGAACAGCGCGAATACGAGGTGCATGCCGGCGAGGTGCTCGAACGATTTGGCTACGAACGCAAGTTCGGCACGAGTGAAAGAGCGGAGCCCGAGGTGCGGAAAGAAGAAGATGCGCCGTCTTTCTCTCGCCCCTCGCCCCTGGCCCCTCGCTCCTCCTTGATTTACCTGGCCCGACCGGAGCTGGTGCCGGTAAGGGCCCGCCAGCTGCCGCCGATGCCCTTCATTTGCGGCGTCGGTCGCTCCGGGACGACGCTGCTGCGCATGATGCTCGATGCGCATCCGGACCTGGCCATCCCGGCCGAGACCGATTTCGTGCCGGACCTGGTGACGGGCTGCCCCACGGCGGCCGATCCGGTCCAATTCTATCTGGATCGCGTCACGGGCGACCCGCGCTGGCAGGACCACCAGCTCGATGCTGACGTGCTGCGGCAGCGGATCGAGGCCATCCAGCCATTCGACGTCGGCGCAGCGATTCGGGCCTTTTATCGGCTCTGCGCCGAGCGCTGGGGCAAGCCACGGTTCGGCGACAAGACGCCGGGATACTCCGACTGGCTGCCGTTGATTCAGGAGGCGTTGCCGGAAGCGCGCTTCATTCACATCATCCGCGATGGCCGGGACGTGATTCTTTCCCAGAAGCCCAAGTGGGGGCCGAAGACGATCGCCGGAGCGGCGCGGCGATGGATGACTTTTATCCGGAATGCGCGCGGCGACAGCGCCGGGATCGCCTATTACCTGGAAATCCGCTACGAGGATCTGCTGAGCGACACGGAAGCGACTTTGCGCAAGGTTTGCGATTTCATCGCCTTGCCGTGGGACGCCCACATCCTGAAATACCACGAACGAGCCGAGCAACGGCTGGCGGAGTTCAAGGACTATGTCTTCGAGCCCACCGGCAAGCACTTCACCGCTGAACAAAGGCGCGATTCCCATGCGTTGACGACCAGGCCGCCCGACCCGTCGCGCGCCGGCCGCTGGAAGACAGAGCTGACCGAGAGCCAGCAGCGGGAGTATGAGAATCGCGCGGGACACTTGCTCGAACTGTTGGGCTACGAACGCCGATTCGGCCCCAGCCCGGCGCCTTCCACGCCGCAACCGTCCGAGGAGAGCAAAGTGCGGGTTCAGAAGGAAGATACGACGTCTTTGTCTCGCCCCTCGCTCCTGTGCTTGACCCGTCCAGAACTGCTCCCGGCTCAGGCCCGCGCGCTTCCGCCGGCGCCCTTCATTGTGGGCATGCCACGCTCGGGAACGACGCTGCTCCGCCTGATGCTGGATGCCCACCCGGCCATGGCGATTCCGTCGGAAACCGGCTTCGTGCCGAAGGTCATCGCCGGTTGCCGCACGGCTTCGCAACCTGCCGAGCTATTCCTTGCCCAGGTTATCGGCCACCACTTCTGGGTGGACCACCATCTCGATGCCGACCTGTTACGGCGGACGATCCTGGGCATCCAACCGTTCGACATCGGCGCGGCGTTGCGGGCCTTTTATCGGCTCTGCGGGGCGCGCTTTGGCAAGACGCGCTTCGGCGACAAGACACCCGACTACCTCTACTCCATGCCGCTCATCCAGGAAGCCTTGCCCGAGGCTCGATTCATCCACATCATTCGCGATGGCCGGGACGTGGCCCTGTCGGTCCAGTCCACCTGGTTCGGGGCCAAGTCCTACGCCCATGCGGCCCATGGCTGGAAGTTCAGGATGGACAAGGCGCATGCAGCTTGTCCCGAACTGGCTTACTACCTGGAAATCCGCTACGAGGACCTGGTGCGGGACACCGAAGCGACGCTGCGCAAGGTCTGCGCTTTCCTTGATCTGCCCTGGGACGCCGGCATGCTGAACTACCATGAACGGTCCGAGCAGCGGCTCGCGGAGTGGGGCGACGAGACCAATCGGCCGGACGGGCAATTCATCACCGGTGAACAGAAACGCGCGATCCACGTCTTCACGACCAGGCCGCCCGATTCCTCACGCTGCGGCCGCTGGCAGACGGAATTGTCCGAAGATGACCAGCGGATGTTCGAGGCAAGCGTCGGCGAGTTGCTCGACCGATTTGGCTACGAACGCCGGTTTGGCATGAATGCGATTGCTGATAGCAAGGTGGAGAAAGAAGCGGACACGCCGTCTTTCTCTCGCCCCTCGCCCCTCGCCTCTCGCCCCTCATTGATATGCGTGGCCCGTCCGGAACTGGTGCCGGCCAAGGCCCGCGCGCTGCCGCCGATGCCGTTCATCGTTGGCGTGGGCCGGTCGGGAACGACGCTGCTGCGGCTGATGCTCGACGCGCACCCGGCCCTGGCCATCCCGCCGGAAACCACGTTCGTTCCGGACGCGATCAAGGGTTGCCGCACCGCCCCGAATCCGGCGGAGTTCTTTCTGCAAACCGTCCTCGGCGACAGCCGTTGGCCCGACTACCAGCTCGATGCCGACGTTCTGCGCCAACGGATCCTCGGCATGCAGCCCTTCGATACGAGCGCAGCGCTGCGGGCCTTCTATCGGCTCTACGGCGAACGCTCGGGCAAGCTGCGCTTCGGCGAAAAGTCGCCGAGCTACGCCGAAAACATGCCGCTGATCCAGGAAGGGGTGCCCGAGGCGAGGTTCATCCACATCATTCGCGACGGCCGGGACGTGGCCGTGTCCGTCATGCCCAAGTGGTGGGGCCCGAAAACGATTCAGCAAGCAGCCGGCAAATGGACGAGCCTGCTGGGGCTGGCGCGGGCCGGCTCGGCTGAGCTTGCCTATTACATGGAGGTGCGCTACGAGGACCTGCTGCGTGAAACCGAAGCGACCCTGCGCAGGATTTGCGAGTTCATCGATCTGCCCTGGGACGCCCGCATGCTGGAATATCACGAACGGGCCGGTGAGCGCCTGGCGGAATTCAGCGATTGGGTCGGTCCGGGCGGCGTGGTCGTTTCCGGCGATCAGCGGCGCGCTCTGCACGCGCTCACGACGAAGCCGCCGGACTCTTCGCGCGTCGGCCGCTGGAAGACGGAGATGTCCGCGAGCGATCAGCGGGAATACGAGAAGCTTGCGGGCAACCTGCTCGGCGAGCTTGGCTATGAGCGCGCCTCGGCAACTCGAAATGAGCTCGCGGCGCCGCTCCTGTGCGTGAACCGTCCGGAACTGGCGCCGGTCCAGGCCCGCCAACTGCCGCCGGCGCCTTTCATCGTGGGCGTGCCGCGCTCGGGAACGACGCTGCTGCGCATGATGCTGGACGCCCACCCCGCCATGGCCATTCCGTCGGAGACCGATTTTTTGCCGGAGGTGATCGCCGGTTGCCCCACGTCGGCGGATCCGGTCGCGTTCTTCCTGGCCCGCGTCCTGGGCGACAACCGTTGGTCGGACCACCATCTCGATGCCGACGTGTTCCGCGCTCGCATCGCCGCCATCGAACCGTTCGACGTCGGTCAGGCGATTCGCGCGTTTTATCGGCTGGCGGGGGAACGCTGGAACAAGCCGAGGTTCGGCGACAAGACGCCGGGCTACGTGCTGTACCTGCCGCAAATTCAGCAGGCCTTGCCCGAAGCCCATTTCATCCACATCATTCGCGACGGCCGGGATGTGGCCCTGTCCGTGAAGCCGACCTGGTGGGGCCCGAAAACCATCGACGACGCCGCCCGCCGCTGGACTCGCAATCTGAACAAGGCCCGAGCCGACAGCGCCCAGCTCGCTCATTACCTGGAGATCCGTTACGAGGACTTGATTCAGGACACGGAAACGATCTTGCGCCAGGTCTGTGAATTCATTCAGCTGCCCTGGGATGACTGCATGCTGGACTACCATCAGCACTCGGCCCGTCGGCTGGCGGAATTGACCGACAGCGTACGGCCCGATGGCCAGTTCATTGTCGCCGAGCGCTGGCGCGACATCCACGCTCTGACGACCAAACCGCCCGATACGTCCCGAGCCGGCCGCTGGAAAACCGAGATGCCCGAACACGACCAGCGGGAATATGAAGCCCTGGCCGGCGAGCTGCTCGGGTATTTCGGCTATGAGCGAAGGTTCGCCGCGGAAGAAGGGAAGAAAGGGAGAAGTGAAGATGAGAAGGGGAGAATGGGAGAAGGGGACAATGGGAGAGGGGAAACTGCGCACGCTGTCTCCCCTTCTGCCCTTCTCCCTTTCTCCCCTTCTCCCATTCTTCCAAAGAGGTTGCTGTTCGCGTCCTATCACTGTTACGTCGATCCGTCGAGCGGAGCGGCCCAGTCGGCGCGCGATCTGATGCCGGCGCTGGCGGCGCGCGGCTGGCAGTGCCGGGTCTTTTGTGGACCGCACCTCGACTTCGAAGATGGCCGGTTGTTTCGCCAGGTGATGAACAGTCCCACCTTCGGCCTGGGCGCCGGGCCGGTCGTTGCGGATCGGCCGTGCACGGGGGCGGCGGTGCCTTGCTCGCTGGTCGATTTCGCGCAGGGCGACATTCCGATCACGGTCTTCGATGCACCGCGGACGCGCTCCCTGCAGCCGCCCGACCGCGACGAGGGCTATGTCTTCCTGGCCTACTTCGAGCGCTTGCTGGATGAGTTTCGTCCGGACGTCCTGCTGACGTATGGCGGACACTGGGCCGCGATCGAGCTGATGGCGGCGGCGCACCGGCGCGGCATCCCGATCGTGTTCTGGCTGCACAACTGCTTCTATCACACAGGCGAGTTCTTCAAGCCGATGGCCGGGGTGATCGTGCCGTCGCAGTTCGCCCGGCAGCATTATCTGACCAAGCTGAAGCTGGATTTCACGGAGCTGCCGCCGCCGCTGGATTGGCCGGGCCGCGTGTGCGACAAGGTGGAAGGCAAATACGTCACCTTCGTCAATCCGCAACCCGACAAGGGCGTGTTTGTGTTCGCCGCCATCGCCCAGGAGCTGCACCGCCTTCGGCCGGACATTCCGTTCCTGGTGGTCGAGGGGCGAAGCAAGCTGTCATGGTTGCGCGACGCGGGGCTCGATCTCGACAAGCTGGGCAACGTCTTCGGCATGGGGGCCACGACCGATCCCAGGACGTTCTATCGCGTCAGCAAGATGGTGCTGATGCCGTCGCTCTGGGATGAGACTTTTGGCCGGGTCGCGTCCGAGGCGCTCGCCAACGGCATTCCGGTGCTGGCCAGCCGTCGCGGCGGTTTGCCCGAAGCGCTGGCCGAGGCGGGGTTCCTGTTCGATGTGCCGGCGAAGTATACGCCGCAGACGCGCCTGATGCCGTCGGCCCGGGAAATCACGCCCTGGGTCGAGACGATCATTCGCCTCTGGGACGACCAGGCTTTTTACGAAAACGAACAGCAGCGCTGCCGGGCCGCCGCCCACGTCTGGGCCCCGGAGAAGGTCGGCGAGACTTACGACAACTACCTGTCCGGGCTGCTCAACAAATCACGCCAGAGAGCGATCGGGGCCGCGGTTTCCAGGCCGCTCGTTTCCGTGGTCATGCCGGTCTACAACGGCTCGGCCTACCTCGAACGCGCGGTGCGTTCGGTGCAGCAGCAGACCATGCCCGCCTGGGAGCTGCTGGCCGTGGACGATTGCTCGACCGACTCGAGCCATGACATGCTGACTCGGCTGGCCGGCCAGGATCCGCGCATCCGCGTCTCTCGGCTGCCGGAGAATCGTGGACCGTCGGCGGCGCGGAACCACGCCTTGAGCCAGGTCCGCGGCGATGTCATCTGCTATCTCGATTGCGACGATGAATACTATGCCATTCATCTGGAGCGCGTTTGGGCCCGGCATGGCGAGGCCGAGGTGCTCATGTGCCCTTATGATCTGGTCAACGAAAGAGTGGGCGCGCCCGATTTCGGCGCGCGGACAACCTATGATCCTCGGATTGCTCGGGATGACTTGCTGCAAAAGAAGGCCAACATGATCGTCGGCCTGGGCGTGGCTCATCGCCGGGCCCTGCTGCAGCGAACGGGGCTCTTCAACGAAAATCTGAGCTTCGAGGAGGATTGGGACCTGTGGAAGCGTTTCGTGGACGCCGGGGCCACGTTTTCGTTTGTCGAACATCGCGGCGGCCTGTACCACACGCGAGCGGACAGCCTGTCTCGAACGCGGCGTAAACCCGAACGCCGGGCCGTCAGCGTCGGCGATCGAAGCGTCCCCGCGGCGGAGAAGACCGTCGCCGCGACGACCGCACCCATCTTCGTGCTTTCCGCCGGCGGACCGGGCGACGGCACGGTCATCGAGCAATTGCTGCTGTCAACGCGTCAGGTGTTTCTCTGGGGCGAGCAGCGCGGCATCTTCGTCGAGAACCTGCTGCGCATCGTCGAGGACATGCGGTCGCTGAAGTCGCCGCGCACGCAGGGATATCGCGAGAAATCGCTGGAAAATGGAGCAGGTTCCCCGGCGCCGTCCGTGCATCCTGAACTGGCGGTTATTCAAGAAGGCTGCCGGGAGTTTCTGGAACGCGTGCTGGGACAGACCGCCCGAGCGCGTGGCTATCCGCGCTGGGGCATGAACGAAACTCGTCTGGGCCGCGATGCTGCTCTGTTCCTGCAAGAGCTGTTCCCCGACGCTCGCTTCATTCTGCTGGTGCGCAACCCGGCCGCGAGCCTGCAAGCGATCAAATCTACTGCCCCGTACAGTCAGGATTTCGCCGACGACCCGGCCGCGTTCCTGCAATCGTGGGCCAAAATTGGCCAGGAACTCGTCGCGGTCAAGGGCGACCTGCGCCGGGCACAGCTGTTTCGTTACGAGGATCTGCTGGCCCATCCTCAGCAGGCGCTGAATGCGATCAGCCAGATCGCCGATATCCCCGTTTCGCTTTTCGACGGCACGGTGTTCGACCACCACTCGGCCACGCAACCGGCGCTCGACGACGCCGACATGCAAGCCGTGCGCGATGCGGCGGTGCAAGGTGTCGCGGAGAAGCTTGGTTACGAGGCGAAGGAGGGGGTGTTAGCGTCATCCTAATGCCATTTCACTGCCCGCTGCCCCCCCCGAGACCATGGGAAGGCGGTAACGCGGATTCGAATACGAAATGCAGAAACGGGTAGCCGTGTAGGGGCGTCGTCGTGTATACTACACGAAGTGCACGCATTACTACACGAAAGGGCTGGCGATGGCGACCCCAAGTCAAGGCGATTTTGAGGAAATGGCTTTTATGCTCGGGACGGTCTTTAATCCGACCGTTCCTATCAATCGGGAAGATCTATTCGCTGGCCGGCAGGATCAACGGAGAGATGTTGTTGACGCCATCAACCAGCGAGGACAACACGCGGTACTCTACGGTGAACGAGGGGTCGGAAAAACCTCGCTGGCAAACATGATTTTTCCGAAACTTCGGTCAGCTGATTCGTCAACAATCATTGCGCCGCAGGTCAACTGCATGACAGGAGACAGCTATAGCGAGATATGGAAGCGAGTATTTGAGGAGATACTGTTCGACGCTGCCAATGGCAACAAGTACGACCTGGACAAAAGGACGAAGAAACTCTTGAGGGAGAATACCATTCCCTTCGCGGATCAGATTACCCCAGACATTGTGCGGAGAGTTCTTTACAGCCTTGGTCAAGACGCGGTCGTGGTCGTCATTTTGGATGAATTCGATGTTATCGAAAGCGAGACCACGAGAGCGACGATTTCGGACACCCTGAAGTTTTTGTCCGATCGCGCCGTTCCCGCGACCGTCGTATTGATCGGTGTAGCCGATGATGTGGATTCACTTATCGCGAACCACCGCTCCCAGGAAAGATGCTTGCGGCAAATCATGATGCCGAGAATGTCGGATAGAGAACTGGACACGATCGTTCTGCAAGGGTTGCACAAAGTTAAGATGGAAATTGAGAAACCGGCCCTTCGTGAGATCTCAAGATTATCCCGAGGTCTGCCGCATTATGCACATTTGCTGGGCCTTCATTCGGGCCGATGCGCGCTCGACAGTAACAAAGTTGTCGTATCGAGCGAGCAAGTCCAGACAGCTTTGCAAGAAGTGGTGGGCAAAGCTCAAGCATCGATCAAGTCGGATTACGTAAAAGCGATTTCAAGCTCACGAAAAGACGCCAGGTACAAGCAAGTAATTCTGGCGTGCGCCCTTGCCGAAACAGACGATCTAGGATGGTTCTATCCAAGAGACGTGCGTGGTCCACTTGAGGCAATACTGAAGCGACGGCCGGTCAAGATCGAGGCATTTGCAAGGCATCTGCACACATTTTGTGAAGATGGCCATGGTTCGGTGTTGGTGAGCGACAACAAATCAGTGAGGCCAAAATTCCGCTTCGACAACCCCCTGTTGCAGCCATACATTTTGGTTCGTGGGCTTGCGGAGAACCTAATCGCCGTCAAAGACCTGGAAAAACTAAAGGAAATAGTTAGTTCAGACCCAACAGAATCGCAAGGAACACTGTTTGATTAGACTCGCTCACCAACGACTTGATGTGCCAAGTTCAGTGGCCCGGTGAACTGAGCGGCGCGACCCCAGTCGGATGCGAATGAGAGGCAACAGATGCCCGTGCCGCGAACCATCATCATCGGCGCCGACAGCTTCATCGGCCGGCACCTGCTGGCCGCATATCGCCAGGTGCACGCTGATACGCTCGGCACCACGCGCCGTCCGGAGCGCAGCAAGATTCCGGGCCTCGCCTACCTCGACCTGGAAAAGCCCGATTTCGAATCCCTGCCGCTGGGCAAGGGCGCGTACCAGGCCGCGATTATTGCCGCCGCGGTCAGCAAGGTCGATCACTGCCAGCGCGATCCGCAAGCGACCTGGCGGATCAACGTCGCCGGCACCTTGACCTTGATCGAACAGCTCGTTCGCCGGGGCATCACGCCGATTTTTCTGTCGTCGGATTATGTATTTGATGGCACAACGCCGGCCGGCAATCTCGATGATGCACCGCGTTGTCCGAACACGGAATATGGCCGGCAAAAAGCCGCCGTGGAACACGCCCTGGCCCACGTGGCGGGATCGCTGGTGCTGCGGCTGAGCAAGGTGTACGGCCTGAACAAAGGCGACGGCACCTTCTTGGACGAAATCGCGACGCATCTCGAATCGGGCCAGGGTTACGCCGCCGCTCACGATCAGAAATTCAGCCCCACGTTGGTCGGCGATCTCGCACCGGCCATCATGCAAGTGCAGAGTCGTGGACTGACCGGCGTCGTCAACCTGTGCGCCGCCGAGGCCTGGACGCGCTACGATATCGCCATTGCCGTGGCGCTGCAGCTTGGCGTTGCGGACATATTCGTCCGCCGGATTTCGCTCGACGACTTGCCGGGAAGCATCAAGAGGCCCAAGACCACGGCCCTCATTCCGCGACGTTTGCTGATCGAGACGGATGTCCAGTTCACGACCCTGGGCGAAGCGCTGCCGCGGCTTTCACGTCATGGCGTGGCGAGCCGAGCCCCGTAAGGGGCCGGGTAAGGCGCCGCGCACTAACCCGGCCCCTTACGGGGCTCGGCTCGCCAAATTATTACGCATTTGCTGGCTTGCTCAGCCACTTGGTTGTAAAATGTCTTGCATGAGTCATGCACGCTGTTTCCTGGTGTTATCCTCCTGCCTGGGTTTGGTTCACTCCTCCCGCGCCGCCGACGCCGTCGATTACCTGCGCGACGTCAAGCCGCTCTTGGCCAAGCACTGCGTCGAATGCCATGGGGCCAAGGTGCACAAGGCGAAGCTTCGGCTCGACATCGCGGAGTTCATTCGCAAGGGCAGCTCGGGTGGCCAGGTGATGATCCCCGGCAAGGCCAAGGATAGTCCGCTCATCCACGCCTTGAAAGGAAGCGATGGCGCCACGCTCATGCCGTTCAAGAAACCGGCTTTGAGCGAGCAACAAATCCGCATCCTGACCGACTGGATCGATCAAGGCGCCCAGGCCCCCAAGAACGAGCGCGCCGACGACGGCCGCTCGCACTGGGCGTTTCAGCCGGCCAAACGACCCGAGCCGCCCGAGGTGAAGGACGGCAAATGGCCACGCAATCCCATCGATCGTTTCATTCTCGCCCGGCTCGAAAAGGACAACATTCGCCCCTCACCCGAAGCGGATCGCGTCACGCTGCTTCGCCGGGTCTATCTCGATCTCATCGGCCTGCCGCCCGTGCCTGAGGAAGTCGAGGCCTTCCTGGCCGACACCCGGCCCGACGCTTACGAACACGCCGTCGATCGACTGCTCGCCTCTCCGCATTACGGCGAACGCTGGGGCCGGCACTGGCTCGATCTGGCTCGCTATGCCGACTCGAACGGCTTCACCATCGATTCTTCGCGTGAAATCTGGAAGTATCGCGACTGGGTCATCGACGCCTTGAATAAAGGGATGCCGTTCGATCAATTCGTCATCGAGCAGATGGCCGGGGACATGCTGCCCAAGGCAACCATTGAGCAGAAGATCGCCACGGGCTTTCATCGCAACACCCTGGTCAACGAGGAAGGCGGCGTCGATCAGGAGCAGTTCCGCGTCGAGGCCGTCGCCGATCGGCTCAACACCACCGGTACCGCTTTTCTTGGCCTGACCCTGGGCTGTGCTCGCTGCCACGATCACAAGTATGACCCGATCACGCAGCGCGAATACTTTCAGATGTTCGCGTTTCTGAACAATCAGTCGGAGCCGACGCTGTCCCTGGCCGATCCGACCATCGTGGTTCGCCGTGAAAAGGTGCTGGCCGAGATTCGCAAGCTCGAAGAGGATCTCGACCAGCGCTACAAGGACTTTGCCCAGAAGCTGCCGGCCGGGGACAAGGGCGGTATCGACCGCGACATTCTGCTCATCCAAAACCTCGGCAACGATCAGCGCGACGCCAAGCAAAAGCAGACATTGGCCAAGTATTTCCTGGCCAAGATCCCCGCCGTCAAACAGGATCAGGATCGCGTGGTCGCCCTGCGCAAGGACGTGCCGAAATTCCCGACCACGCTGGTGATGCAAGAACTGCCCAAGGCCCGGCCGACGCACATCCACATCAGCGGCGACTTCACCCGCAAGGGCGACGCCGTTTCCCCCGGAGTGCCGTCGGTGCTGCACACGCTGCCGTCGGTCAAGAACCGCAATCCGAACCGGCTCGACTTCGCCCAGTGGCTGGTCGATGCCCGCAATCCGCTGCTGGCCCGCGTCACCATGAATCGGCTCTGGCAGCACTATTTCGGCAGAGGCCTGGTCGAAACCGAAAACGACTTCGGCCTGCAAGGTTCGCTGCCGTCGCACCCGGAGCTGCTCGATTGGCTGGCGCTCGAATTTTCGACATCCCATGGCTGGAACCTGAAGTCGATGCATCGCCTGATCGTCACCTCGGCCAGCTATCGTCAGTCATCGCGCGTCCGCCCCGACCTCGCCACCATTGATC
>Ga0182024_10015847_pt1 | contig 14378 bp, 15 predicted proteins | sample P32metaG_FD_120480 | JGI IMG/M metagenome (GOLD analysis project Ga0182024, IMG submission 120480) | Permafrost microbial communities from Stordalen Mire, Sweden - P3-2 metaG (Illumina Assembly) | ecosystem: Environmental > Terrestrial > Soil > Wetlands > Permafrost | place: Sweden: Stordalen... | reverse complement strand
TCGCGCGTTGAGTTTCGGCGAAATCGTTTGCAGGACGCGCGTGTTGATCCGCGTGTTTTGCGTCGGAATGCGCGTCTGCAGGTGATAGTTGTCCACCAGGCCGGCGCCGGGAACGTTGGGCTCGGGAAAGAACTGCAGCAATTGTAACGCGGTGTTGTTCAGCATCCCGGTGGGAATCTGGCAGCCGCCGTTGTTCGCCAGGGTGCGCGTCCCAAAGGGCGCCGACGGGTCCGTCGGGACGTAGATCTGGACGCCGGGAACGTCGCAGAAATTGCCGGGATTCTCGCGCTCGAAAACGGATGGCACCGTGGAGAATTGATCCACGGCGCTTTGCGTCCAATTACTCTCGAAATTTACGAAGAAAAACGTGCGGTCGCTGCCGTCGTAGATGTGTGGAATGCGCAGCGGCCCGCCCACGTTTCCTCCGGTCGTCTCGCCCCAGGTGGGAATCTTCGGCGGATTGATCTGGGTCAGCGAATAGGGTTTCGCGTCGAACGCGGAATTGGTGTACGTGTCGTAGAGACTCAGGTGGATTTGATTGGCGCGCTGGCGCATCACGCGTTGCAATCCAAACAGCGCGGGAACGGCTTGCGGTCGGCCTGCTGGCCCTCTGCCGCCGCGGCCGCCTGCTCCAGCCACGCGCAGGTTCAGGCCCGGTGCTCCGCCACCTCCGCCAGGTCCGCCGAAGCCGCCGCCCGCGCCGCCGGCCCCGCCTTGTCCGGCAAATGCGGGTGCTCCTCCGGGTCCTGCGGGAGCGCCGCCGAATCCGCCACCGCCGGGGCCGCCGCCAAACCCGCCGGCCGGTGCGCCCACATCGGCGATGCCCTGGCCGACGGTTCCGTTCATCACAACTGCGTCCGAGGCAGCCGCTTGACCAAGCGGACCTTGATCGGCGGCCGGCGTCTCAATTTCCGCGTCGGCCTCCGCTTCCTGTTGTTCGGCCTGACCAGCCTGACCAGCTTGAGCAGCTTGGCCTGCTTGACCAGCGCCTGCTTGACCAGCATTGGCATTGCCATTCAATCCGAGTTGCCGAAAGCCTCCGCCTGGGCCACAGCCTTGACGCCCAGCGCCCTGCGCTCCGCCGCCTTGGCCTGTGCCGCCTTGCCCGCCACCGCCTTGCCCACCGCCATTCTGACCGCCGCCATTTTGTTGGGCTGTGCCTCCGCGCGTTCCGCCTGGCGGCCCACAACCAAAGCGCCGGTAGCCGCCAGGGCCACCCTGGCCACCTTGTCCCCCGCCGCCGCGTCGCGCAGCTTGATTCGTTTGATTTGCCGGCGGTGTAGCGCCGGCTGTTTGGTTCGGAGGTGTTGACGTTGATGAAGCTGCACCGCCCTGCGCGCCCCGTGCGGCTTGCGTGGGCTGGGGGGGTTGTTCCGCCTGCGCGGCTCGCGTTGGCTGACCAGCTTGTTCGATGGCTTCGAGGCTCGAGACTTTCAGGATCAGCTGAACAGGAGCGGTCGCCTGGGCCGTAAAATCTGCTTCGCTGGTCGCGGTGTCGAATCCGAGTTGCGTGATTTCGATGCGGTAGTGGCCGACGGGCAGACCGGGAAGATCAAACTGGCCATTCTCGTCGGTCCAACTGACAAACGCGCGCCCGCTCGCTGTGTTTGTGAGAAGCAGCGTGGCGCCCGGAACAGCCACGCCGTTGGCTGTGCGGACCTGTCCTTTCGCCTCGATCGTTGGCGCGGGCGCGGGCGCCGAAGCGGGAGCTTCCTGTGCCTTGAGCGGCGGGCAAACCGGCAATGCCAGCAAAACGGCCGCAAGGATTGCGGCGAGCGCGCCAAGCCCCAGGCTTGCCTTTCTTACCAAAAGGGTTTTCCTCGGCTTCAGCTTGGTCTCTTCCTGCAAAAGGGCACCCGGGCGGTTCTGATCATAACGGTAAGAGGGGTGGGAGCGAAGAGATGCCGTTCACACATCAGCATTATGAAGCACCCTCCCCCTACTTCGTAATTGCCTCGTGATCAGCGGTAAGTTCCACAAGATTGGCCAGTGTGACGCGTTTGCTAGACTGGTAGACGCTGCCTGCACCGGGAACGTTTCCCGCGCGGCTAGTCTGGCCACGCCTTCGCCTTCGTGCGAGAATACCGATTCGAGTGGGTCCGACACCGAGGCATGAGCAAAGCTCCCCGCCCGAAGCTGCACTTCGCTGTTTTGCCCCTGCGATGCATTTGACTTCCTGGCCCATCGTATTGCCCGCGGCAGCGGGGATCGCTGCCGGCATGGCTGCGTGGGGCGCCGTACGCTCGACATCCCAGATGTTCGGCGCAACGCTTTGCCGAACGCCTGAAGGCAAACAGATCGCGCTGACGTTTGATGACGGGCCCAATCCCGCCATCACGCCTCGGCTGCTGGCTCTTCTCGAAAAACGAAACGCGCGCGCCACATTTTTCCTCGTAGGCCAGTTCGCGCGGGTCTGTCCCGAACTTGTCCGCGACATCGCCGCGCGCGGACACGCTATCGGCAATCACACAGAAACGCATGCAAACCTCGCCCTCGCCTCCCCCAGGCGTATCGAGCAGGAACTGGCACGATGCCAGCAGAGCGTGGCTGGCGCGCTCGGGCTGGGTGCGGAAGGCCTACCCCGCTGGATGCGCCCGCCGTTTGGCTATCGGCGCCCCGGCGTTTTCAGCGCGGCGCGCCGCGCCGGCCTAAGCGGCGTGGTGATGTGGTCGCTCATGGTCTACGACTGGAAGCCGCAGCCGCCCGAGCGCTTGATCGCGCGTTTGGCAAGCGTCGCTGAGCGCCAGGCGAGCCCGAGTAGCCGGGCGGGCGGCGAGATCGTTCTGCTGCACGATGGCGATTTTCGCGGTCTCGGCGCCGATCAAAGTCACGTGCTGATCGCTCTTGAATATTGGCTGCCGCGCTGGCATGACGCCGGTTTCGAGTTTGTTACAATAGATCAGGTGGCCGGCGCGAGGGCCAAAACCGCCTGAGCGCGTCAGGAGACACATGGACGAGCGACAGTTTTATATCGAGAAGCCTGAGACCAAGAATCTCACACTGGTGTGCCCGCATTGCAAGCAGGAAGGCGCTTATCCGGTTCGCTGGGTCGTTCGCACCAAGAAAAAAGAGTTACCGCGCGGCGCCGGCGAGGAAGATCGCAAGCAATTTGCCAACGCGCGTTCCTACATGGTTCGCGTCGATGAACTCGTGGCCTGCAGGAATCTGCGTTGCCGGAAACGTTTCGAGCTGACCGGCCAGAGCGTAGTGCTGGTTTCCGACTCCGGAGGCCCGCCGCCCAAGGATTTCGATCCGGAAACGTTCGGCAACCGCTGACCGCCGCGGCATTGCGCCAGGACCGAGCGCAGCGCGGGCCTCGACGAGGCGCGAAGCGCATGGGGCGCGACCGGCTCAAATTTCCGGGTACATCTCAAAGAACGCCTCGATGGATTGCCGCAGCGTCGCTTCGATCTCCTCTTTGCTGCCTTCGATCAAGTGCATGGTGACGCGCGCCGCGCGCCCATCCTTGAGGTGCAGCGTAGCCTCGCTGATCTCCGCAAGTTCTTCCGCCGGGAATAGCCGCATCCCGTAAACCAACGCCAGCTTTGCCATCCGTTGCCTCCTCTAGTGGCTGCCTGAGCGTAGGCGGACTTGCCCAGCCCGTCAAATCGCGCGGCGCAGATGATTCCGACCGGGGTCAGTTTCCCGCAATGCCGGTTTTGCCGCTGAGGACGGGAACTAGCACTGATCCTCGCTCATTCGCGGGTTTCCGCTCTTTACCAGGTAGCACGCGTAAGACAGCAGGCAAAGCGGCACGATCCACGCCACGCGGCTTTGGTAACGATCGTTCACGCCCGCCAGGCTGCCGCAAATCCCCGCATTGATCACCAGAAACACGATGGCCCAATAGAAGAGCCGGTTCACCTTCTCCGCGCGCCCGGTCCGCGCGAAAAACACGCACGCCAGCGCGCTCAAGCAGAACACCGTCGCGTCCAGAATGACCGCTGCTTTGGTCACCGGGTTCATGCGGCCACGAGCCTGTCTGGCGTTCGCGAATGCGCGCACGTCGCGCGGAAAGACTTGCTGGATCACCAGGCCATTCGTGTTCGGCGCGTTTAAGTTGGAGGCGTGGATTTCGTCTCCGGTTCGGAACGACACAAGCTGCAGCAATGTCTCTTTCACGCTACTCATCACGAACATGAGCGGGTGAGCGGCAATCGCTCCGCGCACAACTTCCGCCATCTCATCCCCGTGTGCAGCCATGTCGTCCCGCAATGGCGACCAGAATAGGAACTCCGCATCGGTCGTGGGCAGATTGGCGAGATGCTGGCAGGCAACGAACGGTTCCTTCGAGCAACTCGCACGAAGGTAATCCGCCGCCAGGCCGTCGTCAAACAGCCTCGCCAGCAGGAATTCATTCGCGGACGCGGAAAGCCTGAAGCCAAGGCCCGTTTCGCGATTCAGTGTCGCCGTCCAGAGTCCAGCGACGACCAGCGGCACCAGCAGCCATGCGAGCATTGATTTTGCCGGAGCCGCTCCTTGCATCTGCCAACCCGCAACATTGGCGATGGCCAGTGCCACGGCGAATAACGCCCCAATCGGCAGCAACGACATGTGGGCGCTCACGGAGATCGCCAAGATGGCAGCCAGGCCGATCCGTTCCGGCAACCCCAGCCGAGCGTTGAATACCAGCAAGAATGCCGAGAGAAAAACCATCCCTGCAAAAACATCCGGCATGAGCTCGGACGCTTCCCACGGCAGACTGCTGAGCGCCGCCAATACGCACACGATGGCCAGCAGGCAGTGGTCGCGGAATTTGGAGTCGCCGCCGATCACGTACTTGCAAGTTTCGTACAACACGATGACCACGACGATTGCCTGCGTGACCACGGTGAACCAAGCGCTGGCGCCCAAGCCCGTCAGCCGGATAAAGACGCTGTAGCCGGGCGCGCGGAACGGTGGAATCGCGACGAGAAACGCAGCAGTGTAGAGATAGCCACCAGTGTCGGGATAGACCGTCGGATAACCGTTGTATACGGCAACCCACAGCAACGCGGCGCTTGCCACAGCGGCAAATAGGAGCGAGCGCACCACGCTGTTTATCGTTTGCCCAGCGAGATACGATTTCTGGCCGTCAGTGTTCGACTGCGTGGGGTTGCGATCTAGGATGGCCGGTTCTACCTGAGGGCCTTTACTATCCGTGATTTCATCTCGATTACTCTGCCGGCTGGTAATGTACACTCGCACAAGCCGGATGCACAACCCTGACGCACAACCCGGATTCGCGTCGCTGTCTTCCCGAACATCATCGGCGGTATACTTTCGCTATTCATTACTTCCGGCCTGGGCTGGGTGATCGGCAGTGCGAACCAGCCCGCCGCATGCGTTCGTCGCGAGGTGTCCGATGAAGGCGCAGCGCTCCCGGGGACTCCTGTTTCTTTTGCTCGCAGGCGTATGCGTGTGCGCATCGCTTCGCGCTCAGGAGCCGACCGGTCCCATTACGCCCCCGGCGACATCTTCACCCGCGCCTTCGACGACGCTTGCTCCGGTGCCCGCAGCCAGCATTCCAACCAATGCGCCTGCCAACGCCGTCGCGGCTGTGGCTACGATCACCGTGCCCACAGGCACTACCCTGCCGCTCGTTCTGCACAACGCCGTCACCACGCGCAACGCCCAGCCGGGCGATCCCATATATTTGGAGACGGTATTTCCGATTTTGGTCGACCAGCGCATCGTCATTCCCGCGGGTTCCTACGTGCAAGGTGAAATCCTCGAAGCAAAACGTCCCGGCAAGGTCAAGGGGCGCGGCGAAGTGCGCATGCGATTGAACACGATCATCATGCCCAATGGCTACTCGGTGAAGTTCGGCGCGGTTCCGAGCAACGCCGGAACCGGCGGCGGCGAGACCACCGACAAGGAAGGAAAGGTCATCGGCGATTCCGATAAGGCCGGCGACGCGGGCACAATCATTAAGGGCACGGCCATCGGAGCCGGCATAGGCGCGGTGGCGTCACGCAGCGCGACGGGCGCAGGCGTCGGCGCGGGCGTGGGAGCGGCGGTGGGCTTAGTCGCGGTTCTCCTGACGCGCGGCCCCGAGCTGGAACTGCCGCGCGGCACCACGCTCAACGCCGTGCTCGATCGCCCACTGTACCTCGATTCCAGCAAGGTCAATTTCACCGAGCCCGGCCGCGCATCGGAATTGCCCGGCCCGCCCAGCCGTCAACCCACACGCAGCAGGAGCCCGTTCTAGCTGCGGACTTTTTCAACGCGCACCTACCTGCGCAAGAGATCCTTTTGCTCACGAATTATTTCGAGCGGATTTTGCTCCGTTAAACCGCAGCGGGTCGAAGCTCTGCCAATCCATGGAAACGCGTTGTTCGGTAATCCATTCGCGGACCAGCTTGGCCGTGATCGGCGCCAGCAGAATCCCGTTGCGGAAGTGGCCGGTGGCAATGGTCAGGCCGGTCATCTCGCTTGGGCCGAGTAGCGGGAGATGGTCCGGCGTATCGGGCCGCAAGCCGCACCAGGTGTCCAGCACTTCCGCGCCGGCCAGCGCGGGAACCAGTTCTTGCGCGGCGGAAAAGATCCCTTCCAAGCCGCCAGGGGTCACTCGCTTTTCAAAACCCGCATCTTCGAGCGTGCTGCCTGCGACGATGCGTTGGGCGCTGGCTCCTGCGCGCGGCACCAGGTATCCCCGCTCGGAGCGCAAAACGTGGCGCAAGCGCGTATCGCTGCCGTTCAAGGCCACCATCTGTCCTCGAATCGGGCGCACCGCGATGGGCGCCGCGATTCCCTGAATTTTTCCCGAGAAAGCTCCTGCCGCCAGCACCACGTTCGACGCGCCGAATGTTTCGGTGTCCGTCGCCACGCCGTTGCACCGGCCAGCCTCCCCGAGAATCCGCGTGACGTTCGCGTCGGAGCGCAGCTCCACGCCTGACGTGCTGGCGGCCGCCAGCACAGCTTCGGTGAGAGCTCGCGGATCGACGGAACTCTCGTATTCCATCCACGCCGCCGCACGCGCTTCCCGGCCCAACGCCGGCTCGAGCTTGCGCGCTTCGTCGATGGGCAGCGGTTCGGTCGGCAATCCCAGGCCGCGGTGCAACGCAACCAGTGTGCTCAGTTGGCGCTCCGCATCCGCCGAAAAGAGCACTTCGATCGCGCCGTCGCGGCGCAGCCCGGCCGCGCGGCCGGAAATTTCCTCGACTTCAGAAACAAATTGCGGATAAAGGTTCAGGCTGGCCCGTCCCAGCGGCACCAGCGGAATCGCCGAGGGGCTGTCGGGAGCAGGCGAGAGCATCCCCGCCGCGGCCCAGGACGCTTCACGGCCGGGATTCTGGCGATCCAAGAGCGCGACGCGAAGTTTCGACTGCGCAAGTTGCAAGGCGATCGCGCCGCCGACGATGCCACCGCCAACCACAATCACGTCGTAAGAACGCACGGGTTGATCTTAGCAGCATTCGCTGCGGCGGTTACGGCGCGCGCGGTTCAGACCCGCACTTCTTCGACCGCCTTTAGAGGCACGATCCGTGCGACACGTTTCATGACCTTCTTGTCTTGTTCGGCCTTCTTTAGATCAAAGGCTGCCTGCAATCGCATCCATACTTCCGGCGAACCGCCGAACAGGCGGGACAGCTTCAGGCACATGACCACGGAAAGGGGTTTGCGCTGCGCCAGAATGTCGTGGAGCATCTGGCGGGAAACCCCCAGAGCTTTCGCTGCGGCCGTCACGGTCAGGCCGGCGGACGGCAGGATGTCTTCCTTGATGATCTCGCCCGGATGGACGGCCGGCAGTCTGTTCTTCCTCTCCATAATTTCCTCCTCAATGGTAGTCCTCAAAGTCGATATCCAGCGCGTTTTCGCCGGACCATCCGAAAGTGATCCTGTAATTCCCGGTAACGCGCACCGACCAATGCTTGGGGTTACCGTGCAGGCCATGGAAGCGAAATCCTGCGATGTTCATGTCCTCCGGCTGCGCCGCTACCTGCAGCAATTGGAGGATACGCACGCACTTTCTGATGTGATCACTGCCGATCCGGCGTGTCTTACCAGTGCGGTAAATCTCTTCGAGTCCTTTATGCCGGAAACTGCCGATCATTGTTTGAGTGTAAATGCTTTAGTTGACGGTGTCAACTAAACAGTTGTCTCTGGATCAGCCCCTGTTGGGGTGAAGAATCCGGCGACGAACCCGGCGGACTTCGGCGTGCTCAGCGGGCGGATTAAAACGAGCGGTTGAGTTCGACCGAAAGAACCTGCGCCTTATGGGCCAGATTTTGCGCCCGCACCCAGTCCTCGGCGCGAATCGCTTCGTGGGCTTGCGAGAGGAATCCCTGAATTTTCTCGACCAGGTCTTTTTGCGAGGCCTTGAGTTGCTTGCCGGAGGCCATCTGCAAATTTCGTTCGGCGACACGAATATCGTTGGTGGTGCTGCGCGTGGCTTCGGCTTGCTGCCGCGGCGAAAGCTGCGGAGCAATCTCCGGCGGCGGCTGATCCGTCTTGGGCTTGGGCGATTCGGCCTCGGCTGGGGCGGCAGGGCGCGGCCGCGGTGGCAGCGAGTCGGGAGAGATATTCTCCGGAGCAGGAGGTGAAACACCGGGTTCCGGCTCTGGCGCCGGAGTGGATTCGGCCACGGTCGCCGGCGGCTCCGGAGCCGGTAGAGGTTCAATCGCGGGAGGTGAAGCCACCGAGGGCGGCTCGGCGCGGACGATATTACGCCGGCAGCCCGTGCCCGCGACGACGGCCAGGCCCAGCACAAATGCGAAAAGTAATCCGCGGCGCGAGTTCATCAGGACTTTCCACTCAGGGCGCCAGCCGCGCTCCGCGAGCGCGCAAACGCAGGCTCCAGCGCGTGCGCCAGAGGCAAGTCAATGCGAAACGTTGTTCCCCGGCCAACTTCGGAATCGAAATCGATCTCCCCATCATGCAATTGCACGGCGCGATAGGCGCTCGCAAGTCCGATGCCGCTGCCTCCCGGACGCGTTGTAAAGAAGAGTTGGAAGATCCTGGTGCGATGCTCGGGCGCGATACCCTTGCCGGTATCCGTGACGCGGATCTCGGCCCGGTCGCCGCGTCTCCCCAACGCCAGCGTTAGCTTGCCTCCCTGCGGCATGGCTTCGATGGCGTTGAGGACCAGGTTCAGCAGGGCCTGCTTGATCAGCGCGCGATCCACATTGAGCGGCGGCAGATCGGCATAGGACGTTTCCAGTTGCACACCGGCGCGGTCCAATTGCGGGTGCGCCACCTCCGAGATTTCGCGCAGCAGATCCTCGAGTTGCGTTTCTTCCAAGCGCATTTCCGGCGTGCGCATGAAATCCAGGAAGCGCTTGACCACCGAATCGAGCCGGTCAATTTCGCTATCCAGGACGGCCACGGCCTGGCGCGGCATTTCCTCGCCCGCGGGGAGGCATTCCTTCAGATTCTCCAGCCACAGCCGCATGGAGTTCAGCGGATTCTTCACCTCGTGCGCCACTCCGGCAGTGACGCGTCCGAGCGCCGCCAACCGCTCCGATACTTGCAGTTGCCGGCTGATGCGCTCGAGAGAGTCCAGGTCGCGCAAGGTCACCAGCGCGCCCATGCGCGTGCCGCCTTCCGTGATCACCTGGACGCTCACTCCGAACCGGCGCGGCGGCACTCCCGGCGCCTCGCCCGAGAGATCCACTTCCGCGGCCGCCACGGGCGCGAATTCGTCGCCCGCCAGGCCCAGCACGGATCGCAGCGGGTGCCCTTCCGGAAAAATGTTGCCGGCCAGGCGCCCCAGCAGCCGGTCCGCGGGAACGCCCAGAAAATTTTGCACCGAAGGGCTGACCATCACTGCGTGACCGTCGCGCGTGAACAAGAGCAATCCGTCTTCCAACCCGCCGAGAACCTGGTCGAGGTTCTCGCGCAGCGTGCTGAAGATTTCGCGCACCCCGCGCAATTGCTGTCCGATGGCGATGATCTTGGTGCTGACCTGGCCGAACTCGTCCCTGCGCTCCAGCGGCGCCTGGTCGAATTCGCCCCGCGAGATCCGATCCAACTGCGCGGAGATGCGTTCCAGGGGAGCCAGAGTCGTGTTGCTCACCAGGATCGCCAGAATCATCGAGGCCAGCACGGAGCCGAGCGCGAGCCATCCCGCCGAGCGCAGAGCGGGAGTAATCTCCGTTGCCAGCAATCCCGTCTGCGCCGCCACGCGAATCTCGCCGAAGGGCATTTGCTGGCCCGGCGCTCCCAGCTTGAACGGATAAGCGACCTCGTAGGCCTGCGGCGGCCCATACAGAACGCGAAGCTGGCGCAGAAAGCCCGCATTCACGAGCTGGCTCAGGGGCGGGCGCGATGGCGCTTTGCGATCCGGCCGCGAGGGGCTCGAGATCAGCACGTTGTTGTCCAGGTCCACAATAGCCACTTCGTAAACCAAAAATGAATAGCCCACTTCGGCGTCCATCAGCGACGTCAGCGCGCTGTTTTGATCCAGCGCCTTGCGAACATACTCCCGAACGTCATCGGACTGGCTGGAAGCGGGCGCCTGGCCCTGGCCGGCCGCGTCCCGCAGGGCATTCTGCGCCTGGAGAAAAACTTGCTGCGTCACCAAATTGGCGCGGGCGTCCGCCTGGCGTATTACCTGCTGGGTCAGCGTCTGCAGGTAAAGCAATGAAGTCACGCCCACCACGGCCAGCACCAACAGGACGACGACCAGCGTGATTTTGGTCTTGAGGCGCATCGCTCGGCTACGTCCGTTCTCCGGAAGGTCAGCCGCCGTTGCTGCGGACTGCTTCGTATTCCTTGAGTTTGTTGTGCAGCGTTTTCAGGCTGATGCCCAGCAACTCCGCGGCGCGCGTCTTGTTATTGGTAGCCGCCAGCGTTTGCACGATGAGCTCGCGTTCCACGGCATCGACGGTCGTGCCCAGGGGAAAGCGCAGGGAGGAAAGCTCGGCGCCGCCAAAAGCATGCGTGCGCCCGAAGTCCGCCGGCAGGTGCGCCCGGCCGATCAGATCGCGGTCGCAAACGATCGCGGCGCGTTCGATGACGTTGCGCAGTTCCCGCACGTTTCCCGGCCAGGCGTAGTTTTGGAAAAGTTCGCTGACCTCGGCGTTAATCCCGCGAATATGCCGCCCGTGTTTGGTGTTCACGTCACGCAGCAGGCGCTCGACCAAAAGCGGCAGGTCTTCCTTGCGCTCGCGCAGCGCAGGCAGATGGATGTGGAAGACGTTGAGGCGGAAATAGAGATCCTGTCGCAGCGAACCTTGCGCCACAGCCTGATCAGGGTCCTTGTTCGTCGCTGCGAGCACCCGCACATCCACTGGAGTTTCCGACTTGCTGCCCAGTCGCCGCACCTTGCGATCCTCCAGCACGCGCAGGAGCTTGGCTTGCGTCGGCGCCGGCATCTCTCCGATTTCGTCCAGCAGCAGCGTGCCGCCGTCGGCCAGCTCGAAACACCCGATGCGCCGTTCGGCGGCTCCGGTGAAGGCTCCCTTTTCGTGCCCGAAGATTTCGCTCTCCATGAGCGATTCGGGAATCGCCGAGCAATTGATGGCTACGAACGGGCGGTCGGCGCGGGGCGAAAGCTGATGCAGCGTGCGCGCCAGGATTTCTTTGCCCGATCCGGTCTCGCCGGTGATCAGCACGGAGGCCGACGAAGGAGCCACCTGCTCGACCACGCGCATGACCTCCTGCATGGGCTTGGCGTTGCCCACCAATTCGCCGATGCGGCCGGCTTCGCGCAATTGCCGCGTCAGCGCCGCCAGCCGCTGCTGGTCGCGCGCCTTGCCCAGCGCCCGATCGAGCAGCGCCCGCAGGACGGCGGCCTTGAGCGGCTTCTCGATATACCAAAAGGCCCCGGCCTCTATGGCCGCCACCGCGCGCTCCTCGCTGCCTTTCCCGGTGATCACAATCGCGGGAATGTTGCGCAGTTCTTCGCCGAGACTGCTGAGAAGCGTCAGTCCATCCATTCCCGGGAGCTCCACATCCGCGATGAGAATCGCCGGGCGATATTCGGAGAAATGGGCCAGGGCCTCTTCGGCGCTGGCCACGCCGAGTACGTCCAGTCCCCATTTGCGCAGCAATGCTTCGTAGCCGCGGCGCGCATTTTCCTCGTCCTCGACGATCAATACTCGTTCGCTCGGCTTGTTGTCATCTGCCATGGGGCGCTCAAGGTCTCTCATCGAATCTACCAGTACGCCACCCGAATGCCAAGTTATCGAATGATAGAACGCAACGGATGCGGCGCTTCATACATTCTTTCTAGTACCCTTACCGTAAACCGGACCGTCTGACGATGATATATCCCCGCCCGTCCCATTCAGGTTCCCGCAGTTGCATATTCCCGGATCGGTTCCGGTCGTCCTCCCAAACTTGCACTTCCACGCGAACGAACGGCTTACCGCTCAGGGGACGATTGACTCATTGACAGATTTCCCAAAACGGCATGATGCTGGCGCAGCCGATGCGAGCCCTTTTTCTTGTAACTTATTGTGACCACTTGGTTTCCGCTGCTCCTGGAAGTGGAGCAGCCCGTGCTCCATTCTGAACAACGGTGCTCTGGCGCAAGTTGGATCATCAGTTCGATCAATGGCTGTATCGATAGACGGATCAGATGATGGGCCCGTGTATGGGCCGATGGACGGATCAAATGAGCGGACCAATGAGCGGGACCATGGAATCTGATTCCCTGACGCGACCTTCTGGACTCACCCTGCTCGTTGTGGACGACGAGACCTCGACCTGCAATCTCTGCCGCGACATCGCGCTGGAGGCCGGGCTTTCCGTCCACACGGCAGCAACCACCGAGCAGGCGCTGGACCTGCTCGAGCAGATTCCCGTGGATGTGATCATCACGGATCTAAAGGTGCCGGAGCTCGGAGGCCTGGAACTGCTGAAGAACGCCCGCGCCAACTATCCGCAGGCCTCCGTGATCATGCTGACCCAGTACGGCACGATTGAAACGGCGGTCGAGGCCACTCGCCTGGGCGCCAAGGATTACGTCACCAAGCCCTTCCACGTTGAGGAACTGCGAACCAAGCTGGATCGCGTGTTGCGCGACATTGAACTGGACCAGGAGAATCGCGTCTTGCGCGAGCAATTGCGCACGCGACCCGGTTTCGGCGGGCTCATCGGCGTCTCCCCGAAAATGCAGCGGGTCTACAAGCTGATCCAGAAGGTGAGCCAGCACAAGTATCCGGTGTTGATCCTGGGCGAGAGCGGAACGGGCAAGGAGTTGGTGGCGCGTTCCATCCACTACCTGGGCCAGCGGTGCAAAAAACCATTCTCGCCGGTTGATTGCTCTGGGCTAGTGCCCACGCTGGTCGAGTCCGAACTGTTCGGTTACGTTCGAGGGGCTTTCACCGGCGCGAACCAAACTCGCGCCGGCCTGTTCGAATCCGCCGACGGCGGCACGGTCTTCCTCGATGAAATCGGCGACCTGCCCATCGACATGCAAGCCAAGCTGCTGCGCGTGCTGCAGGAACGAGAGGTTCGTCCGGTGGGCGCCACCGAGCGCGTGCAGATCGACGTGCGTATTATCGCCGCCACCAACCGCGACCTCGAGTCGGCGGTCCGCAGCAAAGGCTTCCGCCAGGACTTGTACTTCCGCCTGAACGTTCTGCAGATCAAGATGCCCCCTCTGCGCGACCGTAAAAGCGACATTCCTTTCCTGGTCACTTCCTTTCTAGAAAAGTTCAGCGACCCCCAGCGCCCGGTGCGCACCATCGCCGAGGACGCCATGCGCCGCCTGATGGCCTACGACTGGCCCGGCAACGTGCGCGAACTAGAGAACGCCGTGGAACGGGCTGTCGCGCTCGGTTCTGGTCCCATCCTGCACGTAGGCGATTTGCCATCGAACCTGCAATACAAGGCCGACGAGAAGCCGCTGGAGGTCGATGAATTGCTGCCCCTCGAAGATCTCGAGCGCCGCGCCATCTTTCGCGCCCTGCAGGAAACGGGCGGAGATAAGCTCGCTGCAGCCCGCCTCTTGGGCATTGGCAAGACCACCCTGTACCGCAAACTGAAACAGTACGACGCGCAACCTTCCTGAGCCCCATCGTGCCCGCCAAGGCGCGCCGCTTTCCCCTCCCGGGAAGAATAATTTACCATTCCGTATCGTAGTGGGAAGCCATCCTCCGCGGTTTTCTCGCGAGCTTTATAACTAGTCAATTATCATCAACTTACCGTTTCGCGCCGATGGTCACGTTGGTGCATTGGATTCTGCCCGGAGGGCCCAGTCCACATGCTCGGACGGAAGTTCTGGTTGCACTATCGCTCTTTACGCTTGGCGTTTGAGGTTTGCCTGATGCTCGGCCTCGCCGTGCTGTGCAGCTATTTGATCTTGCGCGCGTAGGTTTAGGAGCCAGAGATGTCCAGCTCGACCTCCTTTCCGAACCCGCTTCCCAGTTCGCTTGCGAACGTGGATAGCGCTTCCGTACTCGATGCTTTGCTCGATTCAGTTCCCTGCGGCGTGCTGGTGTTCGACG
>Ga0182024_10015846_pt1 | contig 14378 bp, 12 predicted proteins | sample P32metaG_FD_120480 | JGI IMG/M metagenome (GOLD analysis project Ga0182024, IMG submission 120480) | Permafrost microbial communities from Stordalen Mire, Sweden - P3-2 metaG (Illumina Assembly) | ecosystem: Environmental > Terrestrial > Soil > Wetlands > Permafrost | place: Sweden: Stordalen... | reverse complement strand
CTTCATCCTTGTTGCCGGCGGCATCGACGCCTTGCGCGATATGGGGGGACTGCGCGTGGAGCAGTACTTCGACCCCGCATGTTTGCCAGTGAAAGCCTTCCTGCTCGTAGCCAATCTCCCTGATCGCCTGGCGCGCGGTCTCCTCGACCATGGCGGCGGTGATGTCCTTCGGCCCGCGCGTTTCACCGGCAATGATCACGCGGTTGGTGGTCGCCAGGGTTTCGCAGGCGGCCCTGAGGTCCTTTGCGGCGAAGCCGCGCGCCGGTCCCTCGCGAAAGAACAGATCCACGATCTCGTCGGAGATGCGATCGCAGACCTTGTCCGGATGGCCTTCGGCCACGCTTTCGCTGGTGAAGAGATAATCCGCCGCCGTCATCCGTCCGCCCTCAGGGAAGTGGCGACTCCTCGCAAGGATCACTCTTCCCGTCAACGTCGGGCTAGAGGATGAACCTCGACAGGTCCTGATCCCTGGCAAGTTCCTCGACGCGCTCGCGCACATAGGGGCCGTCGATCACCAGCTTTTCTCCCGCCCGGTCGGTGGCGGAAAAGCTGATCTCGTCCAGCACACGCTCCATCACGGTCTGCAATCGCCGGGCGCCGATGTTCTCGACGCTGGCGTTGACGTGAGCGGCAATGTCGGCCACCGCATCAATCCCGTCTCCCGTGAATTCGAGCGACACGCCTTCGGTGTCAAGGAGCGCGCGGTACTGCTTCACAAGGCTCGCTTCGGGTTCGGTGAGGATGCGCCGGAAATCGTCCCGGCCGAGTGCCTTCAGTTCCACACGGATGGGCAACCGCCCCTGCAGCTCCGGCAGGAGATCGGACGGCTTGGCCTGGTGGAATGCGCCCGACGCGATGAAGAGGATGTGATCCGTTCTCACCGCGCCGTGCTTGGTCGAAACCGTGGTGCCTTCGATCAGAGGCAGCAGATCGCGTTGAACGCCCTCCCGGCTCACATCGCCGCCGCCGCGATAGTCGCTGCGCGCGCAGATTTTGTCGATCTCGTCGAGGAACACAATGCCGCTCTGCTCCACCGCTTCGATGGCATCCCTCTGGATCGCATCGTTGTCGAGAAGCTTGTCCGCCTCTTCCGCGGTCACGGGGCCGTGCGCGTCTGCGACGCTCATGCGCCGCGTGCGCGGCCGGCCGCCGAACGCCTTGCCCAGCATGTCTCCGAGATTGATCATTCCGATCTGGGCGCCGGGCATGCCGGGGATCTCGATCAGGGGCGCGCCGCCCGCGTCGCGCATCTCGATCTCGACCTCCTTGTCGTCGAGTTCGCCCGCGCGCAATTTTTTGCGGAATGTTTCGCGCGTGCCGGGGCTTGCGTTCGCTCCCGCCAGCGCATCGATGATGCGATCTTCGGCGTGGGCCTCGGCTTGCGTTTCCACATCGCGGCGCCGTTTCTCGCGAATCTGGCCGAGGCTGATTTCCACCAGATCGCGTACGATCTGTTCCACGTCGCGGCCGACATAACCGACCTCGGTGAACTTCGTGGCTTCGACCTTGAGAAAGGGTGCCTGGGCGAGCTTGGCGAGCCGCCGCGAAATCTCCGTCTTTCCCACCCCCGTGGGCCCGATCATCAGGATGTTCTTCGGCAGCACCTCCTCGCGCAGTTCCGGCGCGAGCTGCTGCCTGCGCCACCGATTGCGCAACGCAATTGCAACGGCGCGCTTCGCGTCGGCCTGCCCGATAATGTAGCGATCCAGCTCGGAAACGATCTCGCGCGGAGTGAAGAAATTCATGCGGCTTCGAGGCTTTCTACGACGATCTGATCGTTGGTATAGACACAGATTTGCGCGGCGATCGTGAGCGCGCGGCGTGCAATCTCTTCCGCCGGCAGGTCGAAATCCATCAGGGCTCGCGCGGCGGCGAGCGCATAATTGCCGCCCGTTCCGATCCCGAGCACTCCCGCCTCGGGTTCCACCACGTCTCCGGTGCCGGAAAGCAGAAGCGTCGCTTTCGCATCCGCCACCACCATCATGGCTTCCAGACGGCGGAGATATTTGTCCGTGCGCCAGTCCTTGCCGAGCTCGACGCAGGCGCGGGAGAGATTGCCGGGATGCTGGTCGAGCTTCGCCTCCAGCCGTTCGAAGAGCGCGAACGCGTCCGCGGTGGCGCCCGCAAATCCTGCGATGACATTGCCTTTGCCCAGGCGGCGTACTTTGCGGGCATTGGACTTCATGATCGTCTGCCCGAGCGTGACTTGCCCGTCGCCCGCAATGACGGCGGTTCCACCCTTGCGGACCGAAAGGATGGTCGTGGATCGCCAGCGCTCGTTTGTGTTATCCATGCCGCAAGACCTCGATGCCGGTCTCAGATAGGGCGGCGATCCCCTCGCTGCAACTGCCGGCCAGGGGTCGCGACCGCCGGCCGCCCTTCGACACCGCTTGATCTCTGCGATAGACAGGCGGGGCGCGATTCCCGCGAGGCCGAACGTCATGAGAACCGCCACCGTCGAACGCAAGACGAGAGAGGTCGAGGTCGCCGTCTCGCTCGATCTGGATGGATCCGGCGAAGCCGATGTGGATACGGGCATCGGGTTCCTCGATCACATGCTGGAGAGCCTCTCCCGCCATTCGATGATCGACCTGAAGGTCCGCGCGCAGGGCGATCTGCATGTGGACTATCACCACACCACGGAACATACGGCCATTGTCATCGGTCAGGCCGTGAAAAAGGCGCTGGGCGATCTCGCGGGCATTGCGCGCTTCGGCGCAGCCCTTATTCCGATGGACGAGGCACTGACGCGCGTCGCGGTCGATGTTTCCAACAAACCCTATCTGGTCTGGCACGTGGAAATTTCGCGGCCCAAGCTCGGAGAGATGGATACGGAGCTGTTCAAGGAGTGGTTCCAGGCCTTCGCGCAGAACGCCGGCATCTGCCTCCATGTCGAAAATCTCTATGGCCAGAACAGCCATCACATTGTCGAAACCTGCTTCAAGGGACTCGCCCGCGCGCTTCGTCAGGCCTTCACGCCGGACGAGCGGTTTGAAGGCGCGGCCGCGTCGGCAAAAGGGACGCTGGCCGATGCTTGATGCGCCTCCTGAACTCAATAAATTTATGACGCCTGCGTCATTTTTTGTTGACTTGCAGTGACAACCCGCCGATAACTTACCGGCTGGTCACGCCGGGAGCGGTCCCATGGTCCAGATTACCAAGGATGTTGCCTACGACGCAGTGCCGCCGGACGACTTTCCGGCAATGCTGGAGCCTGAGCGCTACGGTCGGCGTTCAACCGCATTCGACAAGATCATCTCGGCCACCCACGACCATTTCTGGGACCCGCTGGATCCGAAATACATCGACTTCACCGAGCCTTTCGATGTCGAGCGTCAGCAGATCCTGCCCGACGAATTGTTTCCGATTTTCCAGACCAGGCTCGGCGAGCAATTGCGCGGCGCCGAGCATATCCGTTTCGCCAACCAATCGTCGCGCTGGTCGCTCTCCTCGATCCTGCATGGCGAGCAGGGCGCGCTCGCACTCTCGGCCTCGCTCTGTCACATCCTGCGCGATCCCGGCGCCCAGGAATATGCGGCCAACCAGACGCGCGAGGAGGCGCGTCACGTGACCGCCTTCAGCGCCTACATCAAGACGCGTTTCGGCACGCCGCTGCCCTGCGGACCCACGCTTGAGAACCTCTTGACCGAGCTTGTGCTGGCGCCCGAGGTCTACAAAAAGATCGTCGGCATGCAGATGCTGGTCGAAGGTCTCGCGATGGGAGCGTTCGCCACACTTTATCAGAAATCGAGCGATCCGCTGCTGGTGAAGCTTTGCCAGCTCGTCATGACCGACGAGGCGTTTCATCACAAATTCGGAAAAATCTGGGCCGACCGCACGATTCCAAGACTCACCATGGAAGAACACAATCTGGTGGAAGACTGGGCGGCACAGTGCTTCCAGACCCTGCTGTTCAATCTCGTCAATCCCGAGCAGATGAAGCCGGTCTACGCCTCAGTGGGGCTCGACTGGCAGGAGGCGATGGCGGCAATCCAGGAGGCTTTCGGCGACGACCAGCGTCGCGAGCAAATGAAGCAGTCCGCCAACATTTTCCGTGTACTGATCAAAACCCTTCTCAAGGCCGGCATCATCACCGACCGCACCCGCGCCTATTACGCCGTCTACGTCGATATGGACGAGCTGAAGCGCGAGGGCGACCGCATGATCGGTGACGACATTGCGGACGAAGGCATCAAATTCCTCAAGAGCGTCAATTTCCGCGTCGAGGAACGGGCGGCGCGCATCGCCGCAGAGTAATCGCCGCCCGCGGAATCGCGCCCGTTGAATCGTGTTCCCGCTTTGTGCTAATGATCGCGATGACCAAAGCAGCCGATGTCGCGCGCGGCGTGAGCCGCCTTCTGATGCAGGAAGGCTTCAGCCCGATTCTCGAATTCTCGCTCGCCAATGGACGGCGCCTCGACGTGGCCGCGCTCGGCGCCGATGGAACGGTTGCCGGCGTCGAGATCAAGGTCGCCATTCCGGATATCAAGGCGGATGCGAAGTGGCCTGACTATCTCGAGTTCTGCGAACTGTTCTATTTCGCCATTCCGCCCGATTTCCCCGATGAGCTCGTGCCGCCAGACACCGGCCTCATCGTGGCGGACCGCTATGGCGGTGCGATCGTACGAGCGGCGCGGCTTTCCACACTGCATGCCAGCCGCCGCAAAGCCGTGACCCTGCGCTTTGCGAAGGCGGCGGCCGAGCGCCTCGCGCTCACGCTCGAGTTGGCCGCGGAGCCGCGCCGCATCCTTGGAGCCATTCCCGAATGAAACCGAAGGCGAAACCGAAACTGAAGCCGAAGCCGAAGCCGAAGCCGAAGCCGAAGCCGAAGAAGTCCGTTTCAGGGGGGCGGCTGTCGCAGGCACAATTGCGCGAGATCGCGCTCGCGTTTCCAGGGGCCAGCGAAGGCACTTCGTACGGCAAGCCTGCCTACTTGATCGCCGGAAAGTTTTTCACGCGCCTGCGTGCGGACGATGATTCCCTCGTTTTGATTGTGGGCTCCATAGACGAGCGCGACATGTTGCTCGACGCCGATCCAAATCTGTTCCACATCACCGATCACTACCGGAACTATCCGGCCGTGCTTGCTCGCATGGACCTGCTCGACGGCGCCACGCTGCAGGCGATGCTCGAGCGCCGATGGCGTGCGATCGCGCCAAAAAAGCTGCGCGATCAGGCGCAGCCCGTGAGGGCGGAGATAGAGCGGGCGGGCGAGGTCCGCGTCCGCAGGCGAAAAGGCCGTGCTTCACGCTGATTCCCGTTCCGCCTCCGTATTTTTTGGGAGTCCGTCACGACGTGCGGAATGACAGAATATCATTCCCTTTCGCTCCCCCGCTGCCCTATCCTCGCGTCGTCTTTCGAGGCAGTCATTGCGATGTCAGAGAGCACGCTTCCCAACGTCTTCGACCTCACTCCGCTCAATCCTTCGTTCAACGAGAATCCGCACCGGCTGCTTGATCGCCTGCGGTCGGAGTGCCCGGTTCGACGGGACGTCCAGGCCGGCACGTTCATGCTGACGCGCTATGTCGATGTGCGAGGCATGCTCTCCGACACAAGCCTGTGGCGCGATCCGGATAAAGCGGAGTCCGCGGCCGTGCTGCAAAAGCGCATCCGCGAAGATCGTATCGAGGGGCTCGAGGCTTCCGAGGAAGGCCGCATGGGCATTCTCCTCCTCGACGATCCCGACCACGCGCGCCTGCGCAATCCCCTTGCCAAGGCTCTGTACAAGCGCGTGGCGCGGTGCAGGCCCGAGGTCGAAAGGGTCGTCGACGAGATTCTCGGCCGTCTCGACGGCCGTTCAGGCTTCGATGCCATGAACGAATTCGCGATTCTCGTTCCGATCGATGTCATCGCGCGAATTCTTGGCGTGGACGACACGCGCCTGCCCGAGTTTCGCCAATGGTCGGAAGGCGTTATCCTCACTCTCAATCCTTTCCGCACCCCAGACCAGACGGCCACGCTGGTTGCTTCGGCTACGGCATTGTCGGCCTACATGAAAAGTCTCATCGAGAGTCGTCGCGCGGAGGCCCGCGACGATCTGGTCAGCGACATGGTGGCACTGCAGGCGGAAGGCACGCCGATCAGCGACGGGGAACTCTCCGTCAATCTGCAATCGCTGCTGGTCGGCGGCAATCTCACGACGACGGACCTGATCGGCAACGCCGTATTCCATTTCCTGAGGAATCCCGCCGAGCTGGCAAAGCTGAAGGCCGACCCTTCGCTCATCAACATGGCGGTGGAGGAAGTGCTGCGCTACGAAGCGCCGGTCGATATCACGGGTCGCATCGCCTCGCGCGATCTGGAAGTGGGCGGCTGCCCGATCCGGCAATCGCAGTCGATGCTGCTTTCGCTGCGCGGCGCCAACCGCGATCCGGAAATCTTTCCCGATCCGCATCGCTTCGACATCAGTCGAAAGGGTGCGCCCCATGTGGCGTTTGGCGGAGGCACGCATCTCTGCATCGGCGCGCCGCTCGCCCGACTCGAAGCGCAGGTAGCGATCCCCGCTCTGTTCAACAGGTTTCCCCAACTGAGGCTTGCCGCACCGGACGAGCCGCCGAGCTGGCGCTCATTGCCGTTCTTCCGGGGCCTCCAGAATTTGAGGGTCGAGACCTAGCCGTGGCTCACATTTCGCGACGTGCGCGGAACGCGGCGGACAATGTGCCCTCATCGAGATAGTCGAGCTCGCCGCCAACCGGTACACCATGTGCGAGCCGCGTCACCTTCACCTTCGAGGCGGCGAGAATATCCATCAGGTAATGTGCCGTGGTCTGGCCTTCGACGGTCGCGTTCATCGCGAGAATCACTTCGTCGACGCCGCTCCCGAGACGGCCGGTAAGTCCGGCGAGATTGAGCTTTTCCGGCGTGACACCGTCAAGCGCGGAGAGCGCGCCGCCCAGTACGTGATAACGGCCACGGAAGACGTCTGCGCGTTCCAGCGCCCACAGATCGGCCACATCCTCCACCACGCACAGCAGATGGAGGTCGCGGCGCGGATCGCGGCACACGGCGCACGGGCTGGTGGAATCAAGATTGCCGCATATCTCGCATATGCGGATCGCGGCAGCCGCTTCGCGCATCGCCCGGCCCAGAGGTTCGAGGAGCGCCTCGCGTTTCTTGAGAAGCACCAGTGCGGTCCTGCGCGCCGAGCGCGGTCCCATCCCCGGCAGCTTCGCCAGGAGCTGCACGAGCCTTTCGATTTCGGGACCCGCCGGAAGCGACGCCATGACTCACAAAAGCTTTCCTCCCCCGCTTGCGGGGGAGGCGACCCGAAGGGCCGGAGAAGGGCTCGGCACCCTCTCCGCAATCGGGGGAGGAAAATTGCGACGGCGCCTCACGTTTCATCCGTTGGCGGAGGAATCACTTCCGGGCGATCCCGGACGGCAACGATTTCGGCGCCGGGAAAGCGATCGAGCACGGCGCGCACCATCGGCTCCTGCGCCACTCTTTCGAGCTTCTGCGCCTGAGTGGCTTTCTTTTGTTCGGCAAGCGTGGGCTCCCCGCCCTCGCTCGCGAGTGTGACGACCCAGCGACGGCCGGTCCACTCCTTCAGTTTCTGCGCGAGATCACCTGCGAGCGTGCGCGGCGCGCCAGAACCCGGCCGGAATTCGATCTGGCCCGTCTCGAGACGTATGAGATGCATGTGGTTTTCGATATGGACCCGGAGCACTGATGCGCCTCTTGCGCCCGCGAGCGCTGCCATATCGGCGAGGCTGTGCAACATCGCCGTTTCCGGCTCGGCCCGATTTGGAACCGGACTGCTCTCGACGCGAGGAAGCGCTTGTGCGCCCTCGCTGCCGCGCGGAGTCCTGGCAGATGCCGGCGCACCCGCACCGCGCGGCGGCGGGCTGGCCGCCGGCGCCGATGCCGTGCGTTCAAGGACATCGCGGACCAATTTGTCCGTAGGCGGAAGATCGGCCGCATAGGCAAGGCGGATGAGCGCCATCTCCGCTGCCGCAATCGGACGAGCGGCGTCGCGCACTTCGAAGAGACCCTTGAGCAACATCTGCCAGGCGCGCGTGAGAGCCGACAGAGGGAGTTCCGCGGCCATCCCTGCAGCCCGTTTGGCCTCGCCCGAGCCGCCATCGAAGAACCCTTCTGCGGCAGGCGCCACTTTCAGACGTGTGAGAAAATGCGTGATCTCGAGCAGATCCTGCATCACGACAAGCGGCTCGGCGCCCTGGTCGTAAATCTCGCCGAGTCCGGCCAGAGCGCTTGCGATCTCTCCGCGCATGGTCTTCTCGAAGAGATCGAGAATGCGGCCGCGATCCGCCAGTCCCAGCATCGCGCGCACGCTGTCGGCCGCGATCGCATGGCCTTCCTCATGCGCGATCGCCTGATCCAAAAGGGAAAGCGCGTCACGCACCGATCCTTCTGCCGCCCGCGCAATCAGCGCCAGCGCGGCCGGATCGATCTCGATATGCTCTTGTCCCGCGATATTCGCGAGATGCGCGACCAGTTCGCCCGTCTCGATGCGGCGCAGATCGAAGCGCTGGCAGCGCGACAGGATCGTGACCGGCACTTTGCGGACTTCCGTGGTCGCAAAGATGAATTCGACATGGGCGGGCGGCTCTTCGAGCGTCTTCAGGAGCGCATTGAAGGCGGGCTTCGAAAGCATGTGCACTTCGTCGATGATGTAGACCTTGTAACGTGCGCTCGCCGGCGCGTAGCGCACGCTGTCGATGATCTGGCGAACCTCTTCCACGCCGTTGTTCGAGGCGCCGTCCATTTCCTGTACATCGAGATGGCGCGATTCCGCGATCGCGATGCAGGGCTCGCAGACGCCACAGGGCTGGATAGTGGGTTCTTTTCGGGAGCCGTCTGGCCCCTCGCAGTTGAGCGCGCGCGCGATGATCCGCGCCGTCGTGGTCTTGCCGACGCCACGTACGCCCGTGAGCATGAAGGCGTGTGCAATCCTGCCGGTGGCAAAGGCGTTCCGAAGCGTGCGTACCAGCGCCTCCTGCCCGATCAGGCCGGTAAAGTCCTGCGGCCGGTACTTGCGCGCGAGCACGCGATAGGCAGCAGCCTTCGCGGGAGCCGTCGCAAAGCCGAGCATGGGTTCGTTCGTGTCGTTCATTGCGGGCCGGACTATAGCAAGGCGAAGGCGCAATTCCTCATGCTTCAAAAAGCTCGGCATGAGCGATTTCAAAAATTCCCTCGCCCCAGGCTTGTCAAAGGGTGAGCAGGTTCTGGTGGAAAGTGAGAGGACGGCCACGACCCGCGGCGGATTCGTTACGGCTGCTTCCTTCCGGACCTGACCGGATTGGCGAGCGCCTCGTCCGCGACCGTCCTCCCGCAGTCCGTATAGCAAACCTGGCGGCAACGGCAAAAAGATTCGGCGCGGAGGCCGCTGTGGTTTTGCAGAGGACGCAAAGGATGATTGCGCGCTTCGCGCGCAGCTTACCTTCCTGCGGCCTTCGCGCCTCTTCCGCGACCTCTGCGTTGAAATCCTACCCTTGGTCTTTTCGCACGCGGTGCTTGCCTTTGGTGAGGGCGACGATCATCCCGCGCAGGGTTTGGGTTTCCTGATAGGTGAGTCGCGCGCGGTGGAGCGTGGCGCGGATGCCGCGGCGCATCCCATCGACTTTGTCGGGCGGGTAGAGAAACCCGCTGACAAGGAGTTCGCGCTCCAGGTGCTCGAACAGCTGCAGCATTTCCTCCCGTGTCGGCTTACGCTGAAGCGGGCCGTGCTCCAGACGGGACGGCCCGGTCTTGTCGCAGGCCCGGAACCATTCGTAGCCCGCGATCAGGACCGCCTGGCCGAGATTGAGCGAGGCAAACTTTGCCGTGGGGATCGTGATCACCGCGTCGCAGAACGAAATTTCGTCATTGTCCAATCCCGCGCGCTCATTGCCGAACAGGATTGCGGTGGTTTCGCCGGCCCCGGACGCAGCGCGTAGCCTCCTGGCTGCTTCCTGCGGCGTCAGTACTTCTCGCGCGATCCCGCGTTCGCGCGCCGTCGCTGCATAGATGAGGTGAACGTCGCCGATTGCTTCCTTGACGCTCGAGAACACATGCGCGGCGTCCACCACATTCGCGGCACCCGCGGCCATCGCGACCGCCTTCTGATTTGGCCACGCGCAACGCGGCGCCACGAGGCGCAAATCGGGCAGGCCAAAATTCGCCATCGCCCGCGCCGCCGCACCGATGTTTTCGCCGAGTTGCGGGTGGGAAAGGATGATGGCGGGAGGAATCATTGGTAGCGCGGAGCAGATACGAAGTCCGGGTCCCGTCTGAAACTCGCACCCGCCTTTCCTGCAGCAGCATGGGCGAGGTGCTGAGCCAGCCCTTCGCGAAAGAAGTGGAGGGGGACGCGGCGCGGACCCCACTGCCTCCTCCGGCGCGGCTGCGCGCGCCACCTTCCCCACACATGGGGGAGGAGAACGGCATCGCATGTCTTTGACGTCATGGCGTGAGCCCCGCTATAGCGTCCGCCGCTTTCGCTCTCCCAGAGGTTATCCATGGACAAGATCAAGGTCGCCAATCCCGTGGTCGAGCTGGACGGCGACGAGATGACGCGGATCATCTGGAAACTCATCAAATCGAAACTGATCCAGCCCTGGCTGGACATCAAGCTCGACTATTTCGACCTCGGAATCGAGCACCGCAACTCGACCAACGACCAGGTGACCGTCGATGCCGCGGAAGCGATCAAGCGCGTGGGTGTGGGCGTAAAATGCGCGACCATCACGCCCGATGAGGCGCGCGTCGCCGAATTCCATCTCAAGAAGATGTGGAGGTCGCCCAACGGCACCATCCGCAATATCCTGGGCGGGGTGATCTTTCGCGAGCCGATCATCTGCAGGAATGTGCCGCGCCTGGTACCCGGCTGGACGAAGCCAATCATCATCGGCCGCCACGCCTATGGCGATCAGTACCGCGCTACCGATTTCCGCGTGCCGGGACCGGGCAAGCTGAGCGTTGTGTTTACGGGAAAGGACGGGCAACGCATCGAACACGAGGTGTTCGATTTTCCGGGCTCCGGCGTCGCGCTCGCGATGTACAATCTCGACGATTCGATCCGGGATTTCGCCCGGGCCTCGATGAATTATGCGCTCGCACGCAGCTATCCGCTCTATCTCTCGACCAAGAACACCATCCTCAAAGCGTATGATGGGCGATTCAAGGATTTGTTCCAGGAAGTCTTCGATGCCGACTTCGCGTCGCGCTTCAAGGGCGCCGGCATCACCTATGAGCACCGCCTGATCGACGACATGGTGGCCTCTGCTCTCAAATGGTCGGGGGGATATGTATGGGCATGCAAGAATTACGACGGCGACGTGCAGTCCGACACGGTGGCGCAGGGCTTCGGCTCGCTCGGGATGATGACGAGCGTGCTGATGACGCCTGACGGGAGAACGGTGGAAGCGGAAGCCGCGCATGGCACCGTGACGCGGCACTATCGCGAATATCAGAAGGGACACTCCACTTCTACCAATTCCATCGCGTCGATTTTCGCCTGGACGCGCGGGTTGGCCCACCGCGCCAAGCTCGACGGCAATGCGGCGCTGGACAAATTCGCGCATACGCTTGAGCGGGTCTGCGTCGAGACGGTCGAAACGGGATTCATGACCAAGGACCTCGCGCTGCTCGTCGGGCCCGACCAGAAATGGCTGACGACGGAAGGATTTCTCGACAAGGTGGATTCGAACCTGAAGCAGGCAATGGCGGTGCAAAGCTGACCCATGAGCCATGAGGAGCCGTGCGTATTTGTTCTTGTTTTGTTTCGACGACCTGATAGATTGCCGCGGCACAACATTTGGGAGGGATTCATGATCGGCTATGTGACCATCGGCGCCCTGGATGGCGAGGCATCGGGCAGGTTCTACGACGCGGTAATGGGGGCCATCGGTGCCGAGCGGAAATTCAGCGATGGTGGATGGATCGGTTACGGGCGCCAGGGCGAGGAGGGCCACAGCGTTTATGTTTGCCCGCCTTTCGACGGCAAGCCGGCCTCGGCGGGCAACGGCACGATGATCTCATTCGTCGCTCCCTCGAAGGACGCGGTGCACAAAGCTCACCAGGCTGCGCTCGCCAATGGCGGCATGGACGAAGGCGGGCCAGGCCCGCGCCCTGCGGATTCGACGACGTTCTATGGCTGCTACCTGCGCGATCCGACAGGCAACAAGATCTGCGTCTACGCAAAAGGCCCGTTCGTCTGAGCGACCTCTCACCCACGCTGAGTGGTTGAGAGATTCCGTTTTGCATCCCTATCCCACAAGGGGAGAGGGATGCAGTTACGGATGCCGAAATCTGCTCAGGCGCGTGAGGGTCGCGGCTAAGCGCAATGTTTGCTCAAGTCACGGGCGCGAGATCGGAGAGGCGGCGTTCGATAGCGCTGAGAGCGTTCTGTGCTTTCGTGCCGTCGGGACCGCCGGCCTGAGCCAGGTCGGCGCGGCCGCCGCCACCTTTGCCGCCCAGGGCTTCCGCGGCCCGCTTCGCCAGATCGACGGCATCGATTCTGTTTTTGAGGTCGTCGGTGACGCCGACGACCACCGACGCACGTCCGTCGGCGAGAGCGATCAGCGCGACCACGCCCGAGCCAAGCTTCGCCTTCGCGTCGTCGGCGAGGCCTTTCAGATCTTTCGCGCTGACGCCTTCGACCACGCGAAGCATTGTCTTCACCCCGGCAATGTCGCGCGTGTCTTCCCTGTCGCTCTCCCGGGCAGGTCCGGCAAGCGCGAGCGCCCGGCGCGCATCGGCGAGCTCGCGCTCGATCCGCCTTCGCTCTTCTGCCAGCTGCACCACCCGTTGCGGCAGTTCGGCCGGCGCCGTTTTCAGCGCCGCCGCCGCCTCGCGAGCGATTTCGGCCTGCCGGGTCAGATAAAGCCGCGCGCCTTCGCTCGTCAGCGCCTCGATGCGCCGCACGCCGGAGGCCACGGCGCTTTCCGAAAGGATGGTGAACAATCCGATGTCGCCCAGCCTGCGCACATGGGTGCCGCCGCACAATTCCACGGAATAGGGCTTGATACCGTCACCCATGGTGAGTACGCGCACCTCGTCGCCATATTTCTCCCCGAACAGGGCCTGCGCGCCGGCCTCGATCGCATCGGCGGTCGGCATCAGCCGCGTTGTCACATCGGAGTTCTCGCGAATGACCGCGTTGACCTCGTTCTCGATGCGCACGAGCTCGTCGGGCGTGACGGGTTTCGGATGACTGAAATCGAAACGCAACCGATCCGGCGCCACCAAAGAACCCTTCTGCGACACATGCGGCCCCAGAACATCCTTCAGCGCCGCATGAAGCAGGTGGGTGGCGGAATGATTGGCGCGTGTCGCGCGGCGGCGCTCGCCATCGACGCGCAGTTCCACCGCATCGCCGACGCCGAGATTGCCGCGGGTCAATTCCACGACATGCACATGGAGCGCGCCAAGCTTCTTTTCCGTGTCGCTGACGCGGCCTTCGCCCCCGCGCGCCGAAAACATCGCGCCGGCATCGCCAACCTGTCCGCCGGACTCCCCATAGAACGGTGTCTGATTGGTCAGGATACGGACGGTTTCGCCGGCCTGCGCGTGCTCCACGCGCGCGCCGTCGTTCAGGATCGCGACTATGGTGCCCTGGGCTTCTTCGGCGTCGTATCCCAGGAACTCCGTCGCGCCCAGCTCATCGCGAAGCGCGAACCATTGCTTGTCCGTCCCCGTTTCGCCTGAACCTGCCCAGGCTTTGCGGGCGTCGGCGCGCTGCTGTGCCATGGCGGCGTTGAAGCCCTCCGTGTCCACCTGGATGCCGCGCGGCCGCAGCGCGTCCTCCGTCAGATCGAGCGGAAAGCCGTAGGTGTCGTAGAGCTTGAACGCCGTTTCGCCGGGCAGTTTGTCTCCGCGCGAAAAACCCGCGGTAGCTTCGTCGAGCAGCTTCAGCCCGCGCGCCAGCGTGTCGCGGAAGCGCAGCTCTTCGAGCCGCAGCGTTTCGGAGGTGAGCGCCTCGGCGCGCTTCAGTTCCGGATAGGCGCCTCCCATCTCCGCCACCAGGACCGGAAGTATGCGGTAAAGGAGGGGATCGCGCGCGCCCAAAATATGCGCGTGCCGCATGGCGCGGCGCATGATGCGGCGGAGAACATAACCACGGCCTTCGTTCGACGGCATCACGCCGTCTGCGATGAGAAACGCGGACGAGCGCAGATGATCTGCGATGACACGATGGCTCGCGGCATTTGCACCGCCTGGCGCCTGATCGGTCAGTTCGACGGAGGCCGCGATCAGATGACGGAAAATATCCACGTCGAAGACGTCGTGCACGCCCTGCAGGATCGTGGCGAAACGTTCGAGGCCCATCCCGGTATCGATGGAGGGACGCGGCAGCGGTTCGCGCGCGCCACCCTGGAACTGCTCGAACTGCATGAAGACGAGGTTCCAGATCTCGACGAAACGATCGCCATCCTGTT
>Ga0182024_10015845_pt1 | contig 14379 bp, 12 predicted proteins | sample P32metaG_FD_120480 | JGI IMG/M metagenome (GOLD analysis project Ga0182024, IMG submission 120480) | Permafrost microbial communities from Stordalen Mire, Sweden - P3-2 metaG (Illumina Assembly) | ecosystem: Environmental > Terrestrial > Soil > Wetlands > Permafrost | place: Sweden: Stordalen... | reverse complement strand
TGTGAGCAACCAAGAAACTTTGCCGGGGTCTGTGCAAGAAATCTTGCCGAAAAGCCGTGATTAAGAATGATCAAATCTACTGCGTGATCTGATTACAAAAAGGTAGTTCGCCTCAATGATTGAGTTGCAAAACAAAAATCACAAGGAGGCGAACTGAAATGATCGTACCAGTTAGATCGGAAGTATGTGAAGGCGTGCGGCAATTCTTCGAGCTTGAGGGCAACATCGAGGTGGCCAGACCGAGCCGCTGCTTGCGTCCCAAAGAGGAATGCGGTTCTCTTGAGCCGCTCCGCAGGAACGGTACGTACCCACGCCAGGTGATTTATTGGGGCATGCTGTTTGTCTTGGCGATTCTGCGATTCCGCTGTCGCAAATGCGGCTCAACGGTGTCACGGCCCCCAAGCTGGCTTGTGCCATACAAGAGGTTGAGCGCAGAGATGATTGCCACTGGTGTAGAGGCATATGCGGCGGCGGAGACCAGTTATCGAAAGGTGGCCGATGCTTTATCGGAGCCGGAGTTTGTCGAACAGAAAGAAGATATTCGCCAGACAAAGCTATACGCCGAGCTGTCGTCGAAGAAAGCGATCAAGCCAGCAGTCACGAAAGACAATGGCTCACGCCCGTCACATTCCACGGTATTTCGCTGGGTCGGCTACATATGCAAGCGAGTCGAATCAATTGTTCAGCAATTGCAAAAGGAGTTTGTAAGACGCCAGAAAGATCTGAGGAGATTGCCGCCAGAGTGGAGTGTGGAGAACCCAAACAGCGTCAAGGCACAGACTGACACGAAAGCACAAGCGTTGAATCGTCTGAGCTTCACTGGTCTTGCAGGTAGGGTATTAGTGAGCGCCAGTGAAAAGCCGTGGTGGAAGTTACGAGCATATTTTCTGATGAAGGCCGAGTATTGCAAAGACTTGTTAACGGACGCACGAGTAAGATGCCAATTACACACACTTTGATACTTGTGATCTACTGAGGCTTTCTAGACTTGCCAGGTCCCTACCATGGTGATCGGCAAGTGAATGACGAAGAGCGAAGGGAAGCATGGGCGTTGTTCCGCTACAACGTCATCGCGCCGCTTTTGGAGAATGGCTTGGATGGAGCCGAGAAAACGGCGAAGCGCAAAGAAATTCTGGCGGCAGTACACATCACGCCAGACGGAAAGCAGTGGTCAATCTCCGAACGAACACTGAGATATTGGTTGGCTCGGCACAGAACCGCCCAACTGACAGGATTGAAAAATCAGCGCCATGACAATTTGGGTGCAATGAAGGCTCTGGACGAACAGCTTCTGGGGCAGGCCGGCGAACTCCGGAAGCGAATGCGATCGCGTAGCATTCCGGATATTCTGCTGCATTTGAAAATGAGAGGCGTGGACGTCTCGCGCATTTCGGCAACGACGCTGAATCGGCATTTGAATCGGATCGGTGCCACGAAACGGAAGGATTTCGCAGATCGCGGTGCTTTTCAGCACTTCGCCAAAGAGCACATCAATCAGCTTTGGCAGACGGATTGCAGTGACGGGCCTTGGCTGCCTGATCCTCTGGGACTAAAAGTGGTCAGGCAGACAACGCTGATCACATTTATCGATGACTGCTCGCGTTTTTGCGTTTACGGACAATTTTATTGGACCGAGCAATTAGTCGATTTGCTGGATTGCTTCAAGAAGGCTCTGCTGGCTAGGGGCAAGCCAGGCACCGCATACAGTGACAATGGCCCGATTTACCGAGCCAGAGATTGGTCTGCCATATGCGGCGAATTGGGAATTGGAGTCAAGCACACCGAGAAGTATCGGCCTCCCGGAAAGGGAAAACAGGAACGTCACTATCTCACGATCCAACGCCGATTCTACAAAGAGGCGGAAAAGTCTGGGCTGACGAACTTGGAAGAGCTCAATGAGTTTTTCTTTGCCTGGCTGGAGCAATGCTACCACCAGGAGAAGCACAAAGGTATCGGGATGCCGCCTTTAGAACGCTGGCTGATGGAAGAGCATCTGGTCGAGCGCTTGTCGCTGCAGGAGCTGGATGAAAAGATGCAGCGGCGAGCCCATCGTGATATTGATTTCAAGACAGCGCTAATTCGGCTCAACGGCAAGCGCTATCAGGCAAGCCAGAGCCTGGCTGGCGAGAGAAGAGTACAAGTGCGTTGGCCGTTCGACGATGAGTCGGCAGTAAACATCTATCGCAACGGAGCATTTGTGGAGCGAGCCGAGCTGTTTGTTTGCAGCGCTGACATCGACTATTCGAAGCGTCCGGTGCGAAAAGAGGATGCTGAGCCCAAAGTACTCGACTGTGCAAAACAGCTGCGGTTGTCTATGGTGTCCAGACGGCGAGGGGAAAAGGTGCCGGCGGACACAAGCAAATACGGATTTCTGACGCTCAGTGAATTCATGTTCGTGGTGGAGAGTTGTCTTAGCCGCACGTTCAGCGAATCGGACAGGTCTTTATTAATGGAAGCATACCAGCGATTTTCACCGCTTGATGCTGAATTCGTCCAAAGCTGCCTCTCTAGAGCTGTTGCCAGCAAAGGAGCCCAGAAGCATCTGAATTTTTATTTGACTCAAATGGAAGAAGCAAAAACTCGGAGGTAAATCGCATGAGCAAAAACAATGATGGCACAGGCAATGGAACGATTGTCGATCCATTCGGGAAGAGCACGGGGGCAGAGCAATTTTTCAAGCACAATCAGCTTGAAGAATTACAAACGATCGTCAGAGCGAGCATCAATCAAAAAGTCATGGCGTCAATTACAGGACCGCCCGGAGTCGGGAAAACAACGGCAGTCCGTTCAGTCACCGACGAACTGCCCGCTCACAAATATTCAGTGGTTTATCTCGGGCAGGATCAAAACGGAACGAATCTGCTCCGGCGTTTCGCTACGTCAATTGGGGTGCGGCCGAAACACCAACGCCCTGGTCTGGCAATGCAAATCAGCCAGTGGCTTCTGGACAATCTGAGCGGTGGTGGCAAGGAGATTACTTTGATCGTTGATGAAGCGCATCTTCTAGAAGATTCGACTCTGGAAGAACTGAGGTTGATGACCAATGCTGATTACGATCGCCAGTCGCCGCTGACTCTCATTCTGATGGGGCAGCCAGCATTGCGGCAGAGACTGAGAGCACCAAATTTTGAGGCACTGCGACAACGACTGCGCTACAAATATTGCCTTGAGGGATTGGATCAAGAAGAGACGATCCGCTATATACAGCAGCGACTGACTGCGGCAGGATTGTCGTCGGAGCTTTTTGCCCATGAAGCTCTGCTGCTCATTTTTCAGATCTCAGAAGGTGTTCTCCGGAGAATCAATAACCTATGCTCTCTTGTGCTGCTTAAGGCCAAATCCAAGAAGCGAAGCACAATCGATGCTGCATTCGTCTCAGAAATAGTTGATCAGGAATAGTCTAGCGATGGAGGTTGAAAATGCTAAGAATACTGGTAACTGCTCAATGTGACGTATGTGGAGACTTCTTTGACCGGCTCGGTGCCGACACGACCGCGAATCAGAACAGTTGTGCACTTATGGCTGGTGGCATTATCGAAACGGCCGCGGAGGAAGGGTGGTTCTTCAATGAAAAAACTCGTCAGTTCTGGTGCGTTGATTGCATTCTCGCACACGCCGGCAATGCCAAATTGCCGACAGTCTCGCAAATGGTCATCCCCTTCAGCAGACCTGGCATCCAGGAAGATTGTGATTTCTGATCTAAACTGATTTGAGACCGAATCTCACCCACGACCTGATTGCTTGCGGTTCGCCGCTTCTGTCAGGTCGTTTCTTTACCATCAGATTCAGTTCAGCTTGCGACCAGTTCTGCAGTTACAGGACCAGTAGCTACAAGCTGCACTGAATCTGATGGTCTGGGTGGTGGGTGGGTAACCACCCGCGGAGCGGGCAGCCAGAGAAGACGCTTGCCTTCCGATCGATCAACAACTTCCGTTTAACCATTTCTGTCAAGCGGCAACTTTTCGTGGTTCATTTCCGGCAATTATTCGTGGTTCCTCACACCAACGACTGGTCAATTTGTGCAAACAGGCAGGCGCTAATGTCTATTTGTCTGGCCCGTCTGCTCAAGACTATTTGGACGTTCCACTGTTTGAGAGGGAAGATATAACGGTAACCTGGATGGACTATGGTGACTATCCGGAATACACGCAACTCTTTCCACCATTCGACCACTTCGTGATCGGTACCAGCTTACTGTAACGAGGGTCCACGCGCTCCTCAATTTATGAAATCATTCGGACGCCGATCCCTGACAACGCATGACGACCCTGAGCCTCAATGTGCTGGCCCTGTCGATCGTGCGTGAAACCTTATGCGCGGAGAGCTCCTGTGCTATAATCCCGGGTGTTCGACGATCTTTTTTTATCTTCGCGTCTGAAGGCGCAGAACGCAGCCGTAAAGTAGTTCGCAGACGATGTTGATTTGAGGATTAACGACGATCAGCGGAGTAACTGTTCACGAACCACGCCCTTGTGCAGGCGGCATTCAATCTGCCAGAATGAGTCCTGGGTTTAACAATAGGAGGGAAGCGGGTGAACACTTCTAGATTGGACGTGCGCACTGCAACAGCAAGTAAGTGGTCTGTACCTTTCAACAAGCCAAGTTTTGCGGGCAATGAGCAGAGGTACATTGCTGAGGGAATCGCGACCCAACATATCTCAGGTGATGGAGCATTCACGATACGGTGTAGCGCCCTGTTGGAATCATTATTGTCGGTTAACAAAGTCTTTCTCACCACTTCGTGCACCCATGCTTTGGAAATGTGTGCGCTTCTATTGAACATCCAAGAAGGCGACGAAGTTATCACCCCGTCTTTCACATTTGTATCGACAGTAAACGCGTTCGTTCTCAGAGGTGCAAAGCCGGTTTTTATAGACATACGGCCTGACACTTTGAACATGGATGAATCTCAATTAGAACGATTGCTGTCAAAGAGAACCAAGGCCGTAGTCCCTGTGCACTATGGCGGCGTCGGTTGCGAAATGGATCGTATTAGTGAGATTTGTGCTGGTGCCGGTGTTGCGATTGTGGAAGACAACGCGCATGGCTTATTTGCAAAATACAAAGGAAAACTGTTAGGGACATTCGGTGGGCTTGCCACACAAAGCTTTCATGAGACGAAGAACTTTCAATGTGGTGAAGGCGGTGCGCTTCTCATCAATGATGAGCGACTGGTGGACCGTGCTGAAATCATTCGTGAAAAGGGAACGAACAGGAGTCGTTTTTTTCGAGGACAGGTTGACAAATATAGCTGGGTTGATGTTGGCTCCAGTTATCTGCCGTCCGACATTCTAGCGGCCTTTTTGTATGCCCAATTGGAAGAGCGAGACACCATCCAGGCTCGTCGCAAGCAAATTTGGGACCGTTATTACTCTCAACTCAAGCCTTGGGCAGAATCGGTCGGAATCAGCTTGCCCACTGTTCCGGCACATTGTGAACAGAGCTACCATGTATTTTATTTACTGCTACCAAGTCTCGAGATTCGTCAGAAGCTGATTGCCCATCTTGCTTCGAAACGTATTTTGGCTGTTTATCACTATTTGCCTTTGCACGCTTCTGAAATGGGACGCAAGCTCGGTTATGAAGCTAGCGATTGCCCAGTAACAGTTGATATTAGCGATCGCCTGTTGCGATTGCCTTTTTTTAATAGCCTTTCTGAAGTCGAGCAACAGCAGGTGGTCGATGCGTTGTTAGAATTTAAATTTGCCTAACGGTTGACCAAGAAATCCTTACGACACATCGTATCGTTCTCGCATCAGTAATTCTGCAATGTGGAATTCAAATTCCGTGTCTATATCGATCGAGTGTTTGCCTGGCATTAGATACGCCATAGTCCCAGGTGGTAAGAAGGTACGATCGTTTAGCAATGATGACGAACTATTGATGTAAATAGCACCGTTACGGCTATATGATTTTTGTCCATTTTTGATTTGCTCTTGTTCGCAATCGATGTTGAACTGATGCTCCAAAACTCCATTTGGCGATACGCAAAGAGTGTCGAGAGGACTATGTTTGCTTTCGCAGACAGAGACGACAGCCTTGATGCCAGGATGATCTTCGAGCAGACCAATCGCGGCATCAATGTCTTCAGCGCGGCGAAATGGTGAAGTTGGCTGCAAAGTCAACAGGTAGTCTGGCATAGAGCCTTCATTATTCTGCAACCATTCGAGTGCGTGAGTGACTACGTCTATGTGCGTAGTACTATCAATTGCGAGCTCGCTCGGTCTGAGAAAAGGTATTTCGATGCCATTGGTGCGGCCAATATCAGCCACTTCCGAGTCATCGGTGGACATGAGAATCCGATCAACTTTATGACTGTTCCGAGCGGCTTCGATTGTCCACTGAATAAGAGGTTTACCTGCCAGCATTCTTATGTTTTTGCGAGGAACCCGCTTAGAACCTTTGCGAGCAGTGATCAGTGCAAAGATACTTGGTGCCATTCGTCTGAATTTATACGAAGCGTACTCTCAATGTTTGTAGACTTCGTAATTTCTCCTTCTTGGTGTTACTGTCCGAATGATCGTAGCAGCTTCAAATCAATGAATGCACAGTCCACTTTCCTATTCGTCTGTGGCGGTGCGATGGAGATTGACGGCTAGTGGTCGAGCCGGAACACCAACGACCGTCAGGTTTGGACCGATGTGACGAGTGACTACTGCCCCTGCTCCGGCAACAACCCAGTCGGACAAATGGACTCCGGGCAATAGAGTCGCTGCCGCGCCGACCAACGAGCCCTCACCCACGATGCAATTACCACTCAGTGTTGCCCGCGGTGCGACGTGAACATGTGCTCCAACCTGACAGTCATGCTCAATGATAGAACCAGTGTTGACAATCGAGTTTTCGCCAACTGATGCATCTGGGTTAATCAATGCTCCAGCACAAACAACCGTCCCTGCGCCAACATTGGCGTCTTTGGCGACATATGCTTTGGCATGAATGACTGTCGTTGGAGTCCATCCGTGAGAAAGCAGATCATCAAAACAATTCTTGCGCTTGCGGTTGTCACCAATTGCAACGATGAAGTTCTGCGGCCCGTCAAGGTCCTCGATCGTCGCAAAAATAGGCAAGCCTTTAAATAATTGACCCGCCTTGCCAGGATCGATGAAGCCGCCAACTTCCCTGTTTTGCGAAAGCGCCGCGTCCAGAACAACCTTAGCGTGACCGCCGGCGCCGATAATGTAAAGCTTCACTGCTGTTACCGTCAGGATCTGTGTTTAAAGTATTAGAATCTCTCGGCATTAGCAATACCCTGCTTGAGAATGTCAGAAGAACAAACTTCTGGTATACATAAGAGGCGCTTCGAAGCGCGTTCCGCGGGACCTGCACTGGCGAGTCAATATCATGGTCAAAACTTTCATCATCGCTGAAGCTGGAGTCAATCACAATGGCTCACTCAAGGAGGCGCTTGCACTTGTAGATGCCGCGGCTGAGGCGGGTGCCTGCGCAATAAAGTTTCAAACATTTCGAGCCTCACGTATGGTGACTGGAACGGCAGCCAAAGCCGCCTATCAAACTCAGTTCACCGACGCTCGAGAATCGCAACTAGCAATGTTGGAAAGACTCGAGATTGGAGAAGCGGAACACAAGGCATTGGTGAAGCAGTGTCTCGAACGGAAGATTGAGTTCATCTCCTCACCATTTGATCTCCAATCAGTGGATTTGCTCGTGAACTGCAGCGCTCGCACAATCAAAATACCGTCAGGAGAAGTGACAAATGGTCCACTTCTGTGGAAAATTGCAACTACAGGGCTGCCATCAATTCTTTCAACCGGCATGGCCACTCTGGGCGAAATTGAGTCCGCACTTGGCGTGCTCGCGCATGGGTATGCCAACCCTGGTTTGACACTTAAGAATCCCGATTTTCTAAAGCAAATCCGCAATTGTGACTTGGACATCTTGAAAGAAAAGGTAATGCTGATGCAATGCACAAGCATGTATCCTGCGGCATTCGATGACATCAACTTGAAGTGCATGGATACGCTGAAAACGGCTTTCGGGTTAAGAGTGGGGTTATCCGATCATTCAGTTGGAATCGAAGTGCCGATAGCGGCAGCGGCGCTCGGCGCAGCCGCAATCGAAAAGCATTTTACTTTGAGTCGAAATCAGGAAGGACCGGATCATCAAGCCAGCATAGAGCCCGCCGAATTGAAATCCATGGTTGAGATGATTCGCAATGTTGAACGGGCAATAGGATCGCCCCGTAAATACCCAGTTGATGATGAATTTGATACACGCTCCGTGGCCAGGCGAGGGGTTGTAGCAGGCTGCAATATCGCCAAGGGCATGCTTCTAACAGAAGAAAACCTAGTCGTAAAACGGCCTGAGCTGGGAATGAGTCCTATGTCTTATTGGAAGCTCTTAGGTCAGCGTGCATCAAAAGACTATACTGAGGACGAGACAATCTCCGAGCGGCTCGATTAGACCAGAGCGCGGGTGATTTTGTACCAACGTACCAACGTTCGTCCCGTCCAGAGAACAGCGGCGAGGCAGGTCTTAAGCACCTCAGCTACTTTCTGAACCTAGCTTGAAGAATTGCTTGCGTATCAACTGTTGCGGATCCCGAAGCCTTTTAAGTGCGTCTACGATCCTTTCTGAAGCGTTGCCATCCCCATAGGGGTTGACCACGTCAGAGCAGTTGAGAGCCAGCGCCTCTTCAATGGACTTAAGGATTTGCTCGGCTTCGGGTCTTGAGTTGATCACTGAAGCAGCCTGGATTCTTCCCTTTTGTCTGTCTCCGATATTCACAGTGGGCGTCTGCAGAGAAGGCGCTTCGTAAAGTCCAGAGGAAGAGTTTCCGACGACCGCGTCAACGATTGAGACAACGCTCAAATATCGTGTCGAGCCAAGGCTTGCGAAGACTGACATGCCTTCGCGCTTCTGGCGGAAGTCGTCAATTTGCCGATTCATTTCACCGGCACCAGGGTCAGAATTTGGACGGGTGAAGATGATTCCTATAGATTTATCAAGGCGCCCCAAAGCCTTGACAAGTTCAGCGAAATGGTCTTTGGTGTCTTTCTCCAGAGTTTCTGGGTGATACGTAACAAGTAAGTTCGTGTCGCCAAACTTAATGCCCAGACTCTTTTCCAATTCAGCTCGGCGCATGAGCGTAGCCTCAGCGATGTAGTCGAGACCCGGGCTGCCGACAACGTGGATGTTGTCCGGATTTTCGCCCATCTGCTTGATTCTCTCGCCTGCTAAATTGTTCGTGGGAAAATGGATGTGAGCCATTTTGGTAATGCTATGTCTGATTGACTCGTCAAATGCTCCTTCCGTCACATCTCCTCCGGCAATGTGGGCAACTGGTATGTTGGCCAACATAGCTGACTGTGCAGCCGCGAGCATTTCATAGCGATCGCCGAGAAGTAAGACGAGATCGGGCCGCAGATGATCGAAACATTCACTGAAACCAATAGTGGCTAGTGCAAGCGCTTTTGAAGCACCAACTGCAGTATCGCTTGAAAGAAGCATCTCGACTTTCCAATCGATCTGAAAACCGTCTTCTTCAATCTGATGGTATGTCAGCCCGTGGTGCGGTGATAAGTGAGTGCCTGATGCAATGATTTTCAGATCAAAGTAGGGGTCTTGCTCGAGTTTTTTAAGCGGCCAGTAAAGCAGACCATAATCCGCTCGCGTCGTCGTAATTACTGCTATTTTCACGCTGTCCTCGACGGAAAAAACTTGTTTCGAAAAGCGAGCACCGGCAGATCTATCAGACGAGCAAAAATCACTCCGTTCAGAATTGCGAGAACCAAATATATACTCATTCCCAAAGGACACTTAAAAGCATTCGGTAAGAATGGAATCACTTTAGAGATTACAAACGGTCCGGCAAACGCAAAGTGCCACAGATAAATGGAGTAGCTGTACAACCCTATCCAGGCGACAAATTTTGACAAATGGCTTTTCATTACTCTATCGATGAGGGAGCCCTCAGTTAGATTCATCACAGCCAGCAGGCACAGTCCATATCCCAGATATAGCAACGTCCACGACATTACGCGAAGAAGCGGCGTAGCCGGCAGGCAATATCTCAAAACCACTAACAAAATGCCTGATGCGAATACTAACTGCGATTGGTTCTTCACGGGTCCCATGAAGGGCTTGCAATAAGTATGCAAGTAGTTTAGAAGAACGCCAATGAAAAGGGCGTCCATTCTTACATGCGTATTAAAGCCGTTGACAGGGAAGGCTCCTGTAACACAGCCCACGACCTTAAAAACATTGCAAAAAACCAGGAGGCCGATTGCCACCACTGGCAGTGATCGCCAAATGGAAAACCGTTCTGATTTTCTGCGACTTAGACACAAAAGCACGATAGGCAGCGCCACATAAAAATGCTCCTCAACCGCCAGGCTCCAAGTTTGCGTGATGATGTCCCAAGGCCCAACGTAATTCTGCAAACTGAACACAAAGGGCGTCAGTTTTTGCAGCATCGTTTGAAAAGTGTAGCCATCGTGCCTGACTAATTGAATGCCCGTCACAATCAAAAGTGCGAAATAGGGCGGCCAAATCTTAAAGGCTCGCCTGATAAGGAATCGACGCACATCTATTTGGCCGCTTTGGTGTACTTCGGTGAGTAACAATCCGCCCACCAGGAAGCCACTTAGAACAAAAAACAGATCAACGCCGCCCTGTCCTACTGGATGCAGACCAACTATGAAGTCTTTAAATGAACCCGGGTTTGGCATAAAAACCTGATGAGAAAAGAGAACCAGAAGAATTGCCACACCGCGCAATACGTCTAGATTGAGCACGCGAGTTTGAATGCGCTTCGGTCTAGAAAGCCTTTCGTTGCCTGATGATTTTTCGGGCGAATCCGTTGCAGAAAGTAATACAATTCGCGACTTTACTGATGTTTCCGGCATAAGTACAATAGTGTGACATCACCCAGTTCTTGCGAGTCTAAATTTTGCTTAGCAAATACAAGAACTGATCAGAGTCACAACGCTTGACTAACTAATCGATACCGAATGAAGCTCACTAATGTCTGACGCTGGTGGGCGACATTCCAGACACTCTAGGGAATAGACGATCTCGAACGGACAGCATGGGAAGCTCAATAAGCTTAGCCGCAAGGACACCGAATAGAATGGCGCCGGAAATGTAAATCATCATACCCAAAGGCCACTTCAAGGATTCGGGCAAAAGGGGAACGACCTTTGCCATAACAAAGGGTCCGACGAATTCAAAATGCCAGAGATAAATTGAATAGCTATAAAGCCCAACAGAAGCAAGCATTTTTGCGACTCCGGTATCCATCAATTTGCCTAACCAGCCTCTTCCGGGCTGCGCATGTACGAAGGTTATAAGACCGCAACCGTAGCCGATATAACATAGCGTGAAGCCAATCGTCCACACAAAAACGTCAACTCGTTCGAGAAACCATCTGTGAGCAACCAATAAACAGCACAAACAGAGCAGGGTCCAGGGATACTTAGACAAACGAAGGAACCAGGCAGGTTTAGTTTGGTAGAAATAGCTTATTAAAACACCGAAAAAGATTGAGTCAATTCTCAAATGAGTCGACGAAGCGTCAGTTATCTGCCACTGACTGCGATGCATAGCGTTCCAAAATCTCCAAGTTGTGCAAACTACTAAGGCAAAGATAATAACCACAGGCAATGCGCGGAGTGCAATTCCTTTTTTACGGTTCCTGATCATGACCCACAGGAGTATCGGCAACAGAAGGTAAAAATGCTCTTCTAATGCTAGGCTCCATGTGTGGGTAAGTAAATCGAACGGACCAAGATAATTTTGCAGATTGAAGACAAAGGGCCATAGTTTGTCAATCCCGCTATGAAAATTGACTCCGTGGTGCCACATCATGTGTGCGAACGCGACCACAAGAAAAACATAGTATGCGGGCCATATTTTGAAGCCGCGCCTGACAAGAAATCGCTTAACGTTTAAGTCGCCTGTCTCACGAATCTCGCTAATCAATAAACCGCCGATTAAGAAACCGCTCAATACAAAAAAAAGATCCACTGCCGTTTGACCAAAGTTATGCAGTCCCCACGCAAATTGGCGAAGATACTCGGGACCACTTGGTGTTCCGATTTGATGAGAACAAAGAACCATGAAAACTGCGATTCCGCGCAGAATATCCAACTGTATAAGACGCGGTCGCTTGGAACGGCTTACAGCGCTGGGTTGAGTTTCAGAATCGACGAAATTGCCGACTTGTGAGACTTGTTGCTGAGCTAAACTTGTAGACACTAGCACCCACCACTAACAAACAGCCAAGAGTATATCGCGAGGACGCACAAGCGCTGCGCCATCGCTCTCCGCAGAGTCGGCATGTTCGACCTAGACACAGTGTACGATGCTAAGTACGAATTACAAATTAGGATATGCCAAGGATGGCGCATTAATCTGGTTAGCATCACTTAATAGAATGTATCTCGGGTTCGTAGTCTTCAGTATCCCGTTCAAAATGATTGCTTGGACTGGCGTGTACAGCTACTCCATTCATCTGCGGCACTGCGAATTTGGCGCCAATATTATGTTGTGGAGAGTACTCCCATAATTGCCAGACAGCCTTAATTGGCCCGTCGGAATGCTCGTTTACATGCTGCTTGTGGTGGCAGCCCGCATAATTGAGCTTCCGGCTCTTGCTCTTCGGGACCGATTCTTCACGTCAGGCTCACCAAGATACATTCATTGAGTAGTGCTAACGGGATAACGCTCCTTGACTTGTTCTAATTTGTTATTTGTAGCTTCATCGTACACTGTGCTCAGCTCGAACTTGCCAACTGCTTGGGGTATCTGCGTGGTTGGTGCAAGAAATTTCGCAGTTTGACTGCCTGCTCGCGGAGAGAAAAATACTTGATCACATCAATCCGACCAGAAGAGACTGCAGCCAGAACCGCCCACTTGCTAAGCGCCGGTCTTCCCAAATCTGATGCACGCGCTTCCCAGCGCCTCGTCCAGCTAGATGTGCTGCGAGGCTTAGCGATTCTACTGGTGCTGCTTGCGCACCAGGTCTACATACCAAAAGAGCCTGGCATCTTCAGAGACTTTACAATTTGCTTGCACCAATTCGGTCTGTCAGGCGTAGATTTGTTTTTTGTGCTCAGTGGTTTTTTGATTGGCGGGCTGCTCCTTCGCGAAGTCAAAATCACCGGACGCTTAGACGTTAGACGCTTTCTGATCCGGCGAGGTTTTAAAATTTGGCCGGCATATTACGTTTTTCTCTGCGTCGCATTTGTTCAGTTGATTCGCCATAAGCAGTTATCTATCAATTCCGCCAGCAGCTATGTGCCCTTTCTATTCAACCTACAAAATTATATTGGTCCTTTTGATCTCAACATTCACACCTGGAGCTTGGCAGTTGAAGAACACTTCTATTTAGCACTGCCGATTCTGCTGTGGTGCTTATTGAAACTGAGACAAAAGAAGCTGGTTAAGCTCTCTTTGCCGATTTCGATATTGGCCATCATGGTGTTTTGTAATGTGTGTAGATTGTTCAATGGAGCACATCGAAGTTTTCTCATCACTGACTACACGGCAACGCATCTTAGAATGGATGCTCTGTTCTGGGGCGTTCTCATCAGCTATGCTTATCAACATAAGCAAGATTTGATTCAGAGAATTAGTCGACATAAGGTCTTACTGATCACGGTTGGTTGCTCATTAGTGAGCTTTAAATTTTTCCAGGAACGAGACGCTTGGTTCGCTTTTACACTTGGATACACGGCGCTCTACTTCGGTTATGGGTTGATCCTACTGGCGTTCTTGGAGCTAGAGAGTAACAGTTGGTTGATGAAACTAGTGCAAAGCGGACCAGCTAAAGCTCTGGCATTCATGGGCTTATACAGCTACTCGATTTATTTGTGGCACTTAGAGTTTGCCGCGCCTTTCGTCATAGCCAAAATTCTGCCTGTGCTTCCTGAAGGTCTCAAGTGGCCTTTAGGTATGACTATTTACGTCATCTTGGCTACAATTTCTGGAGTCATTGGTGCTCGCATTATTGAAATTCCAGTCCTGGCAATAAGAGAGAAGTTGTTTCCTTCTATGGTTTAGCCGGTTTTGTATTGGTTTTTATCCACAATCAGCGAAGTATGAAGTATTGATGGAAACCTTTAGTAAAAACATTTGCTTGTCGGGCCTGAGATCTTTGAATGGTCTTATGTGAACTTAACTTGGCTAACTACTGACGACTGGCCTAACATACGCTACCTTATCAGGGTTATCTACTAAACTTGGAGAATTACGGTGGACATTTCTATATTGAGGTGCCCCGAAACGGGTTCTCGTCTGAGGGCGATCAGTCCAGAAGAACTAAGCGAGCTCAATTTTCGAATCACCTCGGGGAATCTGTCTCACGCAGACGGCTCGCCAGTTAAATCTCCAATCTCAGAAGGGTTGATATCGCAG
>Ga0182024_10015843_pt1 | contig 14379 bp, 10 predicted proteins | sample P32metaG_FD_120480 | JGI IMG/M metagenome (GOLD analysis project Ga0182024, IMG submission 120480) | Permafrost microbial communities from Stordalen Mire, Sweden - P3-2 metaG (Illumina Assembly) | ecosystem: Environmental > Terrestrial > Soil > Wetlands > Permafrost | place: Sweden: Stordalen... | reverse complement strand
ATAAACGGAGAGACCGGCGCGTTCCTTCCCCGAGCGAGCGGGTTACGGACAAATCGACCCCTTCGCCGAGGCTCTCCCGGAGAACGCTCTGCTCGATCTCGAACGGCTCCCCTTCAGGATCGCGCATTTTGATCCCGAAGATCGGCCCGGTCGGCGACCACTCGTCCTTCTCCTGGGACTCCTCGAGGGGTGTCCAGAGATGCAAGCCGCCAGAGGCGCGACGTTTGACCAAATCGCCATGCAACGGGGTGGCCCATGAACCTTGGTTCACGCGAAGGTCGAGCACCCGATTGAAGAGGTCTGCCTGGAGCGCCGAAAAGAGCAGCCTCCTTAGCCTTGCGTCTCGGGGAGCCCGGGCTCGCCCCGAGAGCCATGCACGCGCCTGATCGGCGTTGTTCTTGTCCCTCCCGAAGCGCTGCGGCCCGAACGCGTTGGGAATTCCGGTGCGAACCGCCTCTTCTAAGGCGGCCGTAACCCCGGCTAAACGCTCGGGCTCGATCCCACGCACGACGATCTCGAAGCGGTTGGCGGCGAGGTGGCCGGTCCGAAGCTTGTTCGTGTGCCGGACGCACTCGTGAATCGTGATGCCTTCCAACTCGAGACCCGAGAGTCGCGTCACAAGGTCTTCGGCGCCTTCGCGCGGCAAAGGGAGCGACACGGTCTGCGTCGTCACGGCGACCTTGTCCTTCATGCCCGCGATTCCGACGTCTCGCATGGCGACGCCGACCGCGCCCGCGATCCGTGACGCGGCCGCGTCCGTCGTGAGATTTCTCTTCGTGAAGCGCACGAAGAGGTGGTCCCCTTCCCCGCTCGGCGCGTAGGCCGGCACTTCCTCCACGCGGAAGTCCTCGGGCAGCGTCTTGATTCGGCCGCGGGGCAGCGACGAGGGCGAAGACATCACGAAAAGTTGCGCCGCTCGCGCCTCACGCGCCGATCTCGTGGGCCATCACGTCGCGCGGGCTACGAAAGTACTGAGCCGGCGAGTACGAGAGGAAATTCGACACGCGCGAGGTGTACAAGCACGCGTACTCTTCGACTTGCGCTCCGAAACTCGATTGCTCGTTGCCCTCTTTCAAGAGCGACCCCCAATACGGGTGGAAGAGCGCGTCGCTCCGCTCTTCGATCTCGCGAAGCTCGGCGGCGAACTTGCGAAGCCTGCCACGCACCGCTTCGACCGAGCGCTTTACCCGGGCTCGCTCGCCTTCTAGAGACGCGACCGACGCGCCGTTGGGCTTCGCCTGGGCGTGATCGATCTGTCGCGTGAGGTCTTTGAAGCGGCTCTGGTAGTAGCGAAGATCGTCTTCGGAGTGCTCGTGAGCGTCTTCGAGCTCCACGACTCTGGCAAAGTCGGTCCGGCACTTTTCGTAGGCCAGCATTTCGCTCTCGAGCTCCTGGATGATCATGGCGGTGCGCCAGGCACTCTCTTTCTTGGAGCGAAGGATGTCTCCGTAGATGTGATCGCCGACGTAAAGGATCTGGTCGCCCGAGACCCCGAGCGCCCTCTCGAGGTCGTGAAGGTTGCCCCCCTCGTAGACGACCCCGCGCTCGAGCGGGAACGTCGCCGGGCGAACCTCTTCGCCGTCTCGTTCCATGAGCGGCCTCTGCTCCTGGAAAAAGGCGGGCTTTGTGGCCGCCACGATGACGACGTCAAAGTAGTTTCGCCACGTCGGATACTCGGCCATGGCCCCTCCGAGGAGGTACCCCATCATCGCGTCGGTGTACTCCCAGCGCGAGTTCGTGAGCAGAAACAGCTTTTTCCCGGCGCTGCGGAGCTTGTGAAGCGTCGGCGCGAGGTCTGGGTCTCTCACGACGAAGCGCTCTTTCGCGCCGAGCACCGCGTTCAGGATCGTGCCGTCTCGATGGGCTTCGTCAATGCTGTCGCGAATGTCCGAAAAGACGCGCGCGTAGTCGACGGCATACCCGCCCTTCTCGAGCGCCTCCACGACCGCGGCATACACGCTGGCCTCGCTGAGCGCATAAAGCGTGTCGATCCAGTGGTAGCGGGGGGTCGCCGGGCGGATCTTCTTCGCGTGGTAGAGCGTGCGGAGCTCCTCCTTCGAGAGCTCGCGAAAGCCGTGGTAGCCCTTCCCAACGAATTTGTAGCGGTCCATCTTCAGGATATTGCCGAAGCGCTTGTCGATTAAAAGCCCGCGCACCGGGAAGTCCGTGGCGTGCCGGATCGTGGCGATGATGTCCGGGTACCCGCGCGAAAGAAGCTTATCGAGCGTCGCTTGGATAGACAGCTCGTCCATGTTCGGCTGGTCGTAGATGGCCAGCGTGTAGTCCATATCGAACCCCACCCAGGACACGTTCGTCATCCGCAGATTGCGATTGCAGAAGATCCGCCGGGGGCGAGCGATCGCGCGCGCTTTGTCTACTGCCCCGAAGTCCTCGAGCGGGAGGAGGAGCTGAGGGTGGGCCTGGATCACGTCGAGAACGAGTGCGGTTGGAGATCAAGCATCCCATGCCGGAAGCGCCGTGTCATCTCGGGCCGGCTCGGGATGAACGCGGGCGAACGCGCTGAATAACACTGTTCACTCACGAAACGTCGTTGACGTCACGAGCATCGTTCTTATGGTAGACAATGTTCGTCATGGGAACCCTCGAGCGCCGAGAGCGCGAGCGTCAGGAGCTCAAGGTCAAGATTCTCGACACCGCACGAGAGCTGTTCGTGGCCGAAGGATACGACGCGGTCACGATGCGTAAGATCGCAGAACGCATCGAGTATTCACCGGCGGCCATCTACGCTCACTTCAAGGACAAGACCTCGCTCATCCGCGAGCTATGCGAGACCGACTTCCGCGCCTTTGCCCAGACGTTTCTCGAGTTTCTGCAGGTCACGGACCCCATCGAGCGGCTGCGCCGGGCCGGACGCGCCTACGTCGACTTCGCGCTCGAGAACCCCCAGCACTATCGCCTCATGTTCATGACCCCCCGCCCGATCATCGACGGCGAGGACGGCGAGGCGAACGACCCAGGGCGCAACGCGTACGCCTTCCTGCGAAACACCGTCGAAGATGCCGTCGCCCAACACCTGCTTCGTCCCGAGCTCACCGACACGGACCTCGTCGCCCAAACCATCTGGGCCGGACTGCACGGGGTCGTGGCGCTCCACATCACTTTGTGCCGCGAGAACGACCACTGGATGTCCTGGGCGCCTCTCGAAACGCGCCGCGCCCAGATGGCCGAAGTGATCCTCCGCGGACTGCTCGCGGATCCCACGAGGGCGACCGCAGCCCCGCCTCTCGATCGAAACGGCTGAGGGCTCGAAACATGGTCGATCTCGCGCTGAAGATGGTCTTGCACGACAAGCTCCGGTTCTTCATTACGGTGGCTGGGGTCGCGTTCGCCGTCACGCTCGTCCTCGTGCAAGGCGGCCTCTTCGTCGGCATCCTCGACAACGCGACCGTCACGATCGAGCACCTCGACGCCGACCTGTGGGTCACTTCGAAGAACACCCCGAACCTCGACTTCGTCCACGACTTTCCCGAGACGTACATCAACCGCGTCCGCTCGAACCCGAGCGTCGAGCGGGCAGACAACCTGATCCTCGCCTTCGTCAACGTGGCGCTCCCTACGGGCGCGCAAGAGACCGCAGTGGTCTATGCGCTCGAAAACTTCCGCCGCTGGGGGTTCCCGTGGAACGTCGTGGAGGGGGACGTCGACGATCTGCGGCGCGGCCCCAACGTCTTCTTCGACGACTCGGCGACGTCACGCTTCGGACCCTTCGCCGTGGGCGATCATCGCGAAGTCCAGGGGCAACGACTCGAGGTCATCGGGCGCACCAAGGGCGCCAAGAGCTTCACCACCACCCCGCTCGCGTTCATGGACTACGACCGCGCGCAAAGCCTCGTCCCCGACACCCTCCGCGGCAAGACGTCGTACATCCTCGTCAAGCTGAAGCCCGGCGTGAACATAGAGAGTGCGCGGGCCGAGCTCCGAGAGCTGCTGCCGTACAACGACGTCTACACGAAGGCCGATTGGGCGAGCCGATCGCGCGGCTACTGGGTCAAGAACACGGGCATCGGCTTCAACATGTTCCTGACGGTCTTCCTTGGGTGCCTCGTCGGCGTCGTCGTCGTGGCGCAGACACTCTACACGTCGACGATGGAGCACATTAAAGAGTTCGGGACGCTGAAGGCCATCGGCGGAAGCAACGGCGACATCTACAAGATCCTCGCGCGGCAAGCGACGCTGTCCGCGGTCATCGGCTTCGTGCTCGGCGCGGTCCCCTCGTTCTTGCTCCGTCCGGTGGTCGAGCGCGCCGGACTGAAGCTCATGATCCAGCCCGAGCTCACGGTCGCCGTGTTCGTGGGCACACTCGTTCTTTGCCTCGTGTCGGCGATGGTGTCGTTCAGGAAGGTCGCCGGGATCGATCCCGGCCTCGTGTTCCGTGGGTAGGCGTCACGTAGAGGAGTCGCGATGAGCGTGCTCGAAGCGGATCTCGTCAGCAAATCATTCCGAGAAGGGCGTGAGACGATCGACGTGCTCAAGAGAGTGTCGCTCACGCTCGAGCCGGGCGAGGTGGTCGCGCTCGAAGGTCCGAGCGGCTCGGGCAAGACCACGCTCCTCTCGATCCTCGGATGCATCCTCACGGCCACGAGCGGGCGCGTCGTCGTCGACGGACAGGAAGTCGACGCGAAGAAGCCAAAGCTCATGCCTCAGATTCGCAAGAAATCGATCGGCTTCGTCTTTCAGCAGTTCAACCTGTTTCCGGCCCTCACGGCGAGCGAGAACGTCGAGTACGCGCTCAACATCAAAGGGACGAAGGGGAAAGCGGCGCGGAACGAAGCCGAAGCGATCCTCGACGAAGTGGGGCTCAGCGATCGAAAGGCCTTTCTGCCTCGCGATCTGTCGGGCGGCCAGAAGCAGCGCGTCGCCATCGCGCGCGCCCTCGTCGCGCGCCCCGCGGTCATTCTCGCCGACGAGCCGACCGCCAACCTCGACTCACAGGTGGGGACCCAGATTCTGGAGCTGTTCCGCGCGCTCGCGAAGAAAGAAGCGCGCGGACTGCTCATCGTCACGCACGACCCGAAGGTGCGCGACTTCGCAGACCGCGTCGTGAAGATTCGGGACGGTCAGATAGCGGCCTAGGGGGCCACTCGAGGGAGTCGACGATGCGAGCGATGGATATCCTGAAAGCGCGAGGGATCTGGATGCTGATCGTGGGGGCGACGGTTGGAGTCGCCCTCGTCGGGGTGCCCTGGCAACGCATCCGGTGGGCCGCGCCCCTCGCGGGGCCGGCCGAAGCCCGTGCGGCCGAGCGCGCCGCTCCGACGCATATTCGCGCGGAGGGGCATCTGATCCCGTATCCCGGCGCCGAAGTGACGGTCGGCACCGACATCGGCGGCACTCTCCGTTCTTTCCCGCTTCTCGAGAAGATGGAAGCCCAGAAGGGGGATCTGGTAGCCGAAGTCGACTCGAGCGAGCAAAAAGCCGCCTATGCCGAGGCACGCGCACGCGCCTTGGAAGCCGCGGTCGACATCAAGCTTTACGAACTCGAGCTCCGACGCTCGAAGAACCTGTTCTCGGCAAGCGCCGTCGCGGAAGACGCGGTCGACCGGAGCGAACACGACCTCGCGGGGGCCTTGGCGAAGAAAGAGAGCGCGACGGCCACGACAGGGCGGCTCGCGGCGACTCTGGCCAAGACGCGCATCGTCGCGCCAATCCACGGCGTCGTGATGTCTCGCAAGGCCGAAGCGGGAGAAACGGTGCCCGCCGGGGCGCAGCTCCTCACCCTCTGCGACCTCACCCGGACGCGCATCGAGGCCGAAGTCGACGAGTACGACGCGGCGCGGGTCGCCCTGGGAGCCGAAGCGACGATCCGTGTTGAAGGGGTCGACGGGCGCGCCTACAAGGGCAAGGTCGAAGAAATCCCCGATTCGGTCACCTCACGCCGGATTAAACCCCAAGACCCGGGGCGTCCGATCGATACCCGCGTGCTCCTGGTCAAAATCGCGCTTCTCGAGGGGACCCCCATCAAGCTGGGTCAGCGCGTCGAAGTGGAAATCAAGGTTCCCTAGCCCTTCGGACGTGAGATACGCGAGCAAGACGGGGCCTCGGGCATCCAACGGGTGCGTTCCCGTCCCGGGGACCCAAGCTGCGACGAGAAAGGACGAGGCCGATGCGTGTGGGACTAGGGAAGTGGTGGGCTGTGGTCGTTGCCGCGGGGGCGCCCGCGTTCGCGACGAACGCCGAGGCGCAGACCGCGCCTCAGGCCTCCGCGCCCGCGCTGGTACCGCTCCACACGAGCCCGTCGGCGACGCCGGACGTGGTGCCGAACGAGCTCCTCGCCGTCACGCCCGGGGGGCTCACGGGCGCCCAGGTCGGCGAGCGCGCCGGCGCGACGAGCTACAACGCGAAGGCGCAAAACGAAGCGCTGAAGAGCGCCGCGGCCCGCGTCGACGAAGCGTGGGCGGCGTTCTTGCCGCGCCTTTCGGGTGTCGCGAGCTACACGCGCCTCAGCCCCCTGACGCCACCTTCGTTGTTCGGGGCGGCCCCGCCACTGCAGCCGCTCGCGGCGGGCACCAACGAACCCTTGTTCCGGAACTTCTACACGAACAACTGGACAGGGTTTTACAACGGTTTGGCGAACGCGAGCTTCCCCGTCTTCGTGAACCAGTGGCTCCTCCAGGCGACCCTCACCGTCCCGATTAGCGACTATTTCCTCCGACTCACGCAGAGCTACAGCGCCGCCACGCACTCGCGCGACGCGGCGCGCTTCGACCAGATCGCCGCGCGTGCCACCTCGGCGGCCGACGGACGCGTCACGTTTTACACGTGGCTCGGAGCGCGCGGCGCGGTGATCGTCGCCGTGCAAGCGCTCAACGACCAGAGGTCCCACCTCTCGCTCGCGAAAAACCAGTTCGACGTCGGGCAAGCCTCGAAGAGCGACGTGCTCCGCGCCGAAACCAACGTGACGAGCGCCGAGCTTCAGGTCGTTCACGCCAAGAACCTCGCCGACCTCAGCGAGAAGCAGGTGCGCGTCGCGATGCACGCACGCGACGACGAGCCGGCCGCACCCGGCGAGAGCCTCGAAGTCAACCCGCCCCCCTACCAAGGCAACGTACGCGAGCTCATCAACGAAGCGCTCGCGGCGCGCATGGAGATACGGAGCATCGACGCCAACGCCGTGGCGGCTCGAGAGCAAGTGAAAGCCGGCGTCGCGAACCAACTGCCCAACCTCCAGGGTTTCGGCGACGCCATCTATGCCAATCCGAACCAACGCCTCATTCCGCCCGAGCAGGAGTGGTTTCCCACGTGGGACCTCGGCGTGAGGCTCACCTGGTCCCCCAATGACACGCTGACCGGATCGAGCAACGTCGCGGATCTCAAAGCGCACGCGGCGCAGCTCGAGGCCCAGAAGGGGACCCTCCGCGACAACATCGAGATCGAAGTCACCCAAGCCTTCCAGAACGTCCGCGAAGCGGATGTGTCGCTCGATTCGGCCAAGCACGAGCTCGAGAGCGCCGAAGAGGCGTACCGCGTGACCAAAGAGCTCTTCAACAACGGACGCGCGACCTCGACGACGCTCACCGACTCGGAGACCGAGCTCACGCGTTCGCGCCTGGATCTCTTGACGGCCCGCGTGAACGCGCGAACCGCGCGCGTGCGGCTCGATCACGCGCTCGGCCGCGACGTCCACCTCGTCGACTCGGGCCCCGGCTCGCAGTGAGCCACGGGCACGTCTTCGATTGCCGCCTCGCGTGGGTCGGCGCGGCGAAGGGGCCCGTCTCGGACTACGAGAGCTACTCTCGCGAAGTCACGGTCGACGTGGAAGGCAAGCCGCAGCTCCGAGGAAGTGCCGCGCCGGTGTTCCGCGGCGACGGGTCGCTGTGGAACCCGGAGGACCTCCTCGTCGCGTCTCTCTCGATCTGCCATTGCCTCAGTTATCTCGCGCTCTGTGCCCGCGACGGCGTAGGAGTCGTGGCCTACGAGGACCGCGCGCACGGGAAGATGGAGCACAAGGACGGCGCGATCCGCTTCGTGGACGTCCTCCTGCGCCCGCGCGTCACACTCGCCGCCGGTGCCGACAGAGGAAAAGCCTTGGCCTTGCACGTGAAGGCGCACCACGGGTGCTTCATCGCGAACTCGGTCAACTTCCCCGTGAGGAACGAACCCGAGCTGGTGTAGCCGCCGAGCGAGGCTCGCACGACGCAGTGCGCGCGAAGCTCGGCCCGCAGCATCGCACGCTCGCCCTTGGGCGAAGCCCGCTCGCCACCGGTCAAAGCCCGCGCGACCGTGTGCCTACGAAGCCCGAGCCCCCGCATCGCACGCTCGCGGCCAAGCCAAGCTCGCCCGACGCAGCGCGTGCGAAGGCCAAGGCGCGGCTCGTGAAGGCCGCCGCAAGGCGTCGCTCGCTCCGCGCCGAGCAAAGCTGGCTCGACGCCGTGCCTATGAAGGAGCCCCTCGAGCTTCGCTTGCTCTCGGTCGAGCGAGGCTTGCCCGACTCTGTCCCTCCCGTGCCGAGCGCAGAGCGTCGCTTCCTCGCCGCCGGGCGAAGCTCGCCGTTCGCCGACCCAAAGATGCTCGGCCCCGGGCGTAATAAGGGGGCTTGGCGTCAGTTGCGGGGCGAGGGCTGGGAGCGCGCGGAGGAGGTTCCGCCATGCGGCACGAGGCAGTGCGCCCCTTTGCCGATCAGGTCCGTCCGCTTGGCCCTGACGAGAGCTTCCCGCGCGAGTGGCCAGTGCGTCTCGTCCCAGTAGAAGAGGAGCGCCTTCATCATTCGCTTCTCGCGCAGATCGGTCGCTGTGTAGACCGGCTGCATCGTGAGCGGATCGATGCCCGTGTAGAACATCGTCGTGGCCATCGCCATCGGTGTAGGGATGAAATCCTGCACCTGCCGAGGGCGCATTCCCCGCTCTTTGAGATAGAGCGCCAGCTCGATTGTGTCTTTCAGGGTCGACCCGGGATGCCCCGTGATGAAATACGGCACCAGGTACTGCTCTTTGCCGGCCGCTTCGCTCGCCTGGCAAAACGCCTCCGCGAAGCGCTCGTAGCTCTTGATGGACGGCTTCTTCATCTTGTCGAGCACGCCGTCGTCGTTGTGCTCGGGCGCCACCGAGAGCTGCCCTCCGGTGTGATGTTGCGCCAGCTCGCGAATGAACTCGGGGCTTCGCTCGGCGAGGTCGTAGCGGACGCCGGACGCGATGAAGACGCGCTTGATCCCGGGCTCGGTGCGCACCCGCTTCATCAGTTGCACGAGCGGGGCGTGGTCGGTGACGAGGTTTTCGCAGATGCCGGGGTGCACGCACGACAGCCTGCGGCACGCGCTCTCGGTCTTCTCGTCTTTGCAGGCCATCTTGTACATGTTGGCCGTCGGGCCGCCGAGATCCGACAGGACGCCGTGAAACCCGTCCATCCTGGAAAGCGCGCGCACTTCGCGGAGCACGCTCTCCTCCGACCGGCTCTGGATAACGCGCCCTTCGTGCTCGGTGATGCTGCAGAAGGTGCAGCCGCCGAAGCATCCGCGCATCGTGACGATGGAGTGCTTGACCGTCTCGAACGCCGGGATCTTCTCGGTGTAGGCGGGGTGAGGCTTTCTCAAGAAGGGAAGATCGTAGAGCCCGTCCATCTCGGTCTCGGAGAGAGGCTCGGCGGGGCGGTTGAAGTACACAGCCTGCTCGCCGTGGACTTGAAGGAGCGGGCGCCCGTTGTGCGGATTGGTCTCGTATTGAAACGCGCGACTCATGCGCGCAAAGGCAGCCTTGTCGCGGACCACCTCCTCGTAGGAAGGGAGCACGACGAGCTTTCCGTCGGTCACGTACTCGCTCCGATCGGCGACGAGGTGCTCCCACTCGCGCCGATTCTTCTTCACGTGCGCTGTGCCGCGAATGTCGGTGAGGCGCGACACGTCGGTGCCGGCGTCGAGGCGGTGCGCGATTTCCCACGCGGGCCGCTCGCCCATCCCGAAGACGAGCAGATCCGCCTTGCTGTCGAGGAGGATCGAGCGGCGCACCTGGTCGGCCCAGTAGTCGTAGTGCGCGATCCGGCGGAGCGACGCCTCGATGCCGCCAATGACGATAGGGACGCCCGGGAAGGCTTGCCGGCACAAGTTCGCGTACACGACCGTGGCGCGGTTGGGGCGCGCGCCCGCGACGCCGCCGGGGGTGTACTGGTCTTCGCTGCGGACCTTCTTTTGCGCCGTCAGCTTGTTGAGCATCGAGTCGAGGTTGCCGGCGCTCACCCCGACGAAGAGACGCGGGCGCCCCATCCGTTCGAGATCGCGCGTCGACCTCCAATCCGGCTGCGCATGGACGCCGACTTTGTACCCGCGCCCTTCGAGAAAGCGCGCGATGAGGATCGGTCCGAACGCGGGGTGGTCGACATACGCGTCGCCGGTGACGATGAGAATGTCGAGCTCGTCCCACCCTCGCGCCTCCATTTCGGCGCGCGTCGTGGGCAAGAACGCGGGCAAGAACGCGGGCGGTGAGCGCGGCGAATCGCGCTTCTTGCTGCGAGGCGTTCCGATCTGGACGAGCTCCACGGGGGCCGGAGCATGGACCGAGCGCCGCCCCCGCGCCAGCAGAACCGCGCGATCCCCGCGACGGGGGCGCACGCGTCCTGTAGCTTCCTCGGCCATGCGCGCGCGCGAGACGTGGGCGGTGCTGGCCGCGGCGCTCGCGGCACGCCTGGGGGTCGTCGCGTGGGCGCGCGGCCGCTTTCCGGCCGCGGGGGACGGCTTCTACTACGACACCATCGCCAGGCGCATCGCCCAGGGCCACGGCTACACGTGGCTCTGGCCGGACGGCGCCGTGACCTACGCGGCCCACTATCCAGTCGGATATCCCGCCCTCCTCGGCGCGGCCTATGCGCTCTTCGGTGCGAGCGTCGCCGCGGCGATGATGACGAACGCCCTCCTGGGCGCCGCCGGCGCGGCCGCGATGCACCGGCTCTCGCTTCGAGCGATGCCCCCGAAGCACGCGCTCGCCGCGGGGCTCATCGTCGCGCTCCATCCTGCGCTCGTGCCGTATACGGCGGCTCTGATGACGGAGGGGGCCACGACTTCTCTCCTCCTCATCGCCGCCGCGTGCGCCTCCGCGGCCCGCGTTTCCGAGCGCGCGCGCCTCTTTCGCGTCGCGACAGGCCTCGTCTTGGGGCTGGCCACGCTGGTGCGGCCGCAATGCATCGCGCTCGCGCCGATCCTCGGCGCGCTCAGCGTGGGGCCTTCACGCCACCTCTGTCATCCCGAGCATCCTGAGCGCTGTCCTCCCGCGCACTGTCCTCCCGCGCACTGTCATCCTGAGGGCCAAAGGCCCGAAGGATCCCCCATGGAGCGTGGGGGATCCTTCGTCGCTTCGCTCCTCAGGATGACAAAGATCGCTCGTGGACGCGTGTCCGCTGCGGCGCTCGTCTTCGGCGTGGCGCTCGCCTGTTGCCTCCCCTGGACCGTTCGAAACTGCGTGCGCATGCAACGTTGCGCGCTCGTGAGCGTCAATGGCGGCTGGAACCTGCTCATCGGGGCGCAAACGGCCTTCGGGGGATGGGCCGAAGTAGCGGTCCCGCCACCCTGTCGCCAAGTCTGGAGCGAAGCCGCGAAAGACCTGTGCTTCGAGCACGCGGCCCGCGCGACCATCGCCGAGAGTCCGGGGACATGGCTCGCGCACGTGCCCGCCAAGCTCGGTCAAACCTTCGACTACATCGGCGCGGCCCCCTGGTATTTGCACCTCTCGAACGCGGCGGCTTTCGACGAGCGCGCCAAGCTTGCGCTCGCGAGTCTCGAGACTCTCGTGACGCGCCTCTTGCTCGCCGCGGCCCTGTTCGCGAGCGCGCGCTTTCCAGGGCCGCGGCGGCGCGCGCGGATAGCCTTTGCGTGCGTAGGGATCGCGTTCGCGCTCGCGGTGCACGCGTGGGTCGCGTACGTCGCGCTGGCCGTTGCGCTCTTGCTGCGGGGCCGGCGTGCCTTCGTCGAAGGGCCGCTGCTCGGGCCCTGGACCGCTACGCTCGTCCTCGCGACGGCAGCGACGCACGCCGTCTTTTTCGGGGCGGGCCGCTACGGCCTCGTCGTGCTCCCGTTCGTGGGAGCGCTGGCGGCGAGCCTCGGGTCGGAGTTGCCGGCGAGCTCCAATGTGCCTACGGTGCGCGGGTCGACGCCCCGCAAGCGATCGCCGGCCGAAAGCGCGTAAGCGCCGAGGCGGGAGGAAAGTCCGAGCTCCACAGAGTACGATGCCGGGTAACGCCCGGTGGCGGTAACGCCGAGGAGAGTGCCACAGAAAAGAGACCGCCGGTCTCGGGGAAACCCGCGGCCGGTAAGGGTGAAACGGCGGGGTAAGAGCCCACCGCGCACGCGGTAACGCGGGCGGCACGGCAAACCCCATCGGGAGCAAGGCCGCGTAGGCAGGCGCCCGGTCGCGAGATCGGAAAGGGTGACTCGCCCGAGTCTGCGGGTAGGCTGCTCGAGACGGCCGGTAACGGTCGTCCTAGAGGAATGATCGCTGCCGCGCGGAGAGCGATCGAAGCGCGGAACAGAACTCGGCTTACGCGGGACGTCGACCGAGACGCCCGCCCTCGAAAGGGGGCGGGCGATTCGCTTTAAAAGCGAAACCGCGTGCCCGGTGGGAGGGTTCGGACGGGGCGAGCTGCGCCTTCGTCCGATCCTCCCACTGGGCCGCGGTTCGCAAGAACCGGCTCAGAGAGCTAGTTCGTGGTGATGGCCGAGATCACGGCCGGGGAAGCCGGCGTGATGACCTGCGGCACGCAGAAGGTGTTCACAGAGCCCCCGGTGCACTGCGCGTCCGTCGTGCAATTACCGACCACGGAGGTGCAGACCTTCGTTGTGGTGTCGCAAACCTGCCCGTTGAACTCGAGTCCTTCGTCACGAAGGGTCGCCGTAGCGCCCGACCCTGGGCTGCAGTCGTGGTCGTTCGTGCACGGGATCACGCAGGTTCCGGTGGTCTTGCTGCAGACCGCCACTACCGAATCGTCGGCCGCCGCGCAATCCGCGTTGCTCGAACACGAAGGGTCCACGATGCAGAGCCCCGCGGTGATGCCTGTCGTGCTGCATGAGTAGCCAACCTCGCAGTCGAGGCTCGTGGCGCATTTGATGTAGCACCCCGAGTTGACATAGCAGGCGCAGTCGGTCGTCGTGTTGCAGGTTTCGGTTGGAACGTCTGCGACCGCCATCCCATTGCAGCTCGCCGCGCTCGTACACGGCGGCGCCACCGCAGGGCCCGTCCCGCACTTCTTGGTCGTCAGGTCGCAAACGTCTCCGTTTAGGACCGCGCCGCCCGTGCGGGTCAGGCTCGGACAGCCTCCGAGATCGTTGACCGCGGCCACTGTGCACGCCCCCGAATACTCACACTTGTTATTCGCGGTGCAGGTCCACACCTTCACGGCGGCCGCGGGCTGACAGTACGTCTTGTAATAGAAGCACGCGTTGCTCGTCGGAGGATCCCCGGCTGCCTCGCCCGTGCACGTCGTGAACGTGCCACTCAGCTGGTTCGCCAGGATATCCGCGCAGGTGCGTCCGTAGGGGTTTCCAACGGGCAACTCGTAGCAATCGGTGGCCGTCTTGCACTCTCCGCCGCAGACGGTCCCTGTGGGCTGCAACCCGAACGAGGCAAGATCGCAGATTCCGCCGAAGTTGTCTTCGCTCGGGATGCATTCGAGCCCCGTCGCGCAGTCCGACGTCTGCGTGCACCGTCCGCCAAGGGCAGAGGCGCCCGCGAAGCCGCTGTCTACGGCCGGCGGCGGCGCAGTTCCGGAATCTTTGCCCGGCTTGACGCCGCTGTCCATCACGGGCGTTACGCCGCTATCCATCTTGGTCGTCGTCCCGGCGTCGGTCCCGGGAGTGACGGTGCTACCGCCACAGACGTTGTCGATGCAGGCGAGCGGACTCTTGCAGTCGAACGTGGTCTGACATGACTGACCCGAACCGCTCGTGCCGGACGAGGTGGGGGTTGAGCTGCCGCAGCCGGCCAAGAAAGCGCCGACGGCAACAGCGGTCGCGGTGAAACATGAGCTCCACGTGGTGTTCATCATGTTAACTCTCTCCAATATGAGGTAAAAAGCGACGTTGCTAAACCGCCGAGGCTGGACCTATCGGGGCGCCTTGTCCAGTACGAAACAGACCCGTCCGGATGGGCTCTTTCGCCCGCCGGATGGGTGGCTTTTTGACCCCTTGCTCGGTCCCCGTTCCTCGGCCTTCCTAGAACGCGTTGGACCGAGGACTCTACCGGGACGGCGCCCCCTTGGAGCGTCACCCCAGTAGATGACAAGGCGGGTCCGCACCCGACCCCATATCAGCCGCCTTAGAGGCGCCGCCCTTGGAGGCTGCTATCGCGGGCCGCGGTGAAAAGCCACGTCTTGACCGCGCAACACCCGCGGAAAGCCCAGTGGCCTCGCTCGCGTCAGGCCGCTTTGGTCTCGAGAGCTAGTTCT
>Ga0182024_10015842_pt1 | contig 14380 bp, 12 predicted proteins | sample P32metaG_FD_120480 | JGI IMG/M metagenome (GOLD analysis project Ga0182024, IMG submission 120480) | Permafrost microbial communities from Stordalen Mire, Sweden - P3-2 metaG (Illumina Assembly) | ecosystem: Environmental > Terrestrial > Soil > Wetlands > Permafrost | place: Sweden: Stordalen... | reverse complement strand
GCCGAGATCATGGCGCCCCGCATCAAAGCCTTCGACATGCACACGCTCTACACCAAGCGGACCCGCTTGCCGGTCGCCCGCGAACAGGAGCTCGATGTCGAGTGGGTGCCGCAGCTCGATGACCTGATCAAGCGCAGCGATTTCGTCTGCGTTGCCTGCGACTATAATTCGGGCACGCACAAGCTGATCGGCAAGCGTCAACTCGAGCTGATGAAGCCGGACGCCTACTTGATCAATACCGGGCGCGGCCGGATCGTCGACGAGCCCGAGCTGATCCGGGCGCTGCAGGAGAAACGGATCGCCGGCGCGGCTCTCGATGTCTTCTGGAACGAGCCCTATATGGAGGATCACGCGCCCTCGACCGAGCCTTGGGTCCCCGAGGAGCTCTGCAAGCTCGACAATGTCATCCTTGCGCCCCACAACGGCGGCGCGACCTGGGACGTGCGCGGCGGCAAGGGAGTGATGGTCGCGCGCGCGATGGTCGAGATGATGCGGGGCGGGCACCCATCGCTGCTCAATCCTGAAATCTATTCAAACGCCTGACCAGCGCCCGCGCATGACCTCATTCAAGAGTTTGCCATGAGCGAAATGCAGCGACAGGCCAGGATGATCGCGCTTCTGGTCGCCGGCTCCATGTTCATGGAGCAGCTCGACGGCACGGTGATTGCGACCGCGCTGCCGCAGATGGCGAGCTCGTTCGGGGTAGCGGCGGTCGATCTCAATGTCGGGATGTCGGCCTATCTTCTCACCCTCGCGGTCTTCATTCCGGCGAGCGGATGGGTGGCCGACAAGTTCGGCGGCCGCACTGTCTTCACCTCGGCCATCGTGGTCTTCACCTTGGCCTCGATTCTCTGTGGATCGAGCCAGCAGCTCTGGCAGTTCATCGCCGCGCGCGTGCTGCAAGGCGTGGGCGGGGCCATGATGGTGCCGACCGGGCGGCTGATCGTGCTGCGCAACACCGAGAAGCAGCACCTGATGCGGGCGATCGCCTATCTGACCTGGCCGGCCTTGTCCGCGCCGATCCTCGGACCTCCGCTCGGCGGCCTGATCACCACCTACTCGTCCTGGCGGTGGATCTTCTTTCTCAATATCCCGCTTGGCCTGATTGCCATCGTCCTCGCGCTCGCGCTCGTCCCGAACGTCCGTGGCGGCGGCCGCGGACCGTTCGACTGGCTTGGCTTCGCGATGACGGGGATCGCCGGCGCCGGCCTGATCTACAGTCTCGAATCCATCGGCCGTGGTCACCTCAGCGGGAGCGTGAGCGCGCTCATGCTTGCATTGAGCCTGGGCATCGGCGTTTTGACCATCCGGCACATGCTGCGCGCCAAGCACCCGCTGATCGACCTGCATCCGTTCCAGGTGCCGACCTTCATGATTGCCGTGCGGGGCGGCATTCTGTTCCGGGCCGCCATCGCGGCGCTGCCGTTCCTGCTCCCACTGCTGTTCCAGCTCGTTTTCGGGCTTGATCCGCTCGATTCCGGGCTCCTGTTGCTGGCGCTGTTCGCCGGCAATCTCGGGATGAAGCCTGCCACCAGCAGCGTGCTCAACCGGCTCGGCTTCAAGACGACGCTGCTGGCCAACGGCTGCATCGCGATTGCAACCATCTTCGGTTGCAGCCTGCTCACGCCGGACACCCCCAAGCTCGTCATCGTGCCGCTGCTGTTCGTCAGCGGCCTCGCGCGCTCGATGCAGTACACGACGCTCAATACGCTTGCCTTCGCCGATGTACCGCAGCCGCGCATGAGCGGGGCCAATACGTTGTTCAGCATGATGAACCAGATGGGAAGCGGCCTCGGAATCGCGGTGGGGGCGGTCTCGCTGCGTCTGGCCGGACTGCTGCATCCGACTGTGGACGCCGCGACCGGGCGCGATTTCCAGATCGCCTTCTCGGTGGTCGGGGTGCTGGCGATGGCAGCTTATCTGGACTTCTACCGGCTCGCGCCCGATGCAGCCGATGGGCTTCGCAAGCGCGCCGCTCCGTCCTGATCGCGGGCCGGCGGCGATTGCGGTGCCAATTGAACGGGAGAGGTACGATGGCGATTAAGCGGATTACCCGTCAGGTCAACACTAAGGCCAAGGCGTTCCGCCGCCCGTTCACGCGCAGGAGCATCCTCAAGGGCGGTCTAGGGGTCGGAGCGGGCCTCGCTGACTGGACGTTTGGAATTGTCGGCAGGGCTGCGGCCGCCCCCATAACGATGCGCTTTGGCAGCGACAGCCCGATCGGCGCTCCACACACCAAATCCGCCCTGGTGCTGAAGGAACTGGTGGAAAGCCGCACCGCCGGTCGCATCGAGGTCGTGATCTTTCCGGATTCGCAGCTTGGCCCTAACGGGGTGATGACCAATTCGGTCAAGGCCGGGACGCTCGATGCGGTGGTCACCGATGCATCGTTCCTGAGCACCGCCGTCCCGGAGGTCGACGTATTCAATCTCCCCTTCCTCTACAAGGATGTGGAGCAGGTCCTTGATTTCGCCAATGGTCCGGTCGGTACGGCCCTCAAGCCGAAGATCAACGAGGCATTCGCCTGCGAGGTATTGGGCTTCGCTACCGATGGTTCGCGCAACCTGTGGAACAGCAAGCGCCCGGTGCGGACGCCGGCAGATATCAGCGGGCTCAAGATCAGCGTCCAGCCCAGCAAGGTTCAACGCGATGCCATACTTGCGTTCGGGGGAATCCCGACCGTCATCGAGTTCAATGCGTTGTACACGTCCGTGCAAACCGGGCTCATCGACGGCGGCAGCACCTCGCCCGCGGGCCTCATCGACTCGAAGCTGTATCAGGTCACCAAGTATATGACGCTCACGAACCACTACTGCGTCTTAAGCGTACTGGTCGTGTCGAAGAAGTTCATGGACAAGCTCAGTCCGCAGGACCAGGCCGTCGTGCGGATGGCCGGACAACCGGCCGTCGATGCCCAGGTCGCGGAGGTGCTCAAAAGCCAGAAGAGCAACCTCGCCTTCCTGGCGGAAAAAGGGATTCAGATATTTCCGATGCAGGACCCCAAGGCCTTCTCCGACAAAATGGACGCCATCTACAAGGAAGCGGCCCAGCGAATCGGGTCGGACATCGTCGATCAGGCGCGCAGCCTCGCCGCGCGTTGAGCAAGCTCTTTCGGCCGGGATTCCCTGCAAGTCGCAACCCAGCAAACTGAGGTCGTTCATATGAAGCCGAAAGTCTTTGTGGTCCAGCCGATCCCGGAGGTGGCGTTGGACATCCTGCGCGAAGCTGCCGATGTCACCGTGTATCCGTATCTCGACCGTCAGATCAGCGTGGATGAGCTCGCCGCCAATGCCAAACGGGCCGATTGGCTGTTTGTTCTGCACGAGACGCCGGTGACCGCCGAGGTCATCAATGCCAATCCGAATCTCAAGGGCATCGGCTGCATGGCGGGAGGACATCTCCATATCGACGTCGAGGCAGCGAATGCGCGCAAGGTTCCGATCGTGCTGGAAGACAAGGATCCGCGGACCAGCGTCATTCCCGCGACCGGAGATCTGACCCTCGCGATGCTGCTTGGGCTCGCTTACCGGCTGGTGGATGCCGACCGCTATACGCGCTGCGGCAAGTTCCGCCAGGAGCAGACAATGGCCCTGATGGGAGTCGGCTGCCGCGGCAAGACGATCGGCCTAATCGGCATGGGCAAGCTCGCCCTCTACATGGTGCCCAGGCTGCTGGCCTTCGACATGAACGTCGTCTACAGCAAGCCGACCCGGCTGCCGATCCAGCGGGAGCAGGAGCTGGGGGTCAAGTGGGCGCCCCATCTCGACGAGCTGCTCAAGCAGAGCGATTTTGTCTGCATCGCCTGCCGTTACAGCCCGAGCACGCACAAGCTCATCGGCAAGCGCGAGCTCGGCCTGATGAAACCCGAGGCCTATCTGATCAATACCGGGCGCGGCCGGATCGTGGACGAGCCGGAGCTCATCAAGGCCCTGAAGGAGAAGCGGATCGCGGGCGCCGCCCTCGATGTCTTCTGGAACGAGCCGTATTGGAACGAGCCGTGGGAGCCGGAAGCCCCATGGGTCCCCGAGGAGCTCTGCAACCTCGACAACGTCATCCTCTCTCCCCACAACGGCGGCGCAACCTGGGAGGTGCGGGGCCGCAAGGCCGCGGTGGTCGCGCGCGGCATGGTCGCCGTGATGAGGGGAGAACGTCCCGATACGCTGTTCAACCCGCAAATCTATGCGGGCGCCTAGGGCGTCAGGCCGAAGAGGCCTGCCGCCAACAACATGCTGACGAGGGTTGCGAAATGGGTCAAGTCGGGCTGCAAATGACGGATGTGGATCTCGCTGCGGTCCCTCAATCGCTGCGTCAAGACCACGCCCGGTTCCTGAGAGACTACAGGAGCGCCCTGGTCACCTTCGGCCCGATCCATCATTCCAATGGCGCTCCGGCCGGCTATGCCTACCAGACCGATTTTCCGGGGACGAACCCCGTATCCCTGCACGAGTTCCTGCAGAGCGATCCTTTTTGCAAAGCCGGTCTCTATCGTTCCAGCGTCGTGAGCGGATGGAGGGTCGCTCTCCCGCATCGGCAGGCGACAATGCCTCCTCGGCCGCAGTTTGCAGGCTTCTTCTTTCATGGGACCGGCAAGCCGAATATCACCGAACGGCGAAACGCCTTGAGTCAATCGCATCGTGACCATCTCGGTCCCAGGGACAACACCAACTGCCTCTCCCGCGGCGGCCTGACCGACCGCGGTGGGCAAGTATGGCTCGGCAGCGCCATGGTCTACGAATTTCCCGATCGGGACGCACTCGATGAATTTTTCATGGACGAGCCGTTCCGCCGGAATGAACTGTACGAGCGCATCGACATCTACAACTGGCAGCGCGGTACGATGGCCGAATGAGCCGGCTTCGATGCGGAGGTGGTCGCGCACGGCTCGGACCATGACGTCCCGATCATGACGGGGGACGTCTCGCAGTGCGCCGAGAGAAAATTGATGAGGAAACCAACGGAGGACGTGTGATGACCGGCAGGCAAATCCAAGGTCGACCTAAGGTCGAGATCGCGGCGTCGGACATTCGGCTCACGCGCCGGAAGGCTCTTGCGGGCGGCCTCGCGCTGGGGGCGGGTCTCAGCCCCTTCGGAATTATCGGCAAGGCTGCCGCCGCACCTGTCGCAATGCGTTTTGGCAGCGACAGCCCGATGAGCTCTCCCCACACCAAGTCCGCTCTGGTCTTGAAGGACCTGGTCGAGAGCCGCACGTCTGGACGCGTGCAGGTGACGATCTTTCCGGATGGCCAGCTCGGCGGCAACGGGCTGATGACGAACTCCGTCAAGTCCGGGACGCTCGACGCGGTCGTGACCTCCATCGCCTACATCAGCGCCGCAGTACCCCAAGCCGATGTGTTCAATCTTCCGTTTCTCTACAGGGATACCGACCAGGTCATTCGGTTCGCCAATGGGCCGGTCGGTGCGCAGCTGAAGCCCAAGATCGACGCGGCTTTCGCCTGCGAAATGCTGGGCTACACGTCGGACGGTTCGCGAAATCTCTGGAACGGCAAGCGTCCGATCAGAACGCCGGCCGACGTCGCCGGATTGAAGATGGCGGTTGCCCCCAGCAAGATCCAAAGGGACACCGTTCTCGCCTTCGGCGGGATTCCCACCGTCCTCGAGCTCACCGCCCTGTACACATCGCTGCAGACCGGCCTCGTCGACGGCAGCGACAAGACCTCCACCGACATGCTCGAGTTGAAGCTGTATCAGGTCACCAAATACCTGACCCTGACCAACCACTTCAGCATCGTCAGCGTGCTGATCGTCTCCAAGAAGTTCATGGACAAGCTGGAGCCGCGCGATCAGGAGATCGTTCGGGCCGCGGGACAGCCGGCCGTGGACGCTCAGGTGCAGGAGGTTCTGAAGAATGAAAAGAGCGCGCTTGCTTTCATGAAGGAGAGGGGTCTGCAGGTGTTCGAGATGGAGAATCCCAAGGCCTTCTCCGACAAGATGGAGGCCGTCTACAAGGACGCGGCCGAGCGGATCGGCGCCGACCTCATCGAGCAGGTGCGCGCATTTTCGTGATCTCGCGAGGCTACTTTCATGCGCGATGACCAGATCAGGCGATGCGGCGGAGCAGCGCATGAGGGGGCGGGCCGATGCGTTTCGCGAAGAAGCCTTCTCAAGGACGGCCTGGCGCTCGGGGCCGGCCTTGGCTTCGGCACGCTTGGATCGGTGCGGACCGGCACTGCTGCACCGGTGACGATGCGGTTCGGCAGCGACAGCCCGATCGACTCGCCCCATACCAGCTCGGCCATTGCTCTCAAGCAGATCGTCGAGAGCCGCACGTCGGGCCGCGTGGCTGTTGTCGTCTTCCCGGACTCTCAACTCGGCAACAACGGGACCATGACGAATTCCATCAAGTCGGGAACGCTCGATGCGGTCGTGACCGACATGTCGCACATCAGCGTCGCTGTACCGGAGGCCGACGTCTTCAATCTTCCCTTCGTCTACCGGGACACGGAGCAGGTGCTCCGGTTCGCCAATGGTCCGGCAGGAGCGGGGCTCAGGCCGAAGATTGCAGACGCATTCGCCTGCGAGGTGCTGGGTTTTGCCTCCGATGGCTCGCGCAACCTGTGGAACGGCAAACGCCCGATCAGGACCGCCGCCGACGTGGTCGGTCTCAAACTGGGGCTCGGCTCGAGCAAGATCCAGCGTGATACCATACTGGCCTTTGGCGGAATTCCAACGGTGGTGGAGATCAACGCGCTCTACACGGCGCTGCAGACCGGTCTTATCGACGGCAGCGACCGCACCACCTCGGATATGATTGCACTGAAGCTCTATCAGGTGACCAGATACCTGACGCTCACGAATCACTTCAGCATCGTCAGCGTGCTGATCGTCTCAAAGAAATTCATGAGCAAGCTCGACCCCGCGGATCAGGCCGTCGTTCGCGCGGCCGGACAAGCCGCCGTTGAAGCTCAGCTCATGGCGATCGTCAAAAGCGAGAAGAGTGCGCTCACGTTCCTGCAGGAAAAGGGAATTCAGGTCGCTCCGATGGAGAGTTCCAGGTCGTTCTCCGACAAGCTTGATTCCGTGTACCGGGAGGCCGCCGGCCGAATTGGAGCTGATCTCGTCGAGCAGGCGCGCAGCTTCTCATAGGGCTCATAATTCATGCCGATCGCGATAGGGATTGCTTGGCTGATCCTGATGTTCCTCGGGGTGCCGATTGCGTTCGTGCTCGGCGCATCGGCCATGATTGGCGTTCTGCTCGGCCCGGACGGGTTCGACGCGCTGCCGGCTCTCATCGAGCAGATGTTCGTTGCAATCAGTTCCTTTAACTTCCTGGCGATCCCGCTCTTCGTCTTCACCGGCGGCCTTCTGGCGGAAGGCGGCATCGCGAAGATCCTCATGGACCTGACGAATCTCACCATCGGGCGCGGACGCGGCGGAATGGGTGCGTCGATCGTTGCTTCCGCCATGGTGTTTCACGGGATTTCCGGATCTTCATCGGCTGACGCGGCCGCCATCGGCAAGGTGACGCTGCCGACGCTTCGGGAGCAAGGCTATCCGTTGCCGTTCAGTGTCGCGCTGCTTGCGACCGCCGGCGCCACCGGCACCCTGATCCCGCCGACCAACGATCTCATCCTTATCGGCATCGTCGGCAACATGTCGATCGCCGGGCTGTTTTCGGCCGGCATCCTCCCGGCCTGCCTCAACGGTCTCGGCCTCATGTCCCTCGTGGTCTATCTCTCGCGCCGCCGCGGCTACGGCAATGTGACGATCCCGTTTTCGTTGAAGCAAGCCGCCTTGGCTTTCTTCAAGGCCATCCCGGCCCTTTTTATGGTCGTGATCATCCTGGGCGGCATTCTCGGCGGCGTGTTCACGCCCACCGAAGCGGCGTCCGTCGCGGTGTTCTACGGCCTGTTTCTGGCCTTCGTGGTGTATCGTTCGATCACCTTCGCCAACTTTCTGGGAATTTTCCGCACGACCATCGAGCTGAGCGGGATGGTGCTGCTGGTGATCGGGATGGCCGCCATGCTGGGCTATGCGCTCACGATCTTTCAGGTGCCGCACGAGCTTGCCAGGCTGCTCGATTCGTTTGCACCCGGCAAAATCCTGTTTCTGCTGTTCGTCCAAATCACGTTCTACGCGATCGGGACATGCATGGACACTGTCCCGGCCATCCTGATCCTGATTCCGATCTTGACGCCCATGGCCATCGCGCGCGGCATCGAACCTATCCATTTCGGGATTCTGGTCGAATGCAATGTGGCGCTCCATCTTGCGTGTCCACCGGTCGGCAACGTCTTGTTCACCGCCTGTGCGGTCGGCAACACCCCGCTCGAGACGGTCATCAAGCCGATCCTGCCGATGATCGCCATCCTGACGGTGACGATGCTCATCATCACCTACGTGCCTGACATCGCGATGTATCTGCCGCGGCTCCTTAGGCTGGTGGATTGAGTCGACGCGATCAGATGAAAGTGCTTCGGGACGTGCCGTTCCACACGAACGATCTGCGCGAACGGATCGATATCTGCGATTGGCAGCGCGGCGCAATGGCTGCCGGATCCGACTCGAGCGAGTGCTGGCGCCGATGCGAAGGCCGGCATCCAAGCTGACGCGCATGCCGGGACAGAAGATGAGCAGCGCGATGGAAAAATGAGCACTCCGGAAGTTTGCGATCTGCACGGGCTTGTGCTAAGAAAATTGCCAAGGCGGCTAGGGTTCCGGCCGGCGCAAACGACGTACCTGTCGATATGCTTGTCGATGTATCCGTCGTGATCGTGTGGTGACTGGTCCGAGAGCCGCAGTTCATCGGGAGACATCCGGTGAATGCACGGAGGGACAAAAGCCCGGGAGGCGGTTGACCAAAGGGCTTGGTCATGAACCCTTCTGTTTGGCATAGTTTGGCTCCCCCAGCTGGATCGCCCAGGTTGTCGATGTTGCGATCGTTTGTCGGACGATCAATGGTCCGACCACGGCGCGGCGGCCCCACAGCTCACTTTCATTTCATCGACTGTCATTTCATCGAGAGGGCCGCGGTCCCAGACGCGCCCTTGCGCATGTCCGCGCCCCGTGATGGTCTCACGTTGAGCGCCATCCCTGATCTTCAACACGGGGCGCCGTCGCGCGGGAGCGAGTTGCTGAAATGACGCTCGTTCAGATCCAATTCTATCTCGCGGAGCTGGGCCGCTGGATCGAAAACGCGCTGATTGTGATCTGCGGAATACTTCTCTGCGTCATGGCCTCGAGTGTGTTCTTCGAGGTGCTCATCCGCTACGTCATCCAGGCCCCGACCGCCTGGACCGAGGAGGTCGCCCAGTTCGTCCTGGTCTGGTATGGCCTGCTCGCGGCCGCCGTCGGTGCCCGCAAAGGCATACACTTCGCCATCCGCTGGGGGCTCATTGGTTTCAGTGACCGCACGCGCTGGCTCATTCGGCAGGGCGTCAATATTGGCGTGATCGTGTTTCTGCTGGTTCTGCTGAAGCAAGGCCTTGGCTATCTCGACATCGTTGCGAACCAGACCTCGACGGGCTCGGAAATCAATATGCGTTTCCCCTGGGCGGGTATTCCGGCCGGGGTCGGGGCGATCCTGACGATGTACCTGCTCGACCTTGCGGACGCGGTTCTTTCGGTCTTCACGGGCCAACGGTTCAGCATAAAGGAGGCGAGGGAGGACGAAATCCATCGCACCCTGCGCGGCCACGCGGTGCCGCCCCCGCCCGTCGTTCCCCCATCGAGCCCATCGGGCTGACAGTCATGCCGATCGCCATCGGGATTGCGTGGCTCATCTTGATGTATCTCGGGGTGCCGATTGCTTTCGTGCTCGGCGCATCGGCCATGATCGGGGTCATGCTCGCCCCGGACGGGGCCGACATGCTGCCAGCGCTGCTGCAGCAACTGTTCGTCGCGGTCAGCTCCTTCAATTTCCTGGCGATCCCGCTCTTCGTCTTCACGGGCGGCATCCTGGCCGAAGGCGGCATCGCCAAAATACTGATGGATCTGGCATCGATGACCATCGGCCGCGGCCGCGGCGGGATGGGCGCCTCGATCGTCGCGGTCTCGATGCTGTTTCATGGCATCTCGGGCTCTTCATCGGCCGACGCGGCTGCCATCGGAAAGGTGACGCTCCCGACGCTGCGGGAGCAAGGCTATCCGCTGCCCTTCAGCGTCGCGCTCCTTGCCACCGCGGGCGCCACCGGCGTGCTGATCCCGCCGACCAATGACCTGATCATCATCGGCATCGTCGGCAACATGTCGATCGCCGGCCTGTTCGCGGCCGGAATTCTGCCGGCCTGCGTCAACGGCCTCGGACTGATGGCCCTCGTGGTCTTCATCTCGTGGCGCCGCGGCTACGGCAAAGTCCGGATATCGTTGTCGTTCAAGCAGACTGCCCTGGTGTTCCTCAAGTCAATTCCCGCTCTCTTCACGATCGTGATCATCTTGGGCGGGATTCTCGGCGGCGTGTTCACGCCCACCGAGGCGGCGTCCGTCGCGGTCTTCTACGGCCTGTTTCTGGCGTTCGTGGTGTATCGATCGATCAGCCTTTCGCAGTTCCTCGGAATCTTCCGCACCACGGTCGAGCTCAGCGGGATGGTGCTGCTGGTGATCGGGATGGGCTCGATGCTCGGCTATGCGCTCACCATCTTCCAGGTCCCGCACGAGCTTGGCAGGTTGATCGACGGCATAGCCCCGGGAAAAATACTGTTTCTTCTGTTTGTTCAGATCAGCTTTTACGCCATCGGCACGTGCATGGACACTCTGCCGGCCCTCCTGATCCTTATCCCGATCTTGACACCCATGGCCATTGCGCGCGGCATAGAACCGATCCATTTCGGGATTCTGGTCGAATGCAACGTGGCTCTCCATCTTGCGTGCCCGCCTCTGGGCGGCATCCTGTTCACGGCCTGTGCGGTCGGAAACACGCCGCTCGAAACGGTGATCAAGCCCATCCTGCCGATGATCGCCATCCTGACGGTGACCATGCTCATCATTACCTACGTACCGGGTATTGCAATGTATCTGCCTCGGCTCTTGAGCTTGGTGGATTGAGTCGACACGGAGCGCAGCCGGCCGCAACATCTATACTTGTCACGACGGACACGGGAGTATCACGCTATGTTTTCGACTGATCGTATGCGGCGGAGTCGGTTCTGCGGCCTGTTCAATCCGCCGCGTCGCCTGCGCCGCCATCATCCTGATTTCGACCGGCTGGCCACGCAGGGCTGGAAGGCGACGGACGCCGAGGGCAGGCTCCCCGAACAGGGCTGGCGCAGGGAGCAGAAGTGGGCGCTCGATATGGGTCTGCCCGGCGCCGACTGCTTGACCGACAAGACGATTCCAACGTTTGCGCGCGGTGAGCTGCCGCATTTTGCCGGCATCAATACCTTCCTCAAGGCCCCCTATGTCGAAAACGTGCGCGACGTCGGCAAATACGACGCGGCCATCATCGGCATTCCGTTCGATTCCGGCACGACCTATCGGCCCGGCACCCGCTTCGGGCCGCAGGGCATCAGGCGCATCTCGGCGCTCTATACGCCGTACAATTACGAGCTCGGCGTCGACCTGCGCGAGCAGATGACGCTCTGCGATGCCGGCGACGTGTTTACGATTCCGGCCAACCTGGAAAAGAGCTTCGACCAGATATCGCGCGGCGTCGCTCACGTGTTCTCCTCGGGCGCATTGCCGCTCATGCTGGGGGGAGACCACTCGATCGGCTTTCCGTGCGTGCGCGGAATTGCGCAATGCACCTCCAAGCGGATCGGCATCGTGCATTTCGACCGGCATATCGACATCCAGGAAAAGGACCTCGACGAGCGCATGCACACCACGCCCTGGTACTGGGCGACGAACCTCGCCAATGTGCCCGCCGTGAACCTGGTGCAGCTCGGCATCGGCGGCTGGCAGGTGCCGCGCGCCGGCGTCATGGAGGCGCGCAAGCGCGCCACCAATGTGCTCACCATCGAGGATATCGAAAAGCTCGGCCTCGAAAAGACCGCGGAGATCGCGCTCGATCTCGCCTGGCAGGACGCGGACGCGGTCTACATCTCGTTCGACGTGGATTCGCTCGATTGCGGCTTTGTGCCCGGCACCGGCTGGCCGGAGCCCGGCGGCTTCCTGCCGCGCGAGGCGCTCAAGCTTCTCGGGCTCGTTGCCGCCCAAGGGATTTGCGGCCTCGAAGTGGTCGAAGTTTCGCCGCCCTACGACACCTCCGACATTACCGCGCTGGTCGGCGTTCGGGTCGTGGTCGAGGCACTCGGATCATTGGTGGCGCATGGCAAGCTCGGTTCCCACAAGCATCTGATCGACAAGCCCGTGACGTTTTGAGGTGACCCGATGCATCGTAGCGACGAGCACCATCCTGGAAATGGCGGAGGCGGAGGAGCGGCGGCCATGCCGGCGGGAATCGGCCATAATCGGCCCGGCGAGGCCGGACGGCCGGTCCAGTGGCAGACGCCGCATCGCCCGCATGTTGGATCAACCGACGAGGAGGGGGGCGCTGCGGCCGAAACCGATCTCGATCTGGTAGAAAAGGCCCTTGTCGAGGGTTTTCTGCCCGCCGATGATCCGACGAGCTTCCTGCGGCTCGCTCGGGTGCCGTTCGAAGGCACGGCCGCCGATGGGGCGAAGCTGGCGCTGCTGCGGGTCGAGATCGACAGCGTCGCCGACGTCGGATCGGTAACGCCCCATCTCGGCGGCGGCTCGTTCCGATACGATCCGCTGCCTGCCCGCATGGTGTCGCGCCGCAAGCGTCTGCGTCTGGTTTATTTTGACGGACAGAACCTGCGCATGCTCGATCTCGCGGAAGCGCTGTCGCTCGGCGCGGCCTGACCGGTCTCGATGTGGCAGCGAATGTCGAAGCAAAGCCTGCCCGAGGAATGGACCCCGCCGCCGCGCTATGGGCGGGACGAAATCTTGGCTGTGTCCCGTTCCGTCCTTGCCGGCACCGGGCTTGAGCTCAACAAGACCGAAGATATTTTCCGGATCGAGGCGCTCGGTCTCGAATGGGATATCGGGGTCATGGTCACCGAGCCGGCCGATCCCGGCCGGATCGCGACCGGGGCCGATGGCAGGAAGATCGGCATCTTCCTGCTTCACGGCGGCGAAGGCGACTTCAGGGCGATGCAACCGATGGCCGAATTGTACGCCGGCAGGTTCGGCTACAAGGCGGTATCGATGACCTTTCCCGGACGGCTGAACTTCGATGACCCCGGTCGCGACTGGCCCGGTGACACCGTGCATCCCGACGGCAGCGTCCGCACGCCGATCTGGAAGCGGGGCGAATACGTGACGCGCGACCAGTATGACCTGGTGCGCGATACCGAACGTCGCTTGCGGTACGGAACGCGGCTCTTTGCCCGCGCCAAGCCTGGCACGTTGTTTTACGAGCGGATGGCCGCTTGGCCATTGGCGTTCGAGGAGGGAATGAAAGCGGCGATGCGCCGTCATTTTCCGGTCGCGGACTATTCGATCTACGTCACTGGGCATTCGACCGGCGGCCCTTTTGTGTTCATGATCTCTCAGCGCGTCCCCAACATCGCGGGCGTGCTCGCGGCCGAGAACTCGACCTTCGGCTCCATCGACAGCAAGAAGCATGATTGGTCGGGATCCCGCGGAAAGATCGAGGGATTCGAAAGGATTGCGACCGCGCCGGCGCCGCTTACCGATCCGTTCACCGATCTCTATGTCCGCTCATGGCGCGACTGCGCGCGTTATGCCGGCCCCGAGGCTTTGGGGCGCGAGGGGCCGGCGGCGCTGATGCGGCTTCCCTCCCTGATGGAAGAGGTCATGGAACGATGGGAGCGGGAGAGAATGTGGCCGCAGTTCAAGGCGGAATATATCGTGACCCACAACATCGTCGCCTCGCTCGAGGCGGCGGCGCGAGCCGCGTCGAGGCGCCTCGGCCTGACCGGCGAGGCAACCGCGGAGCTGGTCGCGCACTATCTCGGGCTGGCCCATCCCCTGAGCGGCGCCAGGCCGGTGCCGAATGTGCTGTTTGCGATCGCCAAGGACTCGCCGGACCACAGCCCGGAGGTCTATCAACAGGTCGTGCTGCCATTGCTGCGACAGGCGGCGCCCGGGACGAGGGCTGAGGTCACGCGGTTCGAAGCCGGCACTCACTTCTATGACTGGCCGCAGGACGGCCTTCCTCTCGGAATCGGTCCAAATGTTGCACAGCTTTTCAGCGAGGCCATCGCCAACGGCTATTTTCTGCGGAGCTTCCCCGAAGCCGGCCGTGGCGTGAGCGGATGAGACGGCCATGGCGCGAATGAGAGCTGCGCTGCTTTTGTCCGGGATCGCGGCCGTGCTGGGGCTCGCGCCGGCCAACGCCCAGCCTGCCGCCGAGTTCTTCCAGAAGAGTGCGCTGCGATTGATCGTCAGCACGGCCGCGGGCGGCGGCTACGATTCGATGGGCCGTCTGGTCGCCCGT
>Ga0182024_10015841_pt1 | contig 14380 bp, 12 predicted proteins | sample P32metaG_FD_120480 | JGI IMG/M metagenome (GOLD analysis project Ga0182024, IMG submission 120480) | Permafrost microbial communities from Stordalen Mire, Sweden - P3-2 metaG (Illumina Assembly) | ecosystem: Environmental > Terrestrial > Soil > Wetlands > Permafrost | place: Sweden: Stordalen... | reverse complement strand
GGCCATCAGCGTAAAGTCGCCACAGCCGTTCGTGTGTAGCTGCGCCTGCTGCGAGTTCGCAGAAATCTCGATGGATGGCGTTGCCGCAATCGTGTGTGGCTGGGACGGCGGTGGGTCCGCGGAAATCTCGATGGATGGCGTTGCCGCAATCGCGTGTGGCGGCTCCAGCGGTGGGTCCACGGAAATCTCGCTGGGTGGCATTGCGGCGATCGTGTGTGGCTCCGGCGGTGGGTCCGGGGCGATCTCGATGGATGGCAGTGCAGCGATCGTTCGTGGCGGCGCCTGCGGCGGGTCCGGGGAGATCACAATGGATGGCGTTGCCGCCATAGGTGTGGATGCCGGCACGATCTTTTCCCGTTTGAAAACGCGGCGCAGTAAACCGGTAAATCCTCCATTATTTACGTAGAACCTCAGAGCGCGTTTCACCCTTGGCGAAACCGCAACCGGCACTAGGATGATGCGGTCTCCATAAGCCACCATCTCAAGGAAACGCTGAAACCGTTCCCACAAATTTAGGGGACGCCGGGCGGCGTGGCCTACTGGTATTGAAGATTGGCCAATCGGCTCTGCTAGAGTTTCCGAAACCCCATCGCACTCCTGCGCTTGAATCTTCGGCAATGGAGGCAGCGTGACCGGCTCTGCTAGAGTTTCCGAAACCCCATCGCACTCCTGCGCTTGAATCTTCGGCGGTGGAGGCGGCGTGACCGGCTCGGCTTGAGCTTGGGAGTCCCAATCGCACCGGAAGACGCGGAATTCAAGTATCCTTGTGTCCAGCGGACTTGAGCGTCCGCCATTTAAGATGCGGAACCTGATAACAAAGGGAGCCTCGCCGGCAATCGATTCCACTGGCACTCGGAGCACGCCGCGCCTATAGACAGTGGCCCGTACGAGTTGCTCTCCGTTCGCGTTCATCAGGAGAACTTCCAGGGGGTTGTTTCCTACCCCCGGACCAGGCTCCATATCCAATTTCAAGTGGCGCACGCCTGGAAATGGGGGCGCCAACTGAAGTTCTGCGCCGTTCGTGGCCCAACGGAAGTTCTCCATCGCCGAAGCCCATTCCACCGGAAACCATCCTGAACCGAACGTGACTCCGGAATCGATAGGGGCTATGTCGATCGAGCTCAGGGCGCGGAGACCTTGGGGAGTAAGGTTGAACGTGCCTTCGCGGGCGTTGATCCGGATGAGGTGCGTCCGGCAATACGCCAGTTGCTCGTCGATCCCGTCAACCGGGACGTCCGGCATCACATCGTGCCGGTCGATCCGGTACATGCGCCGCGGCTCCAACTTCCGCTCCGCCAGAAAACCGACCACCTCATCCGAAAAGATGATGTCAATATTGGTAGCCAGCACAAATCGGCCGCGGGCCCGCCTTATCCCGGCATTCTTCGCCATCATCTGATACAGCGGCAGGGCCTCGGCGTGGGCATACCGGCGATGCAAGTCCGGCGGAACTTGAATGATTCGCACCTGGCACGGTCCCAAGTCCTTGGGCCATTCCAGAGCATCTGCGAGGCGAGGCCGATCCTCGGGTGGATTCCATTCGACGAAAATCAACTCGGAAGCAAGCCGGCGCCGTTTGGATTGCGCAATCCACCCGTTGACAAATGCCTGCATTCGCCCCAATAAGTTGCCGCCATGGTCGTCATTCCTCCCGGTAACCACGACTGAAAGGTAAGGGCGCTCGCCGGTCATGTCGCCTTTGGACCTATCGCGCCTCGGCCGTCAGGCAAAGATGCCAGCCGAATGCGCGCTCGAGCCATCGAAACACAGGCTTCGGCAGCCAGCGGAAATACCACATCATTTTGTAACGGTACCGTGTGTATTCCGGAATGCTGTATGGAAAGATGTGATCCACCATCGTATCGGTAACCCGAAACCCGCGATCTTCCAGCAGTTTGCTACCGTCCGTCCGGGAATAGCTATAGGTTACCGGACAGCCTGTCTGCGCTTCCGAATACTCCGCGATCAATTGCCTTAGCTTCCAGAACCGCCCTTTGCCATAGACGAACAAAATCCAGCCTACCTTCCAGGACCACAGGTTATAAACCATGATTTTGACCGTGCTGCCTGGCCGCACATATCGGCGAACCTGTTCCAGCACTCGTTCCGGATGAGGCGTATGGTGAATGACTCCGAACGAATACACCAAGTCATAGGTATCGAGAGGCACGTGGGAACTGAGTTCTTCCGCATTGGCTTGAAAGAATCGAATGCGGTCCTCAAGTCCAAACACTTTGGCCCGCCGCCGCGCCAATTCCAGGGACTTCTCCGTAAGATCTACCGCTGTGACTTGGGCCCCGTGACGCGCGAAATTGATCGTATCGGTGCCGATTCCGCAACCAATCTCCAGCACCTTCTTCCCTTTCCACCGTTCAAACTCCGCAAAACGGGGAATATGCGATTCAACGAAATACTTGCGCGCCTCCACTTCGTCGAAGTACTCCTTTGTGCCAACTTCCTTCGGCGAATGGCGGATATTGCACGGGCGGGCGTTCCAGTAGCTTTGAACACGAGCGACGGGAACATCTCCAAAAGTTTCTTCCCCAGAAATCATATCCGCCTATTCTACCCCATCGCCGGGGATATAGCTTTACAGCCGGCTGCTCAAATTCTCCGATACCTTGCAAGAAAGGTCGGGCGCGAGTCCGCCGGGCCGGCCGCACTCCCAGCAAAGGCATTCGGCGGTCGATCCTAACTACAAATCGCCGGCTAGTGGATCCGGCGCATGCACACGAAATGGCATTCGCCGCCGATTACATGTTCGGACGGACCACGGACACGCTTTGGGGACGGATTGCATTTGCAGACAGTGCGTAGACATGGATCTCGCCTCTTACCTAATGTATGTCGAAAGTCAGCAGCGCAACCACATCGAAACCTTGAATGATCGCGTAATGAAATCCAATCTTCCGGTTCCCGCTAGCGTCAGTTCATTGGACTGTACAGAATGGATTCTCAGACTTGCCCGGCTAGAAACTATGGACCTACATCTCACCGCTACCAATTTGATGGAGCGATCTGAAGCTGTGCGGATGATGCGTCTGAAACGGGCTCTCCCGGGTAACGGAAGCATGTGGGATACTGAAGCAAATGACCGCCGAACCCGCCGCTCCGACCATCAACACAGCCGTCCTGAATCACTTCCACGGCTGGGAAGGGACAGTGCCCTCGGGTTTTTTTGCCTACTTCCTGGGGAATCGAAGCCGAGCGGACTACTGGGCCTTCCCCGAAGATATTCGCCGCCTCTATGACCGCGAAAGGTTTGAAACGTTCTCCGGCCCCTCCCTCGATGACAACATCTTCGATTGGTTGATCCTTCTGGAGGCCGTCGTCGAAGCCCGCGATGAGTTTACAATGGTCGCTCTCGGCGCGGGTTGGGGACGATGGCTCGTGGCGGCTGCGCTGGCCGTTAAGCAGCTTCAGCCGATACCATGCCGACTGATTGGCGTGGAAGCGGAGCCGACTCACTTCCAATGGATGCTGGAGCACTTCCGGGACAACGATCTGGATCCGGCCGATCATCATCTCATCGAGGCGGCCGCATCCGGCCGGAGCGGGCGCGCCTGGTTTTATTGCGGTAAGCCAGCGAGTTGGTACGGACAATCGATCATTCACGATCGCGCGCTCGACAAGCTCGCGGGCGAGGCTGAGGTGGAATATAACAACGAGAGAGCAAGACTGGTTAGGACGGTCGATCTGGCGGAGGTTACGGAGGGGCGACGAAAGATCGACTATCTGCAGATGGACGTTCAGGGAGCGGAACACGAGATCCTAGCCGCAGCTCCGCAGATACTCGACAGGAAAGTGAAGCGTGTGCTGGTCGGAACGCATTCCACGGAAATCGAGGCAGAACTACGCGATCTATTCGGGAGCCTGAATTGGCGCTGTCAGTATGACGTCCCGATCAATGGCAACGTTGTGGTCGATGGGGTCGCCGTAACCTTGGGTGACGGTGTGCAGGTCTGGATAAATCCGAGCATATAGCACCTTTGATCCACCGGCGAGGCGGCTCCCGCCTGTCGATTCTAAAAAGACATCCGTACTCGAAAAGTCAACCGCGGCGCCTTGTGGTGCTTGCCCGTCTTCGGCATGCAGGGATGCGCCGCCTGCTGGCCTTGTGCCCGCTTCTCCTCACTGATCCCCGGTCGCTGTTGGACCGAGTAAGGATGGAATCCGTCGCCTGAATCCCTCCACCATTGCAGGATCTATCTGGATCGATCTCGGGTAACGCAAAGTATTGTACTATGGAGGCTGCCTTTTTGAGGAAGAACCTAATGGGATCAATCTCCCAAAGCCGCTCCGCCATCAGCCACTCACGCCCCTTCCGTTCGCTGCGGGTTTCGAGAAGCCATCTAGCATCTAGCACATCTCGGTATTCCGACATTCTTGCCGTTGAACTGGCGCTCCTCAATAATTATTGGGCGCTGCGGGCGGCCAGGAAGCGACGGTACACTTCTGAGATTTAGATGAAATCCACGCCAGGCACGCTTACAGCAACCCCTCAACTGCCGCCCCCCCAGCAAGGCCTGTTCGATCGGTTGATCGAGCGCATTAATCCCCATTTTGCGATTCTATTCCTTCTTCCCTGGTTTCTGTTTTTGATCAATCCAAATTGGATGTTCCAGGGATTCGGACAAATGGACCCTTGGTACTACTTTGGGCTCTCCCTTGATTTTCCGCGTTATCAGCATCTCGTCCCGTCGTATTCCGCGGAGCGTCTTCCCTGGATCCTTCCCGCGCGCCTTTTTGTTGCCATGCTCTCGCCTGTCTATGGCTGGCTGGTCTTTCACGCTTGCGTGTATTGCATCTCGATCTTCTCTCTCTATTCAATCGTCCGGCGCCTCTTCGACGCTCAAACGGCGATACTCACGGCCACCATGATGGGCTGTCATCCATTATTCATTGGGTCCAATGGTTGGACCTACGTCGACAGCGGATCGATTGCCTACCTGCTGCTCGCATTCGCAGCGCTAACGAGTGTCAGGGGAGCGCGGCATCCGGTCGTCTACGTTACAATTGCAGGGGTTTTTTGGGCCGCGGCAGCCTATACCTACGCGCTCTGGTGGATACTGACACCGTGCTGCGCACTGTTCTATTGGGGCGTCGCCGATATCGATATCGACTCCGGCGTTAAATACGTATTTAGGTCTAGATTAGCTTCATACCTCCGCAGCATCGCATTCTTTGGCCTTGGGCTTGTTATCACCACCTCGTTAATGATGTTCTGTCACTATTGCGTTAACGGCTCGGGCGGCGGGTTCTTTTTCGCTCAAAATCTTGCGATGATCAATTTCTTTTCACACGCCAAGAAGGGGCAATTGATCTGGGGATCGGATTCCTACGCATGGGTCAAGACGGCCGGCTGGGCTGTGTTTCCAGTGCTGGTCATGGTTGTAACCATCCTTGCATTGCTGCGGCACATATTGCGCGGGATACGGCTCACCAGACCTGTCATTGGGATCTGTGTGGCTTTCGCATACGCATTTCTGTCCTTGCTCTACCTTCAACTCAGGAATATGCACGTGCTTGAGTCCGACTATTTTGTGAGCATTTTGATCCCCCTCGAATTCCTGGTGCTTGCGGCGCTTGTCTACCGAGTTCCGCGTAAAGTTTCCGGACGCACTTTGTATTCGATACTTGTCGCTAGCTCCCTGATAATGATTACTCCTCTCTTCCGGACCCGCTTCCACAACATAGAGCCCGATGGCTCGCTAATCGTCCACTATATTCTAGGCGTGGCGCTTGTTAGCGTCGGCCTTTTCTGGAGTTATGCGAGAACATGGGCTTGCGTGGCGATAGGGCTGGCATTCGTCAACTTTGGTTTGTTGCCCTTTTTCCCGAGCTCGGCTTGGCTCAGCGGCTTCAACGGCCTCGCAGCGACGCGAAGGGTAGCGGAAGCAGTGAACGCCATTGATTCCAGCACTCCGGCCGATAAATGGCCGCTTTTCTGGATTGACGACTTTAATGACGCCAACACAATTGAGTATCGGTCGATAATGTGCTCACTGCAAAGTCATGTGTTTTCGATGTGGAGATATCCGGCCTTGGATCCGGCTAGGCATTATTCTCCAGGCACCGAATTAATACTCATCACCCGTGACAAGAATATTTTCACCTCGGCGAACGCAACTATGAGCGCAGCGGGGATGCCATTGCGAATGTGGAAGCAACAATTAATTTCCGGAGAAGGCGACGATCCTTCAAAGCACGTCTCGTACTGGTTAACCTTCACGGATGTTCTAGCTCCCGACCCTTCAGCTACGACGCCGGCGACTCCGGAGGGCGAGGCGCTAGAAGTGGTTCCAGGCGCGCTCAACTTGTCCGGCCTCTTGCCTATCGCGACTCCCGGCGTGTCCGTGGACGCAGGACCGCCGGTGCGGATCGTAACAGCAACCCAGCAGTGGGCGTACGCGGCCTACGCGGCGCTCCCATTTACGGCGGCGGACCGGGGCAACGCGCTACTTCGAATGTCGGTGAAGGTGTTGAGCGGCAGGGTATCCTTTGGAGTTCTGGACGGCGGCGAAAAGGATCTTCTTACGCGGATGGCGATAGGTCCCAGCGACGCGTTTCAAGACATCACATTGGAGATAGAACACCCCGAAAACACCAGCAAGATGGTGATCCAGAATGAGACTCCAGCGGGCCGGGGAGGTGAACTGCTCGTGTCGCGGATCGAACTGCTGGCGTACCCGTCATCGACGGTTTTTAGACGATTGGCGCCGAAGACTCAGCCTAAAACGGCGAAGGGCGCAAAGGGCCGGTGAATTCCCGTATGAGAGCGGTCCAGTCTTCTGCAGTGGCGAAGGCGATTGGCACGGATCGTCTACTATCGGGCGGGTGGCGTTGAAAGAGTTCTTGTCGTGCGGCAGGGACAATGGCGCGCGCCGTATTTCTCGACCGTGACGGGGTTGTCTTCCGTGCGACGATTCGGGGATGGCAAACCTTACCCACCTCAAAGCATCGACCAAGTGGAACTCCCTCACCACGCTGAACGGATGCTCGCGCAGTTTCATCTGGCGGACTATCTCCTCATTCCGATTACCAACCAACCCGATGTCGCTGGCGGCTGTCAACTCGTGAGACGGCAGAGGCGATGAATGGTTACTTGCGTAACTGCCTGCCGACTGACTATTGCTTCATTTGCTATCACGACGACCAAGATGACTGCGATTGCAGGAAAACTGACGGGCCCGATTTGCGGGCCGCGGAACGCTACGGCATCGATCTTGAAAAGAGCGTCCTCATTGAGGACCGGTGGCGAGATATAGACGCCGGACACGCTGCGGGTTGCCGTACAATCCCGAATCGACCACTAATATCGAGAACAAGGCCCACCAACACTCCCTATGCGCGAGTATCAGTAGAAGATGCTGTAGAGTAGATTCTAATCCAATCCTCAACCTCTTGTTCTCCATAGCTCCGCCCGATCCGGGAAAAGGCATTTGGTGGTCAATCCTGGAACTCCAGCAACGGTGCGAGTTCGACCTTCGCCATCACCTTCGACTTCCACGATGAGGATTTCAACGGGGTTCGCCGCATCCGCAGCCGTAGGATGCAGTTCCCTTCACGCCAGGCGGGGGTTGACCCAGCTCTGGGCGCCGTCAATAAAATTCACTGGTCCCCACGGGGTGACATTCGTTTCCAGGCACTTGTAGTCCATCGTGCATTCCCAGCGGTGAGCCGTCAGCAATTCTTTCAGGCCATCCTCTATGGCTCGTTCGTGCGTGCCGATATGCAAGCGTACGGCCTTAGAATCTAAAACGTCAATGGCCGAAGCCACCACCTTCAACTCCTCGGCCTGCAGATCCATGTCGATAAAATCGATCCGGTCGACATCCGGCATGATGTCTTTAAGCAGCACGCACTCGGTGCGAATGGTCTGCCACCCGCTTTTGAGTTCGAGCACCTCGTGCCCTTCGTAGCTGGTTTGGCCCGCCTTGCCCACAACCTCATAAGACTTGGTCAACGCTTGTCCGTACCACTCCGCCGCTTCATTGTCGCCGCCCTCGGGTCTGGCGATGTAGAACAACATTTCTCCCCGTTTGTCGCTGACCGCGGCCTGCAACAGCCGTTGCTCACACGGATCAATCTCATTGTCGCGCATGTGTTGCTCCAGCCACTTGAAGTGCCGCGGCTCCGCTTCCACCGCAACCAGGTGAAACGGTATCTGCCGGTACAGCCTCACTAAGCGGGCGGCACGCACAGCCCAACGCCCGTAGCCGGCGCCAAGCTCCATCATGGTGTACTTGTCTCCGGCCGCCGCGACCGATTCCAGCAGGTTGATCCATTCGAAGTACTCTTCGTTCGGAGGCGGACAGAGTTCGTGTACAGGCCTTTCAACCGGGGGGCCCAGAAACTCGGACCGTGTCTTGATCCCGAGGAAATCATCCATCACATATCCGGCGTCCACAGGCCCCGATCTATAAACAGGAAACCTGTGGAATACGGGGTGGTGCTCGAGTATCGACTGCATCGATGTGATGTCGCTCCGAGGTGGAAAGGGACTCGAAATTCTGTCGAATAGTCAGAGTACCACGCCTGGTGCGCGTGCCCGGCCAATGTCGAGAAGTTTCCGCCGGGAGATATCGCGATCAGGCCCCGCCAGAAGAAGCCAACTTTTGCCACTGTTCCATCCGCTCGCACAGCCCACGTGCGGACCTGCTTTCGGGCAGCAGGCCGGCAATCACGGCCACGGAATCGGCCCCGGCCTGCCAGACCTGCCGCGCGTTTTCCAGCGTAATCCCGCCGATGGCCACCAGCGGCTTCTCAATCAAGGCACGGCAGCGGCGCAGCTCCTCTGTGCCGACAGCCGGGTCGGGATTGAGCTTGGAAGCAGTGGCAAAAATCGGACCCAGCGCGACGTAATCCACCGGCTCGCCGCCGGCGGCGGAGAGTTGCTCCACGTTGTGGCTGGAAAATCCGATCGTCGGCTCGGAGCCCATTAACTTGCGGGCGTCGCGCGGCGCCAGGTCGTCCTGCCCGATGTGCAGGCCGGCGTCCAGCAGGAGGGCGAAATCGGCGCGGTCGTTCACCACAAACTGCGCGCCGGCTTCCCGGCAAAGCGCGGCGATTCGTTTGGCGGATGCGAAGGCTTCGCGGCTCCAATGGCCCTTGTGGCGGATCTGCAGGATGCCGGCGCCGCCTTCGAGGAACGCGGCCGCGGCGGTCTGAATGGCGATTCCGCGCCTGGCCAGCGTTTCCGAATCGAGAATCGGATAGACGCGCGGCAGCTTCGTCACGCGCACGCTGCCAAAACTTCCGCAGGGTCGGGCATGCCGCGCTTGCCGAAGCGGATCTTGCCATCGGGCCCGATGACATAGACGGTGCGCTTCACGATCAGCCCATTGGCGTGATATAGCGCCGCAACCTTCTGGCCTTCATCCACCAGCAGCGGAAACTGGAAATGATATTTCTGGCGGAACTTGTCGTGCTTCAGCGCGCTTTGCGGATTGACGCCGAATATTGCCACGCCGCGCGCCCGCGCTTTGTCCCATTGGTCGCGGAACTGGCAGAGCTGTTTAGTGCAACCGGGCGTATCGTCGCCGGGATAGAAGACCAGCGCCACATTACGTCCGCGCAGAGCGGAAAGCGCGACCACATGGCCGGATTCGTCGGGAAGCGCAAAATCGGGCGCGACCGCGCCGGCGGGCAGGGGATCGGAAAAGAGCCAGGAAAGCATGCGCGCAATTCATCTTAACGCAGCCGCTACGCGGCCAGCTTTTTCCACCAGATCACCAGACCCGTGATCACCATCGCCACCAATAGCAAACTGGAGATCGAGACGATGATGTGGCCCGGCAGTCCCCAAATGTCTCCGGTGTGGATGGAGCGGTTGAAGCGAATCCAGCGGTAGCCGAGCGAATCGGCGAGGAAATCGTGGACCTGAAGAACATTGCCGCTGTACTGGTCGACGGCAACGGTGCTGTGAGCGCTGCCGGAGGTCTCTTCGGGCACGCGCATCACCATCACGAATGGCGCCTTAGGGCTGAGCGGAAGGAACACGCTGTCGACCGAAGCGGACGGCATGGTCCGGCGGGCCGTTTCCAATGCCTGGTCCACACCGATGGGCGCCACGCCGGGAACGGGAACCGACTGCGGCAGCCGCGGCCGGGATGGGCCGGAGGAATGGGTCAGCGAGTAGATCGCTTTCTCGGCGGCGTTGAAGCCGATCAGCACGCCGGTGAACGCGGCAATCCACAAGAAAGCGCCGGCATAGATGCCGATGCACCGATGCAGGTCGAAGCAGCGGCGAAACCACGATGCGGCGTTCCATTGAACGGTCGCGCGCTTGGTGCGCCACCACAGAACGAGCCCGGTGGGAACGAGCAGGCACAGAACCAGACCGGCGTAACTGACAATCGCCTTGCCTGCGGAAGCGATGGGCGAGCGGGGATCGGTAGTCAGGCGCAAATGAAACTGGTGGATGTAGCCGAGGATCCGCTGCGTCTTGCCGGGCCCGAGGCGCTCGCCGAGGATGGAGCCATCGTAGGGGTTGACGTAAACGGCCGGCCCGCTACTCAATTGCATCACCTGGGCCAAATTGCGCTGCTGGGAAAACTGCACCGCGCCGGCGCGCGCGGGCGCGAAATGGCGTTCCACTTTACCGATGAGCTCGCCTTCCGGTAACGGATTGGCGCGCGCCGTTACATACCAGAGGTTGGGGTCCAGCCAGTGGTCGATATCGCCCTCGAAGGCCATCACGCTTCCCGTGACCCCCAGGATTACGAGGAAAATTGCGCCTAACAATCCGAGATAGAGATGGGTTTGAAGAACCACCTTGCGCGCGGTGACGGCCATGGGGCTATATTGACGAAATTATTCGTCACTGTCAAATGGGCCGGCAGGCGGAGCGCCTTCGCCCGCTGACGCCGGCATCACATCAACTGCTGCGCCAGATGCCGCCGCACCGCGGAATCGAGAATCTCCTCGATCCGCCCGCTATACGCGGCCGACACGCGCCTCTGCTCATCGTTGACCTTGTGCTGCTGTTCGTTCACCTTGTCCTGCTCCACGTTCACGCGGGCCTGTGCCTCGTTGACTTGAGCCTGCCTGCGATTGAGAGTCTCCTGATCGGCATCGACCTTCGCAGCGCGCAATTCGCGGATCGCCGCTTCCAACTAAACTCGCGCACCTATTCATACCGTAGCGCTACCATAGCATCCACTTTGGCCGCGCGTCTCGCAGGGAGATAACCCGCCAAGACGCTCACTCCGATAATCGCCAGGTCGGGACCGTCGTTCGTGTGAACGCGACGGGAGCGTCTCTTACGCCGGAACCGGCGGGTTCGCAACTGAAGAGAGCCGGCTGAAAAGGCGGCTGCAGCCAGGATTGGCCGCGCCACAAAGCATGTTAGCATCCGCTCTAGTGGCCGATGCAATGATCGAGGCGATGCGCGGCGGTAAGCTGACCGCCGTGCGCGCTGCCGTCAAGGCGAACCCGGAAGCGGCGCGCCATCCGAAGTACATGGTGGTGGCCGGAAGTCCGGGATCGTTACCCGTAATTCAGTTACTCCACCGCAACGGGGCGGACCTCAATGCGTCTTACAAAAAATACTGCGCGCTGAGCAACCTTATCCAGGAGAACCCTCATGCCGCGGCGGATGGCAAAGCCGATCCGGAGCGCCTCGCGTGCCTCACCTGGCTGCTGGAACAAGGCGCCGACCCCGAACAGCTCTCCGCCTGGCCGCCTGCGCGCGCCATTATTATCGCGGCCTTCGTGGGGCAGCCCGAGTACGTCAATGCGCTGCGAAAATACGCCAGGATCGATGGCTTCGCCGCCGCCGCGTTGGGCGATATCAAGCTGGTAGAGAAGACCCTCCGCGCCGACCCGGATTTCGTCCGCGCCCGCGACCACGGCGTCCTTGCCGCCCTGCAGTGCGCGGCCGGCTCACGGCTTCCCGGCGCGAAGACGCTCGGCGCCGCCGCCTTGTTACTCGACGCCGGCGCCGATATCGCCGCGGAAACGCAATCCTGGGGACATCCCGTGGATGCAGTATATTTCGCCGCTTCATCCAAGAACCTGCCGATGTTCGATCTCTTCCTGAAGCGCGGCGCCAATGCCAGCAATGCGCTGGGGCCCGCCTTGTGGAACGCCACGCTCGATTTCGCCGCGCTCGCCATCGAGCACGGCGGCGACCCGGACCGCGCCGTACATGAAAAGAAACCGCTGCTCAATAACCTCATCTGCTGGGGCCGGATTCCGCAGACCATGTGGCTGCTGGCGCACAACGCCAGCCCCAACATCGCGGACGCGGAAAACGGCTGGACCGCCGTCCATCAGGCCGCCTCGCGTGGCAACGCGCGCATCATGCGGGCCGTGCTCGATGCCGGCGGCGACCTTGGACGGCGCGATAAGCAAGGCCGCACGCCCATCGACGTCGCCCGCCTGACGGGCCGCGACAAGCTGCCGGCGTTGATGTCGGCGGCGGCGCATTGAGCAAACCATTGAGCAAACCGGTGAGCAAACCAGCGAGCGAAGTCCGGCGGCAGCTCGGCTTCTTCGACGCCACCATGATCGTGATGGGCGGCATCGTCGGCTCCGGCATCTTCATCAACCCGTCGGTGGTTGCGCGGCATCTCCACACTGATACGCTGATCCTGGGTGTTTGGCTGATGGGCGGCGCGCTGGCTATGCTGGGCGCGTTTATCTGGGCGGAGCTCGCCACGCGTCTGCCCGGCGCGGGCGGACAGTACCTATACTTGCGTGAAGCCTATCACCCCATGGTCGCGTTCGTATACGGATGGGTGCTGCTGCTGGTCACCCAGACAGGCGGCATGGCCGCGGTGGCAGTGACCTTCGCGCATTATTACCGCGAGCTGACCGGCATTGGGTGGAGCGATAGCGCCATCGCCGCCACCGCGCTGCTGGGACTCACCGCCATCAACTGTCTCGGCGCGCGCGCCGGCAGCAACGTGCAGAGCGCGCTCATGCTCATGAAGACCGGCGCCATCGCCGCGCTGGTGCTGGCGGGAATTTTCTGGGGTGGCGGGCATGTTCACGCGACCCCGCTGCTCGATCGCCCGGTTTCCTTCGGCTTGATCGGCGCCATCGGCGCGGCCATGGTCCCGGTGGCGTTCGCTTACGGCGGATGGCAGACCGCCAGCTTCGTCGCCGGTGAGATGCGCGACCCGCGCCGCGATCTTTCCCGCGGCATCATCGCGGGCGTCGCCGGAGTGGTGCTGCTTTATCTATCGGTGAATTTTGTGTGTGTGAAGGTGCTGGGACCCGTGGGCCTGGCCGCCACGTTCACGCCCGCTTCGGCCGTGATGCGCGCCGCGCTGGGCGCCCGGGGCGCACAGTGGATCGCCGTCGGCATCGCCATTTCCACGCTGGGATTCCTGAGCCAGGGAATTCTCACCGCGCCCCGCGTCTACTACGCCATGGCGCGCGACGGCCTCTTTTTCGAATGGGTGGGACGTCTCTCGGCGCGCACTGGCGCTCCCGTGGTCGCCATTGTGTTGCAGGGCGTCTTCGCCACCGTCATCGCGCTGCTGGGCAAGTACGAACAGATTCTCAACTACGAAGTCTCTGTCGATTTCATTTCCTTTGCGCTCACTGCCGCGTCGCTCTTCGTGTTTCGCGCGCGCGAGGGAGCGCAGGCCGCGGAAGCTGTGAATGTCCCGCGCCACTTATCCGTGATCTACCGCGCGCCCGGCCATCCCTACACCACCGGTCTCTTCATTTTCGCCTGCGCCGCCATTGTTGCCAGCACGTGGGCCGCGTCGCCGCAGAACAGCGTCATCGGCTTTGGTATTCTGCTCACCGGCATTCCCGTATATTTGTATTGGAGCCGCCGCTCTAAAACTTCCGCATGAGACACAGACACTCCGACTACATGCATTGGGCCAAGACCCAAAGCCGCGCCCGCTTCAACCTGGCCACGAGCGGCGTAGGGGCGTTTCCGTTGCGCGAGATGCCGTTCGATTTCTCGACGCTCGAGATTAATGGCGACAACACCTACGGTTACGCCCCGCTCAAGAACGCCATCGCGCGCAAACACGCCGTGGACCCCGATTGCATTTTCACCACCGAGGGCACGTCCATGGCGAACTATCTCGCCCTGGCGACGCTGCTCGAGCCGGGCGACGAGGTTCTGATCGAGCAACCCGTCTACGGCCTGCTGCTCGATGCCGCTACTTATATTGGCGCCGGCATCAAGCGCTTCGCACGCACCGAAGAGAGCGGCTGGGCGCTCGACCCCGCGCAAGTCCGCCGCGCGCTGTCGCCCAAGACCAAGCTGATCGTAGTCACGAATCTGCACAATCCAACGAGCGTCCTGACTCCGGATTCCGTCTTGCATGAGATAGCCGGTCTTGCCGCCGGCGTGGGCGCAACGTTGCTGGTGGATGAAGTCTATCTCGACGCGGTCTACGAAAACACG
>Ga0182024_10015840_pt1 | contig 14380 bp, 12 predicted proteins | sample P32metaG_FD_120480 | JGI IMG/M metagenome (GOLD analysis project Ga0182024, IMG submission 120480) | Permafrost microbial communities from Stordalen Mire, Sweden - P3-2 metaG (Illumina Assembly) | ecosystem: Environmental > Terrestrial > Soil > Wetlands > Permafrost | place: Sweden: Stordalen... | reverse complement strand
TTCTTGAGCCAGCCCTTCTTCGGCTCGCTCGCATCGTCGGTCGCCGGCGTTTCGGCGACGGGCGCTTGCGGCGGGGCGAGGGCTGCGGCGAAATTCTGAAAGAACTCGCCCGCCAGCTTCTTGGCCGTCGAATCGATCAGCCGCCCGCCTAGTTGCGCCAGTTTCCCGCCGATCTGCGCATCGACCTGGTAGGCGAGGTTCGTCACGTCCTCGCTCGGCGACTCGAGCTTTACGGTCGCGCCGCCCTTGGCGAACCCGGCGACGCCCCCCGAACCTTCGCCCGAAATGCGGTAGCCGTTTGGCGGATCGAGATCGGACAGATTGACCTTGCCCGCGAACGTCGCCTTCACCGGCCCCAGTTTGACCACGACCGTCGCGGTCATTTCCGTCGGGGAAATCATTTCGAGGCTTTGGCAGCCCGGGATGCATTGGCGGAGGATGTCGGGATTGTTCAGGGCGGCCCAGACCTTGTCCTTGGACGCCGGAACGGTTTGGATGTCGTTCATTTGCATGAAGGCGGTTCCCCAGACGCTATAGGGCCAAACGGCGTTCCCGGCGCGATCGACGGCGCCCCCGCGGCGGCAAACCTAGGCCTACCTTTGGAAGGGCCGCGCGGCAAGTCCTTCCCGCCGGGGTCGCGCTCGACGGTTCGGGAGTCCTGTCGGGGGCGCTTGACCAAACGCCATTTGCGCAACATCATCCAAGCTCCCTTTTCGCGGGCGCGTGGCCGAATAAGAGACGGCATCTGACCTCGGAAGACGTTTCGTTCATGCCCCGACCGCTCGCGCTCACTGGAAATCGAGAGGAAACAGAATGCCGAAAGACGATATGAAGCCGGGCCTGAATCGTCGCAATATTCTGCTGGCCGCCGTCGGCGCCGCCCCGCTGCTGGCGCTGGCCTCCACCCCGGCTGAAGCCAAGATCGCGCAAGCGGCGGTCGCCTATCAGGGCACGCCGAACGGCGACAAGGAGTGCGACAACTGCAATTTCTTCGTCGCGCCCAACGCGTGCAAGACGGTCGACGGCGAGATCAGCCCGAAAGGCTGGTGCAAAATCTATAACAGGAAGCCGGTGACCTGATTTGTTGAGATTTAACGCCTGAGCTTCCGCAGCCGCCGCCCAACGTCGCAACGCCCGCGGTCCTTCGCGCCATTTGTCTCCGCCCCTACTTCCGCTCCCTTCTTCGTAGCCGAACGTAAAGCGCTCCCGCGCCGCCATGGGCGCGGCCCGCTTCCTCGAAGCCCATCACCACCGCCCGCAAATCCGCCTCGCGCAGCCATAGCGGCACGAGGCGCCGAAGCACGCCGGGCTCGTCTGCCCAGAAGGACGAAGCCGGCTTCCCGCCCTTGCCGGTGACGACGATCACGAGCTTCGCGCCCCGCGCCTGCATGTGAACGAGGAATCCCCGCAAGGCTTGGTGAGCCTGGGCTTGGTTCATCCCGTGCAAGTCGATCGCGCTGTCGACGGCGGCGCGACCGCGTGAGAGATCGCGCTTGAGGCGGCGCTCCAGCGGCGCGAGAGGCGGTAGCGCCGGCGCTTTACGCAGCGCCTCGGAGGGAGCGGAAGCCGGCGCGGCGGCGCCCTTGGGCAAAGGCAACGCCGGCTTCGTTTCGTCGACGAGCGGCAGGCTGGCGCCGCGACGGCGCGCGACGCTCTTTGCGACCTCCGCCCACAGTGCGATTTCCTCATCGCTGAGACGCCTCATCGCGGTTCGAAGCGGCCTTTCCGAGACCTCCCTCAAGCGTCATCCTCGATCGGCAGAAGCGCGACGAAATCCGCGGGATGACGAATCGCCCCGGCGCGCGCGCCCGCCGCGTCGCCGCCGCCAAAAAAGATATCGGCGCGGGCCGGTCCCAAAATCGCCGATCCCGTATCTTCGGCGATCAGCAGGCGGCGAAATGGCGCCGAGGTCTCATCCCGCCAAGGCAGTCGCGCGTCGATCCAGAACGGCGTCCCGTAGGACCAGATCGAGCGATCGACGGCGATCGAACGCAGCGGGGTCAGCGGAACGCCTGCGCCACCGATCGGCCCGTCCTTGGGATCGAAGCCCTCCTCGACGCGGAAGAAGACGTACGAACGGTTGCGCTGCATCAACGCCCGCGCCGGTCCGCCCGGAGACAGATCGTTCGCGCGCAGCCAGGATTTCAGCCGCGCGAGCGACATCTCGGTTTCCGCGATCTCGCCGGATTCGATCAGCAGGCGCCCGACCGACGTGTAGGGCAGCCCGTTGCGCCCGTCATAGACCAACCGGACGCGCCGGCCATCGGGCAGTTCGACGCGCGCGGAGCCCTGGACCTGGATGAGGAAAACCTCGACGGGATCGGCGAGCCAGAGAAGCGGGCTCGAGGCCTCCGCCTCGATCGCGACGCGGTCGGGATAGGGCCCAAGGCTTCCGTCGGCTAGCCGCCTCGCGGCCGTCGCCTTGGAATCGAAAGGCGCTGCGCCGGCGGCCAACGTCAAGAGATCCGTCGGGCGCGCGAGAATCGGAGCGGCGAAATCCGATGAGGGCGCGAGCGAGCCGCGAACCCAAGGTTCGTAATAGCCGGTAACAAAGCCGCGCCCCGAACGAAGCCGAACGCGGAACGGACGGAAGTGCGCCGTCAGGAAACGACGCGACGCGGCGGCGTCGGGCGAAGGCGCGGCCAGCGCCGCGCGTGCGACCCGCCGCAGCCCTTCCGACGCGGGCCGCGCCGCGCGTAACGGCGGGGCGCCCTCTGCGATCGCCAGGGCGGATCTTGCAAAGACGCCGAAAGCGCTGAGAAAGTCGTCCTCGTCAAATCCAGTCAAGGCTTCGAAGGCCAGCGGCTCCAGGAAGAAATCGTTGCAAACCATCGCCGCGAATCGGCTGGGGCGCTAATGCACGGTCTCGGTAGCCGACAATTGCCAGTTGGGATCGCGCGCTCCGAGTTGGCGCGTGAAGCTCCAGACGTCCAAGTGATCTACCACCGTCGTGGTCGATCCCTCGACGACAGCGCCCGCGCTGTCGAGCGTCGCCGACACGAGCTTCGCCGCGAACCGCACCGCGAGCGTTGCTGTCGCTCCAACGACTCTCGCGTCCACGAGGTCGGCCGCGTCGATCGAAACGAGCGTCGTCTTCATCGTCTGCTCGGCGGCCTTGCGCGCCTGGATCGCCGTCGCGAAATTGGCGAGCGCATCAGGGGTCAGCAGGCGCCGTAGCGCCACGAGATCGCCCGCGGCAAAGGCGACGACGATCATCTCATAGGCCGCGCGCGCGCCGGAGAGGAAATCGGCCGCGTTGAAACTCGGTTCGGCGGCTAGGATGGCGTCGAGTCCCGTCGCCACCGGGGAGCCTTTTTCCGCGAAGCCTTTCCAGCTGTCGACCGGCGGCGGCGCGCCGGCGCCGCGCGCGAGGGCGCCGATCGGAATGACGTTGCCGTTCGCGGCGGGCGGGTCGCCGCGCGCAGGAGACGTCGGGTCGAGCGGACGGCGCCCCGCGCGGCCGCGCGTGCCCAACACCGACCGCAACTTGAAAATCACGAAAATAGCGACGACGGCGAAAACGACCGTCGAAACATCGAGATTTTGCATCGTCAACTCCCGTACCCGGGGCAAACCGCCGCGCCTTTGCGGAGACAGACCGCGCGACTTCCGCTTGGTCGGCGTCGCGAGAAGCGCGCCGCGGGCGACCGTCGCCATCAGGCGCGACTGAGTCGCGCCTCCTGGTCTGACCCATCGCCTCTAGTTAGGCTCTTGCGCCGTGTTTGGCTAGAAGTCGATAGGTGACACGGCGAGACGGAGAAGGGCGCGGCGTGACGGCGTATCGGAGCATAGGCGTGGCGGGCGCCGGGGCCTGGGGCCTCGCGCTCGCCAACGCGGCGGCGAGCGCGGGGCGAAGCGTCGCTCTGTGGGGTCGCGACGGGGAAGCGATGCGCGAGCTGCGACTCGGCCGGCGATCCGCGCGACCGCCGGGCGTCGCGCTGGCCGAGCGCGTGCGGGTCGAAACCGATCTCGCGGCGCTCGATGGATGCGACGCGATCCTGGTCGCGACGCCTGCGCAGGCGACGCGCGAAATGGCGAGCCGCCTCGCGGGGACTCTCCCGAGGGCTCGCCCGCTCGTCGTCTGCGCCAAGGGGATCGAACTCGGCACGAATCTGTTCATGACGGAGGTCGTCGGCGAATCGGCGCCGTTGTGGCCGCGCACGATCCTCTCCGGGCCGAGCTTCGCCGCCGACGTCGCGGCGGGCCTGCCGACAGCGGTCGTGTTGGCTGCGGATGACGAGGCGCTGGCGGTCGATCTCTGCCGGGCGCTGAAGGGTCCCAGTCTGCGGCTCTATCACTCGACCGACGTGCGCGGCGTCGAAATCGGCGGCGCGGCGAAAAACGTGCTCGCGATCGCCTGCGGCGTCGCGTCGGGCCTCGGGCTCGGCCCGAGCGCGGGGGCGGCGCTGACCGCACGGGGGTTCGCCGAGCTCAGGCGTTTCGGAGCAGCGTTCGGGGCGCAGGGCCATACGCTGATGGGACTCTCCGGCCTGGGGGATCTCGTACTCACATGCTCGTCGGCGCAATCCCGTAATTTCGCGTTCGGGCTGGCATTGGGACACGGGTGCGCGGTCGCCGAAGCCGGCGGCGGCAAGCTGGCGGAAGGCGCCACGACAGTCACGGCGCTGATGCAGCTCGCCCGCGCGCGCGGCGTCGAAATGCCGATCGCGGGAACCGTCGAGGCATTGCTCGCGGGCGAGATCGACGCCCGCGCCGCGGTCGTCGGCCTGCTGGCGCGCCCGCAAAAGGGCGAAGGCTGAGACCGGAGGCGGCGAAAATTACCGGCGCCGGCCATCCGCGATGAAGCTGCGGCGGACGCGCGGTCGCCATCGAGCTTGTGCTTTACTCCGCACGCAAGTGTCCGTAGCTTCGAGATGCCGTAGAACACGCCGTCAGCAGCGCGGGCATCGTAGGGGGAACAGGGCAATGCGGGGACTATCCGACAAAACCGCGATCGTCGTCGGCGGGGCGACGATGATCGGCCAATCCGTCGCGGAAACGCTAGTCGGATACGGCGCCGATGTAGTCATCGCGGACATCAACGAGGCCGACGGCGCCGCGGCCGCCGCTCGCATCGGCTCGAAGGCGCGCTTCATCCGCGCCGACATCGCGAGCGATTCGGATATTCAGGCGCTCGTCGAAAAGACCGTCGAAGGTTCCGGGCGGCTGGACTTCCTCGTCAACGTCGCCTGCACCTATCTCGACAACGGCGCGGAGACGACCCGCGCCGACTGGCTTACGGCCTTCAACGTCAATCTCGTCGGGTCCGTCATATTGATGCAAGCCGCACGTCCGCATCTCGCCAAGACCAAAGGCGCCATCGTCAATTTCGGCTCGATTTCATCGCGCGTCGCGCAGACCGGCCGCTGGGTCTATCCCGTCTGCAAAGCGGCGATCCTGCAACTGACGCGCAACCAGGCGATGGATCTCGCGCCGGACGGCATCCGCGTCAATGCGGTCTCGCCGGGTTGGACATGGTCCAACATCATGAACGAATTGACCAAGGGCGATCGCGCCAAGACGGACGGCGTCGCACGGCCCTTTCATTTGCTGGGCCGCACCGGAAACCCCGCCGAGGTCGCCGAAGCGGTCGCCTTCCTACTTTCGGACAACGCGAGCTTCGTCACCGGAACCGATCTGCGAGTCGATGGCGGATACACTGCGATGGGGCCGGAGCGAGCCGAAGCCGCGATACCGCTCCTGATGGCATGATGTTTCCCCGATAGCGGGGACAAGGAGGATATGATGGGAAACAAGCGCAGCGTCGTCATCGTCGGCGGCGGACAGGCGGGACTGCAACTCGGATGCGGTCTGCGCGATCGGGGCTACGACGTCGAAATCGTCCAGGACCGCTCGGCGGAAGCCATCGCGCAAGGCAGGGTTCTGTCGAGCCAATGCATGTTTGACGAGGCTCTTCAGAATGAACGCGACCTCAAGCTGAACATCTGGGACCAGACTTGCCCGACCATCGATTCCATCAATTTCACAGTCCCCGCCCCCGACGGCTCGGGCGCCAAGGCGATCGACTGGAACGGCCAATTGGACCGGCCTGCGCAGAGCGTCGACCAGCGGGTCAAGATTCCCGCCTGGATGGCCGAGTTCACGCGCCGCGGCGGCCGCCTGACGATACACTCAGCGGAATTGGCCGATCTCGAGGACTACGCCCGTCGCGCCGATCTCGTGATCGTGGCGGCCGGCAAGGGAGAAATCACCGCGCTGTTCGAGCGCGACGCCGAGAAATCGCCGTTCGACACGCCGCAGCGCGCGCTCGCGCTGACCTATGTCCATGGCATGACGCCGCGCCCTGAACATTCCGCCGTCTGCTTCAACCTGATCCCGACGGTCGGCGAATATTTCGTGTTTCCGGCGCTGTCCACCACCGGGCCCTGCGAGATCATGGTTTTCGAGGGCATTCCCGGCGGTCCGATGGATTGCTGGCGCGACGTCAAGTCCCCAGCGGAGCACCTGGCCAAATCGAAATGGATCCTGGACACTTTCTTGCCATGGGAAGCCGAGCGCTGCCGCGCGATCGAACTGACGGATTCCAACGGCGTCCTCGCGGGCGCGTTCGCGCCGACCGTGAAGCGACCGATCGGCCGGCTGCCCTCCGGCGCGCTCGTGGTGGGGCTCGCAGACGCGGTCTGTCTCAACGATCCCATTACGGGCCAAGGCTCGAACAATGCCTCGAAAGCCGCCAAGATCTATCTGGACGCCATACTCGCGCAGGGCGAGCGGCCGTTCGACGCCGCGTTCATGCAGGCGACTTTCGACAAATTTTGGAGCCGCGCGCAATTCGTAACCGGCTGGACCAACGCGCTGTTGCAACCGCCGCCGCCGCACGTGCTGAACCTGATGGGATCGGCGCAGAAGTTTCCTGTGCTCGCGCGCCGCATCGCCAACGGGTTCGACGACCCCGTCGACTTTTTCCCCTGGTTCGCAGTTCCCGAGGAAGCCGACAAATATCTGGCCTCGCTCGCGGCTTGATGTCCCCGCTCCTTGCGCCCTGCCCGAATTCGATCCGGAGACCGCGCAGGGCATGGCTGCGGCGCTTCGAAACATTGTCGGCCCGACGTCGGCCGGGAATGCCCAGCGCGAGCCCATTTGACTAAGGCGGGAGTGCTCGAGTGACGCGCAGGAAAGACCGTTGGATTATCGCCGCGGCGGCAATTTGCTTCATCGCCGCGCCCGCGGCGGCCCAGCAGTCGCCGCCGCCAGCATGGGCGTACCCTGTTCTCGGTTCTGCCGTGAAGCCCCCGCCGGACGACGGGCTCGAGAGATCCATTCGCGGCAGCTCGGCGTCATTCACCCGCAAGCAGATGTCCGACCTGTTCAACGCCTATGACTGGTTCCCCGACGATCATCCGGCCATGCCGGACGTGGTGGCGCACGGCCATCCGCCCGAAGTTCGGGCGTGCGGCGTGTGCCACCTGCCGAACGGGCAGGGACGCCCGGAGAATGCCGCCCTCGCCGGCCTGCCTGCCGCCTACATCGTGCAACAGATCGAGGACTTCCGAACGGGACGAAGAAAGAGCGCGGAGCCGACAGCCGGGCCACAAATCCGCATGCTGCTGACGGCCACCCACGCGAGCGACGAGGAAATAATAGTCGCTGCAGACTACTTTTCCCGACTGACCTATCGGCCCTGGATTCGCGTCGTCGAAGCCGAAACCGCGCCGAAGACGGAGGTCATTTTCGGGACCTTGTGGGCGCCGAGCCCTGGGACGGACCAGGAGCCGCTCGGCCCCCGCATCGTCGAGATCCCCGAGGATCTGGAGCGGACCGAGTTGCGCGACCCGAGGAGCGGATTCATCGCCTACGTCCCGGTCGGCAGCCTCGCTCAGGGCGAAAAGCTGGTGGCGATGGGGGGCGACGGCAAGACGGTTCCCTGCGCCATTTGTCATGGCCCGGAGTTGAAAGGCGTCGGCGCTGTTCCCCCGATCGCGGGCCGCTCCACCAGCTACATCGTCCGGCAGATTTACGACATTCAAACCGGCGCCCGGGCGGGCTCGGGTTCGGAGCTCATGAGACCGGTCGTGGCGAACCTGACGACGGACGACATGATCGCCATCGCCGCATACGTCGCCTCGCTCGCTCCTTGATTCGCCCTAAGCCGACGGCGCGGAATAAATGCTTCAATCCAACGTTCAGGTTTCTGCGCAGGAGGCGCGCGGGGACTGGCACTGCCATTACAGGGAATCAACAGGGAATTTCTCGGAATCAGCCGCTTCCCCGTGAAAATCCGTCTCGAAAACATCTGCAAATTCAACGATTTGCTGAGATGAGTCGCCTGAATTCCCTGCGCGGCGGAACAGGGAATCAATTCGACCACAACAGGGAATTTAATTCGCGCCAACAGGGAATTAATTCGCGATAACAGGGAAACAATTCCGCTCACCGCGATGAAGCGCTTATCCCGCGTTGTTGCCTTAAGCCGGCGCCGGCCAATCCGGCGCGTTCAACCTCCGCTTGCCGTCCGTCGTCAACGCGACTCCCGGCTCCGACAGCGCCTTCTTGTCCCAGAGCTGGCAGGTGACCTGTTTGTGCTTCTGATCCAGGCCTTCGCAATAATTGGTGAATTCGCAGGTCCTGACGGCGTCGCCCTGGCCGAGCGAGATTTTCAGGAACCAGTCGGGATCGGCGAGCGACTGGCGCGCGGCGCCGACGATGTCGCAGACGCCGCGCGAAAGCATGTCCTCGGCCATTTCGAAATTGTGCACGCCGCCCGTGCAGACGATCGGCGTCTCGCGCCCGAGGGCGCGGACGGCGTCGCGAATCGACTTGGTGGCCTCGGCGTTGCGCCCGAACGGACCGCGTTGATCCGAAATATATTGCGGCATGCATTCGTAGCCGCTGGGGCCGGTATAGGGGTAGGCGGCGGAATCCACGGCCGGCTGTTTGGCGTCGTCGAACTTGCCGCCGCGCGATGTCGAGAGGAAATCCATCCCGGCGTTCGCAAAGGCCTGCGCGAAGAAGCAGGCGTCCTCGACCGGGCTTCCCCCTTCGATGCATTCCTCGGCGAGAAACCGGCAGCCCACGACGAATTTCTCGCCGACCCTGGCGCGGACAGCGGCAAAGACCTCGAGCGGCAGGCGCGCGCGAGCCTCGAGCGTGCCGCCATAGCCGTCGTCGCGTGAATTGGCGCGGGAAAGAAACGACGCCATCGTGTAGGCGTGCGCGTAGTGCAACTCGGCGCCGTCGAAGCCCGCCGCTTCCGCCCGCGCCGCCGCCTGCGCGAAGAGATCGGGCAGCACGTCGGGCAGATCGCGGACATGCGGGAGATCCAGGTCGGTCACCCGCTCGCGATAGCCGAACCGCAGCGACTCCATTTCCCGGGCGCTGAGCACCTCCGCCAGGCCCGGTTCGTCGAGCGCGACGAGACGCGCGCGCACCTCGTCCTCCGGCCAATCGACGGCGTTCAACGCCCATCGGTGGTTTTCGGTGATGCGCAAGAAACGCTCGAGGAATTTCTTCGGCTCCGGACGGCGGCGAATGGCGAGAAAGTCGATCAACTGGATGAACAGCCGTGTGCGGCCGCCGCTCGCCGTGCGGACCGCGCTCGCGAGCCGCCGCAATCCCTCGAGGTAACGATCGTGGCCGATTCGCAGCAGAGGACCACTCGGCACATCGCGGATGCCGGTGGCCTCCACGACGATCGCGCCGGGCCGGCCGCGCGCGAAACGCTCGTACCAGGAGACGACCGCGTCCGAGACGAAGCCGTCCTCCGTCGCCCGCCAGGGCACCATCGCGGGAACCCAAGTCCGTTGCGGCAAGACGCAATCGCGGATCCGTATCGGTGAAAACAGCGGGGAAGCCGCGGCGTCGCTTCGGCTGGGAACCCGGCCCCGACTCGACTGGTAGCGAATGCGTTGCGGGGGACGCCACATGGGTTCCCTTTCTCGATCGGGCGACGCGCCGCATCCGGCGCGGAACGTCATTGCCCGGAGCGAACTGACGAAGCAAGCCCGGCGGCGACAACCCCTATCGCCAGCGTGCGGCGGCCCAAGATGCCGACGAGCACATGAACGGCTTTACATCCCGGAGCTGCTGACCGCCTTCCGTCCTGGCATTTTGACCGACGCCGCCGGATTTGCCATAGGGTCGGCCTGTCCTAGCGAGGACCGTCCTGACTGCAAGCGCAGACGAAGGGAAACCCTGTGAGCGCGCCTTGGCCCGAGATCCCTTACGAAGCGTGGCATGAGACCTGCTCGGCGCTTCATCTCTATACGCAGATCGTCGGCAAATATCGGCTCGCACGAACGCCTTGGGTCAATCATTCGTGGCACGCAACCTTGTACGTCGACGCGCGCGGCCTGATCACTTCCCTGGTCCCGGACGCAGCGGGAATCGAGATCGTCTTCAACCTGCGCGACCACGTGCTGAGCGGCAAATCAGCAGATGGACGAACGGCGGAATTCCCGCTCGGTCCGATGTCTGTCGCCGAGTTTCATGGCCGCTTTCTCGAAACTGTCGAGTGGCTCGGCGGTACGCCGGAGTTAAACGCTCGACCCAATGAACTGCCCGATCCAATTCCGTTTCGCGATGACCATCTGACGCGGCCCTATGACGCGGAAGCGGTGGAGCGTTTCTTCCACGCTCTGGTCGCGATCAGCCGCGTCTTCTATCGATTCCGCACGGGCTTTATCGGAAAAGTCAGTCCGGTCCATCTGTTTTGGGGAAGCTTCGATCTCGCGGTGACGCGTTTCTCCGGGCGTCGCGCGCCGGTCCACCCCGGCGGCGTTCCCGGCCTGCCCGACGTGGTGACGCGCGAGGCTTATAGCCATGAGGTCTCCTCAGCGGGGTTCTGGCCAGGCGATGCACAGACGAAATTCCCCGCATTCTACTCCTATGCCTATCCCGCCCCCAAAGGCTTCGCCATCTCGCAACCGGCTCCAGAGGGGGCGTATTTCGATCAGAAGCTCGGGGAGTTCGTGCTGCCGTACGACGTCGTACGAAATTCACGCGACCCTGAGACGACGCTGATATCGTTCCTCGAAAGCACGTATCGGGCCGCGGCGGACCTCGGGCAGTGGGATCGTGCTGCCCTCGAATGTCCCACCGGAGAGCCTCTCCGACCCCGCGTGCTGACGGGATAATCTGGTCTTCGAGGCTGTGACCTCGCCACGATCTGCGCGTGGCTTCAAACCCCGTTGCCCGCCGCCGCCCGATGCTCCAAAAGAGCGAACGAAACGCGCGTCGGAAGCCCTCGACTTGCAAAAGGAAAAACCATGGTCACGCTTCTGATCGGGATCATCGTGTTTCTCGGCGTTCATACCCTTTCGACGCAACGGGAGACGCGGGCGAAGCTGATCGCTCGTTTCGGCGAGGGTCCGTATAAAGGTCTGTTTTCCCTCGGCGCGCTGGTCGGCTTCGTGCTGATCGTCTGGGGATTCTCGCTTTATCGGTCGCAGGGCTGGATCCAGGTTTGGACGCCGCCGACCTGGACCCGGCATTTGACGATCACGCTGATGTGGTTCGCGTTCGTCTCGCTCGCCTGCATGAACCCGGCGCCCAGCCGGATCCGAGGTTGGCTGCGTCATCCCATGCTCGTCGCCATCAAAATCTGGGCGCTCGCGCATCTGCTCGCCAATGGCGACCTCGGCGGCATGGCGCTGTTCGGCGCGCTTCTGGCCTGGGCGGTCTACGACCGGATTGCCGTCAAGCGGCGCGGCGACCTCGGCGCGCCGAGGGTTGCTTCGTTCACGCGCGGCGACGTCGTAAATCTCGTGGTGGGAACCGTGGCTTACGTGGCGATGATCTTCCTGCATCCGTATCTGATAGGGGTGAGCGTCGTTTAGCCGGCGCCGAATCCCGGGCGCGGGCGCGTACCAGGCGGCTTGCGCCGGACACGATTTCGGGCGAACGAGGCGCTTCGCGCCGGATGGGTCAGCGTCCGAGACAGGAAGATCGGGAACGCCGGGCAATGTCGAACAGCGACGCGGATGTGGTGATCATAGGCGGCGGAGCGGCGGGCATTGCCGCCGCCAATCGCCTGCGCACCGAAAGCGTCGATGCGCTCCTGATCGAGGCGCGGGCGCGCCTCGGGGGGCGCGCCTGGACGGTCGCTGACGCCTCGGGCTTTCCGCTCGATCTCGGTTGCGGCTGGCTACACTCGGCCGACCAGAACCCCTGGACCCAGATCGCGGAGGCGCAGGGGCGCGAAATCAACCGCTTGCTGCCGCCCTGGGAGCGTCCTTCGACTCAACTCGCGCTGCGCGGCGACGATTTGGCTGATTTCTGGCGGGCGTCGCGCCAATTGCGCGATCGCGCGGAGGCGATCGGCGAAGACGAGCCGGACCGCGCCGCTGCGGAATACCTCGAGCCGGGGGGTCGCTGGAACCCCCTGATCGATGCGGTCAGCACCTATTACAGCGGCGCCGAGCTGGATCGGGTCTCGGCGCGCGACCTCGCCCGCTACGTCGACACCGGCGTGAACTGGCGGGTCGTCGAAGGCTACGGAAGCGTCATCGCTCGGCACGGCGCGGATTTGCGGGTCGAGTTGGGCTGCAAGGTCGAACGCGTCGACCATCGCGGCCGCGACTTGCGGATAGAGACTGCGCACGGCGCCGTCACGGCGCGGGCGGTCATCGTGACGCTGCCGAGCGCACTGATCGCGGAGAACGAGGATTTCTTCTGGCCCGCTCTGCCCGAAAAGACTCGCGCCGCGGCAGGGCTGCCGTTGGGGCTCGCGGATAAATTGTTTCTGTCGCTTTCGGAGCCGGAAGCATTCGAGCCGGACAGCCGGGCGCTCGGCGTCGTGAACCGCACGGCGACGGCCGCCTATCAGTTCCGATCTCTGGGGCGGCCGCTGATCGAATGCTATTTCGGCGGCGCGCTCGCGGCCGAGCTCGAGGCGGGCGGCGAAGCGGCGTTCGTCGATTTCGCCGTCGCGGAACTGGTCGAATTGTTCGGCGCCGAGTTCGCGCGTCGGGTAGCGCCGCGCGGTTCGCACGCCTGGGCCGCCGATCCGTTTGCGCGCGGCTCCTATTCCTACGCCCTGCCGGGCCGGGCCGACGATCGCGCCGTTCTCGCGACGCCGGTCGAAAACAGAATCTTCTTCGCCGGCGAGGCCTGCTCGCGTACCGACTTTTCCACCGCGCATGGCGCGTTCCGTACGGGGGTCAGGGCGGCGGAAGAGGCGATCGAGGCGTTGCGGCGAGCGCGGGCGCGGGCGGCGAGCTAATGGGTAGAACCATCCATTTGGCGCCCAAGTAGAACTTGCTAACGCGATAATGATTTCGCTATTTCCGGGCGCGCCAGGGCGCCGCTGAGGACGACGAAACCATGCTCGATATCGTCCTCGTACTGGCTGTGTTCGGGACACTCCTGGTCGTCGTGTCCTTGAGTCAGCCGCTAGCTATGCGCCTGAGGTTGTCGCCGGTCGTGCTCCTCGCCGTGATCGGAGTGGCGATGGGCGCCGCCTCGAGCGTTCTATTGCACACCCGGCTCTCGGACCATTTAGGCGAGTTCGTCAGGCTTTTCGCTGATCTGCCTTTGGGATCCGAGACGTTTGTCTACGTCTTCCTGCCGTTGCTCGTTTTCGAAGGGGCGCTCGCGAGCGATGTGCGGCGCACGCTCGACGACGCGGCTCCGATCCTGATGCTCGCGGTGATCGCCACGCTCGTGACCGCGGCGATCGTCGGCGTCGCGCTCTGGCCGTTCGCCGGTTTGCCGCTCGCAGTCTGCCTGCTGCTCGGCGCGGTGGTCGCTACGACCGATCCCGCTGCGGTCATCGCGGTGTTTCGCGATGTCGGGGCGCCCGGTCGTCTGACCCGGCTGGTCGAAGGCGAGGCGCTCCTGAACGACGCGACGGCGATCGTGCTCTACTCGGTGCTGCTTGGGATCATCGCCTCGGGACACGCGCCGGTCATCAGAAGCGCGGCGATTCAATTCGTCGGCTCGTTCATCGGCGGCGGCTTGCTCGGAGCCCTTGTCGGCCGCGCCTTTCTGCAAATCATTCCATGGACGCGCGACGACCGCCTCGCCGAGGGCACGTTGACGGTTGCGCTCGCCTATCTCGTTTTTATTGCGGCCGAGCGTCTTTTCCATGTCTCGGGCGTCGTGGCCGTCCTGGCGGCCGGCCTCACGATCAACGGCTTTGGACGGACGCGGATCGCGCCTTACAACTGGGCGTTCCTCACTGACCTATGGGAGCAGATCGCATTCTGGGCGCACTCGCTGGTCTTCCTGCTGGCGTCGATCCTGGTGCCGAAGTTGCTGTTCGAACTACGTCTCCATGACTTCGCCTTGGTGGCCGTTCTGGTCGTCGCGGCGTTCGGTGGCAGACTGGCCGTGCTGTTCCTTCTGTTGCCGCTGCTGACTTTCAGCAAGCTGATGCAGCCGATCAGCACCGCCTACAAGCTCGCGATCACTTGGGGCGGGC
>Ga0182024_10015839_pt1 | contig 14380 bp, 18 predicted proteins | sample P32metaG_FD_120480 | JGI IMG/M metagenome (GOLD analysis project Ga0182024, IMG submission 120480) | Permafrost microbial communities from Stordalen Mire, Sweden - P3-2 metaG (Illumina Assembly) | ecosystem: Environmental > Terrestrial > Soil > Wetlands > Permafrost | place: Sweden: Stordalen... | reverse complement strand
TGTGGCGTTTGGGCCACGACGATAGTCCTGCGGGCATCTTAGGCGCCGGCCGAACGATACGGAAGATTATGATATAATTAGACATCGGGCCGCCTCGCCACGGCAGTATCCGCAGCCTGTTTCGGACGTCGCGGAATCCGGCTTCTCGAACCTCTTTCGTGAGTTAGATCATGCCGAAATTCACCGGACAAAGCGACGTCGTCGACGCCAACCAATCAGTGGCCGATAGCTTGAGGTCTATAAGCGAGGGCATGTTTAGGCCGCTCGATCCCCTGACCCGCGAGAGGCTAAGCGAGGCGCAGCGTCGGCAAGTCTCCCGCGCGAATGCTGTGGCTGCGTTGCAGCGTGGCGACATGCAGGAGTATTATGCTCAATCGCTTCTTGCAGCCCAACCCGGCGCGGACGCGCTGGCGTACCACTGCCGTCCGCTCAGCTCGGTGCGCGCGGCAGCATTCAATGTTTATGGCCTCGATCGCCTCGGAGATCCGCTCGCCGTGGCGGATACGAATCAGATGCTCAACGAAAGTACGGTCGGTCTGGCGATGGACGGTCGTGAACGCCACGCGCGCTACCGGCATTCCTTCGAGCACTTTGGCGTCAAAGGCATAGGGGCCCGAATAGTCCATACGTGCAAGCATGTCCTGCTCGGCGAGCGGGACGACTGGCGGAAGTTGCAGGAAATCACCAACTAGCACCACCTGAACGCCACCGAACGGTTGCGTGCAATACGCAAGCAGCGATCAACGACATCGAGCAGGTCGCATCGCACCATCGACACCTCGTCGATGACGAGACGGTCGATCTTGCCAAGTAGCTTGCGATTACGCGCGCGGGGTTTCACTTCGTCGGGATTAAGGATTCGGGGCGGGATGCCGAAGAAGGAATGGATAGTCTGGCCGCCGAGCTGGAGGGCGGCGACCCCGGTCGGAGCGAGAAAGACTTGGCGAACGCCAGCGCGGCGGCGCAATTCGTGGAGGAACGTGGTCTTGCCAGTGCCGGCGCCGCCAAGCACTATCACGAGGGGGGCGCCTTCGGCGATCCGTCTGAATGCGGTGTCGAAGGCCGTCATGTCCGTCGCGCTCAGCGAGCCCGCAACTGGCCCAGGCTCGCCCGATCCGGTTCGACTAAGTCCGAGCGCGGTGCTGCTCCGGTTTCGACGACCGATCGGCGTGACAAGCTTCACCATGACGCTCCGCGCACGCCTGCGGGGCTTCAGCCCCATGCACCTTCGCAATAGGACATTGTAGTCTCCGGCCGATTGCAGAGAATAAACACAGGTCAACCGAGCTCCAACTCGGCTACGTCGGCGGCGATTTTGGTGCGGGCGATTTCCGCCACGTGACGATGGTGCGTGAAAAGGATCGGCTGGACGCGATCACCCATCGCAGCCAAGGCCGCGAGACCGTTCGCCGTACGGTCCTCATCGAAGGTAGCAAAAAGATCGTCGCCGATGAAGGGAGCAGGCTCGGCGAGGCTGGCGTAGCCTTCGAGATAGGCGAGGCGGAGTGAGAGATAGAGTTGGTCGCGCGCCCCGCTGCTCATGTCGGTGACTTTCACCACCCCGCGGGCGGGACGACGGCCGACGATATGCGGCATATAGCCTGGCGTCGAATAGCGGTGCGCCTTTCTATAATTATCATGTAATATCAATATATTAATGTCATATGGTCGATAGGCCACTGTTCCCGGGCGGTCCTGAGAGTGACCCTGGGTTCACTCAGCCGCGAGGCGAGCCTTCCATTTCCAGTTTTCATACTTATCCGCGCTTTGCCGAATATGCGTATATCGCTTCAAGCTGGTCCAGCTAAACCAACGAACTAAAAGGAGAGCCCAATCGCGAAGAATGGCGACATGAGTTTCATTCCCAAAAGTTGCCCCGTCGTGACCGCCACTTAGAGAAAGGTGGTCGGAGCCGCAGCGAGTAACGCGCCCGACGACGTCAACCACAAGGGATCGTCCATGCCGTATTTTTGCCGTTCGACGTGACGGCGAGGCCTAAACTTCCATCTAACTCATTGATTTCATTGGCGCGCCCTACGGGACTCGAACCCGTGTTACCGCCGTGAAAGGGCGGTGTCCTGGACCGCTAGACGAAGGGCGCGAACCACGCGCCAAAAAGCGCGCTGGAAAGGCGCGACGTATAAAGCGGTTTGCCGGCAGCGGCAAGCAACGGGCCGGCGTCACCAGTTCCCGGTATTGGGCATCGACGTCCAGGGCTCTTTCGGCGGCAGTGCCGCGCCTTTCTGCAGCAATTCGATCGACTGCTTGTCCGGCGAGCGCACGAACGCCATCATGCCGTCGCGCGGCGGCCGGTTGATGGTCACGCCGGCCTTCATCAGCCGCTCGCACAACGCGTAGATGTCGTCGACCTCGTAGGCGAGGTGGCCGAAATAGCGCGCCTCGCCGTAATCCTCGCCGCTGTCCCAATTATAGGTGAGCTCGACCAGCGGCGCCGCGCGGCTCTCGGGTCCCTTGGCAACGAGTTCGCCGTCGCCCGGCGCCGCCAGGAACACCAGCGTGAACTTGGCCTTTTCGTCGACCCGCCGGCGGGTCTCCTTCAGCCCGAGCTTGTTGCAATAAAAATCGAGCGCCGCGTCGAGATTGCGCACGCGCAACATTGTGTGCAGATACCGCATGATGGCACCTTGGCTGGTGTTGGATTGACTGGGCGTTGTTCCGAAAGCCTCGTCTTAGCTATGTATGATAATCGTGCGAGGGTAGAAAGCGGTGGTCGCGCCCGATTTCGAAACCGCCATCGAAAGCCTCCGGGACATGGTGCAGGAGGCGAGCGTGATCGTGCCGTTCACCGGCGCCGGCATCTCGACCGAATGCGGCATTCCCGATTTCCGCTCGCCGGGCGGGATTTGGACTAAAAACCGCCCGATCCCGTTCGACGAATTCCTCGCTAGCCAGGAGGCTCGCAACGAATCCTGGCGACGGCGCTTCGCCATGGGCGACGCGTTCGGCCATGCCCGGCCGGGGCGGGGGCATCGGGCGCTCGCGAGCCTCTATCGCGCCGGCAAAGTTCCGGCAGTGGTGACGCAGAATATCGACAATCTGCATCAAGCCTCTGGCATCGCGTCCGAACATGTCGTCGAATTGCACGGCAACACGACCTATGCCTTGTGCCTCGATTGCGAGCAGCGTTACGAACTCTCTTGGGTCCGCGAGCGGATGGAGTCCGGTAACGGTTGCGCGCCCGATTGTCCGGCGTGCGGCGGCTTCATCAAGACGGCGACGATATCGTTCGGGCAAGCGATGCCGGATTCCGCAATGCGGCGCGCCCAAGATCTCACGTTGTCCTGCGATCTGTTTCTAGCGATCGGCTCCTCGCTCGTGGTCTGGCCCGCGGCCGGATTCCCCTTGCTGGCCAAGCGCAACGGCGCCCGGCTGATCATCGTCAACCGCGAGCCGACCGACTTCGACGACATTGCCAACCTCGTCGTGAGGGAGGACATCGGCACCGTGCTCGCGCCGTTCGTCGACTGTGCGTCATCCACCTTTGTTCACAGGCTGTGACGCTTTTAGCGGTGTGTTGCATTTTTGTGCTTTCCCCTTGGATGGCGGGTGTTATCTTTGATTCAAGAGATTCGTGAGATTCGTGAAGCGCCCGCCGGGCGCCAGCACAGAAGCGGCGGCCACGGCGTCATGGCGTCGGACGGGATTGAACCAAAATCGACTGGCGCCGGGTTTGGCCCGGACGTCGATCTCGGCGACGAGACGGCAGGCGTCATCGAGGTTTCCGGCGTCATCAAATGGTTCGATGTGGCCAAGGGTTACGGCTTCATCGTGCCGGACAACGGCATGCCGGACGTACTTCTGCACGTGACCTGTCTGCGGCGCGACGGCTATCAAACGGCGTATGAAGGCGCGCGGGTGGTATGCGAGGTACTGCCGCGTTCCAAGGGCCTGCAAGCCTTCCGCGTCGTCAGCATGGACGAATCGACGGCGATTCACCCGGCGCAGATGCCGCCGCCGCGGACCCATGTTACTGTGACTCCGACGAGCGGTCTCGAACGGGCGCAGGTGAAATGGTTCAATCGGCTTCGCGGTTTCGGCTTCCTCACGCGCGGGGAGGGGACGCCGGATATTTTCGTCCACATGGAGACGCTGCGCCGCTTCGGTATCATGGAGCTGCGGCCGGGCCAGTTCGTGCTGGTCCGCTACGGACCCGGCGCCAAGGGATTGATGGCCGCCGAGGTCCATCCCGAGAGCGGACCGCTCGGTCCCACCTCCCACTAGCGGCTCTGCTCGTATCGTCCTGCAAGCGGGCGCAGCGCACCGCCGCGACGTTGCTGTTCGCCGCATGTGTCGCATTGTGCGCTGTGGCGCCCGCGCAAGCGGGCGGACAGGCGACGCTGGAGATCGTGAGCAAAACCGGAGTGCATGCGTTTACGGTCGAGCTTGCCACCGACGACGCCGAGCGTTCGCGCGGCTTGATGTTCCGTAAGGAATTGCCGGAAGGCCGCGGCATGCTGTTCGATTTCGAGCGCGACCAGCCGGTCGCGTTCTGGATGCACAACACCTACATCCCGCTCGACATGATCTTCATCCGCGGCGATGGCAGCATCCTGCGGATCGCCGAAAATACCGAACCGCTGTCGGACCGCCTCGTTCCTTCCGGTGGGCCGGTGCGCGCTGTGCTCGAGGTGATCGCCGGCACTGCGCGCAAGCTTGGCATTGCGCCCGGCGACCGTGTGGAAACCCCGGTTCTTACCGGCGGTCATTGAGCTCTCGCCAAGCCGCTGTGCTTGCTGACAGCCGGCGAAACATGTATCCAACGGCCCGCCGGGCGGGGTATAGCGCAGCCTGGTAGCGCGGCAGTTTTGGGTACTGCAGGTCGCAGGTTCGAATCCTGCTGCCCCGACCAGCTAAGCCGTTGATTTCTCTTACTGTGGTTCCGATGAAATCGTCGCGATTCTGGCACTCCAACTGACGCCGATGGCGCACGAGCCAACATGACCGCTCGCATTTACAAACCGGCCCGCTCGGCGATGCAGTCTGGCAAAGCCAACAGCAAGGAATGGGTGCTCGACTACGAGCCGGAACAGCCGCGCACCGTCGAGCCGCTGATGGGCTGGACCAGCTCCGGCGACATGAAGCAGGAAGTGCACCTCGCCTTCGACACCAAGGAGGAGGCCGTCGCCTATTGCGAGCGTCACGGCATTCCGCACCAGGTGTTCGAGACCAAGCCGCCAGTGCGCCAGGGCATCTCCTATTCCGATAATTTCGCCTATTCCCGGCGCCAGGCTTGGACGCATTGAGATCTGGACGCATTAAGATCTGGACGTATTGGGGCGCACGATTCCGCCAAGAATCGATTGTGCTAGTCGGAAAGCGGCCGGCCCTGCGCGGCGCGCTTGCGTAAGAGCGAAATGAACCGCTCTTCGGCCATCGGTTGGCCGAGCAGAAATCCCTGTCCGTAATCGCAGCCCATGCTGATCAGGGCAAGCGCTTCGGACGCCTTTTCGATGCCGATCCCCACGGCGACGCTGCCGAAACTGTGCGCGAGATCGATCACCGTCTTGCACAGCGGCGCATTGGTTTTGTCGCTGCCGCAATCGCTGACGAAGACGCGGTCGAGCTTGAGTTCCGTGAACGGCAGCTCCTTGACCCGCGCCAGCGAAGAGTGACCGCGGCCGAAATTGTCGATCGCGAGATGGACGTCGAGCGGCCGCAGCTTTTTTGCGATGTCCTGCGCCAGCGCGAGTTCGGTGACGATCTGCTCCTCCATCAGGTCGATGATGAGGCCCGGCCACTTGTCGAACTGCGGGCGATAAGTCTGCACGATGTCGGCGACACCGACCTTGACCAGCGCGTTGACCGGAATGTTGATCGCAAGCCGCAGATTGACGCCGAGTTTGGCGAAGCTGAGGTTGGCTTTAAGTCCCTGCGTCAGCGCCTGCTCGGACAGCGTGATCAGGCTCGACTCGGTCGCGCCGGGCATGAACGCGCCCGGCAGGAGCACGCCGTCTTGCGGATGCCGGGCGCGCGCGAACGCTTCGACGCCGACCAGCTGTTTTTTGCGTAGATCGATCTTCGGCTGGTACCAGAATTCGATCCAGCCGTTGCGCAACGCTTCGCTGAGATTGATGCGGGAGGCGAGCGCGGGTGGATGTCCGAGCTTGAGGTCCTGCAGGATTTGCAGCACCGCGCTGGTCTCAAACGGCTTCTTGAGCACCGCAAGCATCTGCAGCCGCTGTTGCTGGCCGATGCTCTTGACGTGCTCGAGCACGGCCGAGCCCCGGCTGCTCATGAGCTGAACGTAACCGCCGAAGCCTTTCTTGCCCAGCGCGACGACGCATTCGATCGCGTCGGTGGATGCAAGCGCGATGTCGAGAAAGACGAGGTCGGGAGGACGCCGGGATATCGCGGCGCGAAACGCCGCGCCGTCGGCGAATTCTTCGGTGTCGATGCCGACACCGTGCAGAACAAGCGACAGGAAATGCCGGATGCTCGCATCCCCGTCGACGACGAAGCAGAGCGGGACACGCGCGGCGCCGTCGCGCTCCCCGGCGTCACGCGCCGCCGTGCCGGGGGCCGCGGATTCCGCCTGCGCTGTTACTGCGCTCATTGCCAAGCTTATGCATTCCCAACTGGAGGGCGCATCATTGAAGGAAACCATTAACCGGTGGTTTCGATCGCCGCAGACGCCTTCAGAGCGCGACGGGAAAAAGTCAGCCTTTGGCGTGCAGCGTCTCGCCGCCGACCGTCACGGGCTTTGCGTCGACGAGCACGAAGGCCAAGATGCAGGGCTCGTCGCCGCGATTGACCCAATTGTGGACAGTGCCGCGTTGGACGAGGACGTCGCCGGCCTTCAGGTGCACCTCAATATCGTCGAGCTGCATATCGATCTCGCCGGACATGACGACCGCGTAGTCGATCGAATCGGTGCGATGAACGCGCGGCGCGCCGCCGGGCTGGAATTCGATCACCCGGAACACCGTGCCGCCGGGAAGCGTCGTGCCGATTTGGCGCGCGGCGGCGTCCGCCTCGCCCGAATTGTCGGCGGGTATCGCGGCCGTGGTCCAGATCACGTTCCAGGACGCGCCGGGCCGCGGCCGGTGCACGTTGCTCATCGTCTCGTCGAGCATAATCACCGCGCGACCGCACTGGTCATGGCCGGTCACGACGCGGCGTATCCGCAGGCTCATCTTGTCCTCCTGAAAGGTTATTTTCCTGAACGAACCCGCACCGGACTGGGTAACACACGAAGTCGTGACCGTGCGTTGCGTTGTGCTCTCTCCAATTGTGATTGGCGCGTTGCGCACGCCTTGCCGTAAGAATTACCATGCTCAATTGCGCTGCGAACCGCGCGGAAAATGTTTGGAGGAGCAGATGAAAATCCTAGGGGCGCTGCTGATTGCTTCATTTGTCGGTTTGGCGGCGAACGCCGCGGGGGCCGCGGAACCTGCTGTTGTGGTACCGGCGCCGACGCTCGGTGAAGCGGCGCCCGCCGCCACCGGCTCGCAGACGATCGTTTTGGCGGGCGGATGCTTTTGGGGCGTGCAGGCGGTCTTTCAGCACACCAAGGGCGTGACGGCAGCCGTCTCCGGTTACGCCGGAGGCGAAAAGCAGACGGCGCATTATGAGATGGTCGGCAGCGGCCGGACCGGCCACGCGGAGTCGGTCGCGGTGACATTCGATCCACGGCAAGTTTCCTACGGCAAGATCCTGCAAATCTATTTCTCGGTCGCGCATAATCCAACCGAGCTTAACCGCCAGGGTCCGGACGCCGGCACGCAGTATCGCTCTGCTATCTTCTATGCCAACGACGAACAGAAGCGGATCGCCAACGCCTATATCGCCGAGCTCGACAAGGCGCATGTCTTTCCTCGGCCGATCGTGACCCAGCTCGAGGTCCTGCACGGTTTCTATCCGGCGGAGGATTATCACCAGGACTTCGCCGTGCTGCACCCGTCCTACCCATACATCGTCTTCAACGACGCGCCGAAGGTGGACAATCTGAAACGGCTGTTCGCGGCCGACTATCGCGACACGCCGGTCACCGTCATGGCGGCGAGCAAACCAGGCGAGTAGTTCCTTCCGTCGTTCCGGTTCGCGTTGTCGTAGCCGCGCGGCCGGAAGGCGGCGCGCGCCCTTCCGTCTATAGCCATCGTTCCCGCGCTGAAGTATCGTCCTGAAAGGAGGCGGTCCGTGAACGGTCCGCCCCATAATGGGGTGATACGGGGAGGCAAGCCATGGCTATGGCAACGACATACGCGCCGCTATCGGACGCCGACCACAGTGCGCAATTGCGCAAGGCGGTGATCGCATCGACGGTCGGCACGGCGATCGAGTGGTACGACTTTTTCCTTTACGGCACGGCGGCCGGTCTCGTCTTTGGAAAACTCTACTTCCCGAATGAGGCTCCGCTTGCGGGAACGCTCGCCGCCTTCGGCACCTATTTCATCGGTTTTGCTGCCCGCCCGGTCGGCGCAGCCATTTTCGGCCATTACGGCGATCGGATCGGCCGCAAGGCTACGCTGATCGCCACGTTGCTGTTCATGGGGCTCGCGACCTTCGCCATCGCCTTCGTGCCGACTTACGCGTCGATCGGCATCTGGGGCGCGGTACTCCTGACCGTCTTGCGGGCGATTCAAGGCATTGGCGTCGGTGGTGAATGGGGCGGGTCGGTGCTCCTGGCGATGGAATGGTCGCGCACGCACGGCCAGCGCGGGCTGGTAGCGTCCTGGCCGCAATTCGGCGTCCCGTGTGGGCTGCTTTTGTCGACTTTGGCGGTTATTGCCTTCAGCGCATGGTCGGGCGACCAGTTCTTGGTTTGGGGCTGGCGGATTCCATTCGCGCTGTCGATCATTCTGGTCGGGGTCGGTCTGTGGATTCGCCTCGGCATCCTTGAGACTCCGGTGTTCCAGAAGCTCTTGGACAACGACAAGATCGAGAAGGCTCCGATTCTCGAGGTGATCAAGACGCATCCGAAGGAAATCATCCTCTCGGCATTGCTGCGGATGTCCGAGCAGGCGCCGTTCTACATCTTCACCGCCTTCGTCTTTGCTTACACCGTTGGCACGTTGCATATGTCGCGGAATTTCATTCTCTCCGCGGTGATGGTGGCGGCCTGCGTTTCGTTCATCACCATCCCCCTTTCCGGCCATATCTCCGACCGCATCGGGCGCCGGAAGATGTACATGATCGGCGTCGTCGCTATGGGCCTGTTCGGGTTCCTGTATTTCGGGATGGTGGACACGGCGATCCCGTCGGCGGTTTTCGTCGCCATCGTGCTCTCGCTCATTCCCCATGATATCCAGTACGGCCCGCAGGCGGCGTTCATCGCGGAGTCGTTTACGCCGCGCTTGCGGTACAGCGGCGCCTCGCTCGGCTATCAGCTCGCGTCGATCATCGCCGGCGGTCCGGCGCCGATTATCGCCACCGCGTTGTTCGCCACTTATCACTCCGGCTATGCGATCTCCATCTACATCGCGGCCTGCGCCGTCGTCAGCCTGATATCCGCAGCCTTCATGCCCGACTACACCGGGCAGGATATCTCGGCGGAGTACGACGCCTGACGCGTTGCCCCTGTTGGCGCGCGCGATCTCGGTGTGAAATAATAAAATTGCGGTGAACGCGGACCTTGCTCCCTCCCCCTCGCGGGGGAGGGAGGGGGCCGCGCGCAACTCACGAGCAAATCAAACTCCCATGTCGTTGGGCGGACGCCACACAGTAAAATGAACGACGGCGCACCGACAGATACCGCCCAGAGCACGTCGGCCCGGCCATTTTATCTGCAGCTCTGGTTCCTGGTGCTGATTGCGATGGCGATCGGTGTCGCGCTCGGCCACTTTTATCCAAACGTCGGCGTGCGGATGGAGCCGCTCGGTGACGCCTTCATCAAAGCGATTCGCGTGCTCATTGCGCCGATCATCTTCTGTACGGTGGTGCACGGCATTTCCAGCATGGCCGATATGGCGAAAGTCGGCCGCGTCGCGCTCAAGGCACTGATCTATTTCGAGGTGCTGACCACGATCGCGCTCGTCGTCGGGCTGGTCGCCGTCAATCTGCTTCAACCCGGCGCCGGAATGAACGTCGACCTGTCGCACATCGATGCGTCGAGCGTCGCGCCTTACCTCGAACAGACCCAACGGCGGACCACCGCGCAGTTTCTGCTCAACATAATTCCCAATACCTTCATCGGTGCGTTCAGCGAAGGTAATGTGCTGCAGGTGCTCTACATTTCGGTGCTGTGCGGATTCGCGCTGAGCGCGATGGGCAAAGCCGGCAAGCCGCTCAACGATCTGATCGCGGTGGCGGGGCAGATGTTCTTTCGCATCGTCGCCATTGTGATGTGGGCGGCGCCGATCGGCGCGTTTGGCGCCATCGCGTTCACCGTCGGAAAATTCGGCGCCGGCTCGCTCGTCTCGCTGGGCAAGCTCCTGATCAGTTTCTACATCACCTGCCTGATCTTCATCTTCGCCGTGCTGTGGCCGATCTCGCATTGGTGCGGCGTGAGTCTTTTCAAATTCATCCGCTACATCCGCGAAGAGCTTTTGATCGTGATCGCGACCACGTCATCGGAAACGGTGCTGCCGCGCATGATCGCCAAGCTCGAGGCCGCGGGCTGCGAGGAAAGCGTGGTCGGGCTCGTCATTCCGACCGGCTATTCGTTCAATCTCGACGGCACTTGTCTTTATCTGGCGACGGCCGCGGTATTCTTGGCGCAAGCCACCAACACGCCGCTGTCCCTCGAGCATCAGATCGGGCTCCTGGCGGTGCTGCTGCTCGCCTCGAAGGGCGCGGCCGGCGTCGCCGGCGCGGCGTTCATCGTGCTCTCGGCGACGCTTGCGGCGGTCGGGACGATCCCGGTCGAGAGCGTAGCGCTCATTCTCGGCGTCCACCGCTTGATGTCGCAGGCGCTGACGCCGACCAACCTCATTGGCAACGGCGTGGCGACGCTCGTCATCGCCAAATGGGAACGGGCGCTGGATGTGGGACGAATGCGAGGGGCGCTAGGCGGCGACAGCGCCTCGTCGGTGGCGTAGCCGATTTATTGGACGTGAAGGGAATTGCGATGCTGAATGCCGCCATTGCTCTCTTGGTCATCGCTGCGCTCTTGGGCCTGGTTTTTGGCGGCTGGTATCTGAGCGCCCGGACCTTTATGCCTTATCAGGCGATCGCGTCCGGGAAGACCTGGCCGGAACTTGAGTCCGGCGTCCAGGCGGTCATTCTTGCCGTGCTCAGGATCGTCGGCGGCGCCTTTGCCGGTCTCGGCCTGACCATTCTATGGTTGTGCTTCGCGCTCCATGAAGGCGCCCGATGGGCGCCCTGGGCGATCTTGACGATTTCTGCCGTCATGCTCGCTCCGGCGCTTTATGGCGCTCTGAAACTTCGCGCCTTTGAGCCGAAGGCAAGAACGCCGGTCGGGCCGACGCTGTTGGCGATGGTTCTGATTATCGCGGGCGCGGTGCTGGCAATGTTTGCATGAGCCCGCATTTTTCACCCCGCGTCAGTCGCGGTCAACGTCGTCGTCTCGGACCCTGGCCGTCGAACGTCGGGGCCTCTTCTTGTAACTGGCGACAGCTGTCTCTCGAGCAATAAACTTTGCTCCCACGTTCTGGCCGAGCCGCCAGACCACCTTGTATGTGCCATCCAGGTCGGGCCCGTCGCCAGCGGCGAGCAGTACGAATTCGTCGGGAATGTCGAATCCAAAAGTATTGACCCGCACGCCGCCATCGGAGAAATCGGTAATCAGGCAGGAGCGCGGCGGATTGCCTTGACCGAGCTCGATTTTCGCAAGGCGGTCGCAGGTGTAGCGCGACGCGCGGCGTCTTTCGTTAGCCTTGGGCGATAGCATGATGCACGTCTCCCCGTCGCGACCGCGCCTGGGGAATTGGCGCAGCCCCCTCTGAGCGAAACCTAACGAACGGGACGTTGCGAGAGGGCTAACACCGGCGTTCGCGTTTTTGTCGAATTTTGTCGGAAATCGACGGCCGCGCCGCCCCGTGACAGCTCCGCGCAGCAGTCCATGCGCCCCGGCGGCGGAATTTTGCTTCACCGGAGTAAGCCGCCGCAGTGTGGCGGCCTCGATGCTGATCACTATTGCGGCAAGCCCTCGACAGCAAAGGAACGAAATATCGCATACCTCTCGCCGATTTTTCGGATTTCGTCGTAATCGGCGCCATGGCTCCAGGCTGCTATTTGTTCGGGGCTGTCCCAAACCTGGATGACAACTCGCGTCGGTGCAGGTCCTTCAAGCTGAGTAACGTTTAGACTGGCTGCAAGAATTTTGCCTCCCGCTTTCCTGATACTCGCTTGAGCCTTTGGAGCATATTCGTTGACATACCCGCTAATGTTTCGGACTGAAATTTCAGTCACGACATAGACCGGCGGTTTAGCCTGCGCTTGAAGCGCCTGCATTGCGGCGCCGCCGAGCCCGACGCCTGCGAGCATTGCCAAGGCCACTGCATACCGTGTTCGCATGGGTGTTCCTCCCAATGGATGAAAAGCTGCGCGAAAGCCGATTTATCGGACGTGAAGGGGCTGATGACAATGCTGAATGCGGGCGTTGCTATACTCGTCATTGCCGCGCTGTCGGGTCTAGTATTTGGCGACCGGTACCCGAGCGCTCGGTCCTTTATGCCGTATCAGGCGACCGCGGCAAACAAGGTTCCATGAATCCGTCACATCGCACCAAAAGACGAAGACGCCAACCAACACAAACGCACCGAGAACAATAATCATATTTCTGGCCGTGACACTGAGTTAATTGAATTTGGAGCATGGCGCTGAGCCAGCCCGCCCGTTTGGTTATTCAAGTCATCGTTGTCCGCGCGCCGGGCGGGTCGCGATCTTTTCGGTATTCCTCGATCGCGCACATGATCAGCCTTTTGACATTCGCGATCGTAATGTCATCACGTCGTTCGATACCGACTTCTTCGCTTACGTTCTCGGGTTGGTGAGGTTGGCCTGTGACGTCGAAACCGTCGCCTCTGGTCACGGTGACCTTTCCCCCGCGGGGAACAATCAAATAAGAGTGGCTTTCATGGCCCTTTCCATAGACCGGCCGATCTCGCTGTTCCTGATGATCCGTTATGCGGAAAGCAACCGACGCTGGCCGCAGGGCTTTTCCGGTGCGGCCGTACTGCCGAATATCCACCTTGCCGCCGAGCGGCTCCAACTTCTGAGCGGCGGCCTGTAGCTGAGGCAGCACCACATTGCTCAATACGCCGGTATCGGCATCGGCCTCCGCCTGCAAGCGCTGGGCTTCCGTGGAACCCTGCTGTCGTTGGTCGTGTTCTAGCTTCGCTTCTTTGAATGCGTCGCCATAGTCTTCATCGCCGCCGGCCATATTGAAACCTTTCCTCGTCGGCGCGCGGCCGATCGGTCACCACGGCCCCCATGATGAATTAGGCCGCCCAATGGGGCGCGCTACATCACTTCATTTGCATTTGCTCGTGTCTTGAAGGGCGCCGAACAGCATCCGCTAGTTTCAGCCATTCGGTCGCCATTTCGCGCTGGATGGCACGAGAATCCGGATCAGTCGCCGCAGTCACTAGATACAAGCAATGCTAGATACAAGCAATGCGCGGCGTAATGCGCGTATTTTACGTGCTTGTCATCCTTCGGAGCCGCCATGATTCTCTCCGGTCGATTCGACCTCGCGCGAAAATCTGATGCGCACGAAGGGGCGAGTCTGGTCAAAACAGACCAGTTTCGAAATTAAAGGCGCCACTGCTTCAGCCGGGGCAGGCGCCGTGACCGGTCCGCCCGCTTTAGACGCGCCACGGCAGGATTCGAACCTGCGGCCTTCAGCTTGGGAGGCTGACGAAAGCTGTGGACGTCGCGTTAAAATCCCACGCCAAGAAACGGCAGCAAGCGCTGCAGAATTGCCGCTAGACAAACCAGGACGACTAGGATTTTGAGCAGATTTCCCAGCCGGCCATCGCGGACAAACCTGTCGATGACCCAGAATAGGATCGCGCCGACAACGCATGTGATCAGCACATGAATCAAGACCAAAAGCATGTGACCCCCGTCCTGGCGCGAGCCTTTAGAGCGCCGTCATTAATTTAGCCGAAATTCCTCCGTGGCGCGAGCCGTTAGCCCGGCGGACTCGACAAGCCACCTGTGTGTATTGAAAACCCTATCCGGGATTGTTGGGCGATAGAATCGGCTAAATTGGCGCGATGATTCTGCTGATCTGCTTCGTTCCGGCCGTGCTGGCCTCACCGTTCAAGTCGAAAAGCCGGCTTGAGGCGGAGAATGCGGTGCTCCGGCATCAACTGATCGTCTTGCGAGGTGGGGGGCGCGCTCAGCTTTCGAACAACGATCGGTGGTTCTTCGTCCAGCTCTATCGTTGGTTTCCGTCGATCCAGAAGGTCTTGACGATTGTCCAGCCTGAAACGCTGGTGCGTTGGCATCGGGG
>Ga0182024_10015838_pt1 | contig 14381 bp, 13 predicted proteins | sample P32metaG_FD_120480 | JGI IMG/M metagenome (GOLD analysis project Ga0182024, IMG submission 120480) | Permafrost microbial communities from Stordalen Mire, Sweden - P3-2 metaG (Illumina Assembly) | ecosystem: Environmental > Terrestrial > Soil > Wetlands > Permafrost | place: Sweden: Stordalen... | reverse complement strand
TGGTGGATCGTCTCCATGCCGAGCTCAGCGGCCGGGGTCAGGTTGAAGGGAAGGTCGTCCACGTAGACGCATTCGGCCGGCGCCAGCCCGATCCGCTCGGCGCCCAGCTCGTACATCCGGGGCGCCGGCTTGCGGATCCCCTCTCGGGCCGAGATCACCACTCCGTCGAACAGCTCGTCCAGCATCTCCGTGTCGTAGTGGCGATCGACCCACGAGTTGGAGATCAGCCCCGTCCGCACTCCCGCCCGACGCGCCACGGCGACCGCTTCGCGCATCGCCCGATCTGGGGCCGACCCGGCGAACATCCGGTCGATCAGGTCGGTCGGCTCCACCTTGAGCAGGCCGGCCAGCTTCCGCTCGAACTGCTCCTCCGGCATGCGTCCGCACTCGAGCTCGACGAGTAACTCGCGGGCCTCCCGGTTGCCCGCGAATTGACGCACCACCACGTCGGGCTCCAGCCCCTCATTGCGACAGAACGCGCCAAAGGACTCGAACAGGTTGGTGGTCAGCACGCCGCCGTAGTCGACCAGCAGCCCGCGGTACTCAGAAACCACTGCGGGTCACGTCCAGGGCCCGTTCGGCCAGCTGCACCACCGCGTCGCCGAAGGACTTCAGGTAGGGGTCGTCGGTGCGACCCTCGACCGCGCGCTTGTAGTTGCCCTCCATGAACACGACGCCCTTCCACAGGGCCAGCGTCACGTACCAGTCGAGCGCCCGCATGGACCGGCCCGAGCGCTGCTCATAGCGCGCGATCATCTCCTGCCGGGAGGGGAAGCCGGGGAGCGTCGTGACCGCCTGGAGGTTGAAGCCGCCCAGCTGATCGCCCTCCTGGTGCCAGTGGCTCATCATGTAGCCGAGGTCGGCCAGGGGGTCGCCGATCGTGGCCATCTCCCAGTCGAGGATCGCCGCCAGCTGAGCGGGCGCGCCACTGAAGAACATCGTGTTGCCCAGGCGGTAGTCGCCGTGCACGACGGTGGCCGGCGGGGACTGCGGCATGTTCTGGGACAGCCAGTGCCCCAGCTGCTCGACGGCGGGCAGATCGCGGGTCCGGTTGTGCTGCCACAGGCCGGAGAAGCGACGCACCTGCCGCTCCAGATATCCGGTGGGCTTGCCGAACCCGGCCAGCCCGGCCGCTTGCCAGTCGACCGAGTGCAGCTCCACCAGCGCGTCGATCAGCCGGTCGGCCATCCGGTCCCGCTCGGCCTCGTTGTCGAGGGCCGGCGGCAGACGATCGGTTATCACCTCCCCCTGCATCCACTCCATGACGTAGAAGGGCGCTCCGATCACGCTCGTGTCATCGCACACTGCCAGCACGCGCGGGGTCCGCACCGGCGTGGCTTCCAGGGCGCTGAGCAGCCGGGCCTCGCGCAGGACGTCGTGCGCGCTCGGTGGCAGCGGGCCCCGCGGAGGCCGGCGCAGCACCACGTGGGTGGACAGCGCGAAGGTGACATTGGAATGCCCGTCGCCGATCGGCTCGGCAGACAGGTCGGCCGGCGCCGCCAGCCCGGTCGCGGTCAGGAACTCGCGCAGGGGCTCGAGCACCAACAGCGGCTCGCGATGGTTTCGCGCCCCCTCCTCGAGGGTTTCCACGATGTCGTCCGGTGCGGCGGCAGTGGGGCTCATCAGACCGGCGGGAGGCTACCGGTCTCAGGCGGGAGGGAGCCCTGCCGCCGGGGGCCTTTGAGGCCTCCGGCGGCGATCAGACCGGTACAGCCGGCGGGCCTCCGATGGTCCGATCGAAGCGCCAGCCCTTGAGCTGGTCACGGCTTCCGGCCAGGCCCACGACCACCGCTCCGGTGCGCTGCTCGATCGAGGTGAGCAGCGCGGCCATCCGGTCCCGCAGAGCGTTTCCGCGCTGCGATTCGTCCGAGGCCCAGCCGTCGTCGTCCGCATCCTCCAGGAGGAGCGTCACCCGGTCCGGGTGCCGGCGGACGATCTCTTCCACGAGCATGTCATTGGTGCTCGTGCGGTCCACTATGGCAAGCAGGTCACTCATGGAAGTGAGTCTTGGCCTCGCCACTTAAAGCTCGGTCAAGGCAAACGCAGAATTGCCTCTCATAATCAGAAGAAGAAGATGCCCGAGTTACCCGAAGTTGACATCACCGCTCGTCTGATCGGCGAGGCGGTTTCCGGAGCCCGCGTCGAGTCGGCGCTGGCACCCGGAATCAACGCGCTGAAGACCTTCGACCCTCCGCTCTCCGCGGTGGAGGGGGAGACCGTGCTGGGCATCCGCCGGCGGGGCAAGCTGTTCCTGGTCGAGCTGACGGGTGAGCTCACGCTGATGATCCATCTGATGTCGGCCGGCCGGCTGCAGCTGTTCGAGGCTCGCGCGTCGCTGCGCGACCGCACCTCGCGGCTGCTGCTGCGCTTGGAGGACGGTCGGGAGCTGCGGTTGCGGGAGTTCGGGACGCGGCAGCGGGCCTGGGTCAAGCTCCTGCGCGCCGGCGAGGTGGATACGGAGGAGACGATGGCGGCGCTCGGTCCCGAAGCGTGGCCAGACCCGCCGCCGCTGCGCGAGCTGCTTGACCAGCCCCGGCCTTTGTATGCGTTGCTGCGCGATCAGCAGGTGATCGCCGGTATCGGCCGCTCCTGGGTGGACGAGATTCTCCACGCCGCCCGGCTGTCGCCGTTCAAGCGCGGCTCAGATCTGGAGGAGGACGAAGCCGAGGCGCTCCGGGAGGCGATCGTCGCGGAGCTGGGCCGTGCGCTGGCCCACTACGAAGAGATGCTGAAGCTGCCGATCCCCGACAAGCTGCCGATGCCCTTGCGTGTCCACCGGCGTAACGGCGAACCGTGCCCGCGCTGCGGCGAGCGCCTGGAGGCGGTCTTCTACGAGGATTACGTGATGTGCTACTGCCCGCACTGCCAGACCGAGGGCAAGGTGCTGAAGGACCGGCGGCTCAGCCGGTTGCTCAAGTGAGCGCTTCTGGGCGGCGGCTGCCGGAGCGACTGGATGGACCGGACGACGTGGTGGTGCGCCGGTGGGTCTCAGAGGACGCTGAGGCGCTGGTGGCGGCGGTGACCGAGAGCGCGGAGCATCTGCGCCCTTGGATGCCGTGGATGGCCCAGGAACCGATGTCGGTAGACCAGCGCGTCCAGATGATCGAGGACTGGGAGCGAGACGCGATCAGCAAGGGCGACGTGGTCATGGGCGTGTTCGTGGGCGATCGCGTGGCTGGCGGCACTGGCCTGCATCGCCGGCTCGGCGCGGACGGGTTGGAGATCGGATATTGGATCCATGTCGGCTTCGTGAGGCGCGGCTTGGCCACCCTTGTCTCGGCCCTGCTGATCGACGCCGCCTTCGCGCTGCCTGAGATCAAGCGCGTACAGATCTGCCACGACAAGGCGAACCCGGCCAGCGGTGGGGTCCCCCGCAAGCTCGACTTCAGGCTGGAGCATGAGACGCCAGCCGAGATTGAGGCGCCGGGAGAGGTCGGGATCTCGTGCTGCTGGCAGATCACGCGGGCGGAGTGGTTCGGCCGAGCGCCGCTCGCCTCCAGGTTCAGCCTGAAGAGCGGGTAGCTGCGATCCTCAGTGGCTACTCTGTGGTTATGGCGCCCCAGACCGGCGACGAGGCCCCCGACTTCACTCTCTCTGACCAGGACGGCAACGCCGTGCACCTGGCGGACTTCCGGGGCAAGAACGTCGTCGTCTACTTCTACCCCAAGGCTGATACCCCCGGATGCACGACGCAGGCCTGCGGGATTCGTGACCATCGCTCCGGCTACGAGAAGGCGAACGCCGTCGTGCTCGGCGTCTCGCCCGATCCGGTCCCGGACCTGGCCAAGTTCGCTGACAAGTACGGCCTCGCCTTCACGCTGCTGTCCGACGAGGGCCACAAGGTGGCCGAGGCCTACGGCGTCTGGGTCGAGAAGAACATGTACGGCCGCAAGTACATGGGCAACGAGCGGACCAGCTTCGTGATCGACCCCGAGGGGAAGATCAAGCAGGTCTTCCGCAAGGTCAAGCCGGCCGAGCACGACGACCTCGTGCTGGGCGCACTGGCGGCGTAGCTAACCCGCCAGCGCGAGCCGGATCTCGGTCACGCCATCGTCTGCGACCCCGGAGCCGCGACGTTCGAAGCCGCACTTCTCCAGGACGCGCAGCGAGCCGGTGTTGTGCTCGGCAACGGTGGCGAACAGGGGGCGCTCCGGGATCTCAGACAACAACAGCTCGAGCGCGGCGGTGGCGATCCGCGCGTCCCCAGAACTCGCGCCCAAGCCAGTAAGCGACCTTGCGCTCATCACTGTCTCCGAAGCAGACCGCGTTGCCCGCGATCTCGTGATCGGCCACGATCGTCCGCTTGACGATTGACGGGTCGGCAAGGACACGTGTCCAGTGGGCATCGAAATCCGGCCACGAGCGCGCTGCAAACGCGGCCATTGCACAAGCTTCAGGGTCGAGCTGGTGACGGAAGAGGATCGTCAGATCCGCCGTCCTGACTTCGCGCAACTCGATCATCGCCAACGCATGGTCGCGACCCGAGATGGGTGAGCGAGCGGGTGGGATCGCGACGGTCGCGATCCCACCCAGCCCGGACTTGAGTTCAGCCGGTGAACGCTGGTGCCACCGACGGGGTGGTGAACGTCATGTCTTTCCCGTCGGCCGAGCCTGATGCGTTGCTTGCCACCACTCGGAAGTGGTAGGTGGTGCTCGGCTTCAAGCCGGTGAGCAGCGCCTTCACGCTCTTGGCGGTCTCGCCCGCCTTGAGCGAGTGCTTGCCGGTCTTGTTTCCGTACTTCTTGGTCGTGCCGTACTGGAAGTGGTACGTCGTCTTCAATCCTTTCGGATTCACCGACCCATGGATCGTGGCCGAAGTGCTCTTCACCTTGGTCGCCTTGTGGGTGATCGCCACCGGACGCGGCTGCGCCGTGTAGCTGATCGTCACAGACGCCGCAGTGGTGCTTGCGGCCGGCGCGGTCACACCTGTGGCGTTGCTGGCTGTGAAGCTCGAGCCGCCGCCGCCACCGCCGCTGTTGCCGTTGTCGTCGCCTCCACCACCACCACCGCCGCCGCCGTAGTAGCCGCCGCCGCCGCCGCCACCACCGGTCGATGGCTGATCGGGAGCGGGATCGCCGTTGCCCCCAGTACCGCCCGTGCCGGCCGTGCCGGTGGTGCCGGCCGTGCCGAATGAGTCTTCGGCGGCTCCTCCGGCGCCTCCACCACTGGTGGTGCCCGCGCCGCCACCACCGGCGCCCCCCGTGTTTTCGCTCTCGCAGAAGCCACCGGCGCCGCTGGCTCCGGGCGAGCCGGCGTTACCGCCGTCGGCGCCGCAGTAGCCGCCTCCGCCGCCACCGCCTGCCACGACCAGGGCGCCGCCAGTCGCGCCCAGCGAGCTGGAGCCGACGCCTGACGCACCTCCGCCACTGGGTCCGCCGCCGACGGTTCCGGCGCCGCCGGCGCCTCCGCCCTCGGTGCCGCCAGCTGCCCCAGATACCCCAGTCAGGTCAGCAAGCGGGCAGACGCTGCCGACGCCCCCGACTCCGACGAACAGGGTCGCACCGGGCTTGACCTTCACGGTGGCGGTCACCGACGCTCCCTCACCGCCGATGGAGAGCACCTCAGCGTCGACGGTACAGCCTCCGCCCGCGGCTCCGATCGACGTCACCTTGATGCTGGTGACGTTGTCGGGAACCTTGAACGTAGAGCTGCCCGGTGTGGTGTAGGTCTTGGTCTTGGCCGTGGCCGATGTCGCAGCCGTCGCCCCGAGCGGGCCAGCCAGTGCGCCCACCGCCGTTGCCAGCACCCCGGCGACGCCGATGACGAAGAGGCGAGATCGCCGCTCCCGCAGATCTTGCACAATGCCCTCCTTTGAAGTTTGCCGACGGGACCCTACTCCACCGAGCGGCTCGCTCCAAGAGGTTTCCGACGGATCCGCTAGACGCCTCGGCCTGGCTCACAGCGGGTCGGTATGGCGTCCCCGACTGCAATGAGTCGAACGTCGCGCTAGGGGAACACCACCGGCGCTGCCGGTAGCAGAAACCCCTCGATATTCGCGCGTATCGCTGTCAGACGCTCAGGCGAGACCCTCGCGCGCTTCGCGCACGAGCGTCACCGCCTCCGGGAACACCACGGCCATCACCGAGCGCAACTGCTCGGCCTGCTGCTCGGTGGTGCCCTGGATGTTGACGCGGTTGAGCGAGGCCACGGTCAGATCAACCGCCAGCTTGATGGCGTTGTCGGCCCAGGCCAGCTTCTGCGCGCCCTGCATCTGCTCGGCGAACTCGCCGAGGCGTCGCTGAATGTCGTCAGGATCTCCGAAGAGTCCGCCGAAGCCGCTTCCTTCCATGAGCTAATCCTACTCCGCCCCTAGACTCCGGCTCTGAGATGTCACGCTCTCGGCCCAACCCCGTGCTGCGGGCCCGCATCGAGCTGGCGATCAAGCTCATGTCTCCGATGCTTGACCTGCTGCTGGCCGCGGGAGACCGGACTTCCCGGCTGCTCAGCTCCGCCGAGCCGGACCCCCGCCCACCCCGGCTGGCACCGCATGGCGAGCATGCGCCGCGAGGGCTTCCACCGGTCAGGCGGCGGCCGGCGCGCCGCTGAGCGGTTCGGCCGACCCCTGACCATTGGTCATCTAGGATTGCGACTCCAATGGAAGCTGCCCAATACCCGGTGAGCGCCACCGAACAGGTGCGCTACGAGCAGAGCGTGCGCACGCGCTACGCCACCCTGGCCGTGGTCGCCGGCGTGCTGCTGGTCATCCAGGCGATCATCCAGTACACGGGGCCGCACACGACGGTCTCCGAGCTGACACTCGATCTGCTCACCGCCCACAAGCGCTACCCGCTTGATCTGATCGGCTCGATCCTGGACTGCGGGGGACTGATCGTACTGGCCGTGCTGCTCCTCTGGTTGCACTCGATCACCCGGGCTCGGCAGCCGCAGACCCGGGACTTCATCCGCTGGATGACGCTGAGCGGCGCGGTCATCTCCGGCTTGATGGCGATCGCCTACGCGCTGTTCATCTCAATCAAAGCCAACCAGTTCGTCGCCCACGGCAACCAGGGCTACGTCGAGGCCAACACCCTGACCAGCGGGACGATCGTCACGCTCCTGCCGATCGTGGCCCAGCTGGGCTCGCTGCTGCTCACCGTCGGGTTCATCTGGACGGCGCTGAACGCCACCCGAGTGGGACTGCTGACCAGGTTCGTCGGCTACCTGGGGGCGTTCGCCGGTGTGTTGGTTCTGTTCCCGATCGGTACGCCGGTGCCCGTTGTGCAGGGATTCTGGCTCCTCGCGATGGCCGTCCTGATCGCCGGTCGCTGGCCCAGCGGCACGCCGTCTGCCTGGGAGTCGGGAGTGTCGGTTCCCTGGGCGCCGCTCAGTCAGCCGCGGCAGCGCCCGCAGCGCCAGCCCTCGCGCCAGCGGGCCTCGCGCAAGCAGCTGGCCGAGTCGGCCGGCCGGCCCAGCGAGTCAACGGCCCGGCCGGCCGAGCAGGGAACGCACGGTGCCGCCGAGGCGGCATCGGCCGGCCGGACACGGGCCACCACCTCGAAGCGCAAGCGCAAGCGCCGGCACTGACGCCCCGCGCTCTCGAAAGGCGCGTCGTACAAACGTCCACGTCGGGCGTCCAGGCGTCATGGCCACGGCTTGGACGCCGATAACCCGTGTGAACCCCGTCGGTCGGCGAGGCTCCGACAAGACTCGCCGACCGCTCCGTTTCGGTTCCCCCTACCAGTAAGCACCAGCCCTGCTCTGATCGATCCGCCCCCGGCCCCTGACCGGGGGCGGATCGCTTTAAAGAGCCGGGCTCTAACCGCCGGGATTACTCCTCGCCCGCGGCCTGCTCGGCCTTGATCTTGTCCTCCAGCGCGGCCATCACGGCTGGGTCGCGCAGGGTGGTCACGTCGCCCAGGGCGCGGCCATCGGCGATGTCGCGGAGCAGGCGGCGCATGATCTTGCCCGACCGGGTCTTGGGCAGGTCGTCGGACCAGATGATCCGCTTGGGCCGCGCGAACTTCCCGATCCTGGTGGCCACCGTCCCCCGGATCCCCTCCACCAGCTCCTCGGAGCCGTCCAGGTCGCCCTGGAGCGTCACGAAGGCGGTGATCGCCTGGCCGGTGTCCTCGTCGTGCTGGCCGATCACGGCGGCCTCGGCTACCGCCTCGTGGGCCACGATCGCGGACTCCACTTCGGCAGTGGACAGGCGGTGGCCGGACACGTTGACCACGTCATCGATCCGCCCGATCACCCAGTAGTAGCCGTCCTTGTCCTTCCGCGCCGCATCTCCGACCAGATAGGTCTCGTTCCCAAACCGCTTGAAGTAGGTCTCGATGAAGCGGTCGTCGTCCTTGTACAGCGTGCGCAGCATCGCCGGCCAGGGGCGGGTGAGCACCAGCAGACCCTGGCCCTCATCGAGTGGCTTGCCTTCTCGCTCGTCGACGACCTCGGCCTTTATGCCGGGGAACGGCCGGGTCGCTGAGCCCGGCTTGGTCGCCACGATTCCGGGCAGCGGGGTGATCATGATCGCCCCGGTCTCGGTCTGCCACCAGGTATCGACGATCGGGCAGCGCTCGCCGCCGATCACCTTGTGGTACCAGAGCCATGCCTTCGGGTTGATCGGCTCGCCGACCGTCCCGAGCAGCTTCAGCGAGCTCAGGTCGAACTTGTTCGGGTGCTCGGCGCCCCACTTGATGCAGGCGCGGATCGCGGTCGGAGCGGTGTAGAACTTGGTCACCTTGTAGCGCTCGACCAGCTCCCACCAGATCCCGCGGTGGGGGTAATCAGGTGCCCCCTCGTACATCACCGACGTCGCGCCGTTGGCCAGCGGTCCGTAGACGATGTAGGAGTGGCCGGTGACCCAGCCGACGTCGGCACAGCACCAGTACACGTCCTCGTCGGCGTGCAGGTCGAACACGTACCGATGGGTGGCGCTGACACCGGTCAGATAACCGCCCGTGGTGTGCAGGATTCCCTTCGGCTTGGCCGTCGACCCCGAGGTGTAGAGCACGTACAGCGGATCCTCGGCGTCCATCTCCTCAGCAGGGCACTCGGCATCGGCGGCATCCATCACTTCGTGGAACCAGACGTCCCGGCCGTCCTTCATCTCGCACTCGGTTCCCTTCGAGCGCACCACGACGATGTGGTCGATGGACGCCACGTCGCCCATCACTTCGTCGACCATCTGCTTGATCGGCGCGGTCTTGCCCTTGCGGGCCGCGCCGTCCACGGTGATCAGCGCGACCGCCTCGGAGAACTCCATGCGCTCCCTGACCGACTCGGGCGAGAAACCGCCGAACACGACGTTGTGGACTGCGCCGATCCGGGCGCAGCTGAGCATCGCCACAGCGACCTCGGGGATCATCGGCAGGTAGATCCCTACGATGTCGCCTTTGCGCACGCCCAGATCCTTCAGCGCGTTGGCGAACCGCTGGACATCGGCCAGCAGGCCCGCATAGGTGACGTCGCGCTCGTCTCCCTCCTCGCCGCGCCAGTGGAAGGCCACCCTCTCGCCCTTGCCCGCCTCCACATGCCGGTCCAGGCAGTTGTAGGAGATGTTCAGCTTGCCGCCGACAAACCACTTGTAAAACGGCGGATTGGAGTCGTCGAGCACCTGGTCCCATTCCTTGAACCAGTGGAGCTCACGAGCCTGACGCTCCCACCCGCCCTTCCAGTCGCGCTCCGCCTCCTCGTAGATCGCCGGATCGCTCAGCAGCGCATGCTCGCGGAACTCCGCCCGCGGATCGAACTTCTCCACATCCAGAAGCTCGGTCAGCTGATGGTCCAGGTCGTGCTCGCCGGTAGATGCTTCGGTTGCCATCTCTTTCGTCTCCTTGCGTTCCGTCCTAGCCGCAGCGCCCGACTTGGGGTCGGGCGCTGCGAGCTACGGCTTCAGGTCGATGGAAGGTCCCACCGACGTGTCATACCACTGCTTGGGTCCTCAGACCACCTCCGGCGCTCAGACCCGCGGCGCGGGTCGGCCCAGCGGGATGATGTCGCGCCCCCAAGAGGCGTGCAGGATCTCCCCGGCTGCCGTGTACACCGCGGCGGCCGCCGTGGCCAGGCCGAGGAAACCGCCGACGTGGATGGTCGAGTTGCTGGCGCCGGAGTTACCGATGGCCAGGAATATGAATGTAAGGGTCAGCAGGATGAAGACCACGGACACCGCGCGGGCGGCGTGGAACGAGCACAGGAACATCACCCCGGTGAAGATTGCCCAGGCCCACAGGTAAAGGCCGAGCGCGTTTCCTACATCGCCTGCCTTGATCAGACCCGGCAACTGCACCTGGACCAGGAAGTAGAACGAGATCCAGAACGCACCGAAGGAGGTGAACGCCACCGCGCCGAACGTGTTCCCCGTCCGGAACTCCCACATGCCGGCCACGAACTGGGCCAGACCGCCGAAGGCGATCGCCATGCCCAGCACGACCGTCACGTTCTTGTCGAAGTTCACCAGGTTCGCGTTCATCATGCTGAGCACGAACGTGGTGATGCCGAACCCCATGAGGCCAAGAGGCGCGGGATTGGCCGGACTCCAGCCGCTGCCCGCCGTGTTCGCCAAGGCAGCCGGCGTGACGTTGCTGATCCCGCCGCCCGAAGGCTCACTGATGGTGGCCATCTATGTCTGCTCCTCTCCTGATGAATAAGACTCGGAGCGCAGGCTAAATCGGGGTCGTGTGGCGCGCTGCCGGTAAATCTGAGTTCGGTAGGTGAGGTGCGACGAACGGCGGCTGGCGCGCGCCGAACGGTCACCGCTTGTGGTGATCAGCACTAGCTCCGACCCGCGGCGTCAATATGCTGCACAGCGAAAGTGGAGGTTTTTCTTGGGGTTGTGCTCGGGTGGGCGATCGCGGCCTCGGCCGTGGCGGGATTCCGTCTGCTGCGTCGACCCCGGGTGATCTCAGGCCAGGTGCGAGCCATGCAGACCGCGCTGCACAGCGCCACGGTGATGCTCCCCCACCTGCGCCGCGGCCTGTCCGAGGAAACGGCGGCCCGCGCTATCGCCCACCTGCGCACGCTCACCCAGGCCTCCGCGGTGGTGCTCGGCGACCGCGAGCAGGTGCTCGCCTTCGAGGGGCTGGGCGACGATCACCACGCCACCGGCGACGCTCTGATTCCGATCACCGCGCCGGCGCGCGAGGATCGCCTGCACGTCGAGTCCCAGATTCGCTGTGCCCACCCAGACTGTCCGCTGGGGGCGGCCATCGCGGCGCCGCTGCTCGTTCAGGGCGAGCTGGCCGGGTCGTTCGTGGCGCTCTACGCCAGGGGACGCCGGATCACGCCCGATGACACGCGCACGGTGGGGGAGGCGGCGAGCCTGGTCAGCGCCCAGCTCGAGCTGCGCGAACTGGAGGAGCAGGCCGACCGCCTGGCTCGGGCCGAGCTCCGAGCCCTGCGCGCGCAGATCTCTCCCCACTTCATCTACAACGCGATGGCGGCGATCGCCAGCTACATCCATTCAAACCCCGACGAGGCCCGCGAGCTGCTGACCGACTTTGCCGAGTTCACCCGATACGCCTTCCGCACCCAGCGACCCTACGTCACCCTGGCCGACGAGCTGCACTATGTGGAGCGCTACCTGCGCCTGGAGCGAGCCCGCTTCGGCGATCGGCTGCAGGTGCGCACCCGAGTCGCGCCCGAGGTGCTGCAGGCCGTCGTCCCGGTGCTCAGCCTCCAGCCGCTGGTGGAGAACGCGGTGCGCCATGGCGTCGAGCGCCGTGGGGAGGGCCGGATCGAGATCGTCGGCCGGCACATCGACGCCGACGTGGAGCTGCGCGTCTCGGACAACGGCGTCGGCATGGATCCCAGCCTGACCGAGGCCGTGCTGGCTGGCCGCGGCGGCGGTGTGGGGATCGCCAACGTCCAGGCCCGGCTGCAAACGACGTTCGGTCCCGAGTACGGCCTGGAGATCGACAGCGCCCCGGGCCGGGGTACGACGGTCACGATGACGCTGCCCAAGTTCCGAGCGGGGGTGCGGGCCACTTGAGCATCGAGGCCATCCCCCTGGGCAGCCTCAAGGTGCTCGCCGTCGACGACGAGCGCCCCGCGCTGGAGGATCTGGCCCGTCTGCTCGAGTCCTCATCCGTGGTGGTCAAGGTGACCCTGGCCGGAGCCGGCGACGAAGCCCTGCGCCTGCTGGCCGAGGAGCGCTTCGACGTCGTGTTCCTGGACGTTCGCATGCCCGGGCTGGACGGCCTGGAGCTCGCCGTCGTGCTCAGCCGGTTCGCCGAGCCCCCGGATCTGGTGTTCGTCTCGGCCTTCGAGGACGGCGCCGTGGGGGCGTTTGAGCGCGACCTCCACCCGCTCGACTATCTGATGAAGCCGGTATCCCGCTCCCGGGTCGAGCAGGCCTTGAACCGAGTTCTGAACAGCGGCCAGGCCGCCGGCGCCGGGGCCATCACGGCCACCGGCGCCGTGCGCATCGGCAGCGACCATCCGGTCCCGGGAAGTCCCGTGAGCGCCACCGACGACATCATCCCGGTCGAGCACCAGCGCGGGGGCGCCACGCGCCTGCTGTCCCGCTCCACGGTCTTGTACATCAAGGCGGAGGGGGATTATGTGCGCATCCACTCCGACAGCGGGCGCTTTCTGGTCCGGGGCTCGCTGTCGGACATAGAGCAGCGCTGGCGACCCCACGGCTTCGTCCGCGTGCACCGCAGCTACCTGGCCAACCTGCACCGCGCCGTGGAGATTCGCCCCGAGCTGGGCGGGGGCGCCACGGTGGTTCTGAGCGACGGCAGCGAGGTGCCGGTGGCCCGGCGCCAGGTGGCCGATCTGCGCCGAAGGCTGCGGATGTGAGCACCGGGCGACGGAGGCTGCGGCCATCACCCATCCTGCCATCGAATTTCCGCATCAGGACACTAGAACCACGATGATCCGCCCATGAGCAGATTTGACTCCTACGAGGAGGCGGTTCGCGCGCACCGCTGGGAGGTGCCCGAGCGCTACAACATCGCCGCCGACGTCTGCGATCGCCATCCGCCCGACAAGCTGGCGATGATCCACGAGGACTTCCGCGGCCAGGTTCGCGAGGTCAGCTGGGGCGAGCTGCAAGAGCTGTCGAACCGTTTCGCGAGCGTCCTGTCAGACCACGGCGTCGTCAAGGGCGACCGGGTCGCGATGTTGCTGCCCTCCGTGCCCGAGACGGCGGCGGCGTTTCTGGGCACCTGGAAGGTGGGCGGGATCCTGCTCTCCATGTCGGTCCTGTACGGCGACGAGGGGATCCGCCACCGGCTGACCGACTCGCAGGCCAAGGTGCTCGTCACCGACGCCGAGAACGCCAGCCGGATCGACCCCTCGCTGGTGGAGCACGTGCTGATCCTCGACGAGGATCTGCTGGCGGCCGGCTCCCCTCAGTTCACCTGCCTTGATACCTCCGCCGAGGACCCAGCGCAGCTCTATTACACGAGCGGGACCACCGGGCTGGCCAAGGGCATCCTCCACGCCCACCGCTACATCCTGGCCCACAACGAGTTCGAGCTCTGCCATGACGTCCAGGACGGCGAGCGCTTTCACGGCATGGGCGAGTGGGCCTGGGCAGCCGGGATCTGTCCGCTGATCGGCCCCTGGCGCCTCGGGGCGGTGCAGTGCGTCTACCAGCGCGAGGGCGGCTTTGACCCGCGCAAGCAGCTCGATTTCCTCTCCCGCCACGAGGTCTCAGGCGTATTCGGTACGCCCACGGCGATCCGCTCGATGATGTCGATCGAGGACGCCGCCGAGCACTACCCGCAGAAGTTCCGGATCGTCTGCTCGGCCGGGGAGCCCTTGAACCCCGAGGCGATCAAGTGGATGCGCGACCAGTACGGCGTTACCGTGCTCGACTACTACGGCCTCTCGGAGTCATACCCGCTGTGCGGGAACTTCCCGTTCATGGACGTCCGCGAGGGCTCGATGGGCAAGCCGCTGCCCGGCTGGGACGTGCAGATCCTCGACGAGGACGAGCGGCCGGTGGCGCAGGGCGAGCGTGGCGAGATCTGCTTGCGCGCCCGCACGAACCCGCATTATCCGCTCGGCTACTGGAACCGCCCTGAGGACTCCGAGGAGGTGTTCGGCGGCGACTGGTTCCACACCAAGGACGCGGCCCGAGCCGACGCGGACGGATACATCTGGTACGAGGGCCGCGCCGACGACGTGATCATCTCGGCGGGTTACCGGATCGGGCCGTTTGAGGTGGAGTCGGCCTGTCTCGAGCACCCCGCCGTCGCCGAGGCGGCCGCCGTGGCCTCGCCCGACGAACGGCGCGGCCACGTGGTCAAGGCGTTCGTGGTGCTGGCCGAGGGCATCTCCGGGTCCGATGAGCTGGCCAACGAGATCATGCAGTTCGTCCGCGACCATCACTCCGCCTACGCCTATCCGCGCCGCATCGAGTTCGTCACCGATCTGCCGAAGACGCTGACCGGCAAGATCCGCCGGATCGAGCTGCGCCAGCAGGAGCTAGG